>JADMIO011478777.1_pt1 | contig 10678 bp, 7 predicted proteins | sample 8958161 | NCBI WGS metagenome assembly JADMIO01 (sample SAMN16585339, study PRJNA669376) | soil metagenome | isolation source: Crop rotation soil | place: USA: Cullars Rotation, Alabama | collected 2011 | reverse complement strand
CGTGGCGGTGATCGAGCCGCTGCTGCTCGCTGAGCCTGCGCTTACGGCGCCGGCGGAGCCGGATTCGGCGCGGGCGGGGGCGCCAGCACCGTGAGCCACTTGTTCATTTCCTCGATCGTGCTGCGATCGAGGTCGCCCGATGCCAGGCGCAGCTGCACGAGATTGTTGAGGTAGGAATACTTGCTGCGCGAGTACTGGCTCTGCGCCTGCACGAGGAGGCGGCGCGCATCGAGCACATCGACCGCGGTGCGCGTGCCCACGTCGTAACCTGCCTCGGTCGCGCGCAGCGCGGTCTGGTTGGACTCCACCGCCTGGCGCAGCGCCTGCACGCGCGAGATCTCGGCCACCACGCCCAGGTAGGCATCGCGCGCGAGCCGCTCGGTGTCGCGCGACGAGCGTTCGAGTCGCTCCTTGGCGGCGATCCACAGGTACTGCGACTGGCGCACGCGTGACTGCGTCGCGCCACCACTGAAAATCGGCACGGTCAGCTGCACGCCGTACGAGGTGCCGTAGCTGCGCGATGCCGACGCGCCGGGCAGCCCGCTGCTGAACACGCTCTTGCCGTCGGAATCGCTGAAGCTGCGGCTCGCGACGAGATCGATCGACGGCAGGTGACCGCCGAACTGGATGCTGACCTGGTCACGCGCGATGTCGGCGGCGAGGCGGCTCGACAGCAGGCTCGCGTTCTGGTCCATCGCGGTCTTGACCCAGTCGTCTTCGCTCGCCGGCTCGGGCGTGAGCAGCGGCATCGTGTCGGCAGGCTGCGCGAGCACCTGGAACTTCCGACCGGTGATCGTGCGGAGCTGCTCCTGGCTGCTGGCGAGCGTTCGCTTCGCTTCGATCGTATCGGCAGCGGCCGAATCGCGAGCGGCGCGCGCCTGCTGCACATCCGTGATGGCGATGAGGCCGACCTCGAACCGCTTTTCGGCCTGGTCGAGCTGACGGGCTATGGCATCGCGTGCGGCCTCGATGGCGAGCACGTCGTCCTGCGCCCCGAGCACGGCGAAATACGCCGAAGCGACACGCTGGATCAGGCCCTGCTGCTGCACGACGTAGTCGGCTTCGGCCTGGGCGACTTCATGATTGGCGCGCTTGAGGTCGGCCCAGTAACCCCAGTTGAAGACGCTCTGGCGGAGATTGAGACTCCAGCCCTTGGAATTGATGGTGCTCTCACCACCGGTGTCGAAGGGCACCGGGTTGCCATTGAGCACCTGCGTGCGCAAACCCGTACCGCTCGTTTCATCGCGGGTTCGATTTGCGGAGCCGCTGACGTTGGGCAGCAGGTTGGCCAGCGCCTGGGGACGCACCTCGCGATTGGCGCGCCGGTTGGCTTCGGCCTCGCGGATCTGCGGATCGTTGGTGCTCGCGATGTCGTACACGGCGAGGAGATCCTCGGCGTGGACGCTCGCGGACATCGAGCTGAGAAGGCTTCCGGCCAGAACTCCCGCAATCGCACGCAGCTTCATAAAGCGACTCTTTTCAATGAGTTATGTTGTGCCTGGTGCGCAGCCTGCGGGGCCCGCAAACACCATCGCATTACGTCGTCAACTATCAGCTAGCTGATACATTATCAGCAACCTGATAAGCAGGCGAGGCCCGCGAATAGATCCCTGCCGATCGCTCATCACCGAGCGGACCCGGGCCGTGCGAGCTCCTCAGAAGCGGAACGTTTCGGGGCGTCGTGCGTTGACCAGCGGCTCCAGCCGCGTCTCGAAGAGACTGGTGGTGGCGAGCTTGCCCGCGGCGTCGCGCCGCACGAGGCGTGCCTCCATCGGTGCGCCGTCGCCCACCACGACGAAGAGACGACCGCCCGGCGCGAGCAGCTGCTCGAAATGCGGCTGGTAGAGCGGCATCGATGCCGTGACGACGATCGCGTCGTACTGCCGATCGTCGCCATAGCGGAGGCCATCGCCGTCGAGCACCTCGACGCCGGTGGTTTCGGCCGCCTGCAGGTTGGCGCGGGCGAGCGTGGCGATCTCCGGGACGATCTCGATGCTGCGCACCTTTGGCGCGAGCTGCGCGGCGCATGCGCTGAGGAAGCCGGAGCCGGTGCCGATCTCGAGCACGCTCTCCGTGCCCTGGAGGTCGATCGCCTGAAGGATGCGACCCACCACTTTGGGCGCGAGCATCAGGTGCCCGTGAGGCAGCGGAATTTCGGTGTCGGCAAAGGCGATGTCGCGGTATGCAGCCGCGACGAAGCGCTCGCGCGGCACGCGGCGCAACACGTCGAGGATGCGGTCGTCGAGGACGTCCCACGCGCGCACCTGCTGCGACACCATCTGTTCGCGCGCGTAATCGAGCTTGCGATCGAGCATGTTCGGCGGGGAGAAGAGCAGACTTATTGCGAGACCATCGCGGGCCGCCAAATTACGGGTTTTCCGCGCCAAAGCCAAGCAGCCGCGCGCGGCGCGCGCCGTTCGAGTCCTTGCTCCCTTATGGTGAAATTGGCGCTGGGTGCGGGGTTGCCTGGGCTATGCTGGCTCCACCACATCCTGCTGGCTCAGCCGCGGGAACGGCCAACTCGAATTACTAGGGCCGTTCATCGCCATACCTAGACCGGACGATGGGGATCGTGGCCGGCGACGTCCGGCCAAGAGGCGACTAGGGCGATGTCCATCATCGGGCTGCTGTGCCTGCTCTTTGCGCTGGTGGCATTGCTGCTTCTCGTGCTCTACGCATTGCAGCGGCGCGAAAGACGCGCACTGGTCGAGCTCTCGGGCCAGCTCCAGCGCATCGCCATCGGCGGCCGCCTCACGGGTCGCATCGACATCGCCACCGATCAGCCCGAGCTGGGCGCGCTGGCGACGTCCATCAATCATCTGCTGGGTCGCCTCGCGAGCAAGAGCGAGGCGCCGCGTGCGCCCGCGGCCACTCTCTATAGTGATATCGGCGATCGCGTGCACGAGGTCGTCATCGTGCATCGCGAGGCGATCGTTTACGCGAACCCGCAGTTCGCATCGCTCGCAGGCATTCGGCGCGAGGACCTCGTCGGCCGCAAGCTGCAGGACCTCGTTACTTCCGATTACGCCGAGCTCGTTGGCGACACGATTCGCCGACGCCTGAATGGCGAGCACGCAGCCGATCGTCACGAGGTCGAGCTCATCGGCTCGCACGGCGAGCTCACGCGTCTCGAGATTTCCAGCGCGCTCACCGAGTTCGAGGGCGCGCCGGCGCTGCTCGTCACGGGCGTCGAGATCATTCCCACGCTGACGGTGAAGGCGCTCAGCCTGCCGGGTGCGGAAGCTCCGCCCGCCGCGGCGACGCCCGCCATCGGCGCGCTGGAATCGCTCGCCGAAGCGGTGATCACCACGGATACCGACGGGCGCATCCAGTACGCGAACCCCGCCGCCGTGAAGCTGCTCGTGGCCGATGGCTCGTCGGAGCGCCTCGCCGGCCAGCGCCTCGAGGAGATCGTGCGGCTGGTCGATGAGACCGACCGTCGCCTGCTCGCCGACCCGGTGCAGCAGGCCGTGGCGAGCGGCACCTCCGTGCGCATCGGCCGTCGCGCGGTGGTGATGTCGCGTGGCGATGGTGTCGAGCGCTCGATCGAGCTCTCTGCGTCGCCCATCCGCACCACCACGCCGCCCGCGGAAGGCGAGGAGGCCGGCAGCGCGAGCGTGACGGGCGCAGTCGTCCTCCTGCACGACGTGACCGAATTGCGCGGCCTCACGCGCCAGATGTCGTACCAGGCGACGCACGACGCGCTGACCGGTCTCGTTAACCGGCGCGAGTTCGAGCATCGGCTGTCCGAGGCGGTCGACATCGCGCACCGCGGTGCCGCGACCCATGTGCTCGCGTATCTCGATCTCGATCGCTTCAAGGTGATCAACGACACGAGCGGCCATACCGCCGGCGACAGCCTGCTGCGCGAGGTGGCGAAGCTGCTGCGCGATGCCGTGCGCGACTCCGACACCGTCGCGCGCCTCGGCGGCGACGAGTTCGGTGTGCTGCTCACCGGTTGCCCGCTCGACAAGGCGCGGCAGATCGCCGACGACCTCACGCGCACCGTTGCCGAGTACCGCTTCGTCTGGAAGGACCGACTCTTCAACATCGGCGCCAGCGTGGGTCTCGTCGAGATCACCCGCGAGACCGGCACGCTCGAGGAAGCCCTGGCGGCCGCCGATTCCGCCTGCTACGTCGCGAAAAAGGCCGGCAGCGGCAGCGTTTCGGTCTACTCCGCGCACGACGAGGCCATCGCGCGCCAGAGCGGCGAGATCCACTGGCTCCAGACGCTGCAATCGGCGCTCAAGGAAAATCGCTTCGAGCTCTACTGGCAGCCCATCGTTTCCGCTTACGGCGCCGACGGCCGGGGCCCGTCGATGGAAGTTTTCGTGCGCCTCAAGGACGACAGCGGTCGTGAGGTGTCGCCGCTCGAGTTCGTGCGCGCCGCCGAGCGTTATCGCCTCATGGGCCTCATCGATCGCTGGGTGGTGCAGACCACCCTAACCGCCGTCGGTCGCGGCGCCATCGAGCTACCCGGAGAGCGCAGTCTCGCCGTGAACATCTCCGGCCAGACCCTGAGCGACGAGACGTTCCTCGAGTTCGTGGTCGAGTGCTTCGACCGCACCGGCGCGGACCCCGCACACATCTGCTTCGAGATCGCCGAGAGCGCCGTGGTCGCCAACCTCGAGCACGCGCAACGTTTCGTCGGCGTGCTCCACGGCATAGGCTGCCAGTTCGCGCTCGACGATTTCGGCAAGGGACTCGGCTCGTTCGCCAACCTGCGCGACCTGCCGATGGATTACCTCAAGATCGACGGCTCGTTCATGCGCAACCTCGGCCGCGACACGGTGAACCAGGCGATGGTGACTGCCATGATCCGCCTCGCGCGCACGCTCAATTTCAAGGTCATCGCCGAGCAGGTCGAGGACGCGAACGTCGTGGATACGGCGCGTCGCATGGGGATCGACTACCTGCAGGGGTTTGCGATCGGCAGACCTCAGCCGTTGCTGCTCGCGGCGTAAGCCGCGCTTATCTCGCCGCCCGCCACTCGTTGAGCGGCCGGTCGGCCGTTCGCGCCGCGCCTGCGCCGCACCCATCCCTCTACCAATACGTGCGATACCTGCATTCGGGTACCTCGGCCAATTCGATAGCGTCGATACCCACGAGTCCGGGCGACCAACCTCATGGGCGCGCGGCAGGGCCGGGTCGCCAGTTACGCGGTGGGCAGCGACCTCTTCGGTCGTCCACGCGGAAATGCCGCGTCGAGCTGCGCGATGTTCTCGGGCGTGAGCTGCAGATCACCGGCACCGGCGTTCTCGGCGACGTGCTCGAGGTCGACGGCTTTAGGGATAGTGAGCGTGTTGCTCATGCGGGTGAGGAATGCGAGCGCCACCTGGCGCGGTGTGGCTTCGTGCAGGCGCGCGACTTCCAGCAGCGCATCGCCCTGCTCGGTGCCTTCGGCCGGGAACCTGCCGGTGCCGAAAGGGGTGTAGGCGACGACCGTGATTGCGTTCTCCGCGCACCACGGCATCACGGCGTGCTCGATCGCGCGCTCCTGCAGGTGGTATAGCACCTGGTTGCACACGGGTAGCCGCGGTGCGACGGAGCGCAGCTCTTCCAGATCCTCGACGTCGAAGTTACTCACGCCCCATGCGCGGACCTTGCCCGCGGCGAGCAGCTCCTCGAACGCGGCGACGGTTTCGGCCAGGGGATGCGGCCCGCGCCAGTGCAGGAGGCAGGCATCGAGGTGATCGGTGCGCAGCCGCTTGAGGGAGTCCTCGCACGCGCGCAGCGTTTTCTTGCGCGACGCGTTCTGCGGCAGCACCTTCGACACGAGGAAGACCTCGTCGCGGCGACCGGTGATCGCGTCTGCGACGATCTCCTCGCACTCGCCCGACCCGTACATCTCCGCGGTGTCGATGTGCGTCATGCCGAGATCGAGGCCCCGCTGCAGGGCGCGCACGGCCTGCGGCCGCGAGGCGCCCTCCATCTTCCAGGTGCCCTGACCGACGACGGGGACGAGCGGGCCGTTGGGCCCGAAATGACGGCGATGCATGGACGCGATGATAGCGCGACGCTCATTCTGCGAATCAGGTCGCACCGCGGTGCCTCACAGGTGCATTATTGTACTAATGCACATAGGCACGAGGCGCACATGTTCATCCTCGATCCGCATTCGGGCATACCCATCTACCGCCAGCTCGTCGAGCAGGTGCGGCGCATGGTCGCGAGCGGGCAGTTGCCCGCGGGCACGGAGCTGCCGTCGATCCGCGATCTCGCCGTCAGGCACGCGGTGAATCCCATGACCGTCTCGAAGGCCTACAGCCTGCTCGAGTCGGAAGGGCTCCTCGAACGGCATCGGGGCATGCCCATGACGGTATCGAGCCGCGGGCGCCTGCAGTCGCCGACGTCCGGACGCCTGCGGCAGCTCGAGCCGCACGTCGACCGCCTCGTGCTCGCCGCGCGGCAGCTCGAGCTGTCGGAGCAGGAGACCGTGAAGGCCGTGCGTCGCAAGTGGGAGGAGACCGATGAGTCCGCACATCGTCGCACGTCGACTCGGTAAGGCATTCGGCCGCAAGCAGGTACTCGAGGACGTGTCGCTCGACGTCGAGCCGGGCGACGTCGTCGGCGTGCTCGGCAAGAACGGCGCGGGCAAGACGACGCTCATCGAGCTCATCCTCGGTTTCACGCCCGCGACGTGCGGCACCGTGACCGTGTTCGGTCACGAGAGCTTCCGGCTGCCTGGTGTCGCCAAGAAGCGCGTCGGCTTCGTTCCGCAACAGGACGAGCTCGTCGAGCAGCTCACGGGTCGCGACCAGCTGCGCCTCGTCGCGTCGTTCTACGACGACTGGGACCTGAAGCGCATCGAGAGCCTCGCGCGGGAGTGGGAGGTCGACCTCGCGGAACGTGTCCGCAACCTGTCGGTCGGGCAGCGGCAGAAGCTGTCGATCCTGCTCGCGCTCGGCCATCAGCCGGACCTGCTGATACTCGACGAGCCGGTGGCGAGCCTCGACCCCATCGCGCGACGCCAGTTCCTCGAGCAGCTCGTCGGCATCTCGGCCGACGGCGAGCGATCGGTGGTGTTCTCCTCGCACATCGTCTCCGACATCGAGCGCCTGGCCAACAAGATCTGGATCCTCAAGGGCGGGCGCGTGCACTGGAGCGGCGAGCTCGATGCACTCAAAGATGCCGTGGTTCGCGTGCACATCCGCGGTGGCGCGCCGCTCGCGGCCGACTTCTCGTTGCCCGGGGCGCTTTCGATGCGGCGCGACGGCAACCACGTGGCCGCCGTGCTGTCGGGGTGGAGCGCCGGCGCGGCGGCACAGGTGCGAGAGCAGCTCGGTATATCGGTCCAAGTGGAGGTCGAAGTCGAGAGGCTCAATCTCGAAGAGATCTTCCTCGAGCTCCATCGATGAAACCCATCGTGCGGCTCCTCGTCGCGTATTTCGCGGGCACGCGGCTCGCACGCGGCATGACACTCGCCGGCCTCGCGATGATCCTCCTGGGCAGCATCGGCGTGCTGCTGTTGAATACGCTGCGACTGTCGCTCGGCACGCAGGCGCTGCTGCTGGTCCTGCCGCAGTTCGGCGTGCTCACGCTCTTCTTCGGCAGCGCACTGATGCCGCGCGTTGCGACCACGCTCGCCTTCGGGCGGCTCGTGCACGTGCTGCCCTACGCGCGGGTGAAGCTCGCGGCGAGCGTGCTGCTGACGCTGCTCGCGCTCACGACGCTCACCGGGCTGATCGCCATGGTCTTCTACCTGCAACTGCCGACGCCGCTGCGGCTCGCCTTCTGGCGCAGCGCTTCGGTCGCCTTCATGACCTATACGCTGCTCTACGTGATCGTCTGGTGGATCGGCCGTGCGCGCACGAGCATGGGCGTGCTGGGAGGCGCGATGCTGGTGATCGCCACGCTCTCGTTGCCGATGCGCGCGATGGCAGATCCTTCCGGCTCGCGACTCGTGCCGCTGCTCCTCACCGCATTCGCGTGGATTGCGGCCATCGCCGCGCTGCTTTCGATGCCGCGGCTCAAGATCGTGCTGGCGGCCATGCGTCAGCGCCATGCAGCGCGTCGCGCGCCGGCGAGCGACCACAGCCGCTATCGCCGCGGGCGCGAGGCCGATCTGCTCGTCGGCGTCGGTCGACCCTGGCTGCTGGCGCTCGGGCAGGTGCTGCCCATCGTCGTCGCCACGTATTTCATCAGCGAGCCCCGCGTGTGGCTCTTCTACTTCGTGCTCTTCAGCGCGATATCCGGCGCCGTCACGTGTCTCGCCGCGCCTCGGAGCCGCGCGCTGTGGCTGCGCACCTGGTGGGATCGTGCGGAGCTCTTCCGCCGCATCGAGGCTGCATTCTGGCGCCACAACGGCTGTGCGCTGCTGGTGTTGCTGCTGCTGTTTCCGGCCATTGGCCTGCACGAGCGCTTTCCGCCGTCGATGCTCGGCTTCGGCCTCCTGCTGCTGGTGCTCGGCTCCCTCACCAGCACCTACCTCGGCCTCATGATCACGCGAGGCATAGGCATGGGCGAAGCGAGCCTCGCCATCGCAACCATGATGCTTCTCATGGCCGCGGCCATCCAGGCGGCCGCCGCGGCGATCGACGTACCCACGGTGATCGCGCTGGAGATATCGCTCGCGATCGTTGCATTCGCATTCCGTCACGTCGCGAAGCAGCGCTGGTCGGGCATCGACTGGATGCGCTGTCGCGCCGAGCGCGCGCAGGGAACGCGTCGCACGGCCTGAACCGCACCCCCGGTCGCTCGCCGCAAAACGAGCACGGCGCGACTGAGAGGTCGCGCCGGCTTTTCGCCATCAGAGCACGGGGCGACTTTTCGCCATCAAAGCAAAGGCACGAGCAACAGCGCCACGATGTTGATGATCTTGATCAGCGGGTTGATCGCCGGGCCCGCGGTGTCCTTGTACGGATCGCCGACCGTATCGCCCGTAACCGACGCCTTGTGCGTGTCGGAGCCCTTGCCGCCGAAGTTGCCTTCTTCGATGTACTTCTTGGCGTTATCCCACGCGCCGCCACCCGTGCACATGGAGAGCGCCACGAAGAGGCCCGTCACGATCGTGCCGATCAGGAGGCCACCGAGCGCGCGGATGCCGGCGCCGGGGCCCATCAGCCAGTTCATGCCGAAGCCGACGATCACCGGCACCAGGATCGGCAGCAGCGACGGCACGATCATTTCCTTGATCGCGGCCTTCGTGAGCAGGTCCACTGCCTTCGAGTAGTCGGGCTTGGCGGTACCTTCCATGATGCCCTTGATCTCGCGGAACTGACGGCGTACCTCGGTGACGACCGAGCCGGCCGCGCGGCCCACGGCTTCCATGGCCATGGCGCCGAAGAGATACGGCACGAGACCGCCGATGAAGAGGCCGATGATCACGGCCGGATCGTTCAGCGCGAACTCCGCGACCGCACGGCCCGTCGCCGCGAGGTGCGCGTCGATGTTGTGGTGATAGTCCGCGAACAGCACCAGCGCCGCGAGACCCGCCGAGCCGATGGCGTAGCCCTTGGTCACGGCCTTGGTGGTGTTGCCGACCGCATCCAGGGGATCGGTGATGTCGCGGATCTGCTTCGGCAGCTCCGCCATCTCGGCGATGCCGCCGGCGTTGTCCGTGATCGGGCCGTACGCATCGAGTGCCACGACCATGCCCGTGAGCGACAGCATTGCCGTCGCCGCGATGGCGATGCCATAGAGGCCGCCGAGCGTGTAAGAGCCCCAGATCGCGAGGCACACCGCGATGACCGGCAGCGCGGTCGACTTCATCGACACGCCGAGGCCCGCGATGATGTTGGTGGCGTGACCCGTCTGCGACGCGGCAGCGACGTGACGCACCGGGGCGTACTCGGTCGCGGTGTAGTACTCGGTGATCACGATCAGCGCCGCGGTGAGCCCGAGGCCGATGAGCGCACAACCGAAGAGCGCGCCGAAGCTCCCCGGCATGATCGACTTGGTGATGAACCAGAAGGCGACCGCCGAGATCACGCCCGACACGATCACGCCCTTGTAGAGCGCATTCATGATCTTGCCGCCCGGCTTCGTCGACACGAAGAACGTGCCGAGGATCGACGAGACGATGGAGGCGGAGCCGAGCGCCAGCGGGTAGATGATGGCGTCGACCGAGGCCTGGCCCTGGAAGAGGAGGCCGCCCAGCAACATCGTGGCGACCAGGGTGACCGCATAGGTTTCGAAGAGGTCGGCGGCCATGCCGGCGCAGTCGCCGACGTTGTCGCCGACGTTGTCCGCAATCACGGCCGGGTTGCGCGGGTCGTCTTCGGGAATGCCCGCTTCGACCTTGCCCACCAGGTCTGCGCCGACGTCGGCGCCCTTGGTGAAGATGCCGCCGCCGAGGCGCGCGAAGATCGAGATGAGCGAGCCCCCGAAGGCGAGGCCCACGAGCGCATGCAGCGCGCGTTCCGCGCCGATGGTGTGGCTCATGGCGAGGTAGTAACCCGCGACGCCGATCAGCCCCAGGCCCACCACCAGCATGCCGGTGATGGCGCCGCCGCGGAATGCGACCTGCAACGCCGCGTTGAGGCCGCGATTGGCGGCCTCCGCCGTGCGCACGTTGGCGCGCACCGAGATGTTCATACCGATGAAGCCGGTGAGGCCGGAAAGGATTGCGCCGACCGCGAACCCGCCCGCCGTCTCCCAGTTGAGGGCAAACCCCAGCGCGATGAGGAGCACGATGCCGACGCCGAAGATCGTGACGTACTGGCGGTTGAGGTAGGCC
>JADMIO010789872.1_pt1 | contig 10678 bp, 6 predicted proteins | sample 8958161 | NCBI WGS metagenome assembly JADMIO01 (sample SAMN16585339, study PRJNA669376) | soil metagenome | isolation source: Crop rotation soil | place: USA: Cullars Rotation, Alabama | collected 2011 | reverse complement strand
CTTTCCCGCCTGCGCGGCGCGCAGCGGCGCGAGCGCGTGGCTGCCTGGTGCGAGACGCGGCGCCTGGACCACGCCTGGGTGCCGGAAGGCCGGCGCTTCGCCGACCAGAAGCTGGTCGCGATGGACATGGACTCGACGCTGATCACGATCGAGTGCATCGACGAGCTGGGCGGGTTCTTCGGCAAGAAGAAGGAAATCGCCGCGATCACCGAGCGCGCCATGCGCGGCGAGCTGGACTATCCCGCCAGCCTGCGCGAGCGCGTGGGCCTGCTCGCCGGCCTGGACGAGGAAGCGCTCCAGGAGGTCTACGAGGACAAACTGCGCCTGTCGCCGGGCGCCGAAGTCCTGATCGAGGCCTGTCACCGGCACGGCGTCAAGTTGCTGCTGGTCTCCGGCGGCTTCACCTTTTTCACCGAGCGCCTCAAGGCGCGCCTCGGGCTAGACGAGACCATCTCCAACGTGCTCGAGATCGACGCCGGCAAGCTCACGGGCCGCGTGCTGGGCACCATCGTGGACGCGGAAGCGAAGGCGGCGAAGTTCCGGCAAGTCGCGCATCGCCTGGGCGCATCCCGGGCCCAGACGGTCGCCATGGGAGACGGCGCGAATGACCTGCGCATGATGGCCGAGGCTGGCGTGTCGATCGCCTATCATGCCAAGCCCGTGGTGCGCGAAAAAGCCACCGACGCCCTGACCCACAGCGGCCTGGATGGCGCCCTGAACCTCTTCGAGATGCCATGACAGCAAAGGTTGCGGTGATCACCGGCGCGGCGCGCGGCATCGGCCGCGAGATTGCCGCGCGTTTCCTCGACGCAGGCCATCGCGTGGCATTGCTCGACGTCGACGGGGCGACGCTACGCAGGACTGCCGGAGGAATGTCCGGCGCGCTCGCCATCGAATGCGACGTGGCCGATCCGGCCCAGGTCGCCTCCGCCGTGCGGCGCATCGACCAGCAGTTCGGCCGCATCGACGCGCTCGTCAACAACGCCGGCATCGCGGTGTTCAAGCCGCTGCTCGAGACGAGCTTCGAGGAATGGTCGCGCGTGCTGGACGTGAACCTTTCCGGCCCGTTCCTGTGCGCGCAGGCCTGCGCGCCCGTGATGTTGCGCAACGGCGGCGGCGCCATTGTGAACATCACGTCGATCTCGGGTCTGCGCGCGAGCACGCTGCGTGTGGCCTACGGCACCAGCAAGGCGGGCCTGGACCACCTGACCAAGCAGCAGGCCGCCGAGCTCGGCCAGCTCGGCATCCGCGTGAACGCCGTCGCACCGGGACCCGTGGACACCGCCATGGCCAAGGAGGTGCACACGTCCGACATCCGCGCCGACTACCACGACGCCATCCCGCTCAATCGCTACGGCACCGAGCGCGAAATCGCGCAGGCCGTGGTCTTCCTGTGCAGCGACGCCGCGAGCTACATCAACGGCCAGACCCTGGCCGTGGACGGCGGCTTCGACGCGACGGGCATCGGCCTGCGCAGCCTGAGGCTATGATCCGCCCATGATCGATTCCCGCGATGCCCTGCGCGCCCTCTACCCGCCCGCCAAGGAACGCTCCGTCCTCAAGCAGCTCGACCACCTGGACCCGCACTGCCTGCGCTTCGTCGCGCTCTCGCCGTTCGTCGTGCTGTCGACCAGCAGCGCGGACGGGCGCTGCGACGCTTCGCCGCGCGGCGGCGAAGCGGGCTTCGTGCAGGCGCCCGATTCCAAGACCCTTTACATCCCGGATGCCCCCGGCAACAACCGCCTCGACACGCTGGAGAACATCGTCCGCGCGGGCGGCATCGGCCTGCTTTTCCTCGTGCCGGGCGTCGACGAGACCCTGCGGGTCAATGGCAAGGCGCGGCTTCTGGACGAGGCGGCGATCCTGGCAGGCTTCAAGACCGAGAAGCGCACGCCCAGGCTCGTCATCGAAGTGAAAGTCGAGGACGCCTATCTGCACTGCGCCAAGGCGCTCATGCGTTCGCGGCTGTGGGATCCCGCCCTTCGGATCGATCGCGCAACGCTGCCCTCCATGGGCGAGATGCTGCGCGACCAGATCGGCCCGCAGGTGCCGGCCGAGACGCAGGCGCAGATGATCGAGCGCTACAAGGCCGACCTGTAGCGGAATACGCGTCGCTGCGCGGCGTTTGCTTCCGTCACTCCGACGAGGGAATATCCATGAACCGCGCGCTGATCGCCCTGCTGGCTTGCATCTCCCTGACGGCTTTCGCCCAGGCGCCTGCCAATACCGTCCGCATCCGCGGCACGATCGAGAAGGTCGACGGACCGACGCTCGTGGTCAAGGCCGGCAGCGGCCAGAGCATGAGCGTGAAACTCGCGGACAACGCGACCGTGATGGGCATCGTCAAGGCGAGCGTCGCCGACATCGACACGACCAAGTACATCGGCACCACGACCGTGGGAGAGCGCGAGGGCGCGATGGTGGCGCTGGAGATCCACATCTTCCCGGAAGCCATGCGCGGCGCGGGCGAAGGTCACCGCGACTGGGACCTGCGCCCGAACAGCAAGATGACCAACGCCGCCGTCGCGAACGTCACCGCGATGGGCAAGGACCGCGTGATGACCATCCAGTACAAGGGCGGCGAGAAAAAGATCCTCGTCACGGAGACCACCGCCGTGGTGGCCTTCTCGCCGACCGACCGCAGCGCGCTCAAGCCGGGCGCCGCCGTGTTCATCAGCGCCGCCGAGAAGCAGGCCGACGGCAGCCTCGCTACCAGCCGGGTGAACGTCGGCCTGAACGGCCAGACGCCACCGATGTAGCGCGCGGCTACTTCGCCGCGACCACCATGATCTCGACGAGGCAGGCGGGATCCGCCAGCTTCGCCTCGATGCAGGCCCGCACCGGCAGGTTCTTCGGGTCGCACCAGGCGCTCCACACCTCGTTCATGGGCGCGCGGTTGCGGATGTCGGTCACCCAGATCGTCGCCTGCAGCAGCTTCGACTTGCTCGAGCCGCACTTGGCCAGCAGCCGGTCGATCTCGGCCAGCACTTCCTGCGTCTGGCCCTTGATGTCGTTCTTGAGGTTCTTCGGCACGATCCCCGCCAGGTAGACGGTGTTGCCGTGCTCGACGGCGAGGCTCAGGATCGGTCCGGGCTCATGGCGCGTGATGCTCATTTGCTTTCTCCCTTTTCAGACAGCAGGCGTTCGATTTCCTTGACGAGCTTGCGGTCGGACGGCTCGGTCGCGGTGTCGTAGGACCAGGCCTTCGCGCCGTTGCGATCCACCAGGTACTTGTGGAAATTCCAGGCCGGCGCGGCGCCGGTGGCCTTGATCAGCTTCGCGAAGAACGGATTGACCGGGCCCTTCGCGACGCTGGACTTGGTGAACAGGGGGAAGCTCACCCCGTAGTTCACTTCGCAGAAGCTCGCGATTTCCTTGTTCGAGCCGGGCTCCTGCCCGCCGAAGTCGTTGGACGGGAAGCCCAGCACCACCAGTCCCTTGTCCTTGTATTTCCTGTACAGCTTCTCCAGGCCCTCGTATTGCGGCGTGTAGCCGCAGCGGCTGGCGGTGTTCACGACCAACAGCACCTTGCCTTTGTACTGGCAGAGCGAAGCCGGCTTGTCGTCGCTCAGCGTGGGCAGCGCCGCGTCGAGCAGCGGCGGGCAATCGGCGGCATGCGCCATGGCGGTCAGGGCTCCGGAGACGACAGTGAAGACGACAGCGAGGATCAGCTTACCCATCGCCTGGCATTGTAGAAGAGTTGCATCCAGGGGGAGTCCTCCGGCGCATTGTCCGGCGCCCACGACATCTGGATCGAGCGAAACACTCTCTCCGGGTGCGGCATGACCACTGTGAAACGCCCGTCGGGTGTGGTGAGCCCGGTGATGCCCTCGGGCGAGCCATTGGGATTGAGCGGATAGGTCCGGGCCACCTTGCCGTGGTGGTCGACAAAACGCAGCGCTACGTTGGCCTTCTTCATGTCCGCGCCCGGGCCGAAGGCGGCGAAGCCCTCGCCGTGCGCCACCGCGATCGGCATGCGGCTGCCGGCCATGCCCTTGAACAGGATCGACGGGCTTTCCTGCACTTCGACCAGCGTGAAGCGCGCCTCGAACTGCGCGGAGCGGTTGCCGGTGAACACCGGCCAGTGCTCGGTGCCGGGAATGATCTCCTTCAGCGCCGCCATCATCTGGCAGCCGTTGCAGGAGCCCAGCGCGAAGCTGTCCTTGCGGCCGAAGAATGCCTCGAACTGCTCGCGCGCGCGCGCGTTGTACAGGATGGACTTGGCCCAGCCCTGCCCGCCACCCAGCACGTCGCCATAGGAAAAGCCGCCGCAGACCGCCAGCCCCTTGTAGCCCTCGAGCGTCGCGCGGCCAGCGATCACGTCCGACATGTGCACATCCACCGCTTCGAAGCCCGCGCGCGTGAACGCCGCCGCCATCTCGGTCTGGCTGTTGACGCCCTGCTCGCGCAGGATGGCAATGCGGGGTTTCGACGCATGGGTTTTTACGGAAAAGTTCTTAACTTCAAAACCCAACTGAAAGGAAATTCCCGGATCCTTGGTATCCAGCACCCGGTCGTATTCTTCCTGGGCGCAATCCGGGTTGTCGCGCAGCTGCTGCATGCGGAAGCTGGTCTCCGACCAGGCGCGCTGCAGATCGACGCGCTTTTCCTTGAGCAGCGGCTTGTTGCCGCGCGTGAAGACGATCTCGTCGCGCTCGTTCAGGAAGCCGGCCACGGTCGCAGCCTCGCCCAGGCCCGCCGCGCGCAGCGCGTCCATGACCTTCGTGCGGTCGGTGGCGCGGATCTGCAGCACGGCGCCCAGTTCCTCGGCGAACATCGCGTGCAGCGCGCGCTCGCGCAGGCGCCCTGCGAGCTGCTCCTCGTCCGAGCGCCTGAACCCGTCCACGTCGTCGCTCCAGCGATCGAACGTCAGGGCGTCGAGGTTGATCGACACGCCGCAGCGGCCCGCGAAGGCCATCTCGCAGACCGTGGCGAACAAGCCGCCGTCCGAGCGATCGTGGTAGGCCAGCAGGCGCTTATCCTTCGACAGCGCCTGAATGACTTCAAAAAACCCCTTCAGCAGCGCAGGCGAATCCAGGTCGGGCGCCTCGTTGCCGAAGCGCGAGAACACTTGCGCAAGGATCGAGCCGCCCAGCCGGTGCTTGCCCAGGCCCAGGTCGACCAGGATGAGCTCGGTATCTCCCGCATCCGTGCGCAGGCGCGGCGTGAGCGCCGCCCGCGCGTCCGGCGTCGCCGCGAACGCGCTCACCACGAGCGAGAGCGGCGCCACCACTTCCTTGCCGTCCCAGGCGGTGCGCATCGACAGCGAATCCTTGCCGACCGGGATGGCGACGCCGAGCGCGGGGCACAATTCCATCGCGACGGCGCGCACCGTGTCGAACAGGGCCGCGTCTTCGCCGGGCGAGCCGGCCGCGGCCATCCAGTTGGCCGAGAGCTTCACGCGATCCAGCGAAGGCACGCGCGCCGCGGCGAGATTGGTCAGCGCCTCGCCCACCGCCATGCGGCCCGAGGCCGGGCCGTCGATCAGCGCGAGCGGCGTGCGCTCGCCGATGGCGTAGGCCTCCCCCGCGTAGCCCTCGTAGTCGAGCAGGGTCACCGCGCAGTCCGCGACCGGCACCTGCCAGGGACCGACGAAAGGATCGCGCGAGCACAGGCCGCCGACCGTGCGGTCGCCGATGGAGATCAGGAAGGTCTTGTCCGCCACCGCCGGATGGCGCAGCACGCGGTACGCCGCCTCCTTGATGTCGATGCCCTCCAGCGACAGCGCCTCGAGCCGCGGCGCGGCGCGCTTCACGTCGCGCAGCATTTTGGGCGGCTTGCCGAGGACGACCGACAGGTCGATGTCGACCGGATTGTTCCTGAATTCGGCATCCGCGACCTTCAGGTGCCCGTCGGCGGTCGCCTGCCCGAGCACGGCGAACGGCGCGCGCTCGCGCGCGCACAGCGACTCGAACACGCCAAGCTTGTCCGGTGCGATCGCGAGCACGTAGCGCTCCTGCGCCTCGTTGCACCAGATCTCGCGTGGCGACATGCCGCTGTCTTCCGAGGGCGCGGCGCGCAGCTCCAGGCTGGCGCCGCGGCCCGCGCCGTGCACGAGTTCCGGCATGGCGTTCGAAAGCCCGCCCGCGCCCACGTCGTGGATCGAGAGGATCGGATTGGCGTCGCCCAGCGCCACGCAGCGGTCGATGACCTCCTGCGCGCGCCGCTGGATCTCGGCATTGCCGCGCTGCACGGAGTCGAAGTCGAGGTCCTCGGTGTTGGCGCCCGCGCGCATGGACGAGGCGGCGCCGCCGCCCATGCCGATCAGCATGCCGGGGCCGCCCAGCTGGATCAGCAGCGCGCCGGGCTCGAAGACCTTCTTTTCGGATTGGGTGGCGGAGATGTTGCCCACGCCGCCCGCGAGCATGATGGGCTTGTGATAGCCGCGGCGCTGGCCGCCCACCGTCTGCTCGAAGCTGCGGAAGTAGCCCGTGAGATTGGGCCGGCCGAACTCGTTGTTGAATGCAGCGGCGCCGATCGGGCCGTCCAGCATGATCTGCAGCGCGGACACGATGCGGTTGGGCCGCCCCTCGTCCTCGCCCTCCCAGGGCCGCTCGAGTCCGGGAATGCGCAGGTTCGACACGGAGTAGCCGACCAGGCCCGCCTTGGGCTTGGCGCCGCGGCCGGTGGCGCCCTCGTCGCGGATCTCGCCCCCGGCGCCCGTCGCCGCGCCGGGAAACGGCGAAATGGCGGTCGGATGGTTGTGCGTCTCGCACTTGGCGACGAAATGGGTCAGCTCTTCCTGCGACCGGTAGATGCCGTCTTCGCCGGGAATGCATTTTCTCGATTCGAAACCCTCGAGAATCGCGGCGTTGTCGGAATAGGCCAGCACGGTGCCCTGCGGATTCTCGGCGTGCGTGTGGCGGATCATCGCGAACAGCGATCGGTCCTGCTTCTCGCCGTCGACGATCCAGTCCGCGTTGAAGATCTTGTGGCGGCAATGTTCCGAATTCGCCTGCGCGAACATCGTGAGCTCCGCGTCGGTCGGGTCGCGGCCCAGCTTGCCGTAGGCGGCGCGCAGGTAGTCGATCTCGTCGGGCGCGAGTGCGAGCCCGAGGCGGTCGTTGGCGGCCTCCAGCCCGGCTAGCGGAACGCTGGCCAGCGGACGCGGCGCGACGTGGCGGAACATCCCGTCGGCCTCATCCAGCGACGCGAGCACGCTCTCGGTCATGCGGTCGTGCAGCAACGTGGCGATCGCATCGCGCGAGGCATCGCGCGCGCCTTCGACGTAGTAGGCGGAACCCCGCTCCACGCGCCGTGCGCCCGCAAGGCCGCAGTTGCGGGCGATGTCGGTGGCCTTGGACGACCAGGGCGAGATGGTGCCCAGGCGCGGCACCACGAGGTACAGGCTTCCCTTGCCCGCGCCGCCGGGCGGCGTGCCGTAGGTCAGCAACCGCTCCAGCAGCCGCCGTCCCTCGGGACCGGGATCGGAATCCGCCTCGACGAAGTGCCAGAACTCCGCGCTCACGCCGCGGACGGCGGAATCGATCGCTTTGAGTCGGGGAAGAAGCTTGGCGAGCCGGAAATCCGATAGCGCACGCGCGCCGCGGAACCTCAATACAGTGGACATTTACCCCTGGTCCATCCGGTGAAACCGGATTTTAACAGGGCTACTTGCGGATCACAGGATCCTGCACCTTGCCGGACACGTTCAGCGTGGCGCGAACCGTCTGCGTCGCGGCCTTCACTTCCGCCGCGATGCGGCCCGCCAGGCCGCCATTGGCGTCGATGTCGAGGCTGGCGCCCGCCTGCATCGCGCCCGCCGTGATCGCCACGTTGCGGATCTGCATGGCGCCCTTGTCGTAGACCGCCTGCCCGGTGAGGTCCTGGAACACGGTGCGTCCCTGGCTCTGGTTGCCGCCGGTCTGCAGCGCGCGCGTCACGTCGAAGCTGCCCAGCACGCCCTGGTCGATCTTGAAATCGCCCTGGATCCGCAGGCTCTCGTAAAGCCGCGCCGGCGCCGGGCCGCTCATGCTGTACGCGCCCCGGCCCTCGGCCTTGCCTTCGGACACGAGTGCAGGCGCCAGCACGGCGACCTTCACGCCGCGCGCGCGCACTTCCCCGTCCACGTTCCAGGTCGAGCCCCAGCGCATCTTGGCGGTGCCGCTGATCACGCCGTCGAACGCCCGCCCGTCGAACTCGGACGACAGCACGCCGGCACGATTGGCCGTGCCCTTCATGCCGAATTCGGACAGCGAGAGCGCCGGCACGAACGGCAGCGCGAGGCTGGTCGCGCTGACCTCGAAGCCGATCTCGTTGCCGCGCGGCGTGAGCTGCACGGTCAGCTTGTCCGGCCCGCGCATGGTGATCGACTGCAGCGAGCCATCGCCCGAGGCGGTCGCCTCGATGTCCATCGGGGGCAGCGTGAGCGGGCCGTCCAGCTTTGCCTGCTTGATGAGCACCTTGCCGATGCGCAGGTTGTCGCCGCCGATCCTGCCCAGCACGGCGTCGCCGAGCTGCGCCTGGCTGACCGATACGCCCTCGAGCTCCACGCGGTTGAAGGCCTTGCGCGCGCCGAACAGCGAGCCGATCTCGGGGTAGCCGCGCACCGTGCTGATCTTGACGCTGTCGCCGATCGACACGCTGTTGAACTTCACCTCGATGCCCGTGATGAGCGAGAGGTTCGCCGAGCCGATCTTCACGGGCGCGCCCATCGCTTCCGAAGCCGCTTTCTCATAGTCGGCGGTCGAGACGGGCATGACGTGCACCAGCCCGATGCCGCCCACCAGCAGCACGAACAAGCCGATCGCGACCGGCTTGCCCCACTTGACCGGACGGCGCGCGGCCGCGCCGGCGGGCGGGATGGTCGCGGTCTGCGAGTTCGCGCCCAGGCGCGACTCCTTGGACAGCGCGCGCTGGTCGCGCTTGACGTCGTCCATGCCGAGGTCGTCTTCCGTGACCCCGATGTCGTCGTCCGGCGCGGACGTCGATGCGGCCTTGCCGGCCGCCGCCCGCTTCGCGGCACGCTCGGCCTCGCGCTGCTCCGCCTGCTTGGCGGCGAGCGCCTCCTTGGCCTTGCGCTTGCGGTCCTCTTCCTCCTGCCTGGCACGCGCCGCGTCTTCCCGGGCCTGCCTCTCCTCATCCTCGCGCGCGCGCCGCTCTTCTTCCTCCTTGCGGCGGCGGTCCTCCTCTTCGCGGCGCTTCTTCTCGGCGGCCTCGCGCGCCTCACGCTCCGCCTCCTCCTTCGCCTTGCGTTCGGCTTCGGCCTTCGCCTTGCGCTCGGCCTCTTCCTTGGCCTTCTGCTCTTCCTCTTCCTTCTTCCCGAAGTTGTCCAGGTCGGCCAGCAGGGAATCGCCGAACGAGCCGGCCGCGGCAGGGGCCGCAGGCGCGGCAGGGGCCGCGGGCGGCGCCGGTGAAATGGCCGGGATCGAGGGCGTCGAGGCCGACTGCGCCGCGCGCGCCTTCGCCTCCTCTTCCTCCCTGGCCCGCCGTTCGTCCTCTTCCTTGCGACGGCGCTCGTCCTCTTCGCGGCGCTTGCGGTCTTCCTCGTCACGCGCCTTGCGCTCGGACTCCTCCTTCGCGCGCCGCTCGTCGTCTTCCTTGCGACGGCGGTCGTCCTCTTCTTTGCGGCGGCGGTCTTCTTCCTCGCGCCGCTTGCGATCTTCCTCGGCGCGCGCCTTGCGCTCGGCCTCTTCCTTGGCACGGCGCTCCGCTTCCTCCTTGCGCCGGAGCTCGTCTTCCTCCTTGCGGCGGCGGTCGTCCTCCTCGCGCCGCTTCTTCTCCGCTTCCTCGCGCGCCTTGCGCTCGGCCTCCTCCTTGGCACGGCGCTCCTCCTCCTCCTTGCGCCGGCGGGCCTCTTCCTCGCGCCGCTTCTTCTCCTCTTCCTCGCGCGCCTTGCGCTCGGCCTCTTCCTTGGCACGGCGCGCCTCGTCCTCCTTGCGCCGGCGCTCGTCCTCCTCCTTGCGGCGGCGGTCCTCCTCTTCGCGGCGCTTGCGGTCTTCCTCCTCGCGCGCGCGACGCTCCTCCTCGAGCTTGGCCTTCATTTCGGCCTCGAGGCGCTGGCGCAATTCCTCCGCGTCCCGTTTCGCCTTCTCCTCGATCTCCTTGCGCGCCTTCTCGGCGGCCTCCTGCGCGCGCCGCTCGGCGTCCTCGCGCGCCTTGCGCTCCTCCTCCAGCTTGCCCTTGAGCTCGGCCTCGAGCCGCGCCTTGTCCTCGGATTCCTTGCGTGCGCGCTCGTTGGCTTCGCGCTCGCGTTCGGCGGCCGCGTCGGACTTCGCCTTCGCCTCGGCTTCCGCCTTGGCCTTGGCTTCCGTCGCCATGCGAATGGCCGCGTCCCGCGCCGCTTTTACCTTGGCATCGGCGTCGGCACGCGCTTTCGCGTCGGCTTCGGCCTTCGATTTCGCTTCGGCGTCCGCCCGCGCCTTCGCCTCGGCTTCCGCAGCCTCAGCTCTTGCCTTGGCTTCCGCGGCGGCCGCGCGCGCCTTCGCCTCGGCTTCCGCCTTCGCCTTCGCTTCGGCTTCCTGCCGCGCCTTGTAATCGAATGCCTGCTGCTCCTTGGCCTTGCGCTCGGATTCGGCGCGCGCCGCGGCCGCGAGATCCACCGGCGGGCCCTTGGGCGCCGCGGGGGCCGCGGACTTGGGCGGCAGCTTGACCGCCTGCGTGAAATCGAGGCCGTCGCCGTCGTCCTCGGCCGGCGGCTTCGCCGCCGGCGGCGGCGCCGCCTTGGGCGGCGCAGGTC
>JADMIO011411984.1_pt1 | contig 10679 bp, 8 predicted proteins | sample 8958161 | NCBI WGS metagenome assembly JADMIO01 (sample SAMN16585339, study PRJNA669376) | soil metagenome | isolation source: Crop rotation soil | place: USA: Cullars Rotation, Alabama | collected 2011 | reverse complement strand
GCGAGGAGGCCCGCCGCGATGAGGACCGACGGGTTCGACGTGTTCGTGCAGCTCGTGATCGCCGCGATCACGACCGAGCCGTGACCGAGGGCGAAGCTGCCCTTGTCCGTCGTCGTGTTGACCGTGTGGCCGAGCGTGCCCGGCGCTTCGAGCGTGCCCGCGGACCAGGCTTCGACGGCGGCCGTGTCGGCACCGGCGAGATTGCCCATGAGGCCACCGACCGCCTTGCGCCATGCGCGGCGCGACGACTTCAGCGGGACGCGGTCTTGGGGACGGGCGGGGCCGGCAAGCGACGGCTCGACGGTCGAGAGGTCGAGCGAGAGCGTGTCGGCGAAGCGGAGCTTGGCCTTGTCGTCGCGCCACAGGAGGTTCTCCTTGCAGTAGCGCTCGACGAGCTCGATGTGGTCTTCGCTGCGGCCGGTGAAACGCAGGTAGTTGAGCGTCTCGTGGTCGACGGGGAAGAAGCCCATCGTCGCGCCGTACTCCGGCGCCATGTTCGCGATCGTCGCGCGGTCGGGCAGGGAGAGTGCGCCGATGCCGGGGCCGTAGAACTCGACGAACTTGTCGACGACGCCCTTCTTGCGGAGCATCTGCGTGACGGTGAGGACGAGGTCCGTCGCCGTCGAGCCCGGCGGCAGTTGGCCGGTCAGCTCGAATCCGACGACGTCGGGAATCAGCATCGCCATCGGTTGGCCGAGCATGACGGCTTCGGCTTCGATACCGCCGACGCCCCAGCCGAACACACCGAGGCCATTGACCATCGTCGTGTGCGAGTCCGTACCGACGAGCGAGTCAGGGAACGCGACGCCACCCTCGCACCACACGACGCGCGCGAGGTACTCGAGGTTCACCTGGTGGCAGATGCCAGTGCCGGGCGGCACGACCTTCATGTTGTTGAACGCCTGCTGGCCCCAACGCAGGAACTGGTAGCGCTCGACATTGCGCTCGTACTCGAGCTGGACGTTGTGCTTGAACGCCAGGGGCGATGCGTACTCGTCGATCTGGACCGAGTGATCGATCACGAGGTCGACAGTGCGAAGCGGATTGATCGAATTGCCCGGCAAGCCGAGCGACACGAACGCGTCGCGCATCGCGGCGAGGTCACACACGGCCGGAACGCCCGTGAAGTCTTGCATCAGCACGCGCGCGGGACGGAGCTGCACTTCGTGCTCGACGCGCTGCTTGGGGTTCCAACTCGCGACCGCTTGGACGTCGGTCGGTTGGACGGTCTTGCCGTCTTCGTAACGGAGGACGTTCTCGAGCAGGATGCGCAGCGAGTACGGCAGCGTCTCGACATCGCCGACCTTCTGATTGACGAGTGCGTCGAGACGGTAGATGTCGAGCTTGTTACCGCCGACCGAGATCTGCGCTTTGCTGGAGAAACTATTGGTGGTCATGATGCAAATGCCTCGCGGGGCGAATCTATCGGATTCTTGCGTTAAGGTGGGGCGTGGCGCTGGTCAGCGAACCCGCGGAAGTCGCCGCTATCGCGGAGGCGCTTGGGCATGCTCCGCTCGTCGCGTTTGACCTCGAATTTCTGTCGCAGGACCGACTGATTCCGACGCTTTGTTTACTGCAAGTTTCGTGGCTCGATACGTTGGATGCGCCGGTCGGGCAAATCGTCGCAGCAAAACCAGAGGTTCGGCTGATCGACCCGTTTGCCGTCGAAGTTGCGTCAATCATCGACGTCCTCGCGGCGCACCCACTCGTCGTCGCGCACGCGCCGCGCCAGGACCTCGGCTTGCTCGCGGCTCGGTACGGGACGCGCGCAATGCCGGGCCTCATCGATACCCAGCTGATGGCCGCGTTCTGTGGCGTCGGCGACCAAGTCGGGCTCGCAACGCTCGCGAACGAGCTGCTCGGAACTTCGCTCGCGAAGGACCAGCAGTGGACGGCCTGGGAAAAGCGCCCACTGACCGACGCGCAGCTCACGTACGCGGCGGCCGACGTCCGCTACCTGCCGGCCATCTACGCACTCCTGGCCGAGCGCCTTGGCGCGCGCTTGCCGTGGGCACGTGAAGAGAGCGCCGAAATCCTGGTCGAGGCGCTGGCCGCGAACGACGTGACTCCGGAAACGGCGTGGCAACACGTCGGGGGCGCGCGCGGTCTCGATGCGGCGGCCCAGTCCGCGCTCGTGGCGCTGGCCGCGTGGCGCCAACGTACGGCGGTCGAGCTCGATCGCCCGCTCGGTCAGGTCGTGAATGACAGGGCGCTCGTGGAGCTCGCCAAATTTCGGCCCGACTCCGCAGGCGGCGTGCGCTCGCTGAAGGGCATGTCGCCCGTCGCGAAAACGCGGGCGACCGAAATCGTAGAGACGATCGCGAAGGCTCCACCGGTGACGGCCGTCGCGAAGTCGGGGTGGCGTGCGGCGAGTCCGCGTGCCCAACGTTGGAGCGAGATGTTGCTCGCGATCGTCAGCGTTCTCTCCGAAGCGACGGGCGTCGCGGGCCGTCTGCTCGGCACGCGCGGTGATGCGGAAGAATTCGCGCGCATCGTCGATGAGCAAGGGCTCGATGCGGCCGCGAAGTTGCCGGCGCTTGCAACGTGGCGACGAGATGTCGTCGGTAAGGCATGGCGCGGTTGGCTCGCGGGTGAAGTCGCGCTCGTCGGTGATGTGACTGCGCCGCTCGGCATGCGACTCGAGTCGAAGAGCTAGCGTCCCGCATTTTGAGGCGACGCGAAAATCGCGCCGCGGCGCGTTTCTCGACGGAGATACGCTCTCCGAATGGGGAATGATGTTGGCGTCGAGGAGCGGAAGGGGCAGGCGGCCACGAGCGAAGAGGTCGGCCATCACGATCACGTTGATCAGCCGAGTCACGCGCGCGGTGGCACGAAGTTCACGAGCAAAGGGCCAAAGCCCGACGTGCTGCACGGCTTCAAGGACGGTTCGATGCCGACGGCGTCGGAGATGGCGTACGACGGTAAGAAGGACGAAGTCTCGATCGCCGACGCGCAATCGACTGCGCTCGCGGCCGCCGACATCGTTCAGCACCAACGCATGCAGGAAGCCGGGCGTGCGCCGGCGCGGTTCTACAAGGCGCTCGATCTGCTCTATCAAGCAGTGACGGGGCACAAACGGGGTGACGTCGATCTCGTGCAGATGCTCGACGCAGCGATGGTGATGCTCGAGCCGGCGATTGCGCCGCTTCGAATGACCCACGAATGGGCGGCGTGGCTCGACGAACAGCTGATGCAACACGTGACATCGGCGCGCAGCTCAGCACGCTACGTGCGCGCGAAGGACCGCGTCGACAATTCGATCCGCATCGACGGCAAGACCGTCGAGCTTCCCGGTGAGGATGAGCCTCGCAAGCAGGCAGCACTGCTGCGAGACCAGATGCACAAGCTCATCCCCACGATGGGGCAAGTCAACGAGCAGGTCATTCGCTACGCCGAGCACGGGATCGAGCACGAGGCCAAGACGTTGCTCAAAGGAGAAGAACCCCATGGCCACAAGATGGGGCCAGGCGTGCTCGTTCAGTTGCAATCGGCACTTCTGATCATGGACGGATTCCTGACGCTCACCGACGAAGAGTTTCAGGAGGAGCTCAAGAACATCCAGGGCTTCGCAAATGGCGTCGCAACGTATTCAGAGCTTGTCAAAGCCGCGACCGAGTTGCTCGGCGGCACGCTTGTCATCACGGCAACCTACGGAGCGGCTGTCGCCAAGTTGATGGGCGACGCCGCGTCGACGGCGATGTTGACGGGCGTCGCGCGGTCGACGGGACTCATGTTCGGAAACATCATCGCCGGCGTCGAGGTCGTTCATGGCCTCGCGGTCATGTTCGACGGTAGCGCGCGGACCGACAAACGCATCAAGGCCGGATTCGAAACCGCATCTGGACTTGCGTGGTTGCTCGGAAAAGGTGCGCTCGGCGCGTCAGGAGCAGCCATTCTTTCGACGGCTGTCATGCTCGGTTACGGCGAGCTTCGTCTGATGGCGCATCTGTATTGGGGAGCGGCGCTGGGCATCACGTCAGGCATGATGGGGGAAGCCTTCAAAACAATTCAGCGTGATGGTGCCGCCATTGCGGTCACGGCCGATAAGCTCGCGAGGGTCAAAGACCTCATGCAGGCCGAACAAAACCCCGAACAACAGCAGGACTTGAAGCGTGTGCACGACAACCTCGTGCACGAGCTCGCCGGCGATGTTGATCGGCTCATCGGGGATTGTGGTCCGCGCGAGCGAGAGTCGGGGATGGCTCAATACCCCGGCGCCTGGAAGATCCTTCTCGAAGTGTTCGCGCCGTTGCGAGCGCACAAGGGCGCAAAGACCGAGGAGCAAGCCGTCGCTGCCGCAACCGTTGCCCTCGAGCGTGTCTCTTGGGCGCTATCGCATGCAGGCGATTTGGAAATTGCGTCTGCCGGCAATCATTCGTTGAAGGATCTCGAACACGAGTACGCGAAGCAGCAAGAACATCATGGCGAGTGAGCTCAGCTTTCGACCACAGAGCATGCCCGCGACGGCGTATCTGGGGCTCGCGTTCGGAACCGTGCTGTTCCTGTTTGCGCTCTCGAGCTTGATCTTCGCTGACCATGGCGCCTTCGAAATCATCGGCGGCATCGTGGTGTTGCTTCTCGGAGCGATCGTCTTGCAGTCGGGTGCCTACGCACTCTGGGGACAACTGCACCTCAGGATCGATAGCGATGATTGGTGCACCGTTACGTGGCGTCTCGGGCGCTTCAATCGGTCCAAACGTTTTCCACGCACTGCCGTTCGTAGCGTCCGGATCATCACGGCGGATCCGAGCGATGGCTTCATGCCGTCGCGAACGGGGACGAAGGTCGAGTTTTGTATCGACCGCGAAACGCGCCCACTCGTGCTCGGCGGTGGCTTTGATCTCGACTCTGATTCGCTGCAAGCCATTTCGACGTTCTTCGGTACTGACGTCGCAGCGACGGCGCTGGACTGACCTCTCTATGCGTACAGCCGTTCTTCTTGTCGTCATCACTGCATGCTCGCGAAGTCCGAAAGCTGCGCGTGAGCCGCTTGTCATCAGCGACACGTGCACGCTCACGGTTGCGAACCACGTGCTCGACGAGACGGGCGCTGATGTCGGAACTTACGATCCGGCCACGCGCGAAGTGACGGTTGGATCGCTTCGCGTTCCAGTAGGGTTCACGAAGGCCCCGGACGGCATCGTCGTGGAGCTACAGGGGCTCGGCCCGTTTATCGTGCACGTGCATGGTGACGAGATCACCATCGACAATGCGCACGTGACGAAGCCACTCGTTGCGCGGCTATCCGGCTTTCACGGCGATCGGTGGCTCGAGCTCGCCGCACTCGTCACGGCCATCCCGATCCTTCCCGTACACGAGCAAATCGATGCCGGGGTCGATAGTGGTGCAGCGGGCCCCGAGGTCCCACCTCCACCGCCACCGCCACCTCCGCATTGATCTCTAGCGGTTACGCAACGCGAACCCGTTTGCCGTGTCGTGCGTTTGAATGCGCATGAGCCTTCGGTCGTCCCTCTTTCTTGCCGCCTGTGCCGCCTGTAATTCCGTCGCTCCGCAGCCGACGACACCCACGCCGACTACGAGCAGCATCCCCGTTCCGCTGACCGCCGCGTCGCAATCGATCGCGAGCACGCAGCCACTGGCCGAAGACATTCAGGCACCGTGGACCCTGACTGCGAGCGATGGCAGCGGCTTGCTCTTGTCGCGCGTCGATGCGAAGGCTGTCTTCGAAGGCCCGCTCGCGTTCACCGAGCTCCACCTCTACTTCTACAATCCCGAATCGCGCATTCGCGAAGGCACCTTTCAGATCACGTTGCCTCAGAACGCCGCCGTCTCGCGCTTTGCGATGGAGAACAACGGCCAGTGGATGGAGGCCGAAGTCGTCGAGAAGCAGCTCGCGCGTCGTGCGTATGACGACTTCTTGCATCGCAAGCAGGATCCCGCGCTCCTCGAGAAAGCGGCCGGCAACCAGTTCACCGCGAAAGTCTTTCCGATCGCGCCGAAGGCCGAGAAGCACATCGTCATCTCGTACAGCCAGGAGCTTCCCGGCGCGCAGTATCAGCTGCCGCTTCGTGGTCTGCCGAAGACCGAGCGCGTCGACGTCTCGCTGATGATGACGTCGCCCGACGGCAAGCACGTCGAGCAGAAGCTCACCGAGCGCAACTGGCAGCCCGATCGCGACTTCGTCTCGTCGGCACCGGCGACCGCGGCCGCGGTGCGGGCGGGCAACCTCGTCGCCGCCCAGGTGCCCATTGGAACGTGGATTGTCGAGCAGCAGGCCCCGACCGGCGTGACGTTGCTCGTCGATACCAGTGCCTCTCGCTCGCTTGGGTACGCGGCGTATGTCGCGTCGGTCCAGAAGCTCGTCGCGAGCCTTGGCGAGACGTACGGCAAGTCGATGCCGGTCCAAGTCGTGGCCTTCGACCAGGACGTCGAATCGATCTATAGCGGCGATGCGAGCGGCTTCGTCGATACGAAGAAGCTCGTCGACCGCGGCGCGGCCGGCGCGAGCAATCTGAGCCAGGCCCTCGCGTATGTGCGCACGCATCAACCGCAGAAGCGCGTGGTCGTTGTCACCGACGGCGTCATCACGGCCGGCGAGGAAGGTGCCGAGCTCCAGAAGCAGGTGAAGGCGCTGCCCGTCGATCGCATCGACTTCGTGCTTGCCGGCGGTCTACGCGACGAAGGCGCGATGACGTCACTCGTTCGCACCGGTTTGCCCCATGCCGGGACCGTGCTCGACCTCGATCACGATCCGGTCGCAAAGGCGCTCGGCGAGGCCGTCATGCTCGACGTCGCGATCGACGTGCCGGGTGCGGCGTGGGTCTATCCGCGGCGTATTGCGGCGGCTCGTGCCGGCACGCAGGTGATGGTCTATGCGCGCATGCCGCAGTCCACGTCACAGGTGGAAATCAAAGTGGGGCAGGGCGCGAATCGGTTCCAGACGATCGCGGGTACGCAGCCGCTCGTCGAGCGAGCGGTCGCGGCGGCTGAGATCAACGAGCTCGAGGCCGCGCTCGCAGTGAGCAAAGGTGCCGATGCCCAGTCGCTGAAGAAGCGCATTGCGGACAAGTCGGTCGCGTCGCGCGTCATCTCGAGTCAGACGTCGATGCTCGTGCTCGAGAGCGATTCCGATTACGCGCGCTACGGCATCGATCGCAAGTCGCTCGCCGATGTGCTCGTCGTCGGTGCGAACGGCATCGAGCGCAAGGGCCGCACGGCGCCGGTGCAGATCGCGGAGCCCGTCGACGTGACGAAGTCGACGACGAAGCAGCAGCTCGCGATGGACAAGAAAAACCTCGAAGAGAAACCGGCCATGAAGCTCAAGAAGGAAGCGACTGGCGGCGAAGGCGAGGACTTCGACGGCGCCGATGACGGCACGGCGATGGCCCTCGACGAGGGCAAGATGGGCAAGAAGGACAGCGACGGCGACGCGCAGCTCAGCGGCCTGATGGGAGCGGGCGCAGCCGTTGGCGCCGCCGCACCGTCGGCCGAGCCGCCGCCACCGCCGCCACCTGCCGCCACGATGCCCCGTCCCGCGAGCCCCGCACCGTCGCGCGGCATGGTCGCGCGCGATCAAGCGGAGCGAAACGAGCGCAGCGCGGCGATCCGCGCCGACGACGACCGTCGCATGCGATCGGAAGCGCTCGAGACCGAGTCGAGTGGCCGCATGATGCGTCCGCCTGTCGAGCAGCAGCGCGAGGCATGGCCACCGCCGGGCTCGCCGCCCGCGCTGACGGGCGACATGGCCTCGATCAAGAAGCTCATCGACAAGCACGACGTCGACGGCGCCCTCGCGAAGGCGCGTGACTGGCACGTCCGTGCGCCGGGCAACGTGCTCGCGCTCATCGCCCTCGGTGACGCGCTCGAGGCGAAGGGCAGCAACGTGACGGCCTCGCGCGTGTATGGCTCGATCATCGACCTGTTCCCCGGCCGCGCGGACATGCGGCGGTTTGCGAGCGGCTTGCGCGACTCGCGCAACTCGACCTCATGATCGACACGTACAAGCGTGCAGTCACGGATCGCCCCGATCACCTGACGGGCCATCGCTTGCTCGCGTATGCGTACGAGCGTGCTGGTAAGCACGAGGACGCCTTCAAGACGATCCTGAGCGCGATGGATCAGCAGTATCGCAGCGATAGCTATCGCGGCGCCGAGCGCGTACTTGCCGAGGACGCAGGCATGATCGGTGCGGCGTACGCGGCGTCGTCACCGAACAAGCGCGCGGAGATCGTGAAGGAGCTCCAGAAGCGCAACCTCCAGCTCGCGACGAAATCGTCGACGCGCTTCATCCTGTACTGGGAGACCGACGGCAACGACGTCGACTTTCACATTCAAGATGCACGCGGTGGCCATGCGTTCTATTCGTCGCCGGACCTACCGTCGGGCGGCTCGCTCTACGCCGACATCACGACGGGCTTTGGACCCGAGTGCTTCGCGATCGAAGGGACGCCGAAGGCCGGGCCGTATCGGTTGTCGATCAACTACTACTCGCAAGGACCGATGGGGTACGGCATGGGCCTGCTCGAGATCCAGCGCTTCGACGGCAAGGGTGGCTTGACGTTCGAAGACCGGCCGTACGTGATCATGAACGACCACGCGTACGTCGACCTCGGCAAGACGAAGTAGCGACTACGACCAGCCGACCCAGAAGAACACGAGCGCGTGATAGCTCTTCGCTTTGTGCGCGAGCTCGAGGGCCGTCGGCACCTTGTCGCGTTCCTTCGCGCCTTTGAAGCCCGGCCACGGATCGATCATGACGAGCTCTTCGTCGGCCTTCGCTTCGAGGCGATCGATCGTCAGACCCACCGCGTGATGAACTTGCTCGGGGCCCGTGTCCTTGCCCGCTTCACCCGGTTGCGGATGAAGGCGCGCGAAGTCGGTCGGCAGCATCGCGCCGCGGTAGCCCTTGCCTTGCTTGACCCACTCGAGGACGGCGGGCGTCGGCGTCGCGACACGGCGGCACTGGAGGCGGTAACCGAGCTCGTGGAGGTTCGACACGCGGCTGTTGAACCAGCGCTGAACCTTCTCGATCGTGCCGCCTTCACGCGACGTGTTGAGCTCGTGGAACATGAACTCTTGAATGCCCGGCGCGTACGCACCCGCCCGGTAGGCGATGCGCCGCAACAGGTACGCCGTCGCTGCTCCACAGCATGCGTTCGACGTGTGGAACACCGGCATGAGCACCCGGATGTCCTCCGGACGCTGCATCACCACGTCATCGCGACTCATCGCTAGCCCCACGATCGTCCTGCAGCGTACACGAGCGGCGCTTGAGCGTGGGAGGCGCGGGCCACCGGAAAAAAGTCCCTCACACCCGTTCTACGTCAGCGGAGTCCTTAGCCTTCCCGCGTCATACCTTGACACTATGTCAGCCTTCTAGTACTGACACACTGTCAGGTTATGCCCCGCCGCCCCGACCTTGCCCGACGAGCCGAGCTGGCTCGCGCCGCGTTCGAGGTTCTGCGGACGCGCGGCGTGGGGACGAGCATGAGCGACCTGGCCGACGCACTCGGGGTGAAGCGGCCTACGCTCTATTTCTACTTTCCGGATGTCGGCGCGGTGTTCGAGAGCGTGCTCGACCAGACGTACCAGGCGCACGGCGAGCTGCTGATCGCGAAGCTGAAGACGCTCGACAACCCGCTCGATCGACTGCGCGCGCTGCTCGAAGTGACGATGCAGTTCCACCGGGAGCGGCCGCACCTCATTGGCGGCTTGTTCCAGCTGTGGGCGGTCGGTGGTCGCGATGTCGCGAGCGTGCTCGATCGCGGTCGGCGCATGGTGCAGGCCTCGCGTGACGCACTCGTTGCCGACCTGCGCGGTGGCATCGCCCGCAAAGAAGTACTGCCGTGCGATCCGGAACGGATCGTCGATTTGGTGTTGGCCGTGGTCGACGGCGTGCTCGTGCACCTCGTGCTCGGCATCGCCCGCCCTGATGACGTGATCGATGAGTTGGCCGAGCGCGTGATCGAACCGCTGCGGCCCGTCAAGAAACAGCAGCCGAAGACGCAAAAGAGGAGACGCGCATGACGACGTTATTCACCGCATACCTCGCCGGAACCCAAGCCGAGATGGGCGAACAGCACGGCAAGCTCGTTGCCGAGGACGCGCATCGCTTGCTCGAGTTCTATCGCACGATGCCGGAGCGCGCGCTCGCCGGTGACTTGAAGGGCGTCGCAGGTCAGATCGGACGCAACATCGCGCGTCAGGTCGCTCTCGTGTGGCAGCGTCGGCTCGCGAAAGATCGTCCGGCGGAGATGGTCGAACGGTCGCGCGCGTTCATGCGTGCGGTCGGTGTTCCCTCCGACGCGGTGCTCCACCTATCGATGATGGACGTGTTGCAGAACTGCGTGTCGCTCGCGGCGCGCGGCAAGCTCGGCCCGTTCGCGAATCCAATCGCACCGCGGGTGGCGGCGGCGGCCATTCCCGCGTGCTCGACGATCGTCGCGTGGGGTGATGCGACCGCCGACGGCGAGCTCCTCTTCTCGCGCAACTTTGACTTCCCCGGTGTCGGCGTGTGGGACGCGGCTCCCGCATTCGTCGTGTGCGCGCCGACGGGCGGCCAGCGCTACGGCTTCTTCGCAACGAAAGGTGCCGACGCGCCGGTCGTGACGGTGACGAACGAAGCGGGCCTCGTGATCGCGCCGCACACGCGTTGGCATTCCGGCGTGACGTTCGGGGGCGGCATGATCGTCGACCTCATCCATGACATCGCTCGCCGC
>JADMIO011020109.1_pt1 | contig 10679 bp, 12 predicted proteins | sample 8958161 | NCBI WGS metagenome assembly JADMIO01 (sample SAMN16585339, study PRJNA669376) | soil metagenome | isolation source: Crop rotation soil | place: USA: Cullars Rotation, Alabama | collected 2011 | reverse complement strand
CGCGACAACTTGTCCACGTGGAATTCTAAGCTTAGGATCCCAATGTGCTGGAAAGCGACGCCGACCACCACGATCTTGTCGTGCGCGCGATCGGCGACGTACGCCTTCGACGCCGCCGGATCGAACACCATCTGGCCCGCGCCCTGCGCGATGTCGAGCACCGAGCCGATCGCGAGCTTGTCGTTCAGCCGGAGCAGCTTGCCGCTGTCGGCATCGATCACGAGCGCGCCGTGGCCGAGCGCGACGATCGCGCTCCCGGCCTGCTCCGGCGCGGCGCCGTGGGTCGGGGCGCGCGGGCCGCCGAGCGGCGGGCCCTCCATCTGGAAGGTCGGCGGGACCGCCGACTCGAAGTCGTCGACGACCATGCGCTTGCCGAAGCTGGGTCTCGACCACGCCATCGCCGAGACCGCCACCAGGCCGCCGACGAAGGCGGCGTTTCGCACCCACGGTGCACGGAGCTTCATAGGACCCCCAAGACGCATCGACACCGGAAACGATCTGCGGTTTCTCGTGATTCCCCTCGTTGCTACGCTTTCGGGAGATGCTCCCGGAACTTCACGAGATCCCCACCGAGCGCCTGGTCCTGTGGTCGGCGGGGCCCGAGGCGGCGTCGCGCATGCACCGCTATCACGCCGAGAACTGGCCGCACCTCGCGCGCTGGTCGCCGCCGGTGCCGCCCGACTTCCTGACCGTCGGCTACTGGGAGCGGCGGCTGGTCGGCGAGCGCGCGGCGATCGAGGCCGGCCGCGCGGCGCGGTGGGCGATCTCGTGGCGCGACGACGCCCAGCGCACCGTGATCGGCACGATCTCGCTGTCCGAGATCGTGCGCGGCCCGCTCGGCCAGGCCTACCTCGGCTACGGGCTGGCCGAGCAGGCGCAGAAGCGCGGCGTCATGACCGAGGCGGTGCGGTCGGTCGCGGCGTTCTCGTTCGAGGCGCTGCGCCTGCACCAGCTCGCGGCGAACTACGTGCCGGTCAACGACGCGTCGGGCCGCGTGCTGCGCCGGTGCGGGTTCGTCGTGTGCGGCTACGTGCGCGACTACCTGTTCATCGACGGCGCGTGGCGCGATCACGTGCTGACGGTGCTGACGGATCCGACGGGACGGCCGCCGGATCTGCCGTGACCGCCTCGTCGTCGTCGTGACCCCAGCTGCGGACGTCGGGCAGCATGCGGTAGAGGATCCAGTGGTAGAGCGAGCGCGGCATCACGCGCCGCATCGCCGCGAACACCCACGCGTCGAGCGTCGCCGGCACGCGCAGCGGCGGCCGGCGGCGCTGCATCGTCTTGACGATCTTCTTCGCGACGCGCTCGGGCGTCGCGCGCGACGCGCGCATGAGCCGCGCGATGAACGGCGTCATGTGCTCGTAGTGCGCGTGGTACGCGGCGTGGACGTCGTCCTGCGCGAGGCGCGAGTCGGCGGTGAAGCGCACGTTGGCGTACGCGTCGCTGTGGATGAAGCCGGGCTGCACCATCGTCACGCGGATGTTCCACGGGCGCACTTCATAGAAGAGCGCCTCGGTCGCGCCCTCGAGCGCGAACTTCGACGCCGAGTACGCGGCCATCGTCGGCATCGCCATCATGCCGCCGACCGACGAGACGTTGATGATGCGGCCGGCGCGGCGCGCGCGCATGCGCGGCAGGACGAGGCGGATGAGATCCATCGGCGCCTGGTAGTTGATGTCCATCTGCGCGAGCCGCTCGTCGTTCGAGACGTGCTCGATCACCGCGCGGTACATCACGCCGGCGTTGTTGACGAGCACGTCGACGCCGCCCCAGCGATCGTCGGCCTCCTCGATCACCGCGCGCCGCTCGGTCGCGCTGGTGACGTCGAGCGGGCGCACGTGGACGCGGGTGCCCTCGACGATCCCGGCGTCCGCGAAGCGCGCCAGCGACGACGCGCGCGCGGTGAGGATCAGGCGGTAGTCGGTGTCGTACAGCCGGCGCGCCAGCGCGAGGCCGAGGCCGGTCGACGCGCCGGTGACGAGGACGGTCTTCCGCGGCTCGCGCCCATCGTCGCCCACGTCGTCAGTATGCGCCTTCTACGACGACGCCGACGTGTAGTTCCGCACCGCGCCGATCCAGAGGAGCCGCGCGACGATCGCCAGCCCGATCGCGCCGGCGACGCACGCGATCGCGGTGCCGAGCGCGATGCGGCCGAGGATCGCCATCGCCGGGTAGGTCGTCATGAGCGCGAGCGGCAGGACGAACGTGAAGAGGATCCGCCACGCGCCCTTGAAGACCTGCACCGGCCAGCGCGCGGTGTCGAACACGGCGTCGAGCAGGTAGGTGAGGTTGTCGAGCCGGATCACCCAGAAGCTCGCGGCGACGATCCCGATCCACAGCGCGTACATGACGATCACGCCGGCCGCGAGCAGGAGCGCGCCCGCCGCGATCTCGCCGGGCGACGGCGCGCGGCCGATCCGCACGAACGCGTAGACGAGCAGCGCGATGCCGCCGGCGACGTCGACGACGCGCCACGGATCGTAGCGCGCGGTCGACACCATGAACTGCGAGTCGGCCGGCTTGAGCAGGACGTAGTCGAACGAGCCGGTGCGGATCTTCTCGACGACGTCGACCAGGGACGGGTTGATCGCGCCCTCGAGGATCCCGCGCAGGATCACGAACCACGCGATCACGACCAGCGCCGACGGGAAGTCCCAGCCCGCGACCGACTCGCGATCGCCGTACAGGATGAGCAGCGGCAGGATGTTCCATCCCAGCCAGTAGAGCGACATCGCGCCCTGCACGATGAAGTCGGCGCGGTACTGCATCGCGGTCGACAGCGACACGCGCACCTGCACGCCGAGCAGCCGGAGGTAGCGCATCACACGCCAACCGCCTCGAAACGGCGCACGCCGGCGCGCCAGATCGCGAGCGCGACGAACAGCACGCCGGAGGCCCACGCGACCTGCTCGCCGACGACGAGCAGGTTGTCGCCCAGGCTATGCGCCGGCTTGGTCAGGATCTCGACCGGCGCGGCGAGCATGAAGCGGAACGGCAGCCAGTCGGCCAGCGACCGCAGCCAGCCGGGCAGGAGGGGCAGCGGGATCAGATAGCCCGAGAAGATCGCGAAGACGCCGAAGTACACCTCCATGAGCGACATGCCCTTGTCGAGGAAGAAGGCGCACGAGCCGAGCGCGAACAGGAACGCGAACGTCAGCATCCACGCGACGCCGACCGAGACGAGGAACAGCGCGATCTGCGCCGGGTCGTGCGTGATCGAGTCGCGCGCCGACGTCGCGAGCATGATCGCGGTGACCGGCAGCGCGACCAGCCCGCGCAGCGGCACCGCGGCGACGTGCGACGCGGCGTACTGCACGAACGGGTGCACCGGCCGCAGGAGGCGCATCGACATCTGCCCCTGCCGCACCTCCTCGTTGATCTGCCACACGACCCACGAGCCGGTCAGGTTGCGGACGATCAGCGTCGCCAGGTAGTACGCGACGAAGTCGGGCGACGAGTAGCCGCGGAACGGCCCTTCGGACGCCACGCTGGTCCACAGGCCGAGCATGACCAGCGGCAGCGTGGTCGTCAGCATCCACACCATGAACTCGGCGCGGTACGCGACCGTCTCGGCCACGCCGATGCGGAGCAGCGTCGGGATCGCGCGCACCGTGCGCGAGATCGCGCCCTTCATGCGGCGGGGCGCTCCTTGAACATCGCGCGCATCACGTCCTCGAGCGGCGGATCCTCGATCGACAGATCGGTCACCGGCAGCGCGAGCAGGTGCGAGACGACGTCGCGCAGCTTGGCCTCGGGCACGCGCAAGGCGACGCGCGGCGCCTCGCGGGTGACGACCTCGCCGAGCGCGGCGAGCGCGTCGTCGGGCAACGGCGTGGTCGCGGTGAACGAGACCAGCTTGCCCGGGTGCATCGTCTTGACCAGGCCGCGCAGGTCGCCGTCGTGGATGATCGTGCCGCCGTCGATCACGATCACGCGCGGGCACAGCGCGACGACGTCGTCCATGTAGTGCGACGTCAGGAGCACGGTCGCGTCGTGCTTCTGGTTGTACTCGCGGATGAACTCGCGGATCGCGAGCTGCATCGAGACGTCGAGCCCGATGGTCGGCTCGTCGAGGAACAGCGTGGTCGGCCGGTGGAGCAGCGCGCAGGCGAGCTCGCACTTCATGCGCTCGCCGAGCGAGAGCTGGCGGGTCGGCTTGGTGATGAGCTCGGCGAGCCCGAGCAGCGCGGTCAGCTCGGCCAGCGTGGCCTCGTGCTGCGCGACGGGGACGTCGAACAGCGCGCGGTTCATCGCGTAGGTGTCGGCGGGCGGCAGGTCCCAGATCAGCTGCTGCTTCTGGCCCATCACGAGCGTGATGCGGCGCAGGAACTCGGCGTCGCGCGCCTGCGGCGAGAAGCCCTCGACCTCGAGCTCACCCGAGGTCGGGTGGAGCAGGCCGGCGAGGCACTTGAGCGTCGTCGTCTTGCCCGCGCCGTTGGGCCCGAGGAAGCCGACTCGCTCGCCGCGCTCGATCGTGAAGCTGACTCCGTCGACGGCCTTGACGACGTCGTACCGGCGGCGGAACACCGACCGGATCGCGGCCGCGAGCCCGGGGGGGCGGCGGTGGACCCGGAAGTGCTTGCGGAGGTCCTTCGCGCGGATCACCGCGCGACTCTACCGCGACCGACCGGATCAGGCCGACAGCTGGAGCGCCGGCGCGATCACCGGGCGCGCCATCGAGCGATCGCGCTGCTGCGAGAGCCAGCCCTCGAGGTCCGAGAGGTTCAGGCGGACGATCCCGCCGACCTTGAACACCGGCAGCGGATCCGACACGCGGCGCGCCATGTACCGGCACCAGCGCTCCGAGCGGCCAAGTGCGTCAGCGATGCCCTTCCAGGTCTCGACGAAGTTGCTCATGCCTGCCGCTATGAGCACGTCGCGTGCCGAGGTTCCGGAGACACGCGACGCGCGCGCAAGATCGCGTGAACGGCGGGGTTGTTGCGGTGTCCCGGGCCCGGTGTCACGCGGCTCGATGTGGGATGGGACAGCGAACCACGGCAAGCGTGACAACAAAGCTGGCAAACCGTGACAGCGCGGGACTCAACCGACCCACGTGATCGTCCACTCGCGCGGGTCGCCGTCCACGGTCACGTCGACCACGTCGCCGACCCGGTGGCCGAGCACGGCGCGGCCGATCGGCGACGCGGGCGTGACGACCGAGAGGAAGCCGTCGCCGCCGGGGCCGGTCAAGGTGACGCCGGCTCCGACCGGGGCGAGGAAGAAGGTGCGGCCCTCGCCGCTGTCGGCGTCCTCGATCTCCACGACCGTGCCGAGCACCACGACCAGACCGCCGGTCGGGCGGAACCGGCGCAGCTCGTCGATCTCGGCGATCGCGCGCTGCGCCCGCCTCTCCTGCGCGCGGCCCAGGCTGCCGAGCTCGAGCGCGGCGCGCGCGTCCTCGCGCTTCTCGGCCGGCGTCGCGCCGTCGCGCGCCTCGGTCGCGGCGGCCTCGCTGGCGTCGAGCGCGGTGCGCGCGCTGGCCTCGATACGCGCGACCAGCTGATCGATCAGGAACTGCTTCTCCACCGCCGGATCGTCGCAACGGCGGCGCGCGGTCGCAAGAAATCGCAACTCCCGCGGCCCTCCGATTGCACGATCTCTCCTGCGAAAGGAGCGCTGCGATGCAGACCGATCCGATCCACGGCAAGACCTTCATCTTCCGCTTCGAGGACGGGCCGATGAACGGCAAGGCGTTCGAGCATCGGTTCACCGACGATGATCAGGTGACCTACCGCTCGCTCGACGCCGGCCAGGCCTCGGCGCCCGCGCACTGCGAGATCGCCCGCGTCACCGACGACATCTACGCGGTCTCCTATCTCGGCAGCGCCGGGTACACGCTGACGTCGATCCTCGACTTCAAGACCCACCGCCTCACCGGCTTCGCGTCCAACGAGAAGTCGCTCGTCCCGCAGCACGGCCGGTTCTAGCGGTCACGGCGTGAGCATCGCCGGCGTCAGCGTGCCGCGCGGGCCCGGCTTGCACACCGCGATCGGGTGCGGCGCGTCGAGCGCGGGGACCTGGTCGTCGCACAGCGCGCCGGCGGGGCACTCCCAGTCGCCGATGCATTCGATCGTCATGCCGCTGGCCGGCGCCTGCGTCGTCGAGTCCCACGCGATCAGGCACGCCTCGGGCGCCGTCGAGCCCAGCGAGCCATTGCCCGCGCCGAGATCGACGACGCCGACCGCGCCGGTCGCGCCGTACTTGGCGAGCGTCGCGGGCGCGCACTTCTCGAGGTACCCCTCGATCGTCGGCGCCAGGCTCGCGACGCAGCGGCCGGCGCCTCCATCGCAGACGAGGTAGTCCTGGCCGGCGACCGTGCCGTCGGCGTTGACGTGCGCGCGCGTCGGCAGGCACGGCAGGTCGCCGCTCACGGTCTCGTACGGGAACGAGCTCGTGCGCGAGAACACCGGCGGCGCGCACGCGTCGCCGACCTTCGCCTCCGGCGTCTCGGCGCACAGCACCTCCGGGTGATCGACGAAGTCGGCGACCTCGACGTGCGCCGTCTGATCGGTGATGTTCTCGTCGACGTACGCGTTCACCGCGCACTGCCCGCACATCGCGCCGGCCTCGACCGGCGCCGCGTGGCAGAGCGTGAGGCTGGTCGAGCCGCCGCCGAAGTCGATCGTCGTCGACGCGTCGGTGCCCTCGCACGACGCGACCGTGTTGACCACCATGCAGTCCATCAGGTCGTTCGGGTCGCCGCCAGCGTCGGGCGTCGCCCCCGCGCCGCCGCATGCTGCGATCGCCATCACCAGGGCCGCGCGCTTCATCGCGTCGCGCGCACGCACGTCACGTGCCACGGCGGCGCTCGCGCGTTTCGCGTGCTTGCGCGGCCGGGTGCCCGACCGTGCCGCGCGATCGCGACACCAGGGTCGCGGTCTTGACCGTCTCGCGCGTTCGCGGCGACGATGCGCCGACGTGATCGGGGCGGAGATCTACGGTTACCGGGTCGAGCGCGCGCTGTCGGAGGACAAGGGCGGCTTCGGCGAGGTGTACTTCGCGCGGCACACGACCTCGGGCGCCGAGGCGGTGCTCAAGGTGCTCAAGCCCGAGATGTCGGCGCACCGCGAGATCGTCACGCGCTTCTTCAACGAGGCGCGCGCGGCGGCGGCGATCCAGCACCCGGGCATCGTGGCGGTGCACAACGTCGGCTACGTCCAGGACCGCGCGTACCTCCTGATGGAGCGGCTGCGCGGCGAGGACCTCGAGTCGCGCCTGCGCCGCGGGCCGATGCCGATCGATCAGGCGCTGCGCTTCCTGCGCCAGGCGGCCGGCGCGATCGGCGCGGCCCACGAGCGCAGCATCGTGCACCGCGATCTCAAGCCGGCGAACCTGTTCGTCGTGCCCGATCCCGACGTCGTCGGCGGCGAGCGCATCAAGGTGCTCGACTTCGGGATCGCGAAGCTCGGCACCGGCGGCACGATGGCGACCCAGGGCGTGTTCGGCACGCCGGCGTACATGTCACCCGAGCAGTGCTCGAGCGCGGCCGACGTCGACGGCCGCAGCGACATCTACTCGCTCGGCTGCATCCTCTACGAGATGATCACGGGACGTCCGCCGTTCGGACACGGCGGGCTCGAGCTGATCGCGGCGCACCTGCGCGACGAGCCGCCGCCGTTGCGCGCGGTGGCGCCCGGCGCCCCGCCCGCGGTCGAGGCGCTGGTCGCGCGCATGCTGGAGAAGCCGCGCGAGGCGCGCCCGGCGTCGTGCGCCGCGCTGGTCGCGGAGATCGAGGCGGCGACGCACGAGATGTCCCGCCCGTCGGCCGCGCACGCCGAGACGCTCGACGGCCTCGTGCGCCCGAGCGTGCCGCCGCCGCCGCCGCAGATCTCGACCCAGCCATCGACGCCGCCGGCGTCGACCACGCTCGGCAGCGCGGTGGGCGCGCTCGCGACGCGGCCGGCTCGCGCACGGGGATCTACCTGGCGCTCGCCGCGCTCGTGGCCGCCGCGATCGTCGCGGTCGTCCTGGTCGCGACGCGCTCGAAGGAGCCGGGCGCGTCCGCCGCACAGGCGCCGATCTCCGACGCGCCGCTCGCCGGGATCGACGCGGGGAGCGGTGCCGCCTCGACGGGCGTCGCGGCGTGCGACGCATACCTGAAGGCGGTCGACGCGGTCGAGCGTTGCGACAACCTCGGCCAGTACGCCAGGGACGCGAACCGCCGGACCGCCGACACCATCCGATCCAAGTGGGGACCCGACCTCCGCGCCGCCTCGCCGGACGTCAAGCGCGCGGCGCGCGAGGCGTGCACGTCGGGCGCGGCGTCGATCCAGCAGATGCTCCAGGCGGTCGGATGCGGCGCCGACGCTCCGACCGCGCCGCCACCGGCCGGCGCCGCCGCGGGGCCGCTCGATTCGAGCGACATCCTCGCGCGCCCCGCGACGGCCGACACGGTCGATCTCGACTTCATCGTGATCGCGTGGAAGGACCTGCCGAATCTCCCGCCCGGCAGCGCGGCGGCCACGCGCACCAAGGCCGACGCCGACCGGCTCGCGACGGAGGTCGTCGCGCAAGCACGACGTGGCGCCGATTTCGCGTCGCTCGCCGCCTCGTACTCGGACGACCCCACGAAGGGCAAGAACCACTCGCTCGAGATCGACGCGAAGACGCCGGTGGTCGAGGAATTCAAGAACCTGGCCCTGCGCCTGCAAGTCGGCGAGGTCGGCGTCACCAGCACCAAGTTCGGCTGGATCGTCGTGAAGCGCGCCGCGCCGTCACCGCCGGATCCGCTCGAGTCGGCCGACATCCTCGCGCGCGCCCCGGTGACGGAGAAGGCGAAGGTGAAGCACATCCTCCTCGGATGGACGGACGCGCACGCGACCGATCCGCGCGGCACGGCGCGCACGCGCGCCGACCTCGAGCAGCTCGTGAAGGACACGGTCGCCAAGCTCCGGGCGGGCGCGAAGATCGAGCCGCTGATGGCGAAGCTGTCCGAGGATCCTGGCTCGGCGAAGAGCGGCACCAGCTACGACGTGACCCCCGACGCCGCCCTGATCGAGCCCTTCAAGCGGCTCTCGCTGCGCCTCCGGGTCGGCGAGGTGGGCGTCGTCAAGACGCAGTTCGGGATCCACATCGTCCAGCGCGTCGAGTAGCAGCTACTTCTTGTCCGGCTTCTTCGCCGCCTGCTGCGCCGCGAGCTCGCCGACCGTCTTGATCGGCAACGCGTCGATCGACTCGCCGGCGAGCACGCTCTCGAGCAAGGTCGCGCCGACCCGCGCCAGCTCGACGAGCCCGTCGACCCGCGTGGCGACCTGCTTGGCGTGCGCGTCGCCGGCGGCCGGCTTGCCGAGCGCCGCTTGCGCCGCCTCGAACTCCTCGAGCGCGGTCTGGATCCAGCGCAGCTCGCGCTCGCGGAACACGCGCGACACCGGCTTCCAGATGTTGGTCTCGGCCTCGTAGAAGTCGCGGCGCTCGCCCGGCACCCACGTCTTCTTCACGACCGACCACTGCTGCAGCTCGGTGAGCAGCATCGACACCGCGCCCGACGACAGCTCGAGGCGCAGGCCGATGTCGCCGGCCGACAGCGGACCGCCCTCGAGGTAGAGCAGCGCCCACATGCGGCCCATGTTGCGCTTGAACCCCCACGACTCCATCAGCGCGCCGACCGCGTCGGCGATGCGGAGCACGGCGGCGTCGTCGCGAGCCGCCATTACTTCTTCCCGAGGATCTCGTCCGGATCGAGCGGCGGCATCTCGGTCGTCTTGACGCGCGCGACGCCGCCTTCGCCGCCGGTGGTGTCGGGCGGCGGGCCCGGGCGCTCCTCGGCGCGGCGCCGCGCGATGATCTCGACGATCTCGCGCTGCGACAGCCCGCCCGACGCGCGGATCGTGACGCCGGCCTTCTTGCCGGTCTTGAGCTCGCGCGCGGTGACCGAGAGGATCGACTCGACGTCGAGCGTCAGGTTGAGCTCGACCTTGACCGACCCCGGCGGCCCCGGCGGCAGCTGGTCGAGCACGATCTGGCCGAGCTTGCGGTTCTTCGAGACGTCCTCGCTCTCGCCCTGGTACAGCTCGATCGAGACGAACTTCTGATCGGCCTGCGTCGTCGCGAACAGCTTGCGCGCGCGCACCGGCAGCATCGAGTTGCGCGGCACGATCACCGAGAACTGCGAGTCGCCGACCTTGATGCCGATGTCGTGCGGCGTGACGTCGAGCAGGGTCGCGTCGTCGGACTCGCCGCCGAGGATGCCGGCGTACGCGGCGGCGCCGAGCGCGACGATCTCGTCCGGGTTGGCGCCCTTCGACGGCTTCTTGCCGAAGATGCGCTCGACCATCGCCTGCACCGCCGGCCAGCGCGTCATGCCGCCGACCAGGAGCACCTCCTCGATGTCGCCCTCGCGGAGCCCGGCGTCGGCGAGCGCGCGGCGGCACGGCTCCTCGAGGCGCTCGACCAGATCGCGCGTCAGGCTCTCGATCTCGGCGCGCGTCAGCCGCCGCTCGAAGTTGATCGGCCCGCCGCTGTCGTCCTGCGCGAGGAACGGCAGCTGGATCGTCGCGTCGGGCGCGCCGGACAGGATCTTCTTCGCGTTCTCGGCGGCCTCCTTCAGGCGCCCGAGCGCGAGCGGCGACGACGTCAGATCGACGCGGTGCTGATCGAAGACCTCGTCGGCGATCCGCTCGACGATGCGGCGGTCCCAGTCCTCGCCGCCGAGCGCGGTGTCGCCGCCGGTCGCGAGC
>JADMIO011000873.1_pt1 | contig 10679 bp, 6 predicted proteins | sample 8958161 | NCBI WGS metagenome assembly JADMIO01 (sample SAMN16585339, study PRJNA669376) | soil metagenome | isolation source: Crop rotation soil | place: USA: Cullars Rotation, Alabama | collected 2011 | reverse complement strand
GCGCCTTGTTCGAGCAGACGGATCTCTTGCCGCACCTGCCTCTGACCGAGCTCGACCAGCCGCCGGCCCCGCTGGGAACGTCGACCGCCCTGGCGATCGAGTCGGGTCTGTTCTGGGGCGCGGTGGGGGCGGTGCGCGAGCTGGTCGCGCGGCTGACCGCCGGCTTCGATCGACCGCCGCACGTGTTTCTCACCGGCGGAGCCGCGCCGTCGGTGGCGAACCTCTTGGGCGAAGACGCACGTTACCTGTCGCATTTGGTGCTGGCCGGCATCGCGCTTTCGATTGCGCGAGTGAAGGCGGACGATAAGTGATGAGCGACCACGGCCGCGAGCCTTCGTGCGAGCCGACCGAGGTAGTGCTGCTCACGCCATCCGGTCGCGGCGCAATTGCCACCGTTTTAGTTCAGGGGCCGCATGCGATCGCGGCCGTTAGCGCCTATTTTCGATCCGCAAGCAAACGCTCGCTGGCCGAGAGCCGCGTGGATCGTATTCTGTTCGGCCGTTGGGGCGGACCACAAGGCGAGGAGTTGGTCGTCTGCCGGCGGAGCGATGCGAGCGTCGAGATTCATTGCCACGGCGGCGCGGCGGCCGCACCGTCAATCATCGCCGATCTCGTGGCGGCAGGTTGCCAGGAATCGACGTGGACCGACTGGCTTGCGCGGCACGAGCGCGACCCGATTCAAGCCGAAGCGCGCATTGCCGCGGCCTCGGCGCGCACGCTGCGCACGGCGCACATTGCACTCGATCAGCTTGGTGGCGCGCTGCGCCGTGAGGTCGAGCGATGTCTGGCGGCGCTTCGCGCGATTCAAGATACCGCCGGCGGCCAAGTAGCGATTGATGAAGTGCAAACCGCGCTCGAGACGCTGCTGCGGTTCGCGCCGGTTGGTTTGCACATTGCCGAACCGTGGCGCGTCGTCCTGGCGGGGCCGCCAAATGTCGGCAAGAGCAGCCTCATCAACGCGCTGGTCGGCTACGAGCGGTCGATCGTCTTCGAAACGCCCGGCACGACCCGCGACGTCGTCACGGCGACGACCGCGTTCGACGGCTGGCCGGTGGAATTGGCCGACACCGCCGGGCTGCGAGTGGAGGGGGAGCCGATCGAATTGGCCGGCATGACGCAAGCGAGATTGCAGGCCGCCACAGCCGACGCGATTCTCCTGCTCAGCGACGCCTCGCAGCCGTGGACTTCTACCGACCAGGATCTGGCCGACGCCTGGCCGCAGGCCATTCGCGTGCACAACAAGAGCGACCTACCGTCGCACAAGAACGCCGCGCGGCCGGCGGGCATCGCCGTCAGCGCGCTGACTGGGCAAGGACTCGACGCGCTCATCGCGGCGATCGCCGCGCGGCTCGTGCCATTTCCACCGCCGCCGGACGCGGCCGTTCCCTTTCATCCGCGTCACGTCGCCGCCATCCGCGCCTCGCTCGAAGCGCTGCAAGCGGGCGATCCGCCGGCCGCCGCGGCCGCGTTAAACCGGCTGAAGTGAGGAAGGGTCCTCACCGTTTCTCATCCGTGCGGCGGCTGGTGACGGAGGCGCGGGGGGGCTCGCGCAAGTACGCGAACAGGTCGGCGATCTGCGACAGCGTGAGCGAATTGAGCAGGTTTTCGGGCATGGCCGACACCTTGCTCGGCACGCTTTGATCGATTTTGTCGCGATCGAGCTCCACCTTCTCGCCGTTGGATTGCAGGATCACGATGCGCTTCGGACTGGCCTCGCCGACAATGCCCGTCAGCGTGCGGCCGTCGCGGGTGGTGACGATCTGGCTGACGTAGCGATCGGCGATCACGTGCGAGGGGAAGACGATCGATTCGAGAATTTCTTTTTGTTGGAAGCGGCGGCTAACGGTGGTCAGGTCGGGCCCGATCCCTTCGCCCCGGTCGCCGTAACGGTGGCACTTGATGCACTGCGCGCGGTCGAATACGTCTTCGCCGCGGGCCGAACTGCCGTGCGCTCCTTCGTCGGTGTTCAGGAAGCTGAGCAGCTCCTGGTACGTCCACTTGCTTTTCTCCGAATCGACCGGAAGCGTCGGCTCCGGCTGGTCGGGATACTTGGCGGTGAACCACTTCTGCCAGCGGGCTAGCGCCTTGTCCCACGGGTCGTCTTTTTCCGCCAGCCGCTTGCCGGTCCAGTGCTGCAACAGCGCGACGGCGAGCAAACCCCCGTTGTCCTTCAGGCGCAGCCCGCAAAGGATCACTTGCCGGTACGACTCGGCGGCGTCGGGCTGGAAATCGACGGTGGCGAGTTTGGACAGCACTTCTTGCGCGGCTGCCCCTTCCAGGATCGGCAGCGCGTGGATGAGCAGCGGCCAATTGTCGCCGTCGGGCGATTGGGCCAGCCCCATCGCGGCGACTTGACGACGATCGGGATCCTGCTCGTACACCTCGCGCAGGCGCGCCATGCCCTTCTCGTTGCGGCTGCGGCCGATGACGGCGACGATGCCGAGCTGCAGCCGCGCCACCGAATCCCCCTTCATGCCGCTCAAGCGGCGGTCGAGCTCGACGAGCTGTTCGATCGTTTGCTCGCTCGTCTCTTCCGGCAGCGACACGAGGGTCGCCAGCGCCGAGTCGGGCCAGCGTGCGCCCCCTTCGAGTACGACCTTGCGCTCTTCCTCGGTCAAGCCGCTGAAGAAATCGCGCGCGTAGCTGTCGATGTACCGCGAGAAGCTGCTGCCCCCTTTGAGCGTCCGCGCGTGCTCGTAGAAATGGAGCATTTCGAGCTTCTGTTCCGACTTCCAGCCCTTCTTGAGATACGGCGCGTAGCCGGCGATTTGCAGCTTTTCGACGTCGGGAATCTTGCTGTGGATTTGCTCGATCAGGCGGGGCGTGATCGAACCTTCCTGCAGATAGACCAGCAGCTTGAGCAGCTCGCGGTTGATGATCGCGTCTTTCGATGGATATTCGAGGGCCAGCTCTTTGGCCAGTTGCGGCACCTCGTCGGGCACGACTTCGCCGCGAATCAGCGACACCTCCAGCAGGCGCAGCATATCGACGAAATCGCGGTCGCTGATGAAGCCCTTGGGATGCCGCGGGTCGGTTACCTCGCCGCGAATCATCTGCACGCAGCGATGAATGATCAAATGAGCGGTCCGCTCGTCGGGATATGCTGTCATCACCCCCATCGCCCCTTCCAAGAAGACGCGCGGGCGGCGATCCTCGATCACAGTGTCGCGCCAGCGGTCGGCCGGGTAGCGTTCGAGCAACCGGCGAGCCGCAAAGCTGACGTGCCGGTCGGGGTCGTTCAATAGGTTGAGGAGCTTGGCGGCCGGCGCCTGAAAGTCGGCCCGGACGAGCGACTCGCAAACCTGCCGCCGCACGGCCGAATTGCCGTCGCCGAGCATCGTCACCAGCCGCGACGTCACCTGGTCGTCGCTATAGATGCCCATGAAGTAGGCGGCCTTCGCGCGGAGCGCCGGGTAAGCGTCTTTCGACAACTCGACCAACAGCGCGCTGTTGGGAACCGGGCCGAAGAGCTGCATCAGGTCGAGCGCCCGCATCCGCTCGGCGAGCGGCCGCTTTTCGGTCCGCGCAATCTCGCTCAATTGCGGTCCCCACGCGCTGCCCAGCTCCTTACGAATCTTGGCGACTTCCTGCCTGGCCCAAGCGCTTTCCAATTGCGGCTGGCGAATGGCGCGCTCGACCCCCTGGCCCATGTCGCTGGCCTCGGCCGGCACCTGGCCGTCCCAAGTCACGGCGTAGATGCCACCCTCGGTGTCGCGGCCGCCGGTGCAGAAATAAATCCAGCCTTCCGGCCCGACGGCGATATCGGTGACGTTGAGCGGCTTGCCTTCCAGGAACGTTTCGCTTTGCGCGCTGTAGCTCGCGCCGCTGGGGAGCAGGCGGACCACGCTGATCTGCCCCCGCGCCCAATCGCAGGCGAACATCGCATTATGATAACGGGCCGGGTAGCGATAGTGGTTGTAGAACACCAGCCCCGTCGGTGAGCCGGGCCCCATCTCTTGCTGATCGGGGAGCGCGTCGTAGTAATAGCCGGGCCACTGCGCCCAGCCGCTCCGCCAGCCGAACTCGGCTCCGGACGTGACGTGCAGAATGCGAGTCTGCCGATACCAGGGCATGCCGATGTCGGCTTCCATGTCGGACTCGAACGTAAACAGATCCCCTTCCTGGTTGAACGCCAGGTCGTACGGATTGCGCAAGCCGCCGGCGACCGTCTCCATCATGCTGCCGGTCGAGTTCGTGCGGATGATCGTGCCCCCCGGCGCCTTGATGCCGACGGCGTGCCCTCCCGGATCTTCATGGCGCGGCTGGTTCAGATCGCCGTCGTAGAATGAACGGTAGGGACTCGTCCGATCGGCGTCGCGGTCGGCGCGGGAGTAGTTGCCGACGATGACGTAGATCAGTCCGTCGGGCCCCAGCACCAGTCCGTGCGGGCCGTGCTCGCGCATCGGGCCAGTGAACTTCAGCAGCGTCTGCACGCTGGTGATCGTCCCCGTGCGGCGCTCGTCGAGCAGGCGATACAAGCCCGCGCCATCGGGCCCGTCGCCGATGGCGAACAGCGTGCCGTTGAGCGCGAGCAGGCCCTGGCAGTTCTTCACCTTGTCGCAGTAGACCGAGACGGCATCGAGCACGCCGTCGCGATCGCGATCGGAAATCAAGAGCAGCGGGCCGTTCTCGCGCGAGGCGATGACCTGGCCGAACTCGTTGAACGTCATGGCGATCAGCGAGCCGGTGATTTTGGGCGAGACGACGCGCTCGACGCGGAAGCCCGGTTTGACCTGGAACCGCCCAGTGCTGGCCGGCGGTTTGACTTCGTTCCCCCAGGGGAGCGTCATGCCGAGCGTGCCGTAGCTTTCGGCCGGCAGCCAGTCCTGGTCGTTGAGTGTGCCCGACTGCCAGCGCGGCGCTTCTTTTAGAAATGTGCGCCAGGTGGCGTCGGTCGAGCGGGAGACGAGCGTGCCGCCGGTTTCGCGCACGAACACGCGCGCCGCGAGGCCGGCCGACGTGTTGGCTTTCGTGTGCCCGACCTTGACGGCGATCGTGTTCAATCCAGGCGCGAGATAGCGCGTAATATCGTAGCTGTCGAGCTGCCGCCAGTCGCTGCCGCCGCCGAGCGCGCGTCCGTTGACGTGCAGCTCGTACGATTCGTCGGCGGTGATTTCGATCTGCGCCTGCTCGACCCCCGCGCGGCCGACCTCGAACGTCTTGCGGAAGTAGCACTCGCCTGCCGGCGCTTTATCCTTCTTGTGCGCGGGGGACCAGATCCATTCGGCGTCCTTCGCGTCGCCGGGCTTATCTGGCTTGCTTGATGGCTTGCTCGACTTCTCTTCGGCGGCGCGAGCCGAGCTGAGCGCGACCAGCAGCATCACGACGAGCGCGGCGAGCAAGGCGCGCAACAGCGCGGGCCGGCCCGTCCCCTCGACACCACGACTCGCGGCCCCACAGTCCGTGCCGTAACCGCAAATGAACAGAGCCCTCATGGCTACCTCGCGCATCCAAGCGAAGAAGGGTCGGTCCGCCGGGCGATCGGGCGATCATACGATCGCTCCGCGACCTGTCCCGACAGACGCGAGCTTAAAAGCCCATTTCAAGCGGCGGTAGAGTACCAAACTCGGAGGTTTGGGATCAACAGAGGATTTGGGTTCTGGGGCTTGAGGCGTGAATACGATCAACGAAGGCAAGTAGGGTGGGACGAGCGGCCATGCATCGCATGGTCGCGAGGCCCACACGCTAAACATGCATAACTGCGTGGGCCTCGCTGCGCTCGTCCCACCCTACTTGCACCCTGCTCGCCGTGGGTTGACGCTGCGCAAGTGCCGACCTAGCATACGCTTGTTGCAAAACTCTTGGCTCTTCGGATGCAATCCCAATGTTCCGCTCGGCTTGGCTGCGATGGACGTGCTGGCTGCTGGCAATCGCTGCCGCGTGCTGGCTGGTGGTGGGCCTGCTGTCGTGGGCTGGTGCGCCGGCGGGCGAGCGCGCGGCCGCGATCAAGACGCTCCGTCTGCCGATGCCCACCGACGGTCCCAAGTCGCTCGACCCGGTGAAAGGCTCGACCGCCTACGACATTTTCGCCGGCACGCAGGTCTACGAAACCTTGCTGCAATACAAATATTTGGTCCGTCCGCCGGCGCTCGAGCCGCTGCTCTTGGCTGAAATGCCGCACGTCTCCGATGACGGCCTGACGTGGCGGTTCAAGCTGAAACGGAGCGTCTTCTTCCACGACGATCCCTGCTTTCCCGACGGCAAGGGACGCGAGCTGGTGACCGACGACGTGTTCTATTCATGGAAGCGGATGGCCGACGACAAGAACCTGCCCAAAAGTTGGTCGCTGTTCGAGAACACGATCGTTGGCTTCGACCAGTATCGCAAGCGGCAAAATGCCGCCAAGAAATTCGACTACGACCGGCCGGTCAAGGGGCTGCGCAAGATCGACGACCACGAGTTTGCCGTCGTGCTTACCGAGCCGATCCAGCGGTTCGCCTGGGAGCTGGCGATGTACCAGCTTGCCGTCGTTCCGCGCGAGGCCGTCGAGCGCTACGGCGATCGCTTCGGCCGCCACCCGGTCGGCACGGGACCGTTCACGATGGCCGAAGAAGATTGGCGGCTGGGCCAGCTCATGGTGTTCAAGAAGAACCCGAATTATCACGCCTGCTACTATCCCAACGAGCATAACCCGGAAGACGAGAAACTCGGGCTGGATAAAGCGGCCGGCACACGGCTGCCAATCGCCGACCGGATGGAGATTCGCATGTTCGTCGAAACGCAGCCGATGTGGCTGCGGTTCGGCACCGGCCAGCTCGACTTCACCACCGTGCCCGCCGAGTATTATCCGCAAGCGTTCATCAAGCGGCTGCACCGGCTGCGGCCGAACTATGTCGAGGCCGGGGTGACGTTTCAATCGATCAAGCTGCTCGATTTGATTTTCATCGGCTTCAACATGGAAGACCCGCTGCTTGGCGGCTACGACCAAAAGCAGAAGGATCTGCGCCACGCCCTGTCGCTCGCAATGGATTGGGAAGAGCGAAACGAGACGTTTTATAACGGACTGAACGTGATCTACGATGGCCCGATTCCCCCCGGACTCGACGGCTATCCGCCCGACGGCGTCGCGCCGCACGCCTACCGCGGACCGAACGTTGAGAAGGCGCGCGAGCTGCTGGCCAAGGCAGGCTATGTCGGCGGCGAAGGCCTCGAGCCGCTCGACTACTACACCGCGCGCGGTGCGAACGCGGAAGAGCAGGAAGAGATGTTTGCGCGGCAGCTCAAAAAAATCGGCGTGCGGCTCGACGCGAAGCTGGTCGAGTTCTCGACGCTGATCGAAGCCGTTTCCAACAAAAAAGCGCCGATGTTCTCCTTCGCCTGGGGCGCCGATTATCCCGACGCAGAAAACTTCCTCGCGATCTTCTACAGCCCCAACAAGACTCCCGGACCGAACTCGTTCAATTACAAGCGACCTGAGTTCGACGAGCTGTATGAAAAGATCCGCACCATGCCCCCTTCACCCGAGCGCACGAAAATCTATGAGCAGATGCGCGACATGATCATCGAGGATTCGCCGTTCTTGGGTTCGATGGGGCGCGAACGCTTTTATCTCATCCACCCGCGGCTAAAGAACTTCAAGCCGTCCGAAGATTTTTCGAACTGGCCGAAGTATCTCGATGTTGACGACTCGCAGAAAATGATGATCAAGGAGTGAGCACCGGCTTCAACTGTTAGCCGTGGGCTACGCATTTTCCTACGCCTAACGACTAGCTTTGCAAGAACTCTTGCGTGGGATCACTAGAATGACTCCACTACGCCAGCCGAAGCACAGCTTGTTACCATTCGCATCACTGCATATCGTCATTTGCTGCAGTTGTGCCGGTCAATTTATCGGTTGTGACAAGACTGCGATGGCGCCCGTCGAAAACAAAATAAAACAAGCTGGCGAACAAAATCCACTCGTTGGTTTAGAGATCAAGCGCATGAGTGCTGAATTGGATGCCTTAAAGTCAATCGAGACTCCGAGATTTGACGTACCGCCCTCGCATTATCGTTCTATCATCGCCGCACTTTCACCGGCCCTTGAAGGCGAATCCAAGAACAAAGGACTCGTCCTAGGGGGCCTTTGGATATTGGATTCGGAGGATCGAGAGATTTGGATCTCTTTACTTGCGACAGGTAATGAGCTCACCTTCTCTATTAACGGTGTCGTGTACCACGGGGGGAATGGAGCAAACATGATCAATGAAATTCGTTCCGCCTATTTTGCATCAAAGGAAGGTGACCAGTGACGTGGAAAAGCGATTCCCTAGCAATACGCTGCGCAGGCAAGGAGTAGGGGAAAAGGACCTCAGCCGTCAGCATTTTTCATCCTTCCATATTCATCCTTCCGCCTTCCCATGTGGCCTTACATCTTCCGCCGACTGGCGTTCAACGTGCCGGTGTTTTTCGGCATCGTGCTGCTGGTGATGGGCGCGCTGCGCGCGACCGGCGACCCGATTCCCGGCTTCCTGGGCAAGAACGCCACGAAAGAACGCTACGAGGCAATGGCCAAGGCGACCGGCCTCGATCGGCCGTTCCTGGTGCAATACGCGCAGTTCGTGGGGAACATCGTCACGCTTAACTTCCAGACCGAAAGCTGGGACCAGCCGGGCGTCACGGTCGGCGAGCTGCTCGGCCGCGCGATCGGTCCCAGCCTGGCGATCACCGTGCCCGAGCTGGCGCTGACGACGCTGGCCTCGCTCTGCGTGGGGCTGATTTCGGCCTACAACCGCGGCCGTTTCATCGATCGTTCGCTGGTGATCTTAATGGTGTTGGGGACGAGCATCAGCTTTTTGGTCTATATCATCTTCGGGCAATACTTCGGCGCCTTCGTGCTCTACAAGCGGCTCGGGGCCGAAGTGTTCGCCATCGACGGCTACGAGCCGGGCGTGCGCAACTGGGCCCACTTCTGCCTCTTGCCGGTAATCATCAGCGTCATCGTGGCGATGGGTTTCGATACGCGGTTCTACCGCTCGGTCATGGTCGAAGAGACGGGCCGCGACTACATCACCACGGCCCGCGCCAAAGGGGCCACCAAAACCAAGATCATGTTCGTCCACATGCTCAAGAACGCGATGATCCAGATCATCACCTGGGTCTCGATGTCGCTGCCGTTTTTGATCACCGGCTCGATCCTGCTGGAAGTTCACTTCGGCATACCGGGCATGGGCCGGGCGTTGATCCTGGCCGTGAACGCCAGGGACTTTCCGGTCATTCAAACCTTTACGGCGGTTTTCGCCGCGTTATATATCGTCATCAACATCTTGACCGACGTCGTCTACGCGCTGTTCGACCCTCGCGTGAGGCTTTCGTGATGAGCGGCTGGTTCAGCTCGCGCCTGGCGCGGAAGTTCTTTCGGCAGAAGCTGGCCCTCGGGGCGCTGGCGATCGTGCTGGCCTATTTGGCGCTGGCGGCGATCGTCGAGCTGGGGGTCGTCTCGCTGGGCGACGCGACCGAGGTGGTCGGTTTGCCGCACGTGCCCGGCTTTTTCCGCGTGGCGTCCCCGGACAAACGACTCGAAGACATTGAGCGCATGTTGGAAAAAGTTGACGTCGTTTTGAAGAAGGGAGACACCGAGCGGATGCTGCCGAACGTTGCGTTCGGCAAGCTGGGCGTCGCTGCCCGCCCCCCCGACGAGTTGCGCCCCTTGGTGGCTGAGGCCTGGAAGCGCTACGAGGCCTTGTCGGTCGAAGAAAACCTCGACGCGCGGCCCGAGCTGCGCACGCAGCTCGACGAGCTTGACGCGCTGGTGGCCGAAATCTATCCGCCGCCAGCCGGGGCCGACGGCTTCACCTGGCGGATGCAGCTTCTTTTGGGAACCGATCGCCAGGGGCGCTCGATTTTCTATCGCGCAATTTACTCGACCAAGGTGGCGATCGAAGTCGGCGTAGTCACCTCGCTGGTGGCCGTGCTGATCGGGAGCCTGCTGGGGGCGGCGGCCGGCTTCTTCGGCGGCTGGGTCGATTACGTCGTGATTTGGCTTTACACCACGCTCTCGTCGATCCCCGGCATCGTGCTGCTCGTGCTGTTGGCCTACGTCTTCGCGGGCGATACGTTCGCCCCCGCGCTGCGCCTGTTTCCGCTGCTACCCGTGTATGTGGCGTTCATCGCCACGTTCTGGATCGGGCCGTGCCGCGTGATGCGCGGCGAAACGCTCAAACTGAAGGAGCTGGAATACGTGCAGGCCGCCACGGCGATCGGCTTCGGCCGGCTGCGGATCATGCTGCGGCACATTCTGCCCAACGCAGCCCATCTGATGCTGATCAACTTCTCGCTGCTTTTTATCGGCGCGATCAAGTCGGAAGTGATCCTCAGCTATCTCGGGCTGGGCGTCAAAGGCGAGCCGAGCTGGGGCATCATGATCAGCCAGTCGGGCTGGGAAGTCGTCGACGGCTTCTTCTGGCAAATCGGCGCCGCCACCGCCTTCATGTTCGGCCTCGTCCTGGCCTTCAACATCCTCTCCGACGCGCTGCAGGACGTCTTCGACCCGAAGCACGTGTAGGCAAGCCAAGGCCGGGTGCCGGGTGCCACTGGCTTTGCCAGTGCCCGCTACGGAACACTACCGATCGAGTGCTCCGGCTGGCAGACCGTAAACGAATGGGAGATTGGCGAATTGTTGTCCGCAGCCGCGTAGCGGCGGCACGTGAATAGCCGGGGGTGGAGCACAGCGGAACCCCATAGGCATCAAGTTAAGCGAA
>JADMIO012763467.1_pt1 | contig 10680 bp, 14 predicted proteins | sample 8958161 | NCBI WGS metagenome assembly JADMIO01 (sample SAMN16585339, study PRJNA669376) | soil metagenome | isolation source: Crop rotation soil | place: USA: Cullars Rotation, Alabama | collected 2011 | reverse complement strand
CTTTCCCCAATTCTCATTTTGTAAAATTCGTTGTTGGTACAGCATGAACGAATTTGTTTGGTGTTCCGATTTGATAGTGGAACATGATGTGTTTATGACCACAATACCGATTCGACTGATTCATCGTCCGAGTGTATTGTTCGCATGGGTTTCGTTCCGGTTTCACTCGAAATTACATATCTATTATTCGATACATCGTTATTCGAATCGTGAATATTGGAATTTCGGACGAGTGAATCCGATGCTATCGTGTCGATTTAACGTCGATAAGTATAATGTTTCCGATATAAAACATGTCAATCGTTATTTCTGTTTTCGGAATCATTATCTTATTGTATATGAATTGAAACCTTAGAATATGTATGAATTCACTTGGTGTTGTGATATTCCGAAATCGCATGCATTGACTGCCGATCATGAAACCAAAACTTTACAAATCGTTTTATCGAAACAATCGTTTTATTTACAACTTCATCGATACAAATATCAAAATTATAATTTATTTAAAATACGTTTCGATTTAATTCAGCAACACGTTGGAGAACATAACACTCCACAAATCAAACGATATTGGGGTGGTTGTTCTCGAGAAACACATGTCATACGTCATTGGTTTATAAAATGGTCGCATGTATTACAACATTATATAAACTATTAATATTTTTTTTTCAATTCATTATTAAAAAATGAATGAATTCACTTGGTATTCCGATATTCCGAAACAGAAAACAATCGGATCGAAACAACAAGTTTACGTAAGACTACATCGGTGTTTGCGTCTGCAAGCGAAATTCATACTTTGCCGAACAAGTACGTTTCGATTTATGCTCCGGTTTCGTTTGGAACATTATCGACGCGATTATACCTGGTCGAATTACGCATTTAAAATCAAAATTCATTATTGTTATCAATCTGATGCAGTTGGTTTTTTGGAAGTATAAAAATGAACAACGAGTTTGTTTGGTGTTCCGATATTCCGAAAACAAGAATTACTGGATCGAAACAACATTTCTATTATACAATACATCGATATCAATATCGATTTAAAACACAGTTGGCATTTGTATGTGATACAAATCGTTTTGTTATTTGGCAAATCTATTCATGTATTCACGACCTTGAAGGTTTATCAGTAATGCAACATTTAAACAAACTGATTTGTATCGGAATGCCTGTGTTTTATATAAATATATACGATTGATTAATGTTTCATACATAATTCCACTAAAATAAATGTGGTGATGGCACCCAGCAATGCAAACAATGCTACCCACCAGATGTTTTGTTGTTGCAATCGATCTGGACCTTTTTTCTGACGTGTAAATACCGGATTGTAGGTGTACATAATCGCAACGACTGCCAAAAATGTAATCAATGGAATACCGTACAACATTAGTTTATGTGGCCATTGAACACTGTCGGTTCCGGAACTGTAAGTGGTGGTAGTATCAACATCGTACGCGTTGGTTCCGGAAGCACTGGCGTTGGCATTATCGGTCGAGAATTCGGTTCCGCTAATCGTTGCCGTTTCCGTAAATCCATTCGCACTGGTTTGTTTGTATGCGCCAGGATTATTACGACGTTGCATGTAATTTTGTGCAATCGTTGACATTGTGTTACGAATTATATCTAAATATGTATGAATAAAATTTTTGTTTAATTAAACAATCTCGGAAACAGATGTACATGCGATGCGTAAGCTGGTCTCAATGTTTTTCGACCTGATTCCAAATCGTCGCGTTGAATATTCAATAGATCACTATCCGAAAACCATTTCACATCAACTTTTTCACGTGTCACTTTTGATTGAGAGTTTTCGTGGAGGCGATGCAATCTTTGATTCAGCCTTTCGGCGTTTTCGTAATCGACATACACAAATAAACATACATAACATTTCTTATGATCGTATGAAGGTTTCACAAGTATCGGAAATGGATAGTGATTTTTCAGAAACTCATCGGTTTGTGCCCATAGTTTGATTTTGAGTGCCATGCAACTACCAAACAAACCACACGTTTCTTCCGATGCTTCACGTGCTGCTGTATCGATCACGGATTCACTCAAATCTTCACGAGAACCACCGAAATCACTATACGATCTAGCATCATTACCCCAACGTTCACTACCAAGTAAATACACTCTTTCATTGGTTTCCGGGTCGATCGACCAAAATGTAATACCGGAACCGTAATGATTCAGTGATTCCGATATTACCAATTGTGAACACCAAATTTTGGTAAACTTTGACATTATTGATCATTCTATCTTATGGTCTATTTTACACACATACGATTAAACGAGAGTAATTGTCGGTTCCGATAATCATGTAATCACCAGCTACCGCGTATCGGAACCGTCAATTGTGTTTGTTTGAATCAGTGTACCAATGGCAGAAAAAAACCCACATCGAGAACGGGTTTCTCCCACGACGCAAATCGTGCGATCGTTTTTCGATCATTTTCCGATCGCACATTCACATATTGAAAATTACAATTGGTTTGTGCATACGATGATTCATGAAATCATTGCGGCACAAGCACCAGTAGCTATACGTGTTCGGTGTTCGGATGACAAATTTTACGATTATTTCACGATGCGTTTCGGTGCATATTACCTATCACCACCCACATTCGATGCCAATACCAATACGCTCCATCATCGACGTAACGGAACACCCACCACTCGTATGTATCCGAACGATGCACGATTACACAATCTCACGTATGCCGGTAATTTCGGAATCGACGTTCACATTCAATGGCATGATATGAGTGCGCATTCGCATGCGATCGCACCTCACGATCAGCCAACACTACTGAAACGTGTGTTTCTCGGAAAGATGCCTATTATGTTACATAGTGATTATTGTGCCACAAGATGTTCCAGCGCTTCCGGAAGTGCGACCTCCCCGTACGAAATCAACGAATGTCCATACGATATGGGTGGTTATTTCATTATCAATGGTAATGAACGTGTGATTTTGGCTCAAGAGTATATCGCACACAATCAACTATTGATTCATACTGCGAAATCGATGGCCGAGTATCGATCAACATCAAACGATACCATGATTACTACGAATACACTCGTAATGAATCTTTCGGTGAGTCGTCAAACCTGTATGATACGTATACCGTACGTCGATAAAGAATTACCGTTGATTGTCGTGCTTTATGCCATGGGATGGACAGATGTTTCAGTACTAAAAAATAATTTACACGAATCCATACATGATCTATTCGATCAATGTGTACATAGACAAGTATGCACGCAAACGATTTTCACATCAACTCAATATGAAATTATATCAACAAACGATTATACTCCGATACAATTGGAACATGCTTCGTTATTGTATGTGGCGAATCTGTGTTCGTTCAAAACCGGCAAAGATATCGGAATACGCATTGATGCGATGCGTCACAAACTGTTCCGAGATTTGTTTACGAATATACCCCTACAAAACACTTGGTCGAAAACACTAACACTGTTATGGGTGTTTGAGAGGTTGGCGCGTGCGATACAATTGAAAACACCAGGCGACGATATTGATCATAAGAAAAATCGACGTGTGTATTTTGGAGGGTCTTTGCTGGCGATGTTGTTTCGGAATACGTTTATTAAAATCGTTAGAGATGCACGCATATCGTTACAACGTGATTTAAGTGAACACAAAAAGCCGGATTTTAGTTTGGCCTTCAAATGGTCAACTCTAACCCATCAATTCAATCAAGCACTCGCGACTGGTAATTGGTTTCACGAACGACCATCGATCACTTCGAAGACCGGAATCACACAACAATTGAATCGTCAATGTGGCATGGCGGCGTATTCACTCACACGACGCATCAATAACACCTCGAGTCAACACGATGGAAAGTCGACTAAAGCACGTGCATTACACAGTAGTTCGTACGGGTATCTGTGTCCATGCAAATCACCGGACGGTCATACCATAGGACAAGTAGTGGCATTGGCATTGTTTGCTATCGCAACGATTTCACTTCCACGTGCAATCAATTATCATTGTTATTTTAAATCGCTTGGTGTGAGTATCGGAACAGACAATACTAATCAATCAACTGTTGGTTCCGATATTTCTGGTTCCGGAAAAATATTTATGAATGGAGCATTGATTGGGTATCATTCCGATTTAAGTTACCTAGAACGTGAATTACGTAAACTGAAACGTAATCCACAATCAGGTGTACATGCCCATACATCAATTGAATTGATCACACAATACAATGAATTGCATGTACGTACGGATGGTGGTCGATTCATTAGACCACTCGTTCCTTTACATTTATCGGAACTAACAGTTCAATCGAATCCGATAACCAATAATCTGTTATTACAACGAGTATTGAATGATCCAAGTGTATTGCAAAATGTATGGCATAATGGTGAATCGATCGAATGGTTGGATCCAGCAGAATCGAGCTCCTTACAAACTCGATTGTACTTTAATTCGGATTTCAATCAATCCACGAAATACTTACAGTTCCGGAACCAGTTTCACCCACAAACCAATTATTATTTGGAAGTGTTTGATAGTTGTATGTTAGGATTGAGTCCATCGTTTACACCGTTCTTGCAACACAATCAACTGCCACGTAACATGTACCATGCCGCGATATCGGATCAAGTGATTAGTGTTCCGCTATTGACCGTAAACGAACGTTTCGATACACAAACACATTCGATGAATTATTTACAAAAACCATTAGCACAAACAGTTGTCGAAGAAGCGTTAGAGTTACTCCCGTCGGGTCAGAACGCAATCGTAGCGATCATGTGTTACGATGGTTACAATACCGAAGATTCAATTATTATGTGTCGACAATCAATACAACGTGGATTCATGAACTCGACATCGACACGATCGCAACGATGTGAACGTCGTAATTACCGATCGGTCAACGAAGAGTATGGGTGTGGCGTAAACGCCACTACCGATCGTACGAACAATACACGTTCGTTTTCAAAAGTCAATTTTGAGACTGGAATACCAGCCTTAAATACAGAAATCGTACCGAACGATGTTCTGATTGCGAAAACATCGATTACGTATGGTTCCGATGGATTTGAAATCAGTCGTCGTGATTCGTCACTAGTGGCACGACACCCGGGAGCGGTCGATGATGTATATCGATTTGTAACCGATACGAAAGGAAACGAAATGATTCGTGTGCGTACACGACGCCAGCGTATTCCGGAAGTCGGTGATAAATTTTCATCACGGCACGGTCAGAAAGGAGTGATTGGTGAATTGATCGATCAATGGGATATGCCATTCAATCCACACACGGGAATGACACCCGATATTTTAGTGAATCCACACGGATACCCGTCGCGTATGACTATCGGACAATTAAGAGAATGTTTAGCAAGTAAAGCGGCGTGTTTCACCGGAAGTGTAGATACGTCGATTCCGATCGAAGAGTTATCGGATGCGCAATGGAAAACAGTACTAAAAGAACACGGTTTCGATTCGATGGGTCGTGAACAAATGTATAATGGTAGAACAGGTGAACCGATGGAAGCCTATATATTCATGGGTCCCGTGTACATGGAAAAGTTGTGTCATATGGTATGGGCAAAACATCATGCGCGATCACATGGTCCGGTACAATTACTTACGAGACAACCGGTCGAAGGCAAAGCACAAGACGGTGGTATTCGTATCGGAGAAATGGAACGTGATGTCATGGTAGCGTATGGTGTACAAAACGTACTGAATGATCGTATCATGTCGGACGCGTATCAAGTATGGATATGTCGACGTTGTTCGACGTATTGTAAACACTCGAGTGAAATGCACCCGAGTGATAATAAGATTATTAGTGTTTCACAACCCGTTACTAAAAATACCGGAACACTAAATGTTCCGTATTGTCATGTATGTAAATCATCAACACAAATCATCGAAAAAACGCTACCATACGCTTCGAAACTGTTTACACAAGAAGTAAAAGCATTGGGTATTGAAATGAAATTAGAATTATAAATTATTTTATTTATTACAAAAATTATCGGACGCAGTAGCTGAGCGAACACGCAACACTGCTTGTTCCGATAATCAGTGATTCGTATTAGAATCACAAAAACATTCAATACAAGTGGGTTTACCACCGACACTAATGCACTTTCCATAATCAACGGTTGTTGTTGCTTGTCCGGAATTACATCGTACACAAAATAATCGTTCACATTTATGGCACATACGTACATTTAATACTTTGACATGACACACGCCGCACTCTTCGAGCTGAAAATAAACTGGTGTTGACATGATGATTTTTGACATTAATCAATCAAGTATTAAAATTATCGGAACCGTCTGGTCGTATTAACAAATCGAAATCATTCCGAAATCCTCGGCTTCAGTTCCATGAAATCGCGATACACACAATGCACAAATTGCCTTTCCATCTACAAGTTCAAATGTATCGGGGTAATGTGTGTGGTATTCATACTTGATAATATTGGCAGTTTCATCGCAATCGGTACATGTTCGTCGACGGCACTTTGAACATATAAGAACACTTGGCACTTTTCGAATACAAACATCACATCCCGGCATTTTCGAAAATAAATAAAGATTATAGTACTATCGAAGTGATATCTTCTGTATTTATATTGTCATCAATATCGGAATTGTCAGTGTCGGAACCGCTACTATAGGTATAATCTTCGTCGGAATCACGAATACACCGATGACACAATTGACAACGTGTACATTTGGCCGCATCACAATGCCGACAATACACATGACTACAAGCGTAGCAGGTTCCGATATTACAAGAGAAACACCACACGTGTAATAATTGATAGAAACGTTGACAATTCACACATTGTGATTGGTAGCGTTTTATCGATGCGAAAATCTCATCTTCTCCGGTATCGGAATCAGACATAGTATTTGTTCAGAATTTAATTACAATAAAATACAATATGTTTATTTTTATACATTAATAGTATCACAAATTTTTTCGTAACAAAAGTCTTTTGTATCTACAATCGCATCATATTGCTTTACCCAATGTTCGAATTCCGTTTTCGGAATATCCATACCACCTTGAATTCCGAAAAATTTATGCAATAACGCAAACGCTTTCGGAATCGAATGTTGCGCTTCGTTGGCGTAAATGTGCGGCAAGCGTTCATGAGCAATATACTCCAGAAACCATTCATTGATTAACTGTTTCGACGTAGCGGGAGTTTTCGTGGGTAGAATCTCTTCGTTGAAATTCAAATACAATAATAACTCATAGAAATCAAGTAAATGTTCATCGGTCAGTAATTCCAGTGAATACGAACAATCGTAATCGACGATTAATAGAGATCCTTTTTCCAAAAAGAATTCCCATGCGGGTTTCAGAGACGCGGGAATGGCATCAACGAAATATTGATAGGTTTTTTCGACTGTATCGTTCGGTTGTAGTGTACATGCAACCATGAGTTCCAAATAACGTCTAGAACATTGACAAATTAATGGAATCAAAGACATTTTTATTATTAATGTTTTTTTTTTAAACAAAACATACATATTACTACTCTTCGTGAATAAACGATTTATCAGATTCCTCCAAGACAATTCCTTCCATCATGTATCGGAACCGTAAGTATTCAGCTCTCTTGTCGCTTCCGATAAATTGTAACCAAAAGGTGCGTAATACATAGAGCGGAAACGAAATCATCGAACGTATGCGTACAATAAACAACACCATCAAAGAATATTCCGGAACCAAAGAGACTTGCAATAGTTTTGTTGAATAATAAAATTGACCGACCAATAGCGATATGTATGTGGTAATAATCAATACTCGACTGTACGAACGAATTGCAGCATTGACACTGGATCCAGCACCGGTATGGTACGACACACGAATCAACATCAACTCCAGCAGCATACAACTCAATAATCGCCACGTGTACGATGCACTCGAACTTTCGAACAATATCGGAAGTAATCCGATTCCGGTACATACGTTTGTGTATGCCACAGCATAATCCAACATCGCAATCAACACTATGAGTAAAGACATTTTTTTGAATTCGTTCACAAAAACAACAATAATAATATACGAACCAGCAACATTCATGTATTTATAAAAAGTTTTTTATAAAATTGTCAATTTATTTTCACCTCAAAAATGGATATCGATATTGACGAAACACTCACGGTTCCGGAACACGAAATCACGCAACGACAATACGACAATGCACTGATTGATACACATTTTCATCTCGAACAATTATGTTTTCATCGCGATCGAACACGTGCCTTGCTGAAAGAACAAAATCGACAAATACGAGCCGTAAATAAAAAACTCTCAAACTATATTTACAATGTACAAATAAAGCAGTGATTTCTATTGTAAAAACATTTGCGTTAAAATATGTTCAGCGGACGGATACGATTCCGGTGATTTCGGAACTGCGATTCGATGAATATGATCCGAATCTTTCAAAACATCATCAAGAATTAGCTCGAAAAATTGAATTGTATAAATCGATCCACCTGCACGCATGTCACCTACGGACACATCATTCGGATACCATTTATGAATCATTTCCGCTAACATACGTGTATCTCTTGACGGATCGTACCGTGGTGAACGCCATGATTCGGTCGGTCTCAATAATGTATGATCTTTATGTTCGTGAATAATCAACCCGAAATCAATCAAGTACGGCGCAACCGAACCAAAACCTTGTATTTCCGATATATCGACTTCTTGTTTACCCACGCCGATTAATGAACTAAATTGATCGAGTGCCAATCTTTTCTGAATCAACACATTCGATCCATGAATATCGGAATGGGAGATTTTGACTGATTGCATAAACTTGATCGTGTACAGTAACATCACTACGACATAATCCATCGCATTCAACAACAATTCGGTATCGGTTTCATTAAATGTCGTAGCATGTTCAATGTATTCCGATACCAAAAACGTTTTCTTGCGACACATCGTATACCCGTAAATGATCGGAATCGTAGGCAGATCGAATTGTCCCAATAATCGATAGGCTTTGATTTCTAATTCGAAACTATCGGGACACACGTCATCTACGTACACATGTCCTTTATCGTCACGACGTTCACGTTTATAACAGTTTTTTAGTTTTGGTGCGACTTTGATCGCTACAGTTCGGTGTCCGCGTGTAGTAAATGCCTCATAGACTTTCCCTTGGCCACCCTCCCCGATTTCTTTTAGTATGCGAAATTGTTTGTTCAATATCGGTTGTTTTTTCGATAATGCACAATCTTTCACCTGATGGGGCAAAGCTGGTAATGTCTGTCCCAGTGTCAAACTCATTTTTATGAATTGTCTGATAATTACTATCTAATCCGATACAAAATATAAAGGCATTGTATATCGGAACAAACAGTTTATTGTTTAATTTGTTTTTTATTCACAAAAATGGAATCGCCTGTTCCGATATCAACGCTACTACAAAATGAGTGCATTCAGTTGTTTTTGCAATTGAATGATACTGCTCGTTTCGGTAAATTACACGATGTTCCGGAATCGGTAGAAGTTTCGAAATTTTATGCAGTACACGGTGATGCTCATTGTTTTCGAAATTATTATTTGTTCGATGAAATGGTTACTGATTGTACCGACGCATCGATTATCGACCAAGAGAATCCGAATTGCGATCTATGGTTGAAATCGTACGAGGCGCAGATTGCCAAAGAAGCGAGTGGTAATGAAATTACTCCACAATTGAGAAGTTTTAGTGGAAATTGGTATTTGGCATTGAAATTATGCCATGATTATCGGGATGAAAGTTCTCATATTCCGGACATAGTGGCGTATCGGAATATTATTAGTAGGGTGTGTACTGCATTGGAACGATTCTGGGACGAACATATCAAAAATAGTAGTACGAAAATCACGCTCGATAAATCACGTCACCAAGTGTTCCGAGATTTGTTGTCGATTTTCACCAAACCGATACGATTTTCGCTTCCGAAACGAATCATTCCACCGGAACATTGTACTGATGTTCAAACTGCAAACGCATGGGCATCTGCGCAACGACCAGTGGCATCGAACGTCCAAACGTTGATATTGGATACATGGGATCGTGTGTTCATGTATTACGGATGGTCAGATTACCTTACGAATAAGTTTCCGAAAATCTTATCATTATTGCATTACTTTGATTTTGAAATGGAAGTACCAAACCCGGAAGATCTTACACGTCGATTTGCTACAAAGAAATGGTCGCCAGTGTTGTACGAAATCGATCGTGAATCGGAATGGAAAGCGTTTAATCAAGTCGATATCGTCGATTTAAACCAATCAGTGACGATTCCCGATTTTTGGTGGGGCACTGAATCGTACCGTCGATTCCGGAACCGACAATTTACGGAGAAACTCGAAGCGATTCCGGGTTTCGAAGGATCGGTCATTACGCAACCGACTTTTGCAGAGCGCCAACGATTAATAGTCAGTCAACTTATTTTGTAAAACATTTTTTGTTATAAATAAATTGTTTTTCTAAAATATCGGAACAGTTAATGTTATTGTTTGTTCCGATACGCAAAAAATGGAAGTGTGTACGTGTGAAACAAAAGATTAAGCAGTGGTGGATGTGTCGGTTCCGAAACCAACTGTTCCGTTTCGTGAACAACTACTCCAATATCAACGAGAAGCA
>JADMIO010803777.1_pt1 | contig 10680 bp, 10 predicted proteins | sample 8958161 | NCBI WGS metagenome assembly JADMIO01 (sample SAMN16585339, study PRJNA669376) | soil metagenome | isolation source: Crop rotation soil | place: USA: Cullars Rotation, Alabama | collected 2011 | reverse complement strand
CTTTCCCGCCGGCTGGCCGCGAGCGCCCCGAGTGCGGCCACCGCGACGGCGGTCACCAGCAGGCTCTGGCCCCGTCCGGCACGCAGGCCGGCGACGCTGAACCACCCGGCGAGCTGGCCCAGGGCCGACGCACCGGCGACGAACGCGAGCGCACCGGGCAGCCCGGCCCACCCGTAGTTCGCCGCGCTGGCCGACAGCAGCACCGGCACCGGCAGCAGGTACTGGACATCGGTGAGCGCGGAGAACCACGACTGGGTGAGCAGCATCGGCGCGCCGGTCGGGTACGGCGCGAGCGATGCGGTCGACTCGAGGCTGCCGCCGCCGGCGCCGACCGCCGGCAGCAGCGCCCAGAGCAGCCAGATCGGGGTGAACACGCCGCCGAGTTCCAGTGAGTCCGCCTCGCCGTGCGCGATCAGGCCGCCGCCCACGAGCAGCACGCAGATCACCGCGTAGCAGGCCATCAGCGACGGCCCGAGCAGCCGGCGGCCACCGAGGTGGACGAGATCGCGCGACTGCAACCACAGCGCGGCGCGGATCTGGGTGCTCGTTGCGCTGATCGGCCTCCCCTCGCTGGCGCTCGGTACGGCCGCCGAAGGGCTCCGCATGCTCATTGATTCGCTCTGCAGGCGTCGCTCATCGTCCGTGGTCCTCGCGGGCCACCCCGAGCACGTCGCGGTACGTGTGCCCGAGGTTCGGCAGCCCGGCGCCGCTGATCTCGGCCCGCAGCTGCCCCTCGTACATCAGGTGCACGGTGTCGCACAGCGACTCCGCGACGCCGAGCAGGTGCGTCGTCACGAGCACGCACGTGCCGGCGCCGGCCCGTTGCGCGAACAGCTCGGCGAGCGTGTCGATGCCGGTGGCGTCCACGCCGTCGAACGGCTCGTCCGCGAGCAGCAGCCGGACGGGCGGGAGCAGCGCGATCGCCGCGGACAGCTTGCGGCTCATGCCGTGCGAGTACGTACCGGCCCGCTCGTCCGCCGAGCGGGACAGCTCGAGCACGTCGAGCAACTCGTCGGCACGTCGCTGCCAGCCGTCGAGCCGGAACAGCCGCGCGGTGAGTTCGAGGTGCTCGCGCCCGGTCAACCGCGGGAAGAGCCCGCCGACGTCCGGGATGAACCCGGTCAGCGACTTGGCCGCCACCTGGTTGACGCCGAGCTCGAGCCCCTCGAACCGCGCGCCACCCGACGTGGCGGTCAGCGCGCCGGCGAGCAGCTTCATCGTGGTCGACTTGCCGCACCCGTTCGGGCCGAGCAGGCCGGTGACCGTGCCGGGCGCGGCGGTGAAGGTCAGCCCGTCGACGACGACCCGGGTGCCGAACCGGCGCGTGAGACCGACGACCTCGAGCCCGTGCACGCCGTCCACGAGGTCATACGGTCGCACGCCGCGCGGTTCGGCGCCCCGCGGACGCTCAGCGTGGCGTGGCCGCGCTCCTCCTAATTCGGCGTGGCCGCCACCAGGATCCGGTCGAAGTCCGGCGCGTAGGCGGACGGGTTGAACAGCTCGACCGTGTTGCTGCCGGCGTGCAACTGCAGCTGGATCGTCTTCGTGCCGAGCGTGTTGAAGTCGCCGGTCGAGGTGAACTGCACCAGCTGGCCGGCGCCGCCGTTCACGCTCACGTCGGCCTGCCGGCCCTCGCCGTCGAGGTAGGCGATGGTGACGTTGTAGCTGCCGTCGCTCGGTGCGGTGACGTTGTTGAACGTCAACGTGCCGCCATTGCCGACGAAGCCGACCTTCTTGCCGCCCGAGCAGGCCGAACAGCTCGAGACCCGGGCACCGCCGCCGATCGTGTTGGTCGACGCCTCGGCCTCGTACGACGTCGGGCCCGGCGGCGGCGCGGTCGCGCCGTCGGCCACCGAGAACCCGTCGAACGTCACCTGCGCGGTCGAGCCGGTCGCGTGCGAGGTGACGAAGATGCCCGCGTCCTGCGTGCCGGCCTGGCCGGACACTGTCGCGGTGCCGACGGGGTACCAGCCCTGACCGTCGTAGGAGTAGTAGCCGGTATAGCTGTTCGCACTGGTCCGCTCCAGCTTGAGGTGGATGGGCAGCGAGAACGGGATCGCGCCGTTGGCCGGCGTCACCGAGTCGATGAAGTCATCGCCGTCGCTGTTCCACTGCAGCTGGATGCCGCTCTGCGGTGAGGCCAGCAGCGTGACGCCCTGGGGCGAGGCGCCCGAACCGGTGATGTCGTTGCGCACCATGATCCCGGCCTTGCCGTAGCCCGTCAGGCCCTGCTGCGCGCTCACCTCGGTGTCGATCGTCGAGCTCGTCGTGACCGCACCGGGCAGGTAGATCGAGCTGTAGTTGTCGTTGCTCTGCCAGACATCGGTGCCGCCGCCGACGATGCCGAACTGGTCACCGTCCTGCCCGAACGCCGCAGGCGCATCGGTGGCCGACGAGTACGTCTTGTACGGCGCCTGCACCGGCGAGGTCGTGGTCACCGCGGCGCTCGCCGTCACCGTCACCGTCGACTTCTTCGGCCACGAGTAGGTCGCCGTCGCGGTGAGCGTGTTCGTCGCGAACAACCCGGTTGGTTTCGGCGCCACCACCGTGAAGCCGGCCTGCACCGTCTGCCCGGTCTCGACCGCGGGGAAGGCGGTCGCCGTCGCAGGTGTCACGGTCCAGCCGCTCGGCGCGGACAGGCTCAGCTGCACGCTCTTCGCGGGCAGCTCGCCGTTGTTCGTGAACGACTCGGTGACCGTCGCCGGCTGACCGGCGGTCAGCGTCGCCACGTTGCCCAGCGTGACCGTCGCGTTGGGCGGTGCGTCGGTCGGGTTGGTGTCCGGGCTGATCCGGTACAGCGCGACGCCGTGCGCGGGGACGTTCGCGGTGATGTTGCCGGCCGTCTCGGTCGTCTGGTGCGTCCACAGGTCGTTGAGGAAGTAGTCGGTGCCGCCGGGCAGGCCGAGCGCGGACGTCGACGTCGAGATCGACTGCGCGGCGCCGTTCGTGTTGAACAGGCCGGCGATGACGTCGCCGTTCGGCTCCTGCTTGGTGAAGATCTGCTGCCCGCCACTGTTGTAGACGCGCGTCGCGTCGATCGCGTCCTGGTCGACGGCGAGCACGGCTGTGTTCTTCAACAGCGCGAGGTCGCCGGCATCGAGGTGGGTGATGTCCGTGCCGAGGATGAACGGCGAGGACGCCAGCGCCCACAGGCTCATCTGTGCCTTGCGCTCGTCGACGGTCAGCCCGTCGTTGGTGCCGTTGCCGACCTCGATGGAGTCGTAGTCGTTGAACCCGCCCGGACCGCCGTACGGCGCCCAATTCGCGACCTGGTTGAACCGCGCGGACACATGCGACCAGTCGGTGAGCGGGTAGCTGGAGCCACCGGGGCCGCAGTAGCACTCGACGTCACCACCGGTGCGCCAGCCGTTGGACAGCTTCGACCAGGTCGCCGCGTTGTTGATGTCGAGGCTGTTCGACAGCTCGAGATGGATCGGCCGGCCGGTCTGGCGCAGCGCGTCCGACCACGCCTGCACGTCGGGGATGTCCGGCGTGCCGACGCCGTCCAGCTTGACGTAGTCGACGCCCCACGACGCCCACTGGTCGGCCCACGAGTTCATGAACTGCTGCGCGCCGGGCTTGCTGTAGTCGATGCCGACCATGCCCTTGCAGTTGTAATTCTGCTCGCTCGCCGTCGTCGCGATGTCGTCCGCGTGATACGGCGTGCCCTCGATCGCGGAGTTCTGCACCACCGCCTGCTTCGAGATGCCCGGCGTCGCGTACAGCCCGAACTTCAGCCCGAGGCTGTGCACGTAATCGGCGACCACCTGGATGCCGTTCTCGCCGTTCGGACCGGGCGGGAACTTGGTCGCGTCGGTCACCCAGCGCCCGTACTGGTCGACGTCGGGGCCCTGGCTGCCCGGGCAGCGGTACCAGAAGTCGTCGATGTTGACGTTCGTGTAGCCGACGCCGGCGAGGCCGCTGGACTTCATCGCGTCCGCGGTCGCCTCGATGTTCTGCGCCGTCGGGTTGTGCCGGATGAAACTCCAGCTGCTCCAGCCGAGCAGCGGCTTGAGCCCGACGCCGTTGTCCTCGGCGCGCGCCGGGGCGGGGTGGGCGGTCAGCAGCGCGACCGCACCGCCGGTGACCAGGAGCAGAGAAGTGAGGACACGAATCAGACCACGCATCGGCGAATCCCTCATATTTGGACAGATACGAGCGATTTCACACTCAAACACACAGAGTCCCCCAGGTCAATGCCTGGTTCGCGCCGAATGTCGCGGGGAGGAGGGTGGTGAGCGCACGCAGCGTTTCGGCCGGCTCGCGCATCTAAGCGGTGAGTGGACGGAGAGCACGTGGAATTCGAGCAGTTCGTGCGCGAGCGGCAACGGCCGCTGTTCCGGTTCGCCGTCGTCCTCTGCGGGGACCCGGTGCTCGCCCAGGACCTGCTGCAGAACGTCCTGGGCCGCAGCTACGAACGCTGGGAACTCGTCACCGCGGCCACCGACAGCAACGCCTACGTCCGCCGGATGCTCGTCAACGAGTACCTCGGCTGGCGCCGGGTGCTGCGCCGGACCCGGCCGGTATCGGAGTTCCTCGACGCCGACGTCCCGCTCACCCCGGACCCGGCGGACGAGCACAGTGACCGCGCCGCACTCGCCGGCGAACTCGCCATGCTGCCCAACAAGCAACGCGCGGTGCTCGTGCTGCGCTATTACGCAGGCATGTCGTTCGCGGAGATCGCGGCCTGCATGGACTGCCGCGAATCGACCGCCCGCGGCTACGCGACCCGGGCCCTGGCCACGCTGCGCGTGCAGATGACGCCGGCCACCTCGATCAAGGAGAACCTCGATGCGTGACCTCGACGACCTCGGCGGCGCCTTCGCGCTGCTGGAACGACGCGCCGACGCGCACCCGCTCGACCTCACCGTCACGCAGGACCACGCCCGTCCGCAGCGCGGCCGCCGGACCGGTCTCGCGATCGCGGCCGCGGCTGCCGTTGCAGCGGTCGCGACCGGCGTCGGGTTCGCGCTCAGCGGCACGTCCGGCAACCCGGCGCCGCAGCACACGAGCGTTGCGCCGGTGCCGGCCGCGTCGACCACCACGGAGGCGGGGTGGACGCAACTGCCGACCGGGCACTACCTGGTGATCCTCGACAAGCTGCCCGGCGCGACGATCCGGTCGGTGATCGGCGTGGGCAACGACAAGACGCACATCCCGCAGTTCCCGAATGACTACCAGGAGATCCAGGTCAGCTCGGGCGAGGGCGGCTTCGTGTTCAAGGTCAACCCGTCCACCGGGTGGACGCCGCCCACCGACGAGGTGTCGCAGCAGACGACCGTCGACGGCCGCACCGCCTATTACGGCGAGTTCCTGCTGCACCCCGAGATCCCGAACCACCCGGTGCACCCGCGCTTCGCGCTGGCCTGGCAGTACGCGCCGGGGAACTGGGCGACGGTCGCGAGCTGGACGCAGGACCCGATCCCGCTCAGCGTGGCGCTCCACGTCGTGAGCCAGGTGCAGATCGGTGTCGGCGACGAGCTGCCCGCGAACCCGCCACCCGGCAACTAGCTCGTCTTCCCGCCAGCGGTGGTTGAAATTCGCCAGAATTTTCAACCACTGCTGGCGGGAAGGCGCTAGCCGCGCTCGGGCAGGACCAGCAGCACGGCACCGATCAGCGTCAGGCTCAGGGAGAGCGCCTCGAGCGTGCCGCTGCCCGTCGTCAGCTTGTCGAGGTGGGCGAGGTGGTACGCGAGGTGCGGCATGCTGAACACCGCCCACGCCACGCCCGCCATCCGTCGCAGCTGCGCGGTCGCGGTCGGGAGCAGCGCGTACAAGCTGACCACGAGCAGCGCGAGGTAGAGGCCGCCGACGTCGCGGATCAGGTGCTCGTTGTACGCGCCGTCCGTCCCGACCCAGTGCAGGCCCAAGCCCGGGAAGGATCGGTAGAAGGACGCCGGTGCGAACAGCGCCCACCCGCCGACGTAGCCGGCCGACAGCGCGAGCAGCAGCAGCACGGTCCGCCGAATACGCGTCGTCACGACGTCAGCGATCCCGCATGGCGATGATGCCGCCGAGCGTGCCGAGGTAGGCGGTGCCGTCCGGGCCGAGCGTGAGGCCCGCGTAGTTGTTGTTGAACCCGATGCCCGAGCCGGCCAGCGAACGCCAGACGACAGCGCCGGTGCGGAAGTCCAGCGCCGTCCAGTACCACGGGTCGGTGATCGCGGTCGTCTTCGTGTAGGCGTAGACGAGCCCGGTCGCCAGCGACAGCTTCGGCACGACCGTCGGCGCCGCCACGCTCGTGTTCGTCCACACGAGATGGCAGCCGTTGCCGTCGGCGTCGATGTCGACGCGGGCCAGTCCGGGCTTGGTGACGCGGCCCAGTTCGGTGGAGACCGGGCTCGTGTAGCCGTAGTTGTTCTCCACCACGAGCGAGTTGCCGGCCGCGATCAGCGAGTTCTCCGTGGCGCTCGCACCCTTGCCGAAGACGGGCACCGCGCACACCTGCCGCTGCGCCACGCCCGGTGCCGTGCGGTAGACGAGGACGTCCATCGGGTCGGCGTTGTCGGTGATGGCGACGTAGCCGCCGGGCAGGAGCGCCGGCGTCGTCCCGGTGCCCGCGTCGACCTGACCGGGCTTCGTCTTGCCGGTGTTCGGGTACGTGACCTGCCAGGTGATGCTCGGCGTGCCGTCCGCCGCGGCGTCGAAGCGGTAGAGCGCGAGGTTCGTCGCGATGTAGACGTCACCGTCCATACCCACCGCGAACGAGTTCTCGATCTCGCCGATGCCCTTCGAGCCGAGCCGCAGCACGTGCACCGCACCGGTGGTCAGGTTCACCGTGCCCACCACGCCGTCGGTCTTGGTGACGAACCAGAGCAGCCCGTCCGAGTCCGGCAACGCGGAGTTGAGGTTCTCGGTGCTGGTGAGCACGTGCGTCAGGTCGTAGTCGTGCTTGCGCACGAAACCGGTGGCGGTCGCGTTCTCGGCGAGCACCAGGATGTGCCGGCTGTTCGTGCCGATGACGGCCTGATCGTTGTTGTCGAGGTAGAAGTACCCGCCTCCGCCGAAGCCCTGGAAGACGTTCGGGTTCTGCAGCAGGTTCAGCAGCCCAGGACCGGGCAGGTTGTACCGGCCGCGCACCTTCAGCGTGGCCGCGTCCATCAGGTAGAGCGCGACCGAGCCCGGACCGACGCAGGTCGCCACGATGCGACCGGCGGAGTCGAACGCGATCGAGCCGCAGTCGGCGAGCAGGAAGTTGGAGATCGTCGCCGGGTCGGTCCCGAGCGGGCCGGGTCGGTCGTAGGTGTTGGTCTGGTAGCCGTCGTCGTGGATGCCGGAGTCGCCGTTGGGTGCCATGAACGGGTTCTGCGGGACGGGCGGGATGCCGGTGACCGGGTTCGCAGTGGCCGGCGTGCCGACGAAGCGCGGCGCGAACGCGGGACCCTGGGGTATCGGCGCGGCCGCCGCGACCGCCGCACCGCTGCCGAGGACGAGCAGCACGAGCACGGGAACCCGCAGACGCCGCATGGCCCGCATCTTCGCGCATCGGCCCGGAAATCTCGCGGTACCCTGCACCGGATCGGGCAATGGGTCGTTATACGGACATAGCCTGTTCACCCCTGCCCAGATTTTTCGATCCGGAGTTGCCATGACGAGCGGACGGCACGGCCTCCCGGGCCGCCGGTGGAGCCGCATCGGCCTGCTGGCCCTGGTGTTCGGCGTGATCCTGGCCATCGGCGTCTCGGTGATGGCGACCGGCACCGGCTCGGAGAAGAATCGGGCAAACGGGGTTATTCCGACATCGAGCGGCCTGCCGTCGTTCCCGCTGCTTCCCAGCGACTCGTCCATCCAGCCGGGTGTCGCGACGAACGTCCCGGGCAGCACGCCGGCGCACCCGCGTCCGGTCGGCACGCCCGCGCAGCCCGTCGCGGTGATCGTCACCGAGGGCTCGCAGCCGGCCGTCACACCGACGCAGAGCAGCACCCCGGCGCAGCACCCCACGCCGCACCGCTCGACGACGACGCATCACCCCGCGCCGCCGCCGTCCTCGTCGTCGGCTCCGCCGCCGCCACCACCGCCGTCCTCGTCGGAGCCGCCACCTCCGCCGCCGCCCACGACGCCGACGCCGACACCGACGAAGAAGTGCCTGGTGCCGAACCCGCTGCAGCCGGGGACCTGCCTCATCCCGATGGCCTAGGCGTGCTCGCGCAGCCACGCCTGCGCGCGGCGCCGCGATGCCCGCGACAGCCAGGCCTCCTCGATCAGCTCCACCAGCTCCACGCGCGACAACCGGCCGAGGTCTGCGGCCCGGAGCAGCACCGACGGGTGCCCCTCGAAGCGTGATGTCGTGAAGTACGGCGACGACTCGTCCTGCACCATGGCCAGCTTGTCGCCCTCGCTGCCCACCCAGAACATGATCACGTCCGGGTAGCGCTCGCCGGTCACCGGATCGGCCGCGTCGGGCCGTGGCGTGCGGAAGAAGACGAACGACTTGCCACCGACCTGGTAGACCGGGTTGCCCTTCGGCCCGTGCAGCACCAACACGTTCGGCATGCCCTCGGCAAGCGTGTGGACGTCCTCGACACGTGCCGGTCTCGCCACACGGCGAGCGTAACGAGCCATTGATCACCCTGAGCCGAGGCGCTACGTTTCGCACGAAAGGGGGCCGACATGCCATTGAAGAAGGAAAAGGGCAAAGCCATCCGGGGCTACGTCAAGGCCAACTCGAAGCAGCGCGTCGACTGCCAGGCGGTGATCAACAAGTTGTCGTTCGCCGATCTGGGGCGGGGCGGCGGCAGCGCCAAGAAGGGGTTGACGATGCACGAGAAGGGCGTAGCCCGGCTCGACATGCAGGGCACGACCTCCGACGGCGGCAAGAACATCCAGTGCCAGATCGGTGACAGCACGGCGGCGGCGGTGATCGTCTCCAAATCCGTGCTTGCCGAGAAGGACGGCGCCAACCAGCGCGGTATCGCGAAGGCGGCGGTCTCGGCACTTCAGCAGAGCCTCGACACCGGCTACGTCTTCAACGTCACCGGCTCTATTCCCTAGCGCGCCGGGTCAGTCGGACTCCGCGCTGACGTTCCACACCAGGTGCGTGCCGCCACCTTCTGCCGCGTTCACGTGCAGCTCGCCGGCGTGCCGCGCCGCGCGGCGTCCGATGTTCGCCAGCCCGCTCGAGCGCTCGGACGAGCCGATGCCGCGGCCGTTGTCGAGGACCTCGAGCACGACGCGCCCGTCGGCCACGGCGACCTTCACCTGCACCGCGGTGGCGTCGGCGTGCCGCGCGACGTTCGACAACGCTTCGCGCAGCACCGCCTCGAGGTCGTGCGCGAGCTGGCCCTGCACGGTCGCCTCGACCGGTCCGCTGAACGCGACCGTCGGCAGGCAGCGCAGCGCCGGGGTCAGGCTCTCGACGATCGCGACGAGGCGCTTGGGCGCGCCGAGCGCGGGCGAGTCCTCGTTGAAGCCGGGCATGCCGCTGATCAACGCCCGGATGCGCCGGGTCGTCGCGTCCAGTGCGTCGACCTGGGCGAGCACCGAATCGCGCAGCGCGGAATCCACGGCATCCGTCGCGGCGAAACTCAGCGCCATCCCCGCCGCATAAAGCTCTTGGATCACGTTGTCGTGCAGGTCGTCACGGATCCGGACGCGCTCCTCGACGAGGCGTGCGATGCGCCGCTCCTCCTGCGCGTCGTGCAGCTCGCGCGCGGTGCCGGTGCGCTGGACGAACGCGGTCAGCTGGTCGAGGTCGAGCTGGACGAACTCGCGCTGACCCACGAGCCGGCCGACAGACAGCGCGCCCTCGACGCGGCCCTCCGCGGTGAGCGGCACCACCACCACCGAGCCGATCTGGGCGCGCACACCCGGCTGGGCCGAGCCGCGACTCGGGTAGTCGGCGACCAGCAGCGGCGTCCCGTTCTCGAACACCGGCGCCGCGACGCTGTCACGCACCCGCATGATGTTGCCGACCATGTTCTCGGCGATCGGGCCGAGCGCGTCGTGGATGATCAACCGGTCGGCGTCGACGCGCAGCGCGACGAGAGCGAAATCCGCCTCGGCGGCGCGCATGCCGGTGCGCATGATGAGCCGCAAACCGTGGCCACGCTCGGCGGCGCCGAGCGGGCCGACTGGCGTGTCTGTCACCGGTGCTCCCACCCGACGGGCCGCACCGCCATTGCGTGAACGCGGCGCCGCCCAAGGTAGCAGCGCAGCGGGCTAGGACGGCTCCAGAACGCCGGAAAGCCTGTCGCGCAGGCCCGTTGCGCGTGCGGCGGGCGTCCGGATCGAGGCGAGCACGGCGGCGTCGGAGCCGATCACCCGTACCCGCGTCGTAGCCCGGGTGATGGCGGTATAGATGGTCTGCCGGGTCGCTAGCGGTGAGTTGGCGGGCGGCAGCAGCACGGTGGCGTCACCGAACTGGCTGCCCTGTGCGCGGTGCACGGTCAGCACGTGCAGCGGCCGCACGTCGGACAGCCGCACCAGCGGCAGCACGACTGGTACCCCGCCGCGGCGGAAGGCGGCGACGAGGTCGTCGCCGTGGGCGAGCACCACCCCGGTGTCGCCGTTGTAGAGCCCGTTCTCGTAGTCGTTGGACGTGACGAGCAGCGGCTGGCCTGCGTAGCGACCGTCGAGCCGCGGCGCGAGCTGCGGGTCGGCCGCGGCGAGCCAGCGCTCGATGGCGTCGCTCCAGTGCCGCACGCCGCGCGGGCCGGCCCGGTGCGCGCACAGCAGGGAAAG
>JADMIO010787706.1_pt1 | contig 10680 bp, 6 predicted proteins | sample 8958161 | NCBI WGS metagenome assembly JADMIO01 (sample SAMN16585339, study PRJNA669376) | soil metagenome | isolation source: Crop rotation soil | place: USA: Cullars Rotation, Alabama | collected 2011 | reverse complement strand
CCATCAGGTGTGGTATCCATCGTAATGTACTTTTGATGGAGGGAGCGAAGATTGTAGCCAACACTGTATTGGGGTTGCAAGGAATTGTGAGATTCATCATCAAATTTACCGAGTTTGAGAATTGGGAAAAGAAATTTCTTATCACCTTTGCTATTTTGCAATACAATTTGAAATGAAGAAGTTCCTAAAAGCGGATCTGACTGATTTTCACTGTAAAAAAAGCCTTCCTTCGCATACTGATCGCAATAGAGTTTTTGATCTTGCTGGCTATACGTAAATGATAGGTTATAACGAGGTAACTCCACTTGTTTTAAATTGCGCACCCCATTGGAGTCTTGGTACCAATAGTGCACAAATTGAGATTCCTCAAAAGGATGGAATAGATATCCCCTACCGAGGTTTAGGCCATCTTTTATCCTGTTGATGCTGATCAATTTATGTTGGTTATCGTAAGAAGCTTTATATTCTATCTTCCCATTTAGGGGAGAAATGATTTTTAGATCACCATTTCCTTCTATATCGATCCAGTGATTGTAGTTTTTCACAAGATATAGCGATGCGATACTCACATCTGTAGAAGTAATACATGCACTTCGTGGAATAAATAGATGCCACTTTCCCTCAATAAGCTGTTCTATGCGAAGATCGCTTTTATTTTTTTGGATACAAGTTTTGTTTCCATATGCATCATCGAACTCGTAGATCCGATTACTTTTCATCTTAGCTTTATTGATCCCAGGAAAAAGTTGTTGGAAATACGGGTGGTTTTTTATATCGCTTGGTATGTTGACTTTCTCATCTGCCATCGTTATCGTTCCTAGCAGAGGATAATAAGCAATTACAGGTTCATCTTCGCTGAAAAAAGAAGGGAAATTGCCAGGTGTTTCAACAAGTTTCCATTTTTTTCGCTCGACTCCTTTTAGTTCTTTAACCAATTTTGCTAAAATCTCATGGTTTGGAGTATTATCAGGTTTTACGAGCAGTTTGCGGATTTTGCTTGCGTGAAGTTGCAATACATCGAAAGCCTCGCGGGTGTTTTGGTTTTCCCATAGCTCCGGAATCGGGCGCTCTTTGATGTGAACTGTTCCTTTAAGTATTTCAAAAATCCTCGTATTCGTAAGAATTGTTTTCATTTTGTGTTGAGCTGCTATTTCAGCATAGACTAAACTTTTTTCCTCTGGTTCTAAATCATTTTCTTCTAAAAGTGTATCCAATGCGAATGAATTTCCAAAATATACTTTGTCATCCTGCAACGCAAAGGCGCCGATAATGCGCATCATTCTAATAATGAATATTGATGTGTGTATATCTCTATTTAGCATTGAAGTGGAAAGGTTTGACTGAAGAAAAATACCTATCGCCTCTGTAAATCCAGGAATTGCCATTTCTTTATTTAGTAAACTGGGAAACAAGAAAGCGTTTTCAAATACAGCTTGATAATCTGAATTGGCAAGTTTTGATGGATTGCGTTTGAAAAATGCAAAAGCTTTACTGATCATCGTATTGGTATTCTGAAAGATCTGACTGAGATCTTGGTATTCTTCATACGATAGCGGTAAGTTTTTTTCTTGGGGTGTTTTAGTTATGTTTCTCCTTTCACGACCCGATAAAAAATTGAGTTTAGTAATATCAAGAGACTGTTCGGGTTTAAAAAGTTTTGCAAAACGGCGATTATTTGCATTTTCTTTATCTTTGCGACTAGTGTCATTAACAGAAAAATTGTTGATATCCTTTATATCATAGAAAATGTCCTCTTTAGAAACGTTTAATACTATTTCAGCATTAAATGGTTTGTTGTTTTGAGGTACACTCTGAATATCATGTCCAAGAAAAAGAAAATAAATGTAGGTATCGCGAATCGATCTGTACCATTCAGGAAGGTGTGAACTTGTAAAGATAAGCGCATTTTGAGCTCTATCGGACTGGTGGACGAAAAATCTGTCTTGTTCTATCATTGCTTTAGCAACTTCCGGGAATGCATCGCAATAATTTTTGTTCTTGCAATCTTTTACCTGTATTTTAAAAAGTGCATCAGGTCTGTAATTATAATTACCAACATTAATATGATGTGTATGAGTTATCACATAACTGTTTGAAGGAGGTTCTGAAATTAAACTCTCGAATTCTTGATGAAAGTTAGGATCAGAGATGCAAAAGTATGGTTCAAGAGCAGACAAATTTCGGAATTGGATCCCGGTAATAAAATTGAAGATTTCATTATTCTCAGGTTTTAGAATCGATCCAATTTTCTTTTGAATGTCAAGTATTTTCAAAAAAACACACAGCCTTTCAGGCTTTACTGGAAGAGAATGTTCCATCTGGACTGATGATATGAAAAAAAGCTTCGCAAACTCTCCCAACGAATTTAGGATCTCATGTGCTTTATGAGGATTCTCTTTAATTGCAGACACAAACATATCTGTATTTATTTTTTTAATGTATTCAATGCCAGCTAAGTTTAGGGCATGGTATTGCTTAGATACGATTGCTTCTTTCGCAAAATTCAACACATCTTGAATGTTTTGAGAGGAGGTAATTTTGTCGTATAGATAGCCGCAAGGTTGACTGTCGTCACCACTTGTAGTGTCGGTCGTACAATCTATCAACTTCTTCTGATGGGTATTTACTTTTATTTGGTCGTGATTTAATTTAGAATACTTACCTGTAGCAGTTTCTTCGATGTTCTTTTTTCTTTTTTCTATTCTGTTTTTGTTGTTTAATTCAAGCCAACTGCTGATTTTATTCAGATATTCATTCGCTTCGTTAGCATATGTATGCGTAAGAATTGATTTTTCATAAGCTTGAGCTAAAGTGCGCGCCATTTTTTGCTCAGATTTAGTAAGCAGGCGCCATAAAGTTTGATTTAAAAATACATCCTCTTTATGGGCATCATGCAAACCTTGCATTTTAATGTCGCAGATGAACAATTTGTAATCCTCTGGAGTCATCTTAGTTGATAGCCATGCGAGCAGTGACCTCCACGCACAAATTCCACTATGTTGTTTTGTTTTATATTTCTTAAGAATTGTGGAGCTAGAAGAAGATCCAGCGGAACTAGTAGAAGATTGATTTAAAGTGGTTATCTCTTTCTTTTCAGAAATGAGCAGGGCTTTCAATTTGACATAGATATCCTCGGCAGAATAATTGGTTTTTCCTATCTCCCCAGGGATAGTTACATAGGCTATCAGTTCCTTCATCGCCTCTAAAGTATTGGGATTGAGAAGCGCTTCTTTTGATACGCCAGGGATATCGAAATAAGGCATTGATTTTTCTTTTTTGTCGATCAGCCTTGCATCGTGATTTTCCGATCCTGCTCCTAAATTGAAAATACGAAATGTGGCGGTGTTGAGATCAGTAGGAATAATTTCGTAGTAGATGGCATGGCCCGGAGCGCCTGCCCATCCTCCAGGAATCAGACGAGGTTCCAAAGAACAAAATGCTCCAATAATATAATCACGAGTATTATGGAAGTTTTCACACATATCTTTCGCATAATTAATTTCATCTAATATTTCAGGAGATAGACCATACGTATATAAATTTTCCGAAAATCTTTTTGATAAAAAATGATGTAAATAGTTCAGTGTTTCTTCTTTACGATAACCTTCTAAATTAGTGTTATTGCTGCCGAATTCATTCCCATGAGTGTGAAAAAACATTTTATCCACAAATTTTGGCATTTTTTGAACAAAATGCAGTTTACCATCGTTGGATGCTAGCTTTGAACAGATTGTTTCGTTATTTTTTGGTTCAGGTTCTGACTTGTTTATGTCAGCATTTCCTGGTAATATTGGGTTTAATGTCATTATCATTACCTCATAATAAATAAATTCATCATTTTATCAGACTTTTTGTTATAAGTCTATATGTTTTATGAAATTATCCTTTTACAGAAATTTTAGATATTAAAAAATAGTTTGGTACGTCGAACAGTGGGGAGTGATTAACTTAAGAAAAAAAATTCGCAGAGAAATATTTCTTTTGTGCTACTCTTTTCTATTCTATGAACAAAAAACCATTCCGCGAACATCATCTAATACAATTGTTGACAGCATACGGTGAACAAAATCTTCCCTTGGATTTGCACGTCAGTTATTACTTCCGAGACAACAAGGCTCTCGGATCCAACGATCGTGCGGAGCTTGCCGAATTAGTTTATGGCATCATTAGATGGAAGGCATTGTTGGACTTTCTATCTCCAGGACCCTTCAGTTGGGAAACAAGAATTGATACTTTCAAGCGCATAAACCCTCTAGATTATTTAGACAAGGATGATATTCCCCTGAATATTCGTGTCAGTTTCCCCAAAGTGTTATTTGATTTAATAGTTGATAGTCATGGGATCGACAAAGCCACAGATCTTTGCCTCATCAGCAATCAACAAGCGCCAACAACCGTAAGAATCAATCCCCTGAAAACGTCCAGAGATGCGATGTTAAAAAGATGGAATCAGATTTATGATATTTCTCCGTGCAGCTTTGCCCCCAACGGTATAGTTTTTCATAAAAAAATCGCTTTTTTTGGTTTACCCGAGTTTAAAGAAGGGTTATTTGAAGTGCAGGACGAGGGCAGTCAACTTCTTGCAGAACTCATGCAGGTCAAAAAAGGCCAGCAGGTGATGGATTATTGTTCAGGGTCGGGAGGAAAGACTCTAGCATTTGCTCATCGGATGGGTGGCACAGGTCAAATTTATCTTCATGATATCAGAGAAAGAGCTTTGCAAGAATCTCGAATAAGGCTGCGAAGAGCCGGGATTCAAAACGCTCAGGTCGTTCAAAGCGATGATAGCAAACTAAAAAAATTAAAGAAACAGATGGATTGGGTTTTAGTTGATGCTCCCTGTACAGGTACTGGTACTATGAGAAGGAATCCTGATATGAAGTGGAACTTTGATGCTGAGACTTTGGAAAGGTTAATTGGTCAACAACGAATGATTTTTGAAAAAGCATTAAGTTATTTAAAACCTGAAGGGAAAATAGTTTATGCCACCTGTAGTATTTTAAAGCAAGAAAACGACTTTCAGCTTGAACATTTCAAAAAAACATATCAACTGGAATGTGACGGCCTTCCGTTCCAAAGCCTTCCATCCACTGGTGGAATGGATGGATTTTATGGTGTTGTTCTCAAAAGGACGATTGAAAAAAATAAGAGTTTGCTTTACAAACAAGGGGATAAATTATTGGAGGAGATCTCTTTATGAACTTGATTTGTTCGTTTTTGATGTTTGTTGGTCGTTTGTGCTTTAGTGTGCTCTTTATTATGGCTGGAGTTCACAAACTAATGGATATCGCTGGAACAACTGCACACATGGCTACCAAAAATATCCCTGCCAATCCTTATTTATATGCAGCAATTGCTGTTGAAATTCTTGGTGGCTTATCTCTTTTGTTTGGCTATAAAACTCGCTTTGGAGCACTGATTTTAGCTTTATTTTTGATATCTGTTACATACATTTTCCACGATTTTTGGAATGTTGCCGATCCAATGGAAAAGCAGATGCAATTAGGGCACTTTTTCAGCAACGTAGCAATTTTTGGCGGCTTGCTTTATATCGTTTGTTGTGGGGCTGGCAGATGCAGCCTAGATAGACGTTGTTGCCATGTAAAACCCCCTGAAACAACTTAAAAGACGTGTTTTATCAGTTAGTACTGGCTGTATCATCTTTTTTAATTGTTGCTTTCGGACAGCCAGCATGGAATTGGTGGCTGAGCCTCCTCTCAGCCTCTATAGGTTTTGCCCTATTTTGGCGAATGTTAGTTGATTTTCAACGTGCGCAGTCCCGCTTTTGGATTTCTGCTCTGTGGTTTACTGCTGTACAGCTCGTCCAACTTTCATGGTTTGTCTCCCATCCCTATTGGTACATTTACGGCGTATATATCGGTATATCTTTGGTTCTCGGTTTGCAATTCGGTATCATAGGTCTTTTGATTAATCCTGCTAAGATTGCGCAGTTGTCTCGTTTATGTGTCATTGCTGCTCTTTGGACAATCATGGAGTGGTCACGCCTCTTCTTTATGTCTGGATTTTCTTTGAATCCTGTAGGTCTTGCCTTGGCAGGAAATGTCCTGTCCCTACAAACAGCCTCTCTCGGAGGTGTTTTTGCTTTGTCATTCTTAGTTATTATCACAAATTTGTTGGCATTACATGCCTGGCTTACCAACTTTAAGCCAGCCAATACTCTGTCTTGGGTTATAGTAGCTATGATTCCCTATTTATATGGTGGCATCCATCTGTTATATCATCGCAACAATATGTCTTCTAACGAGAAGTTCTTTGATACCATTTTGGTCCAACCTGCCTTTCCTGCTGAAGAGTCATTAAAATTCCAAAACTGGGAGGAGTGGTTAGCTTTTGTTGTTAAAGAATGGGAACAAATCCTGAAAATTACACTACCCCATAAAAATGATCAGCCCGTAGACCTCATTGCATTGCCCGAGGCTGTAGTTCCCTTTGGTACGTACACATTTGTTTATCCATACGAAATAGTGCGAGAAACTTTTCTGAGAATTTATGGCGAAAAAAGTCTGGATTCATTGCCGCCCTTAGAAATTCCGTGGGCAGTATCTCATGCGACAGATAAAGGAGTGAAATGGTATGTAAGCAATGCATTTTGGGCTCAAGGAATTGCTAACTATTTTGAGGCTCCGATAGTTGCGGGTTTAGAAGATGCTGAAGATATTGCTGATGGCAATCGAGAATATTATGCCGCAGCTGTGTACTTTAAGCCGTTTTCTCATTCAGTTGATCACGCATTCCAACCTTCTCGATATGCTAAAAGGATATTGCTACCTATGGGAGAATATATACCTTTTGATTTTGTTAAATCCTTAGCAGCACAATATGGTGTGGTTGGATCGTTTACGCATGGAAAAAATGCCGTAGTCTGGGAATGCAATAATGTTCCTTTTGGGATATCGATCTGCTACGAAGAAACATTTGGTAATCTCATCAGAGAAAATAGACAGTTAGGAGCAAGTCTCTTATTGAATTTGACAAGTGATATTTGGTATCCAGATTCGAAATTGGTTCGCCAACACCTTGAACATGCTCGTTTGCGGACAGTGGAAAACGGATTTGCATTAATCCGTGCGTGCAATACCGGTATAACGTGCGCCATTGATTCGCTAGGGAAGGATATAGCTGTTTTAGGTTCAGATGATGTGGAAAGACAAAGATTATCAGCCTCGATTAGAGCTAAAGTACCTTTATACCATTACCACACTCCTTACACATATTATGGTGATAAAGCCATTATTGCTTTATGTTTTTGCATCCTACCTTTGTACTTCAGGAAATATCGATGCTGAGTGCAAAAACTTCTTGAAGTTCGTAATCTAAAGAATTCTTTCTAGCGCAAAAACTTCGTGAACGTTTGTGTTTGCGTTTGCGTTTTCCGATCTCTTTTTTTGTTCATATATTTTATGAATGAGAATTCTCATTTTTTTGGAATAATGGCAACTCTATTTAAAATGGTGCAAGTCAAGGGAAAAAGATCGGAAAACGCAAACGCAAACGTTCACGAAGTTTTTGCGCTAGAAAGAATTCTTTCACAAATGCCCTTAGATTAGAGTATTAATTTCGTGAACGTTTGCGTTTGCGTTTGCGTTTTCCGAACTTTTTTTTTGTTCATATATTTTATGAATGAGAATTCTCATTTTTTTGGAATAATGGCAACTCTATTTAAAATGGTGCAAGTCAACGGAAAAAGATCGGAAACGTAAACGCAAAAGTTCACGAAGTTTTCTCGCTAGAAAGAATTCTTTCACTATTATATATTTATATAAAAACTAATTCAGTTGATTAAAAACGATTACATCCCCTATTCTTTGTCATCGTGTTGTATATCATGTTGAAACAAAGTGTTAAGAGTGGAAAAGGGATTTCAAACATTATCTAGAAGCCAAAATGCAATTGCGAGACCAATCTCTTTTTCGGGGATTGGTATCCATACTGGAGCAATTGTAACAATGCGGTTCTGTCCTGCAGCTGAAAACTCTGGTATCATTTTTAAAAGGATAGATTTGCCGGGAAGCCCTGCTATTCCCGCAACTCTCGAATATGTATGCGATACCTCTAGAAGCACAACGATTGGTGTGGGGAATGTCCGAATCCACACAGTGGAACATGTTCTCGCAGCTGTTAATGCTCTAAATGTAGATAATTTAATCATCGAACTTTCTTCTATAGAGCCACCTGTAGGTAATGGTAGCTCGGATGTTTTTGTTAACATGCTAGAAGAAGCTGGTATAATTCAACTTCAAGCAAAAACTCATATTATTAAGCTTCCATTTCCAATTTACTATTCAGAAAATGACATTCATATTGTAGCTATTCCTTCCGAGGAATACAGAATTAGTTACACTCTTAACTATCCTGAGTCGCAAGTCCTTAAATGCCAATTTCAATCTTTTGTGATCAATGGAGATAATTTTAAGAAGGAAATCGCCCCCTGCCGTACTTTTTCTAACTATGACGAAGTCTCCACCCTTATGGATCGAGGATTGATAAAGGGAGGTAGCCTTGATAATGCCGTTGTGATAAAAGAAAATGCAGTATTTAGTAAAAACGGCTTATTTTTTCCGGACGAAATGGTGCGACATAAAATTTTAGATATGATTGGTGACCTTTCCTTGACCGGTTTGAACTTTCTTGCTCATGTGATTTCTATTCGTTCTGGTCACAAAACAAATGTTGCATTTGCAAAAAAAATGTTGAACACAATTACGACGGAGAATACTGGATGCCTTCAGAAACTCTAAGTCCAAATAAAGAATTGGATGTTAAGGAAATAGTTAAAATTCTTCCTCATCGCTACCCTTTTCTTCTCGTAGACAAAATCATCGAGATAGATCTTGAAAAGGGATACATTGTCGGACAGAAAAACCTCACTATCAATGAACCATTTTTTCAAGGACATTTTCCAGATGCCCCAATTATGCCTGGAGTTTTAATACTTGAATCGCTAGCGCAAGCCGGTTCAGTGCTTGTTCACCTTAAGGGCGAAAGAGAAAAAGTTGCGGTGTTATTGAATGTGAAGAATGCAAAATTCCGCAATCCTGTTTACCCAGGAGATGTTTTGTTGCTTCGCGGTGAAGGGATATACTTAGGCAGTAAAGGCGGGAGAATTAAAGCTGTTGCTACGGTCAAAGACAAAATTGCTGTCGAAGCTGAGATTGGGTTTGCCCTCGTCGACAAAAAACAATTATAAGATAAGATTTGAATAAAAGATAAAAGAAGAGAAAACGCATGAATAAATCAAATATACATCCAACAGCGATCATCGAAAAAGGCGCAAAACTTGGTGAAAATGTTACAGTTGAAGCTTATGCTGTAGTAAAATCTAATGTCACGCTTGGAAACAACGTCGTCATCAAATCTCACGCCCTAATTGATGGCTATACTTCCATAGATGATGACACTACAATTTATCCTTTCGCAAGTATTGGAACAAAAACACAGCATTTGAAATTTCGCGGTGAGCGTACCTTTGTCAAAATTGGAAAAAAATGTGAAATTAGAGAATTTGTGACCATCAATTCTTCATCAGGAGAGAATACCACTGTACGTGTAGGCGATCATTGTTTGATCATGGCCTACTGCCATATCGCGCACAATTGTGAGCTGGGCAATCATGTTGTCATGAGCAATAACGCTACGTTAGCAGGACATGTAATTGTCGAAGATTACGGAATTATTGGCGGCTTAACCCCTGTACATCAATTCGTTCGCATCGGTAAGTATGCGATGGTCGGAGGAATGAGCCGCGTGACCCATGACATACCTCCTTACACCATTGGAGCCGGTATCCCTTTCAAATTCGGAGGTCTCAATCTCATCGGGCTTAAAAGACATGGGTTTAATCTTGAAACTCGGCAAGCTCTTAGCAGAACTTTTAGATTGATGTATAGGTCTAGACTAATGCCCAACGAAGCTTTAGCACGCATTGAACAAGAGGTTGATCGTACCCCAGAAGTCGTGCATTGGTTAGATTTCTGCAAAAAATCTAAACGAGGTTTAATGGGTTTGCAAGGGGTAATGAATCCACACGAAGATGAACAACTTATGCTCGAAGATCTAGAACCAGAAGGTTGTGTCTCTCGATAACGAAATTGTAAAGAGGTACAAAGCAGAGTGCCGGGCTTTCGAGTCTGACAGTAAACCATGACCAAGATGATTTGTTGTCAACTCTTCAGCCCTCTGATTTTAGGGACTATTCCCAGGCCTGATGCCCAATGTCGTTAAATTAAGGGTTTTGGTACAGGTAAAACACAAATTCGTGAACGTTTGCGTTTGTGTTTTCCGCTCTGACAAGGAAAAAGATCGGAAAACGCAAAGACAAACGCCAACGTTCACGATTGATTGAACCCTTAATTTGACGACATTGGGCTGAGGTCTTGGGAATAGAGTTCCCCGAAAGCCCGGCACTCTGCTTAAAAAATACTAAAGTCGAGTGAGTGATCTCTTGGCCTCTGTAAATATGTGTGGTTTATGAAAATCATTTTTTTTGGCACTCCCCAGTTTTCCGCGGATATCCTCTCTTTTTTACTCTTAAATAAGATCCATATCGTTGCTGTTGTAACCAAGCCCGATAAAGCAAAAGGTCGCTCTGGTCAACATGTGCCGACCTTTCCAGCACATTGGGATCCTAAGCTTAGAATTCCACGTGGACAAGTTGTCGCG
>JADMIO010842114.1_pt1 | contig 10682 bp, 11 predicted proteins | sample 8958161 | NCBI WGS metagenome assembly JADMIO01 (sample SAMN16585339, study PRJNA669376) | soil metagenome | isolation source: Crop rotation soil | place: USA: Cullars Rotation, Alabama | collected 2011 | reverse complement strand
CTTTCCCCGCTGCCCGTCGTCGGCGCGGTGCGGCCGGCGCGGGCGCTCGTCGGTGCGGTCGTCCTCGCGGCCGTCCTCGTGCCGGCGATCGGGCAGGGCGTGCGCCTGCACAAGGCACGCAAGACGTCGCTCGCGCCGTTCGCGCGCGAGGTGTCGGATCGCGTGCCGGCATCCGCGCCGCTCGTCGCGGACCCGTCGCTCGACGCGAGCGACTTGTTGGTGATGGCCTATCGACTCGAGCGGGCGATCCCGCGTCTCGCCGCGGGTACCCGCTGTGTCGCCGGCACCCACCGCCTCGCGACGCCGCGCCCCGGGACGCCGCTCGTGTCCCCGCTGGTGGTGTCGCAGCGGACGGGCGTGCCCGTCGCGCTCGTCCGCGACACCGCCGACACCTGCCCCCTTGCTCTCGAAGATGGGGACGATAGATAGGCCGCGATGCCGACCGCGAAGCCCACGCCGCCGAAGATCATGCTCGGCTTCGTCGTCCGACAGTGCGCGGTCGCCCTCGGTCACCGCCCCTCGCCGGAGGAGCTCTGCGCGTGGGCGAACAATCAAGGCGAGGGGCGACAGCGCCACTGCCTCTTCGGTCGCCCGATCACGATCGCGGAGGCGCGCATCATCCTGCGCCACCCGGGCCGGCCGGTCACGGTCCGCAGCACCGACCCGTATCCGATCTTCGCGCTCGCGAGCCGTTGACGAGCGGCTGACCCAGAATCGAACCTCCGCGCGCGCAGCGCGCGGCCGAGCGCGAGCGAGCCGGGGGATGAGCTTTCGCGGCTGTGCCGCGAAACGCGAAGGGGGAGAGTTCCCCCTATACGAGAATGATGGGCGACCGCACCTTGTCGTCGAGCCACTGGGTCAGATCGCCGAGGCTCTCGGCGTTGATCTCGTGGCCCATCTCGTACTCGCGGTAGATGACCGGCACGTGCAGCGATCGGAGCGCCTCGATGGACTGCTGCGCGCGCGCCACCGCGATGATCTCGTCGGCGCTGCCGTGTTGTACGAGGGTCGGCAGCTCGTCGCGGCCGTCGGCGGGCGGCAGCTTTGCCACGAGCTGGGGCGGCAGCCAGGAGCTGAGCGCGGCGAGACCGGCATAGCGGCGCGGCGTCGCGAGCGCCAAGCGATACGCGAGCACGCCACCCTGGCTGAACCCGAGCAGGACGAGCTTTCGCGGGTCGACGGCGTAGCGGGCGAGCGCCGCGTCGACGAAGCGCTCGACACGCGCGGCTGCGTCCTCGATCGGACCCTCGGTGGCGGGTTGCACCGCGCTCAGCGGAAACCATCCGAAGCCGACGGCACCGGCCATGCCGAGCGGCACGTCGAGCGGCCCCTGCGGACAGATGACCTGGAACCGGCCGCCGCCGAGATACGGCGCGAGCCCGATCAAGTCGAAGGCGCTCGCGCCCCAACCGTGCAGGGCGATGATCGTCGGATGCGGGCCGTCGCCGGGCGGCTCGTACAGCGTGTGCGCGAGATCCAAGAGCGTCCCTCCCGGCGTTGGTGACGCCGCCCGCCTCTGGTAGCCTTTCGCGGTGCAACTCCGCAAGGCGCTCCGCGTGCAGCTCTTCCTGTTCGATTTCGACGGTACGATCCTCCGCGCGCGTCTGGCGGCGCGGGTTCTCGAGGCGATTCCGTGAAGCTCCTTCTGTTCGATCTCGACGGTACGATCCTCCACGCGCGCCACACGCCGGGCCAGGTGCCGTTCGATCTCGCGATGCGCGACGTCTTCGAGGTCGACGTCGAGCTCGCGCGCATGCGGCCGGACGGCAAGACGGATCCCGCCATCGTCGCCGAGCTGCTTGAGATGGTAGGCGTCGCGTCGAGCGTGGACGCGGCAGGGCTCGCGCGGCTCGAGCGCGCCCTCGCGGCCCGGCTCGCCGACGCGATCGATCGCGGCGCGACCCGCGTCGACGCGGTCCCCGGCGTCCGTGCGGTGCTCGAGACGCTTGCGGACGACGCACGTTTCGCGAGCGCGGTATTGACCGGCAACCTGGTCGGCGCGGCCGAGCTGAAGCTCCGTGCCGCCGGTCTCGCCGACTTCTTCGCGGTCGGCGCGTTCGGCAGCGACCATGCGCTGCGAGCGGCGCTTCCCGACGTGGCACGAGCGCGCTTCCGGGCCCACACGGGTCACGACGTTACGCGCGCCGACTGTGTCATCATCGGCGACACGCCGCTCGATCATGCCGCCGCGGCGGCGAACGGAATGCCCGCCGTGCTGATCGCGACCGGGCGCATCCCCTTCGAGGAGCTCGCCGACCTGCGCCCCGCCGCGGTCTTTCCCGATTGGAGCGATGGCGCCGCGATCCACGCCGCCCTCGCAGCCCTCGAGAGCATCGTGAAGGAGCGCGCATGACCGCCGGCTACCGCGTCGTCGTCGAGAAGGAGTACCTCAAGTTTTCGGCCGCCCATTTCATCGCGTACAAGGGCTTTCGCGAGCCGTTGCACGGCCACAACTACCAGGTGTCGGTGGCGATCGCGGGCGAGGTCGGATCCGACGGCTACGTGCTCGACTTCGGCATCGTGAAGCAGGTCACCAAGAAGGTCTGCGAGGAGCTCGACGAGCGCATCCTCGTTCCGGCGCGCAGCGACTGCTTGACGGTCGGCCACGAGGGTCCGAGCGTCGTGCTGGTCTACGAGGACGGGGCACGTTTTCTTTTCCCGGCGACCGACTGCGTGTTGCTGCCGATCGTGCACGCGTCGGCCGAGGAGCTCGCGGCGTACGTGCTGTCACGTCTCCGCGAGGGCCTCGGCCCGCACGCGATGCGCGGCTTGACGGAGATCGAGGTCGGCGTCAGCGAGGCACCCGGACAGGCGGCCTACTGCCGCGCGGAGCTCTGACCGCCACCCTGCGCCGTTCTAATGATGGTGCTTGTCGTGGCCTTTCCCGCCGCCGCGGTGGCCGTGATTGTCGTGGTTCCAGTGCTTGCCGTTGCCGTGGTGGTAGTTGGCCTTGCCATGGCTGTGCCAGTGGCCGCCACCGACGAGGCGCGGCGGCACGCGATAGTAGCGAGTCGGCACGCGCAGCACGGGCGCCGGAACGTAGCGACGCTCGACGTACGTCCACGGCCCATGCCCGCCGTGGGCGACGTACCAGCGATCGTTGTCGTACGTGTAGTAGCGGCCGCCGTACGTGAAGAAGTTCACGCCGAGGTCGGGCGCGTAGTGGACCTGGGGCACGCCCGGCACGACCACGACGTGCGGCGGCGCGTCGTACGTCCACGCGGGCGGGCCGATGTTCACGTCGACGTGGACGTCCGCGGCGCGGACCGGCGTTGCGGCGAACGCGAGCGCGGCGAGCGCTGTTGCGGCAAAGGTGGCGGTTCTTCTCATCATCGATCTCCTTCTTGGCTGTGCAGTGAAGTAACGAGCAGGATGGGTGCCAGCGCACCATGCGCGCATGCACTCGGGTTCTGCGTCGAACCGCCGGTAAAGGATTCCGTTTCGCTTGCATGCCCTACAACCGCGGCGTGCGCTTGCGAGCGTGCGGGTCGCCGTGACATCTGCTCGATGACGGAGGCGCCTCATGACGACGTTCACGCTGATCGATGGGGAAGCGACGCGCGAGATTGCGGCGACGATCGACGGCGACGCCGTCGCGATCGCGCCGGCGGCGCTCGGGTGGAAGCTCGACGCGTCGGGACTCTGCCAGGGCGACGTCTGTGTGCCCATTCGCGAACGGCAACGTCTGGTGCGCGGCAACGACGTCGACCTCCGCGAGCTCGCGCGGCTCCTCGATCGGCCGCTCGCGCTCGACGTCGCGGAGCGGGTCGCCGTGCTCGGCGCCTCGGCCGAGCGCCGCGCGGAGGACCTGGCCTCGCTCGCGGCGCCCGACTTCGCGCTGACCGATCTCGACGGCAAGGTGCACCGGCTTTCCGACGCGCGCGGAAAGAAGCGTCTGTTGGTGACCTGGGGCTCGTGGTGCGGCTGCCGGGAAGACCTACCGGTCTGGCAGGCGCTCCACGAGGAGCTCGGGCCGAAGGGATTCGTGCCGATCACGATCGCGCTCGACAGCGGGCCGGAGGCGGCGCGCCCGTTCATCGAGCGCGCCGCGCCGACGCATCCCGCGCTCATCGACCCCGAGCATCAGGTCGCGGACCTGTTCCACATGATCAACGTCCCGACGATGGTCTGGATCGACGAGGAGGGGCGAATCGTCCGGCCGAACGACCAGCAGTTCGGGAACGACATGTTCGTGCAGATGACCGGGAAGCCGTCGGCGCCGTTCCTCGCGGCGCTCCGCGCGTGGGTGAACGAGGGCCGGGGCGCACTCGCTGCCGACGAGGTGCGCGAGCAGCAGCTGCTCCCCACGCCCGAGCACCAGCTGGCGCGCGCCGAGTTCCGGCTCGCCTGGTGGCTCCATCGGCACGGACGCATCGACGCGGCGGAGCCGCACTTCGCGCGCGCCGGCGCGCTCGCGCCGAACGATTGGACGATCCGGCGCGCCCAGCTGCCGATCCGCGGTATCGATCCCATGACCAGCAACGAGTTCATCGCGCTCTGGCAGGAAGGCATCCCGCAATACCCGACGCGCAACTTCGAGCCCGAGGAGTAGGAGATGGCCGCGGTTCGCAAGAACAAGGTCACCGAGCTCTTCTGGAAGGTCCACCGCTTCCTCTACCGGGTGAGCGGCGGCCGCATCGGGGGACGCGTGATCGGGATGCCCGTCCTCATGCTCACCACCAAGGGCCGGAAGACCGGCGAGCCGCGGAGCAGCATCCTGACGTACGTCCCGAAGGGCGACGCCTGCGTCGTGTACGCGTCCTACGCAGGCGAGCCCACCCATCCCGCGTGGTGGCTGAACCTCGTCGCCGACCCCCGCGCGACGGTGCAGCGCGGCCAGGAAATCGTGCCGGTGATCGCGCGCGAGGCCGAGGGCGAGGAGCGCGCCGCGCTCTGGGCGGAGGTCCTCCGGGTGGCGCCCGACTACGCCGAGTACGAAAAGCGAACGACCCGGCGCATCCCGGTCGTGGTGCTCGAGCCGGCCAAACGCTGAGCCCTCCTTCGTTGACACTCGGCCGGCACTTGCGTCAGCCGGTCGAGCGCTCGCGGGCCGGCAGTGCCGAGGCTTTCCGACCGCCCGCGGAAGCGTGCATCCCATGTCTGCGGCCCGGCGCCTTCGCGCCGGAAGGAGAATGGCCATGCGTCTTCGCTTCGTCGCGAGCGCTCTCGCGCTCGCCTTCTTCGGTTCGACCCCAGCCTTCGCCTGTTTCGACGTCGACTCGCCGCCGAGCGCGACCATCCACTTCGTCAACGCGACGACGGTCGAGCTCACGGTGACGGGTCTCGTCGTGAAGGCCCTCGGCGTGAATCCGGGCGACTACTGTGCCGCCGGCCTCGGCCCCCCGGCAACGTCGGCAACGCGGGGTCGGTCGCGACGCTGATCGACGCGTTCGTGACCGACGGCATGAACGGCGTCGTCGATCTGATCCCGCCTCCGTAGGCGGCCTCGACTGGAGCACCGATTCCCTTCGACAAGTCACCGGCGGGAATCGGTGCTCGTCACACGCGTCGCGCACGTCCTTCCCAATACGGCGCGCGGATCTCGCGCTTGAGCAGCTTGCCCGACGGATTGCGCGGCACCTCGGCGACGAAATCGACGGTCCGCGGCCGCTTGTAGTCGGCCATGCGCGTCCGGCAGAAGTCGATCAGCTCGTCGGCGCTCGCCGTCGCGCCGGGCCGCAGTTGCACGACCGCCTTCAGCTCCTCACCCCACTCCTCGTTCGGGACGCCGATCACGGCGACGTCGAGCACCGCGGGATGCTCGTGCAGGACCTCCTCGATCTCGGCGGGATAGATGTTGACGCCGGCCGAGATCACCATGTCGGTCTTGCGATCGACGATGTAGAGAAAGCCGTCGGCGTCGAAATAGCCCATGTCGCCGACCGTCATGGAGTCGCCGCGGAAGGCCTCGCGCGTCTTCTCCGGGTCCTTGTAGTACGACATCGATCGCACGAGCCCATTGGTGATGTAGATGTTCCCCACTTCGCCGGTCGGGAGCTCGTTGCCCTCGTCGTCGAGGATGCGGATGACGCTGTCGCCGATCGGCTTCCCGCAGCTCGCGGGACGCGCCCGCTGCTCGGATGGCGGCAGGATCGTGTTCAACCCCGCGTCGGTGGAGCCGTAGTACTCGTAGAGGCAGTCGCCGAAGTAGTCGATCGCCGCCTTCTTGGTCTCGACCGGGAAGGGCGCGGCGCCGACGATCAGCGACCGCAGCGACGAGACGTCGTAGCGGCGCTTCACGTCGTCGGGAAGCGCCAGGATGCGCTTCACGATCGTCGGGACGACGAAGCTCGACGTCACGCGCTCGCGCGCGGTGAGCGCCAGGAACTCCTCGGGATCGAACTTGTCCATGATCACGAGCGTGCCGCCGAGGGCGATCGTCAGCATGGCGCCGAGTCCCGGCGCGCTGTGGTAGAGCGGCGCCGGCACGATGTGGACCTCGTTTCCCGGTTGCAGGCCGAACCCCTGGACGACGCCGAGGATCACCCCGGGATCGATGCCGCCCGGCCGATGGACGCCCTTCGGCCGCCCGGTCGTGCCCGACGTGTAGACCATGGAGTTGATGCCGGGCGGGGCGAGCTCCGTCGGGTCGCTGGTCGGCTGCCCGGCGAGCACGGTCTCGTAGTCGCGGAACGGAGGGGCCGGCGTCGCGCCGCCGACGACGAGGTGGCCGCCCGCGACGATGCCGCGCATCTCGTCGAGTACCGGCGCGATCTCCGGCAGGAACTCGGCGCCGACGATCAGCGCGCGCGCGTCGGAGTTGTCGACGATGTACTGGATCTCGCGGCCGCGCAGACGATAGTTGATGGGCACCGTCACGAGGCCGGTCTTCATCGCGGCCTGGCCGAGCTCGAGCATCTGGTGACAGTTGTGGAGCATGATGGCGACCTTGTCGCCGCGCCCGAGGCCGAGCGCGCCGAGCGCGTGCGCGAGCTGGTTGATGCGCGCGTTCCATTCGCGCCACGTGTAGCGGACGTCGCCGAAGACGACGGCGGTGCGGTCGGGAGCCTGCTTGGCGTTGGCGCCGGCGCCGATCTCCATGGTCGGATCCTCCGCTCGCGTCCTTAGCGCGGCACCCGACGTGCTTGTCAACGTGGAGCGTTCCGGATAGCCCGTGCCGCTCATGCGGGGGGCGTGGCGGCTGGTCGGGCTCGCGTCGATGATCGCGGTCGCGGGGTGCACGCACGCGCTGCCGGATGCGGAGTCGCCCGGCGCGCAGATCTACGCCGCGCGTTGTGGGACGTGTCATCCGCTGCACGAGCCGCGTGCGCTCACCGCGGCGATGTGGGAGATCCAGGTCGAGAAGATGCGCGAGACGATGCGACGCCGCGGCGCGCGGCCCCTCACCGACGACGAGCAGGCGCTGGTCCTCGGTTATCTCAAAGCCCACGCGAGCGACGCCGGAGGCAAGTCATGAAGACACGCGTCACCGACGACGAGCGGGCGTCGGTGCTCGGGTTTTCCGAAGCCCACGCGACCGACGCCGGAGGCAAGTCATGAAGACACGCGTCACCGACGACGAGCGGGCGTCGGTGCTCGGGTTTTCCGAAGCCCACGCGACCGACGCCGGAGGCAAGTCATGAAGACACGCGTCACCGACGACGAGCGGGCGTCGGTGCTCGGGTTTTCCGAAGCCCACGCGACCGACGCCGGAGGCAAGTCATGAAGGCGCGCGTCACCGACGACGAGCGGGCGTCGGTGCTCGGGTTTTCCCAAGCCCACGCGACCGACGCCGGAGGCAAGTCATGAAGGTGCGGCTCAGCGACGGCGCGGTCGAGCGCCTCGACGCGGATCTCGTCGTGCTCGTCGTCGCGAGCGACAAGCTCACGCGCCTCCGTGCGCTCAAGATCGCAGGTCCCGCCGTCCTGAGGGCGCTCGAACGGGGGCGGTTCACGGGCGCCGAAGGCACGTCGATGCTGCTCCGGGGCGGCGGGCGGGGCGACCGGCCGCTCGCGATCGTCGGCGTCGGCGCGAGCACGTCGACCAACGTCGGCGACGCGTATCGTCGCGCCGGCGACCAGACGATCGCGCGCGCCCGCGAGGCCCGCGCGCGGACAGTCGCGGTGGCCTTCCACGCCGAGCCGATGCGCCTGCCGATGGAGCGTCCGGAGACCTTCGCCGCGTACGTCGAGGGCGTGCTGCTGACGGGCTACGGCTTCACCGGCTATCGCCACGATCGCGACCGGGTCGAGATCGCGACCGTCACGATCGCCGGGGTCGTGGCGCCGCGCGCTCCGGAGCTTCGCCGCGCCGTCCGTCGCGGCGAGATCCTCGCCGAGGCGACGAACCAGGCTCGCACCTGGATCAACGAGCCCGCGGCCGTGATGACGCCGGCGACCTTCGCGGCCGACGCGGAGCGCGTGCTCACGAAGGCCGGCCTCGAGGTCCAGGTCGACGGACCGTCCGGGTTGAAGACGCTCGCGATGGGCGCCCTTCTCGGAGTCGCCCGCGGCAGCGCCGAGGAGCCGCGCTTCGTCCGCGTCACGTATCGTCCCGACGGCCCGAGCCCCGGCAAAGCCGCGCGGGCCGCGGCGCCGACGCCGTCGCGGCCGCGCGTGGCCCTCGTCGGCAAAGGCATCACGTTCGACAGCGGCGGCCTCTCGCTCAAGCGCCCCGACGGCATGGAGCACATGAAACGCGACATGGCCGGCGGCGCGGCCGTGCTCGGCGCCATGCTCGCGCTCGCGAGCCTGAAGCCGGCCGTCGAGGTGCGTGCCTACGTCCCGATGAGCGAAAACATGCCGGGGGGCTCGGCGATCAAGCCGGGCGACGTCGTGCGGACGCCGTCCGGCAAGACCGTCGAGGTCCTCAACACCGACGCGGAAGGGCGGCTCGTCCTCGCCGACGCGCTCGGGATCGCCGTCGGTGACCGGCCGGACGCGATCGTCGACATCGCGACGTTGACGGGCGCGGTGCGGAGCGCTCTCGGGACGCGCATCGCCGGTATCATGGGCAACGACCGCGGGTTGATCCAGGCGCTGATCGCGGCCGGCAAGCAAGGCGGCGAGCGGCTCTGGGAGCTGCCGCTCGTGCGCGACTATCGGCCCGATCTCGAAAGCGACGTGGCGGATCTCGCGAACGTCGCCGCGGGCGGATACGGCGGCGCGATCCACGCCGGGCTCTTCCTGGAAGAGTTCGTCGGCGCGGTACCGTGGGCGCACCTCGACATCGCCGGCGTCGGCTTCACGGATCGCGACTTGCCGAACGCGCCGCGCGGCGGCGTGGGGTTCGGCGTCCGGCTGCTCGCACGCTGGGCGCTCGGCGTCAGTTGACGCCCGGCCCGCAGCTGACGGTTCACCGCACGTACCCGAGCGCGCGGAGCGCCGCCTTGTGCTCGTCGTCCATCGCGGCGGCATCCGTGCCTTTCCCGGCGAGCGCGGCGGTGTCCTTCCAGGCGCGGAGCTCCCGGTCGAGCGTGGTGGCGGTCGCGGCGTCGGCCGCGGCACGGTCGTGCTGCTCGCTCGGATCCGTCGCGAGGTCGAACAGCAGCCGCGACGGCTCCGCGAACGGGCGCACGATCAGCTTCTGATCCTCACGCCGCACGGCGGCCATCGCCTGCGGCTGCAGACTCGCGAAGGCCGGCACGGGCGGAAGCGCCGCGCCGCCGAGCGCGGGTGCCAAGGAGCGACCCGCGTACGGCGCGAGGCTCGCGCCGAGCCCGAACACGGGCGGCACCGGCGTATCGGTGAGGGCCAGGATGGTCGGCGCGACGTCGGCGAGCCGGGCTTGCGCGTCGACGACCGTTCCGGCCGGGATTCGGCGCGGGAGCCGCACCACGAGCGGAACGCGGATGCTCTCGTCGTAGAGCGTCTTGTGATGGCCCTTGTTGCCGTGCTCGTAGAACTCCTCGCCGTGATCCGCGGTGACGACGACGAGCGTGTCGTCGAGCACGCCGAGCCGACGCAGCAGCTCGATCAAGCGTCCGAGATGGTCGTCGGTGTAGCGGATCTCGCCGTCGTAGAGCGCCACGACGTGCGCGAGGTCGCGGGGGTCCATGCCGGCATGGACGTCCGAGCCCGTCTCGAAATCGTCGGTCGTGATCGTGCCGCGGTAATCCGGGTCGAACATCGTGTCGTAGGGCGGGGGCGGATTGAAGTCGTAGTGCACGTCCCACATGTGCAGGAACACGAAGAAGGGTCGGCGCTTGGACCCGTCCCGCCACTGCTCGAGCCAGCGCGACGTCGTGTCGACCAAGGCGGGCGAGGTGTGGGCGCGATGCGCCGCCCACGACGAGATGCGGACCGCGCTGTAATCGTCGTAATGATCGAAGCCGCGGGCGAAGCCGTAGCCGGCGTCGAGGTACGGACCCGACACGAAGCCCGCCGTCGCGTACCCCCGCGCGTGCAGCACCTGGGCGAGCGTCGTCACGCCGCGGCCCATGCGAAAGCGATCCTCCTCCACGCCGTGCACTTCCGGCGGAAGGGCCGTCAGCAGCGTGACGTGCGCGGGCAGGGTCCACGAGGTGGGCGAGACGACCGTGGTGAAGCGGGCACCGCCGGCGGCGAGCGCGTCGATGGTCGGGCTGGTCTCGCGACGATAGCCGTACGACCCGAGGTGATCCGGCCGCAGCGTGTCGATCGACACGAGGAACACGTTCGGAGCGTCGGTCGGCGGTGCGGCCTGCGCGGGCTTCGTCCGCCCGCGCGCGACGGCGAGCGGCGCCCCGAGCACGGCCAGCGCCA
>JADMIO011815011.1_pt1 | contig 10683 bp, 7 predicted proteins | sample 8958161 | NCBI WGS metagenome assembly JADMIO01 (sample SAMN16585339, study PRJNA669376) | soil metagenome | isolation source: Crop rotation soil | place: USA: Cullars Rotation, Alabama | collected 2011 | reverse complement strand
CTTTCCCAAAGGATCAGGTGCTCCGGACTTTCGCCCCAGGTCCGGGAACGGTCCTGTCGGCCTTCTGGTCGATCGGCGACGAACTCGACCTGCGGCCGCTATTGCACGCCGCCCATGCGCTGGGCTGCACGTGCGCGTTGCCGGTCGTGATCGCCCCGCGGACCCCCCTGACATTCCGGCACTGGGAACCCGGCGTGGAGCTCGTCGTTTCCGCGTTCGGCATACCCGAGCCGGGACCGGAACGGCCGGCGGTGACGCCCGACCTCTCCATCGTTCCGTTGCTGGCCTTCGATCGCGAGGGCTATCGGCTCGGCTACGGGGCCGGTTTCTACGACCGGACCATCGCCTTGATGCGCCGCGTGCCACGGGCCGGGCCCTACGTCGCCGTGGGAGCGGGCTTTGCCGGCCAGGAAGTGGGGCACGTGCCGCGGGAGCCTCACGATGCGCGCCTGAATTGGATCGTCACCGAAGCCGAGGTCATCCGCATCGGCCTCTAGCCTGGGGGCATGAGGGCTCCGGGCTCCGGGCTCCGGGCTCCGGGCTCCGGGCTCCGGGCTCCAGGCTTTGGGGCGTCGGACTTCAGCCTCGGAAGACGAAGTAGACCGCGCCCATCAGGCACACGCCGGCCCACACGAAATTCAGTGTCACGGGCTGCTTCATGTAGAACACGGCGAAGGGTACGAAGACCGACAGCGTGATCACCTCCTGCATGATCTTCAGCTGCGCCAATGGGAGCGTAGTGGATCCGATGCGGTTGGCCGGCACCTGCAGCATGTACTCGAACAGTGCCAGGCCCCAGCTGACGCCGACGGCGACGAGCCAGGGCGCGGTTCGCAGATCGCGCAGGTGTGCGTACCACGCGAAGGTCATGAACACGTTCGAGCAGATCAGGAGTAGGACGGTCTTCGTGAGGACGCTCATCTGGGGACGTCAACGAAACAGCGGCGGGCGAAAGCGGCCGGAGGCAAGGTGGCGGGGTGTACCGGCGCCACGAAGGGCGCCGCGGTTCACGACTGGCCGAGAAGCGGGGCTACGATCACCGAGAAGCCGTGCTGGTTGGGCGCGGCGTAGCCCTTGTGGCGCCTGATGCGCGAATACGGAATCTCGATCAGCGTCTCCTGGCCGTCCTCGGGCATCGGCTGCACCTGCAACGAGATGTCCTCGGTCGACGTGGTCAGTTGACGCGCCGACTCCGCCGCCGTAAAGCCGACCAGCGTCACCTCACCGTTGCCCAGCTTGTGCGCCTCGTAGCTGCGGAAGGAACGCTTCGCGAAAACCGGCGCTTCGTCGATGCCTGGGGAATAGGTGAAGCCAAACACGCTGGGCGGCAGCTTGTTGAGGCCCGTGCCCTCTTCGTTTTCGGTCACCAGGCGGACGCGGTGCGCCTCGCGGAGGCCGGCCTGCTCGGGGGTGTCGGCGACGTTCGTATATGTGACGCGGCTCATCTAGAGGAATTATAGCTCTGGGCCGGCGTCATAATCCTCAGTCCGGGATGTCGGAAACCTCTCTGGCCTTACAGTTCACCGCTGATCGGGGGGACGCGCGCCTGCGCCTGGATCAGGCGCTGGTGCGCCGCCTCGGCCGCGACATCCGGCTATCGCGCACCCGGGCTCAGCGGTGGATTGGCGACGGCCGTGTCCTGCTGGACGGCCACCCGGCCAACCGCGCGTCGCAAACCGTGGTGGAAGGTGTTCATGTGGTGGTTTGGCCGCCCGACGACACGGCACGGCGACAGGCACCTGAGCCGGAAGATCTTCCACTCGACGTGCTGTTCCAAGACGACTCCGTCCTGGCGGTGAACAAGCCGCCCGGAATGGTGGTGCATCCCACTTATCGGAACACGTCCAAAACGCTGCTCAACGCGGTTCTCTGGCGGCTGCGCGACAGACCGGAGGCCCGGCCCGGCGTGTTGACGCGGCTCGACAAAGACACCTCCGGCCTGGTGCTGGTGGCCCTGTCGCCCGCCGTGCACGCGGCGGTGCAGGCGATGACCGGGGCAGCCCGCCCGCGCAAGGAGTACCTGGCGGTAGTCGAGGGCCGGCCGGAGCCGGCGTCAGGACGGATCACGCTGCCGCTCGGCCGCGACCCGGGCGACCGGCGCCGCGTGATTGCGGACGCCGGCGGCGCCTGGAGCGAGACCCGCTACGAGGTGACCGCCAGCCGCGGCGGCCGTTCGGTGGTGCGGTGCGAGCTGGTGACAGGCCGCACCCACCAGATTCGCGTGCACCTGGCGGCGTCGGGCTGGCCCATCGTGGGCGACCAGACGTACGGCAGTCCGGCGGACGTCATCGCCCGCCAGGCCCTGCACGCATGGCGCGTCACCATGTCCCACCCGGTCACCCAGGAACCGCTGACGATCACGGCCCCCGTTCCGGCCGACATCGCGGCGCTGCTGTGAGCCGGTAGCGGCCAGCGCGGCGCGCCGGGCGAAGGCGGAGTCGGGCTCGCCTCAGAAGCGCACGTTGTAGAGGAGTCGGACGTTGCGACCCATCTCCGGCACCAGCTCCTTGATGAGCGAGAGGTGGTTCCGGTAGAGCGCGTTGGTCGCGTTGTCGAGCCGGGCCGTGATCGTGTTCACGGTCCGGCCGGTATTGAAGGAGTACGCGGCGTAGGCCTTGAGCAGGTCATAGCCGCCCGTCGGCAGCTCGAGGATGCCGACGCGCTCCTGCGCCGCAACGACACTGAGGTCGGCACCGGCCTGGAACGCGTTCCGCTGGAAGCGCAATCCGCCGCGGAACCGTAGTGGCGGGATCCGCGGCAGGGGCCCGCCGGTGCTCTGCAGCGAGCCGCGCACGTAGTCCACACCGGCCTCGACCGCCCAGTACTTGGCGACCTGCACGTCGGCGTGCGCCTCCACGCCCTGCAGGACGCTGTCGGCCGACACGTTCTCGACCAATACGAACTCTCCGCCGTTCCCGGCTTCCGCGCCGTCGCTCTCGATGTCACGGCCGGGAAAGCGATCGGCGTAGTCCGACAGGCGTCTGTTGAAGGCCTCCTCGGTAAGCACCTGCCGGTAGACGAAGTTGCGGATGCTGTTGCGGAAGTAGGTGACCTCGCCCGATGCGCGCGACGAGCGCCAGCGCAGCGACGCGTCGAACCCCAGCGCATGCTCGGGCCGCAGATCGGGGTTGCCCACCTCGAAGGCGAAATTGCCCGGATGCAGGCCGAAGTAGAACAGTTCTTCGAGCGACGGTGCTCGTGCCGCGCGGGCCAGGCTCAACGCCAGGGTCAGGCTTTCGTTGCCGGCCGACGGGCGCAGCAACAAGCCGAGGGATCCGGAGCCCGTGGTGAACCCGCGGCTGGCCTCGCCGGTCGGATCGTAGCTCGTGCGATCGACGCGCCCGCCGAACTGGATGGTCGCATGAGGCCACGTCAACTCCTCGTACAGGAACCCCGCGGCGGCGCGCTGCCCCACCGCCGGCGACAGCGCCTCGGCGCCGATGGCGTCGAAATCGCGGTTCAGAAACCACCCGCCCGCGCTGCCCTTGAGGCGGCCCACCGCGCGATGAGCCGCCATGAGCTCGACCTCGGCGGTGTCGTTGGTGAAGGCCGTGCCGGCCTCGCTGCCTTCCAGTTCCTCGTGCCGGTAGCGGCGGACCGCCAGCGTGGCCCGGTACGATTCGATTGCGCCGGCGGCATTGGCGCCGCCGCCACGGAGCGAGAAAGCGTGGCGGCGCGGCGTCAGACTGAGCTGTCCGCTCTCCAGCACTGGCACGCCGTACTTCGTGTCGTCGTAGCCGTAGCTCGCACCCAGGTAGCTCCTGTCGCCCGTCCACGACAATCCCACCTTGCCGAAGCCGCTCCGCGACTGCGAGTTCGGCACCTCGCCGAGGGGCGTTCCGAAATCGCCGGAGCGGCGCCCACCGCCGCCCATCTTCAGCGCGAACCTGCCGTTGCCGGTCTGTAGGTTGGCTGCGGCTCCGGCCTCCGCCGCTGCGGACGCGAGGTCGAAGGTCATGTTGCCGGAGGTGCCGCGGATCGCCTTCATCGGGATGTCGTTGGTGATCACGTTGACCAGGCCGCCGACGGCGTTGGCGCCGTAGAGCAACGTGGCCGGACCGCGCACCACCTCGATGCGGTCGGCCGAGGCCGGGTTGATCGTCACACTGTGATCGCCCGACTGGCTCGACAGGTCTCCCATACGCTGCCCGTCCTGCAGAATCAGCACGCGATCGCCGTCGAGCCCTCGAATGACGGGCCGCGAGGGCGCCGGACCGAAACTACGCGAGGTGACGCCGGACTGGTTTTCCAGTGTCGCCCCCAGCGACGTGGCGAGCTGCTTGGTCAGCTCCTGGCCCGACAGGACGCTCGTGGCCTGAATCGAGTCGAACTGGCTGCGCGCCTCGGGGCCGACCGAGACCACCTCCTCGAAGTGCAGCTCGGGATCGACGGGCACGGTCAGAGCGCCGACGCCCGGCGCGCCCAGCGCGCCCATCGCGCCCACCACCTTTATCTCCGTCCGCCGCGACGAGTAGCCCTGCGCGCGCACGATCAGGTGATGCGTGCCATTCGGCAGGCCGTCGAGCGCGAACGATCCATCGGCGGCGGACACCGTCTGCCGGCGCTGTCCCTCCACTTCGACCACCGCGCCCGCAATCGGCTCACCCGACAGCGAGTTCACGAGGCGGCCCGACACGGACTGCGCCGAGGCCACCGACGCCACCAGCACGACGGCGAGTCCGGCGGCCACCGAGCCGGGGAAACGCCACGAGACAAAACGGAATACCGGTACGACACCAGGCATGACTTCCCCCGAAGAAATGAACGACTCCGCCGGCCACGAACGACGGGACGCCGCGGAGCGCGAGCGTCACCGGATCGATGGCCCGAACACACGGCGCGCCGGCATGGACATGCCTGACGCGCGGAGGGCGGGTTAGAGGGAAACCGGGGGAGACCGGAGGGGTGGCTCTGCGGCCGGAAACGCCGACAACTCCTGCGCGGCCGGACCGCGCCAGGCAAAGTGCCTGACGTAGGCCGACGGCTTCACGGTGGCCACGGCCGTCGGCACCCGAACCGCGCGGATCAGGTGACACAGCACGCAGTGGAGGTCCGTGCTTTGAAGCGCCTTCGTGGATCCCGTGCTGAAGGCGTGCGCGGCCTCGTCGTGCACGATCAGCCGCAGCCCGTGCTCGTCAGAATCGGCAAGGCCGTGGCCCTGGGCCCATGCGCCCATCGCCAGCAGCATCACGCACGCCACCGCGCGATGCGGCAGCAGACGCGTCCGGAACCAATGAAGCATCAGCGACGAGCGTAGTGCCAACCGCGCGCGCGACGCAACTGCGCGGCCTGGAGCCCGGAGCCCGGACCCCGGAGCCCGCCAAGAGTCGATTCCCGCTGCGATACCATCGTGCGGTGAGTCTGTCGCGGCGGCGGTTCCTGCAAGGCGCATCGATGGCGGCGTGGGCCTGGCCCCGCGCCCTATCAGCACGGCAGGCTGCGGCGGCTGGCGGACTCTTCAAACACGGCGTCGCGAGCGGAGACCCCCTGACCGATCGCGTGATGCTATGGACACGGGTCACCACGGCGGCGCCGGCGATCTCCGTTCGCTGGAGGATCGGCACCGACGAGAGCCTGAGCCGGGTCGTCGCCTCCGGCAGCGCTGACACCTCCGCCGCGCGCGACTGGACCGTGAAGGTGGACGCCGGCGGCCTGCGACCGGGCCACACCTACTTCTATGCGTTCGACACGAACGGCGACCAGTCGGCGATCGGCCGCACGAAGACGTTGCCCGAGGAATCCGTGGCCCGGGTGCGGCTGGCGCAGGTGTCCTGCTCGAACTATCCCGCCGGCTACTTCAACGTCTACCGCTGTCTCGCCAATCGTCCGGACCTCGATGCGGTGCTGCATCTGGGCGACTACATCTACGAATTCGCCAACGGCATCTACGGCGACGGATCGGCAATGGGCCGGGTTCCACTGCCAGCCGGCGAGGCCACGACGCTGGCCGACTACCGGCAGCGGTATGCCATTTATCGCACCGACGTGGACTTGCAGGCGGCGCACGCCATGCACCCCTTCATCGTCGTGTGGGACGACCACGAAATCATCAATGATGCGTCGCGCGACGGCGCACCCGGCTACCGGGGCACCGCCGAGCAGTGGCGGCAGCGGCTGGGCGAGGCGTATCAGGCCTACCTGGAATGGACGCCGGTGCGCGAGGTCAAAGCCGCCGGCATCCACCTGTATCGTGACTTCCGGTTTGGCCGCCTCGTCGATCTGCTGATGCTCGACACCCGCGGCCTGCGGGACCGGCAGGCGGCGCCGCGGGATGCGCGGACCCTGGGCGACACGAAACGCAGTCTGCTCGGCGCGGAGCAGGAGGCCTGGCTCCTCGCGAACCTCAAGCGATCGCAACAGTCGGCTCACGCATGGCGCCTGCTGGGCCAGCAGATCCTGTTCGCGCCGCTGACCCCTCCGGGAGTGGCGCCGCAGAACACCGATGTCTGGGACGGCTATCCGGCGGCGCGTAGGCGTGTGATGGACTTCCTGGAACGGGAACGCATTTCGAACGTCGCCATCCTCACAGGCGACATCCACAGCTCGTGGGCGATGGACGTGCCAAAGAATCCCTTCCGCGGCTACACACCCGCCAGCGGCGCCGGGTCGCTGGCCGTGGAGGTGGTGACGCCGGCCATCAGCTCACCACCGCTCTTTGCGGGCGCCGGCATGCGAGATGCCACGATGCTGCTGCGTCTGGCCGCGCCGCACCTGAAGTTCCTCGAGGGCGAGAGCCGCGGCTACGTGCTGCTGGACATCGACGCCAGGCGCCTGCAGGCCGACTGGTACCTGGTGCCCGGCGTGGACACGCCGTCGGATGCAGAAGCGCGTGCCGCGCGGTTCGTGTGTGAGAGGAATTCGTCGCGTCTGGTCAGCGCATGAGGCTCCGGGCTCCGGTTACCAACCTCGTTCTGCGAAGCAGCGCGGATTGACGAGCTCTGGATGCGCGCGAGCGAACCGCAACAAGGGCTCGGCAGGCAGCCTTCCGTAGGCGTCCGTGCCGCTGAAGCTCCACGGCCAGGCGCCCGCATATCCTCCGGCGACCGCGAACTCCAGGTACTGGTCCAGCGTGGTGGCCGGCGGCGCGGCGCCGGGCGGATGCTGGTGCGGTCCATTCCCCGGGAACTCTCCGAGCAGCCTTTCCCAATCCGGCGCATACGCGGCAGCGGATGTCCCGAACGGGTCGATGTCCCGGCCGGGCTCGCGCACGTCGGGATACGAGTGCACCTGCAGCAGGTCCAGACCGAGGCGCGCCTCCATCCATGCCCCGAGATTGCGGACCCTGGCGCCACCGAGCGTGGTCATCGCCGACGAGCGCGCGTGGACCATGTCGCTGAAGCGCGCCACCAGATCGGCAAGCACGGCAAACGGCAGCGGCCGACGAACACGCCGGCTCAGGTCGGTCCACTCGTTGACGACGAAGTCCGGCTCGTTCATCAGCTCGTAGGCCGCGACGATGGGCGCCAGATCGGCGCGCACGCCGCGCGGGCCGTAGCGTTCGACGATTGGCTCGAGCACGCATGAAAAGAGCGCGTCGTGTCCTTCCGTGCGCAGGAGCACGCGCGCCCGGCCATGCGGCAGCCGGATCCGCCGCCGCTGCCCGGTCATGGGATCCGCCTGGCTATGGGCGATGCCGGAGAACATCCAGCGGTGGTCCAGCATCACCAGCGACAGCCGCACGCCGGCATCTGCCGCCATCTCGAGTGCAGCATCCATGTCGCGCCACAGGAACGGATCGAGTCCCTGGGGCAGCCCGTCGCCGTCGTAGACGATGCCGCTGCGGCCGTCACACAGCACGAACCACCGCGCGACGGTGAAGCCGAGCCGCGCCATGGCCGAGAAGTCAGCGGCCACGGCGTCACCTCGGGTGGAAACACCGAGATGGGATCCCCAGATGTTGGCGCCGAAATCGAGCCCGTAGAAAACCGTGGTGCCGTCCGTCGACCACGGGTAGTTGCACCCGTGCCAGAAGAACGGCGCCGTCACGGCAGCTGCATGGTCTGCAAGTACTTGTCGAGCAGTGCGGCGTCCGGTCCCTTGTACGACGCCACCTGGCGGCGTAGCTTGGCAGTGTCCGCGGTCGACAGCACCTGTCCGCCGCGCACCAGCTCGTAATGCGCAACCACGTTGGCGACGATGGCCTCCTCGTCGGTGGGACGGCGAGTCAGCGTGGCATCGAGGATTGGAATGGCGTCGGTGTAGCGCTGCACGACCATATAGGCCATCGCCAGGCGGCGGGCGATATCGGCGTCGGCCGGCTGCCGCTCGTAGGCCGGCTTCAGGATGTCGATGGCGGCCTGGGCCTGACCGTCGCGCAGGCGGGCGTCGGCCACCATCGCGTAGACGACCATCGGCCGCTCGACGTTGCCGAGCGCAATCTGCCAGACGCCGGCGGCGTCGCGATCGCGGCCCTGCGCGGCGAACGTGGCCCCGAGATAGAACGCCGCCGGGAAGAACTCGCGCCTGTCGCCGGAAGCAATCTGCAGCTGCGTGGCCGCCTGGGCCCACTCGCCCTTCGAGAACAGGTCCAGCCCCTTCAAGAACGCGGCAGCCGTCTGGTCGCCGGCGCTGAACGCCTCGAGCGCGCCGGCGCCGTAGCGGCCGGCGCGGGCCTCGGTGACCGCATCCTTCAGCGCCGGCGACCGCTTCTCGACGATATCGAGCAGGCCGGCCACGAAGTTTCGCTCCAGTACCACCTGGCGGTCGAAGGCCGGCAGCGTCGCGGCAAAGGCCTTGGCGGCCTCCATCCGCGCCGAGGCGGTGATGGTAGAACTGGCCGCCCGCTCGAGCACGAACGGACGCGCCAGCACGCCGGCCGGCACTCCACCCTGCGTGATCCGCGCGCGGACCACGTAGCGGCCCGGCGGCAGCACATTGGTCGGGATGACGCCCGACACCAGGCGCGTCGTGCCGGTCGGCCCGGCGACCATGCGCGCTTCGATGGCGGTGAGGGAACGCGCGTCGGCGTCGTCCGCCACGTCGATGGTCACGCTGGCGTTGTCGAAGGTGTTGGGCGCGTTCGAGTAGAGCTCGAGGTAGGCGCCCAGCGCATCCCCGGCGACGAACGGTTCGACCGCCGGCCGCAGCGGCGCACCCGTGGCCGTGCCGACCACAAGGTCACCGAAGGCGAGCTTCTCGCCCTGCATCTTCCAGGCAGACACCTCACGGACCACGCTTCCGCGCCGGCCTTCGCCGTCCACGGCGGCCAGCCGCAGCGTGTAGACGCCGGGATCGACGACGGCGGAGCCCTCGAACACCAACGGCTCGTTCGGGCTGGAACCAAGCGGCGCCAGCGCGATCTTGCCGCCGGAACTGCCGGCGACGCGATTGTCGTCGGCGATCAGGATGTAGCCGAGCGTGTACTCGCCCTTGGCCGCCCCGGGCTGGCCGACCTGGGCGGCAATCGTCAGGCGGACCTTGTTGCCGGCCTGGTGCGCGAACGTCGTCACCCGCAGCGGCAGTCCCGACACTGGAAAGGGCGACGACAACGTGTCGCGGAGCCGGTCGCCCGGGGACGTCGACTTCTTCACCTGCTGCGCCGATGACAGCACGAACGCCTGCCGCGATCTGATGGTGACGCCGCGCCGGTGCACCTCGACGTCGATGCGGTGCCGGGCGCCCTCGCTGTCGCTCGGCCGCTCTTCGACACCCAGCAGGTAGTAGGCCGATATCTCCGATGACAGGCGTTCGAAGATGGGTTCGCCCGTGCCGGCGATGTAGAACAGCGACCCCAGCGACGCCACCGCCAGACTTTCCAGGCCCATCATCTGCAGCCGGCGATCGGCCTGTTCGGTGGGCGACGTCGCGGTGATGGTGATATCGCCGCGGTGCAGGTCGAGCACGAGCACGTTGATGGAGGTACGGGCGGCGCCGGCCAGCGCCGCGATCGCGGCAATCTCATTTTGATCGTCGACGGCCAGTCCCTCGGTGAGCAGCACCAGGGACTTGTGGCCCTCGACGGTGGTCAGCTCGCGCAGCAGCAGCCGCAGGCCGGCCACGGACGCATCCGCGTCCTCGCGGACGCGCCGCGCGATCTCCGCGGCCTGGGTGGCGACCTGGCGCTCGCACTGGCTTTGTTCCGGTGTGCTGAGGACGCGGCACTCGCGCGCCATGACGTCGGCCATCACGATCTGGTCGCGGCGGTTGTAGATCGCCAGCGCCTCGCTGACGCCGATGTTCATGCTGCCGGCCGAGGCGCGCGGGGTCTGACCGATCAACTGCTGCATCGCCAGGCGCAGTTTCAGCTTGTCGTTGGTGAAGTTCACGCGCGGGCCCGGTTCGGGATAGGCGATGAAGGCCACCTTGTCGAGCGGGCTCAGCCGGTCGAGGAAACGCGAGGCGGCGGCCATGATCGGCTGGAGCGCCCCGTGGGTGATGTTGACCTGATCGACGGCGATGACGATGTGCCGTCCGTTGTCGGGGGTGAGGTTGGTGGTGTAGAACGACTCGGTCTTGTCGTCCGCCTGGCGGCGCGCGGCGGCGACGTCGGCCTTGATCAGCTCGGCCGATACGACGCGGCGCACCTGGCCGTCGATCTTCACGCCGAAGTCGGGTGCGCGCAGATCCTCGACCGGGTTGCCGCGACCATCGACCACGGCCACGTCCACGGTGACGACGTCGACGCCGGTGCGGAACGTGGGCTGCTGGGGATCGGCCGTCTGTACAGGCGCCGGTTTGGGAAAG
>JADMIO011184675.1_pt1 | contig 10683 bp, 8 predicted proteins | sample 8958161 | NCBI WGS metagenome assembly JADMIO01 (sample SAMN16585339, study PRJNA669376) | soil metagenome | isolation source: Crop rotation soil | place: USA: Cullars Rotation, Alabama | collected 2011 | reverse complement strand
CCGCCGAGGCCCTGGAGCGCGTCCGCGACTCCGGGATCGGCGCCCACCGCGACGGCGGCCTCACCCTGGCCGGCGCCTTCGGTCGGGCCATGTCGGACGACGACGAGTGCGTGCTGTTGTGGTCCTTCCCCGACTGGGGGACCTGGGCGGCGTCGGAGGCCGACGACGCGGCGGCCGCGGACTGGCGACGGGACCAACGGGATATCGTCACCGGCCGTGCCCGGATCCTCCTCGCCGACGCCCCGCTGTCGCCGTTGCGGACCGGCCGGCAGCCGGAAGCGTCCGACCGCGTCCCCGGCCTGGGGGATCCACCCAGCTAAGGATCGGCGCGTTCCTGCCGATCGCATCTTGGCGGGACGGTCGTCCCGTGTTATGACTACCAGTCCGTCGTTTCGAGGGGCTCGTCGTCGGCGCAAGGGTTGGGAACCGTCGGTGTGCTCCGCACCGTCGGCGCTATCGGGGGTGCGATGAACGGCGAGGGTCACGACCACGCGCTTTTGGACTCGGTGATGCCGAGGTTGCGCGAGATGCGCATGTTCGGCGCCTACGGCGCCAAGCCGGTGTGGCGCGGCCGTATCCACCAGATCGCCTTCTTCCTGTCGATCCCGGCCGGCCTGTGGTTGCTCGCCGGCGCCACCTCGACCATGGCTCGCGTGGCCGTCGCCGTGTACTGGGCCTCGCTGGCCGGGCTCTACGGCACCAGCGCCTCGTACCACCTGTTCGCCCACTCCGAGCGCGCCGTCACCTGGCTGCGGCGAGCCGACCACTCGATGATCTTCGTGCTGATCGCCGGCTCGTACACGCCCTTCTGCCTGCTGGTGCTGCCCCGGGTGTGGGGCATCCCGATGCTCGTGGTCATGTGGGTGACGGCGCTGGCCGGCATCATCATGAAGATGATCCGGGTGACGGCCCGGGGCGGGAAGTCCGGCTCCTGGCTGTACGTGGTGATGGGCTGGGTCGCCGTGCTCACCCTGCCCCAGCTGCTGACACACCTCGGCGTCGCCCGCATGGCGCTGCTGTTCGCGGGCGGTGTGCTCTACAGCGTCGGCGCCCTCATCCTGGGCAAGCGCTGGCTGAACCTCTCGCCCACGGTGTTCGGCTACCACGAGGTGTGGCACGCCATCACCGTCGGCGCCGGCGTCTGCCACTTCGTGCTGGTCGCCATGGTCGTCCGCTGACGACCCGGTCGTGATGGTCGTCCGCTGACGACCCGGTCGTGATGGTCGTCCGCCGACGATCTCAGGCGGCGACGGCGGCCGACTCTACGCCGCGATGCAGGCGCACGCCGGCGGCCACGGCGTCGCCGTGGGACATCGTGGCGATGTGCTGGGTCAGCCGGTCGATCTCGCCGAGGCGCCCGAAGACCCGTGCGAAGTAGGTGTCGGGCGGATCGACCGGGCCTCGCGCCAACGCGCCGGCCACGGTCACCACCGCGCTCTGCACGTCGCCGCGGTACCAGGCGACGGCGCCGACCAGCAGCGGGCGGTGGTGCGGGTGGAAGCGCGACGGGTCGAGCGTGGCCAGCTCGGCGAAGCGCCGCTCGTGCACGAGCGCCCAGGCGAGCGTCGTGTACGCGCCGTCGCCGATGAGCTTGCCGTCGGCCGACCAGGCGATGGGCAGCAGCGTGGCGACAGCGGGGTCGAGGTCGCCGTCCATGAGCTGCTCGTGGGCGACGTCGATGGACTGGACCCTGCGCTGGCGCTCGGTGACGGCGAAGAAGCGGACGTTGGTCGCCACCATGAGCACGATGGCGAGGGCCACGCCCACGGGGTGGCGGTCGCCCCACGCCAGCCACGCCCCCACCGAGAGGGCGACCATCAGGGTGACGAGCCAGGCGACGGCGGCGCCGCGCCGGCGTGACGCCAGCTCCACCAGCTCCCGCATCACGTGGCCGCCGTCCAGCGGCATGATGGGCAGGAGGTTGATGAGGCTCCAGCCGATGTTGACCAGCCACGAGGCGTCGCGCAGCCAGGTGATCGTCGGCCCGTCGATGGGCACGAGCCCGGCGTGGAGGGTGATGCCGAAGGCGATGCCGGTGAGCGGTCCGGCCAGGGACACGACCATCGAGCGGCCCGGGCTGAGGTGGCCGGTCTCGTCGGTGGAGGTGAGGCCGCCGAGGGCGTTGAGCGACACCCGCGGGTGGAAGCCGTAGCCCCGGAGCGCCACCACGTGGCCGCCCTCGTGCACCAGCACCGACACCGTGACGAGCGCCAGCCACCACGCCATGAGCCACGGGTCGCGTTCGAAGCGGTCCCAGAACACCAGGAGCGGGACGGCGACGATGGTGACGGGGAAGCCCAGCCCGATGCGCACGGGCGTGCCGAAGAGACGGAATCGCAGGGCGGGACCACGTCGGTCGCTCAACACGCCGACAGTCTGGCCCACCTCAGCCCAGCAGGGCCCTCGCGATGGCGACGGTCTGGATCTCGTCGGTGCCGGCGTAGATCTGCAGCACCTTGGCGTCGCGGGCCAGCTGCTCGACCTGGAACTCGGCCATGTAGCCGTTGCCGCCGTGGAGCTGCACCGCCTCCAGCGCCACCTCGGTGGCGATCTGTGCCGAGTAGAGCTTCATCGCCGACGCCTCGGCGAAGGTCATCGACTTCCCGGCCTTCGACAGCTCGATGGTGCGGAACACGAGGTTCTGCACGTTCATGCGGGCAACCTCCATCTTCGCCAGCTTCTGCTGGATCAGCTGGAAGTCGCCGATGCGCTGGCCGAACTGCACCCGCTCCCGGGCGTAGTCCACGCACACCTCGAGGCACTGCTCGATGATGCCGAGCGCCATGGCCGCCACCCCGGACCGCTCCTGCTGGAAGGTCGCCTTGGCGCCGTCGCGGCCGCCCTGGGACACGTCCTCGGTCTCGCCGACGAGGCGGTCGCGGCCGACGCGGACGTCGGAGAGGAACAGCTCGCCGGTCGGGGAGCTGTGCATGCCCATCTTCCGCAGCGGCTTGGACTGCTCGAGGCCGGGCATGCCCCGGTCGAGGACGAAGGAGAGCACCTTGCGGTCCTTGGGGTCGTTGCCTTCGTCGAGCTTGCAGATGAACACGATGGTGTCGGCGTAGGGGCCGTTGGTGATGAAGGTCTTCGAGCCGTTCAGGACGTACTCGTCGCCGTCGCGCCGGGCCGTGGACAGCATCGAGCCGAAGGCGTCCGATCCGCTGTTGGGCTCGGTGATGGCCCAGGCCCCGATCTTCTCGAGGGTCAGCAGCTGGGGCACCCAGCGCTCCTTCTGCGCGATGGTGCCCTTCGCCGAGATGGCCGACGCGGTGAGGCCGACCGAGACGCCCATGGCCGTGACCATGCCGGGGCAGTGCCGGCACAGCTCGACGATGGGGATCAGGGTGTAGCCGGCGTCGCCGCCGCCGTGGCGCGAGGGCTTGTCGTCGGTGGCCTCACCGGCGGCGACCGCCTTCTCGTGCTCGATGCGGTTGGCGAAGGTGACCCGGGCCATCTCGTCCATGCCGAAGGTGGCGTACAGCTTGCGCAGCACGTCGTAGGGCGGGAGGTCGCCGTGCTCCAGCTCCTCTTTGATGGGCAGGATCTCCTTGGCGATGAAGTCGCGCATCGCCTGTCGGAGCATGAGGTGTTCGTCGGACCACTCGTACATGGGCCGACACCCTACTTGACCGTCCGGTCAATTATCTCGGCGGTCAGCCGAGCGCGCCCTCGATGGCCTTGACCACGGCCGGGTCGTCGGGGAGCGTCTGGGGGCTGAACCGGGCGACGACCTCGCCGTCGGCGGAGACCAGGAACTTCTCGAAGTTCCAGCGGACGTCGCCGGAGTGGCCGTCGGCGTCGGCCACGCCGTTGAGCTCGGCGAACAGCGGGTGCTGCTCCCCGCCGTTCACGTCGATCTTCTCCGAGAGCGGGAAGCTGACCCCGTAGTTGACCGAGCAGAACTCGGCGATCTCGTCGGCCGTGCCCGGCTCCTGGCCGAGGAACTGGTTGCACGGGAACCCGACCACGGTGAAGTCGTCGTCGCCGAAGCGGTCCTGGAGCTCCTGCAGCTGGGTGTACTGCGGGGTGAGACCGCACTTGCTGGCCACGTTCACGAACAGCGCGGTCTTGCCGGCCACGTCGCCGAGGAGGTTGGGGCTGCCGTCCAGGGCGCTGATGTCGTGGTCGTAGATGCTCATCGAAAATTCTCCTGTGGGTGGGGGTTCGGGGACCGCCGCGCCGGACCCTACCGGTCCCGCCCTCGGGTCGGTGCCGCAGGGGCGGCGACCGCCGGAGGGGGGAGGGCGGTGGCCGGGCCGGGGCCGGCATCCGTATGGTGTGCCCGTGCCAACCCTTCCCGGCGACGGCCCATTCCGACGACGTGCCGCGGCCGTGCTGGTCGGCCTGTCCTGCGCCGTCGGCCTGGCCGCGGCATGCGTCGGCTGCTCGTCGTCGGGCATCGAGGAGCTGCGCTCCTCGCTGCACGACCTGGGGATCTCCGACAAGCCGGGCGACGTCATGGCCACCGCGCTCGAGCGGATCGACGCCTCGTCGAAGCTGGGCGCCGACCTGAACCGCCGCTACGCCCGGGTGCAATTCGCGGTGCGGGGCTGGTCCTGGGCCGACGCCGACTGCGCCGCCGGCAAGCTCGAGGAGGTGGTCACGCCCGCGGCGTTCGCGGCCCTGACCGTCGGCGAGCTGGAGACGATCAAGCGGACCCGGCCCGAGACCGAGGAGGCGGCGCACGCCTGCGCCTCGCCCGCGTCGGCGGGGCGCGTCGACGCCGCCCAACCCAAGGACGCCACGACCGCCACCAACGCCGCGCCCGACATCGACGGCGCCGAGGTGAAGGCCGTCCTCACCGACTTCTACCGTCACAGTGCCGACCAGCTGGGGCTCACCCCCGCGGAGTCCGACTGCGTCGTCGACCACGTGCTCGGTCCCCGTTCCGACGCCGACATGGTGGAGTACGTGACCGGCGCGTCGACCATCTCCGCCTCGGCCACGGCGCCGCAGGTGATGTCGTGCTTCACCGACAGCCGCCTGGAGAAGCTGGTGCCGGCGGCCGGCCGGTCGCTGCTCGCCCAGAAGGAGGCGGCGAAGGCCGAGCACGACCGCGTCCAGGCGGAGATCGACCGCCAGGTCGACGAGGCCGTCAACGGCACGACGACGGTGCCCTGACCCGCCGGCCGGGTGTCGTCGGCGCGCTCAGAGGTCGGGAAGGCCGAGCATGAGGTTGGGGGCGTTCAGGCCACCGTCGATCTCGAGGATCTTGCCGGTCAGGTACCCGCCCGCGGGCGAGCTGAGGTAGAGCACGCCCAGGGCGATGTCGAGGGGATCGCCGAGGCGGCGCAACGGCGTGTTGTCCTCCATGGCGGTCCGCAGCCCGTCGTCGGTGAGCACGGTCTCCAGCGCGCTGGTGGCGGTCGAGCCCACGGCGATGGCGTTGACCCGGATGCGGGGCGCGCACTCGGTCGCCATGAGCCGCGTCAGGTGGCTCAGCGCGGCCTTGGCCGTTCCGTAGGCGGCGAAGCCCCGGTCGGTGAGGCGGCCGATGGCGGAGCTGATGTTCACGATCGAGGCGCTGGCGCCCGGATCCCGCTCGGTGGCGAGCAGGGCGGGGATGGCGGCCTTGGAGAGCTCGAGCGCGGTGGTGACGTTGAAGTGGAAGGCCTTCTCGAACATCCGCGAGGACGTCTCGAGCAACGGCCGGGGGAACGATCCGCCGACGTTGTTGACGACGATGTCGAGGCGGCCGAGCTCACCGGTGGCCCGTTCCACGAGACCGGGGAGGGCGTCGAGGTCGCTGAGGTCGGCCGGCACGGTGACGGCGCGGCGACCCAGGGCCCGCACCTCGGCGGCGACCTCGTCGAGCTGGCCGGGCGTCCGGGCGCTGACGACCACGTCGGCGCCGGCCTCGGCCAGGGCCAGCGCGGTGGCCCGCCCGATGCCTCGGCCGGCGCCGGTCACGATCGCCACCTGGCCGGTCACGAGGAAGTGGTCGGTGATCATGTCGCCTCCGATGCGAGCGCTCGGGCCCGGGACGGGCCGCCGCAGGCGACGGCTGTCGCCTCGCGGTCCGGCCCAAACTAGAACGCGTTACTGTTTTGCGAAACCCGGCGCGTCAGGGGGCCCGCACATGACCGACACGAACACCGAGCACTCGCACTCCGAGCACTCGCACTCCGAGCCCACGCACTCCGAGCACACGCACTCCGAGCACTCGCACTCCGAGCACACGCGCACCAGCGTCGACTTCGAGCTGTTCGACGCCGACAACCACTACTACGAGGCGCCCGACGCCTTCACCCGGCACATCGAACCCCGGTTCGCCCGCCGGGGCATGCAGTGGGTCACCGTCGAGGGCAAGACCCGCCTGATGGTCGACGGGCGCATCAACCGGTTCATCCCGAACCCCCTCTTCGACCCGGTGGCCCGCCCCGGCGTGCTCGACGACTACTTCCGCGGCCGGAGCGCCAGCGACGACATCCGCTCCGCCTTCGGCGACCTCGAGCCCATCGACCCCGGCTACCGCGACCCCGAGGCCCGCCTGAAGCTGATGGACGCGCAGAACATGCAGGGCTGCTTCATGTTCCCGACGCTCGGCGTCGGCATGGAGGAAGCGGTCAAGCACGACCCCGACCTGGCCCACGGCGTGTTCCGGGCCTTCAACCGCTGGCTGCTCGACGACTGGGGCTTCGCCTACGAGGACCGCATCTTCGCGGCGCCGTACCTCACCCTGTTGGATCCCGACCAGGCCACCGCCGAGGTCGAGTGGGCGCTCGACGCCGGCGCCCGCGTCGTGGTGATGCGCTCGGGCCCGGTCGTGGGACCCACCGTCAGCCGCTCGCCGGCCGACCCGGTGTACGACCCGTTCTGGGCGCGGCTGAACGAGGCCGGGGTGCTGGTGGCGTACCACTCCGGCGAGTCCGGCTATCACCGCTACGCCGCCGACTGGGGAGAGTCGGCGGAGATGGAGGCCTTCCGCTACTCGCCGTTCAAGGCGCTGACGACCGGCCACCGCCCGATCTTCGACACCATCGCCGCGCTGGTCGCCCACGGCCTGTTCGGGCGCTTCCCCAACCTGCGCGTGGCCACCATCGAGTCGGGGTCGGACTGGGTGGGCGAGCTGGTGCCCAAGATGACCAAGTCGTTCAAGCAGATCCCGGCGGCCTGGGGCGAGGATCCCGTCGAGACCCTGCGCCGTCACGTGTGGGTGTCGCCGTACTACGAGGACGACATCCGTCAGGTCGCCGACATCCTGGGCAGTGAGCACGTCCTCATGGGCTCGGACTGGCCGCACGCCGAGGGCATCGCCGAACCGGCGGCCTTCGTCGCCGACCTCGAGGGCTTCTCCGATGAGGAGGTCCGCCTCATCATGCGGGAGAACGCGCTGGCCCTCTCGGTGCCCCGCCCGGCCTGACAAACTGGGCCGACACTCGGCTCCGGGGGGCAGCATGCACGATCTGGTGATCCGCAACGCACGCGTCGTCGACGGCTCGGGCTCGCCGTCGTTCGAGGGCGCCGTCGCCGTCGACGGCGACCGCATCGTCGCCGTGGGGGAGGTGGCCGAGCGCGGCCGCCGCGAGATCGACGCCGAGGGCAACCTCGTCACGCCGGGGTGGGTCGACATCCACACGCACTACGACGGGCAGGTGACGTGGGACCCCGAGGTCAGCCCCTCGGGGTGGCACGGCGTCACCACCGTGGTGATGGGCAACTGCGGCGTCGGGTTCGCGCCGGCCGACCCGAGCCGTCGCGACTGGCTGATCCAGCTCATGGAAGGCGTCGAGGACATCCCCGGGACCGCGCTCGAGGAGGGCATGAGCTGGAACTGGGAGACCTTCCCGGAGTACCTCGACGAGGTCGACAGCATGGGCCGCGTCCTCGACGTGGCCGCGCTGGTGCCCCACGGCGCGGTGCGGGCCTACGTCATGGGCGACCAGGCCGCGGTGCACGACCAGGCCTCAGCCGACCAGATCGAGGCCATGAAGGAGATCGTCCGCGAGGCCATCGAGGCCGGCGCCATCGGCTTCTCGACGACGCGCACGCTGCTGCACCGGGCCAAGGACGGCGAGCTGGCCGCTGGCACCAACGCCGACGCGGCCGAGCTGATCGGCATCGGCCGGGCCCTCGCCGACACCGGCGCCGGGGTGTTCTCGGTGGCGTCGGACATGTTCGACCCGCAGTCGGAGATGGCGTGGATGACCGAGGTGTCCCGCGAGTCGGGACGACCGGTGACCTTCGCCTGCCTCGAGAACCCGTTCCAGCCGGACAACTGGCGGACCCTGCTCCGCCTGGCCGACGACGCCGCGGCCGACGGGGCCCGCATCGTGCCCCAGGTGGCCGGTCGCCCCGCCTGCACCATGTTCGGCTTCGAGTCGAGCGCCCACCCGTTCATGTTCCACCGCTCCTATCAGCCCCTGGCGGCGCTGCCGCTCGACGAGCGCGTCCGGGAGCTCCGCAAGCCCGAGGTGCGGCGCGCCATCCTCGACGAGGAGGTCGAGCTGCGCGGGTTGCAGGCCGTGGTCATGCAGTCGTTCGGCCGGCTGTTCCCCCTCGGCGACCCGCCCGAGTACGAGCCCTCGCCCGACACCAGCGTCGCCGCCGTCGCCGCCCGCCAGGGCCGTCCGGCCGTCGAGGTGGCCTACGACCTCATGCTCGAACAGGACGGCCACGCCCTGCTGTACTTCCCGCTGATCGGGTACGCCCTCGGCGACTTCGACGCCCTCGAGGAGATGCTCCGCCACCCGACCACGGTGCTCGGCCTCGGCGACGGCGGGGCGCACTGCGGCGTGCTGTGCGACGCCGGCCTGCCCACGTACATGCTCACGCACTGGGTGCGCGACCGCAGCCGCGGCTCGCGCCTGTCGCTCGAGGCCGCCGTCCACCACCAGACCCGGAGGACGGCGGCGCTGTACGGCTTCGACGACCGGGGCCTGCTGGCGCCGGGCTACCTCGCCGACCTCAACGTCATCGACTTCGAGGGGCTCCGGGTGCCGGCACCGGAGATGGTCTACGACCTCCCGGCCGGTGGCCGCCGTCTGGTCCAGCGCGCCCACGGCTACGTGGCGACGGTGAAGTCCGGTGCGGTCGTCCGCCAGGACGACGAGCCGACCGGCGAGCGTCCCGGTCGCCTGCTGCGCGGGCACCAGCCGTCGCCGGTGTGATCCTCGCCGACCTCAGCGGCGTCGCCGCCTCCCGGCCCGGCCGCCCGCTGTTCGACGGGCTCTCGCTCACGTTGTCGACCGGCGACCGCCTCGGCGTCGTCGGCATCAACGGCTGCGGCAAGTCGACACTCCTGCGGGTCGTCGCCGGCGCCGGCGAACCCGAGGCGGGCACGGTGCGCTTCGGCAGCGGCGTGCGCATCGCCGTGCTCGACCAGGAGCCTCGGCTCGACGGCGGCACCGTGCACGAGGCCGCGGGCGGCTCGTGGGAGTCCGACGCCGTGCTCGACCGGCTCGGGATGGGCGCGCACCTGGATCGGGACGTGGCCGTGCTGTCGGGCGGTCAGGCCAAGCGGGTGGCGCTGGCCCGCGCGCTGGTGGCCGACTCCGACCTTCTCGTGCTCGACGAGCCGACGAACCACCTCGACATCGACGCCATCGCCTGGCTGGAGGAGCGGCTCGCCGTCTACCCGGGCGGGCTGGTGATGGTCACCCACGACCGCCATGTGCTCGACCGGGTCACCAACCGGGTGCTCGAGCTCGACCGGGGTCGGGCCTTCACCCACGAGGGGGGCTACGACGCCTACCTGGAGGCCAAGGCGGCCCGGGCCGAGCGCGAGGCCCGCGCCGAGCAGGTCCGGCGCAACCTGGCCCGGACGGAGCTGGCGTGGCTGCGGCGCGGCGCTCCGGCCCGCACGTCGAAGCCGAAGGCCCGGCTGGTCACGGCCTCGGCCATCGTGGAGGGCCGGGCCGCGGCGGCCGCCCGCGCCGGCGACCTCCCGCTCCATTTCGGCACGCCGCGCCTGGGCGACCGGGTGGTCGAGCTGCACGGCGTCGGCCACGGCTACGGCGACGGTGCCGACCTCTTCGCCGGGGTCGACCTGCTGTTGGACCCGCGCGAGCGGCTCGGTGTCGTGGGCCCGAACGGCACCGGCAAGTCGACCCTGCTGGAGATCGTGGCCGGGCGGTTGGCGCCGCGCCACGGGCGCGTGGTCCTGGGGCGGACGGCCCGGGTCGGCTACTTCGACCAGCGCGGTCGCGACCTCGACCCCACGGCCCGGGTCCGCGAGGTGGTGGCCGGGCCTCACCGCGTGCCCGACCACACCGACGCCGCGCTGATGGAGTCGTTCTGGTTCGACGGGGACGCGCAGTTCGCCCCGGTCGGGCTGCTGTCGGGAGGCGAGCGCCGCCGACTCCAGCTGCTGGTGACCCTCGCCGAGCGGCCGAACGTGCTGCTCCTCGACGAGCCGACGAACGACCTCGACCTCGACACCCTGCGGGCCCTGGAGGACTTCCTGGAGGAGTGGCCGGGCGCCCTCGTGGTCGTCAGCCACGACCGGGCCTTCCTGGAGCGCACCGTCGCCGACGTGATCGTGATGGACGGGGCCGGGTTCGCCGGGCGACGTCCCGGCGGGTTCGCGGCCTACGAGGCGGAGCGGCGCGCCGCCCCGCGACGGCGGGGATCGGTCGCCGCCCCGACCGCCCGGGCCGCGGCGACGACCACGTCGTCGAGCCCGGCCCCGAGCCCGGCCCGGCGCGGCTCGGTGAACGCGGCCGGCGGTTCGTCGCCGGCGGG
>JADMIO010703508.1_pt1 | contig 10684 bp, 10 predicted proteins | sample 8958161 | NCBI WGS metagenome assembly JADMIO01 (sample SAMN16585339, study PRJNA669376) | soil metagenome | isolation source: Crop rotation soil | place: USA: Cullars Rotation, Alabama | collected 2011 | reverse complement strand
TGTTGGGTGATGGCGGCCTCGCTGCCGCCGGCGACCATCACGTCAGCATCACCGCGCCGAATGGAATGAAACGCCTCGCCGATCGCATGCGTGCCTGTTGCGCAGGCCGACACGATGCCGAAATTCGGTCCGCGCGCGCCGAGGTCGATCGCGACCAGGCCGCTGGCCATGTTGCCAATGAGCGAGGGAATCATGAACGGGGAAACCTTGCGCGGCCCCCGCTCGCGCAGGACGTCATGCTGGCTCTCGATGGTCTGCATCCCGCCGATGCCGGAGCCGATGATCACGCCGACCCGGTCGCCATTCTCATGGGTGACGTCCAACCCGGAGTCCGCGACGGCCTGCCGCGCCGCGGCGAAGGCGAAGTGCGTGTAGCGGTCGTTGCGCCGTGCCTCCTTCGGATCCATGTGCTGCGCCGCGTCCCAATTGCGCACTTCAGCGCCGATCTGGCTGGCATAGTTCGTCGGGTCGAAATGGGTGACGCGTTCGATGCCGCACCGCCCGGCGAGCAGCGACGCCCAAAAGTCGTCAACGTTGTGGCCCACCGACGCGACCACACCCAACCCGGTGATTACGACCCGGCGTTGTGGGGGCAAGGGTTCCATGCGGGGCGGTGACTACTTCGTGGGTTCCGGAGACAAAAAAGGCGTTCTGCGATAATTTCCGTCGGGAAATAGGCAGAACGCCGGGAAGTGGAACGACGAAGTCTCAGGCTTTGCCCGCCTTGGCTTTGATGTAGTCAATGACCTGGCCGACCGTTTGGAGTTTTTCAGCGTCTGATTCCGGGATCTCGCCCTTGATTTCGTCCTTAAATTCTTCTTCGAACGCCATGATCAGCTCGACCGTGTCGAGCGAATCGGCGCCGAGGTCGTCAAGGAATGAGGCCGTCGGGGTAATCTGCTCCTCGTTCACGTTGAGCTGATTAACGATGATCTCCTTGACGCGCTGTTCGATGGTTTTTTGGTCGGCCATAGTGGAAATTCGAGTCGTTTGAAGGGTTCACATCGCCATGCCGCCGTCAACGGCAAAAACTTGTCCCGTGATGTAACCCGCTTCTTCTGCACAGAGAAACGCGGTCATCGCGGCAATATCCGCCGCCTCGCCGAAGCGCTTCAGCGGGACGGCTTCGAGGACCTTGGCGGAAACCTCCGGATTGTTCACGAACTCGGTCGTCATGTCCGTCTTGATGAATCCGGGCGCCACCGCGTTCACCGTCACACTGCGGCCGGCGAACTCCCGCGCCAGCGTCTTGGTCAGGCCGATCATGCCCGCCTTGGCCGCCGAATAATTCGCTTGGCCTGCATTTCCCATGATGCCGCTGACGGACGTGATGTTCACGATCCGGCCCCATCTGGCGCGCGTCATCGGGCGGCCGAGATGCTTCGTCCAGTGGAAGCAGCTTGAGAGATTGGTGGCGATGACGTCGTTCCAGTCTGCCTCGCTCATGCGAAACAGCAGGCCATCCCGGGTGATTCCCGCGTTGTTCACGAGGATGTCGATGGTGGGAAATTCGGCGAGCAACGCCTCCGATGCCTTGGCGATCGCGGCACCATCGGCGACGTCCACGGCCATGGCCTTCGCCTTTCCGCCCGCCGCCGTGATCGCCGTGGCCACCGCGCCGCAGGACTCGGCGGACTTGGAAACACAAATGACGGTTACGCCCTGTCGGGCCAGCGTCTCGGCGATCGCCTTGCCGATGCCGCGGCCCGCGCCCGTGACCAAGGCGGTGCGTTTGTTGAAGGTAAGCATCGATCGATAGTAGCGAGTAGCGAGTAGCCGGTAGCGAGTAGAAAAAACCGGCAAGCAAACTGCATTACGGTTTCGGTATGCTCGCTACTCGCCACCCGCTATCCGCTGCTCTTTCAATACACGTCCCGCTGGTAGCGTTTTTCCTTTTTCAGCTGCTTGATGAATTCTGTCGCCGCCGCGGCGTCCATGCCGCCCTGCTGTGCGATAATATCGAACAGCGCGGTGTCGACGTCCTTCGCCATCCGCTTGGCGTCGCCGCACACGTAGAAATAGGCGCCGCCCTTGAGCCACGCCCACAGCTCGGCCGCGTTTTCGCGCATGCGGTCCTGCACGTAGACCTTGAGGAGTTGGTCCCGGGAAAAAGCCGTGTCGAGCCGCGCCAGCTTCCCCGCCGCCTGCCACGCGGTCCATTCCTCGCCGTAGAGGAAATCGGTGGCGCGATGCTGGTCGCCGAAGAACAGCCAATTGCGTCCCGTCGCCCCGCTGGCAATCCGGTCCTGCACAAACGCGCGGAAGGGCGCGATCCCCGTACCCGGGCCGACCATGATGACGTCCCTCGATCCGTCTTCCGGTGGCCCGAAATGCGAATGCGATACAAAGACCGGGACTTCCGTGGCGCCCACCGCGACTCGGTCGGCGAGAAAGGTCGAGCACGCGCCGACGCGTTCGCGATGGTTGGTCACATACCGGACCACCGCGATCGTGAGATGCGTCTCCTGGGGATAAATCTTCGCCGACGACGCGATGGAATAGAGCCGCGGCATCAATTTGCGCATGTGGTCGACCAGCTCCTGCGGCGTCAGCCGCGCGCTGGGAAATTCCCCCAGGAGGTCCACAAATTCCCTCTCGTAAAGAAAACCGGCGAGAATGTCTTTCGATTCCGGCGCCAGCAGCGCGTCCAGTTTCGCCTTTTCCTCCGCGTTCGTCGCCTTCGACGCCAGTGTCTCAACGATTTTCCGCGTCGGACCCTTCAGGGCCAGGCCGGACGTGAGGGCCGCGCGCAGTGCGATCGGCGCGGGCGGCTTGAGCATGGCGGGTGAAACCAACTCATTCCCCGTCGCTCCGAGCCCCGCCAGAATTTCCGCAACCTCCGACGCGCGGTTCTCGGCAAAAACTCCCAGCGAGTCCCCCGCCTTGTAATGCAAGTCGCTGCCCGCGAGGCTGACGACGAAGTGCCGCGTCTCCTTCGCCGAACCCGGCTTGTTCAGGAGCCGGCTCTCGGTGATGCGCGCCAGGAAGGGATGATCCTTCGAAAAAACGGAGGGAGCAGCGGGGGCGGACATGGCGGCGCATAACATCGGTGGACCGTTGGGACTGGCAAGCATGGTTTCACGGCGCGCAGGCTTGCTACGCTGCGGAATCTTCCGCCAACTGCTGCCAAACGATGTCCGCCGCCGAACCCATCCGCCTGCAGAAGTATCTCGCCGATGCCGGCATTTGTTCACGCCGATCGGCCGAGGCCCTCATTGCACAGGGCGAAGTTTGGGTGAACGGAAAACAGTCCGCGCTCGGCCAGAAAATCACGCCCGGCGTCGACAAGGTCACGGTCAGCGGCAAGCCGGTGCGCACCGCCGCGCAACCCAGGATCACCGTGGCAATGAACAAGCCGCGCGGGCTCGTTTGCACCAACGACGATCCCCATCACACCCAGACGATTTTCAGCGTGCTGCCGCGCGAACTGTCGAAGTACCGCTTCTTCTGTGCCGGCCGGCTCGACATGGACAGCGAAGGGCTGGTGATCCTCACCACCGACGGCGATCTCGCTCACCGGCTCATGCACCCTTCCAACGTGGTCGTGAAGCGCTATCACGTCGTCCTCAAGCAGCCCTTCCCCGCCGGTAGGCTGCCGCTGCTCGTCAAAGGCATCGTGCTGGAAGGCGAACGGCTCAAGGTTGAGCGGGCCGCCCTCATCAACCCCAACGCGAGCAGCACGTCGACGAGCCTCGATGTGCACATGCACCACGGGAAGAAACGCGAGATCCGCCTGCTCTTCACCACCCTGGGCTACGATGTGAAGCGGCTGCGGCGTTACCAGATCGGCGCGCTCCAGCTGAAGGGAATCCCGTTGCACGCCATGAAAGTCCTTTCTACGAAAGAGATCGAAATGCTCTTCCACTCCCCGCGCACCCCGCGCACCCCGCACGCCGCGCTCGAGGCCATTGCCACTCCCGTCGAATCCTGACCATGAAGACCACCCTCCGACTTCTCTCCGTGTTGCTCGCGTCCGCCGGCACCGTCCTCGCCGCGCCCCTCACCGCGCCCACCGCCGTCCACACGCGGCCCGACGAAGCTTCGCCCGTCATCACCGTCCTCAACGCTGGCTCGGAGCCCGTCGCGACGCTCGGGTCCGCGATGGCCAACACGCCGGCCGACTGGATGGCCATCGAGTTGCCCGGCCCGTTTGATGGCTACGTGCAGAACAAGGACATCACCAAGAGCCTCGACGTCCGCGACGGTGCGCCTATTCACCTCGCCCCGAAGCCTGAGTCCGGAGTGCTGGCGACGATGGAAAAGGGCGACAAATCAAATATCACCGGCCTGCACGGCAAGTGGACGCAGATCAGCCTGCAGAAGAGAATCACGGGTTACATCCGCGTCTCCGGAGTCGCCTCCATCGCCCCGGCTCCAACCCGCGTCGCCACGGCTGCACCCGCGAGCGCGCCGATTGCGCCCGCGCCCATGACGCCCGTGGCCTACGGGGTGACCACCGCCGGCCAGCCGGTGACGATGGTCAACCTCGGCGATGGCGGCTCGAGCACGCTGCCGCGGTTGTTCCAGGGCAAATTTGTTTCCACCCGCAGCCCCTTCCATCCGCGCCGGCCGTATGACTGGGCGCTCGATGACGACAGCGGTGACCGCTACGCCTATTTGGACGTCAGCAAGCTTCTCCTCACCGAACAGATTGAAAAATACGTCGATCACCACGTGGTCGTGTACGGCGCGGCCAAGCCCGTCGTCGGCGGCAAGGGGATCGTCATCTCGGTCGAAAGCCTGCAGCTGAAATAACGCTGCATCGCCTGGCCCGTCATCGCCGATGGCGGGCGTTTTTCTTCCGCCATGGAACTCATCGATGGTAACAAAATTTCCGCGGCGATCATCGCGGAACTGAAGGCCGAGGTCGCCAAGCTGCCCGGGCGCAAGCCCTGCCTGGCGCTCGTGCGCGTGGGGGACGACCCCGCCTCGGTGTCGTACGTGAAGAAAAAGGAGCTCACGGCGGCGGAAATCGGCATCACCGGCAAGGTCATCCTGCCGCCCGCCGACATTTCCCAAGCGGCGCTGGAAGCCATCATCGATGAGCTCAACGCCGATCCCGCGGTGAATGGCATCCTCGTGCAGTCACCGATGCCGCAGCAGCTCGACGAGTTGAAAATCTTTCGCCGCCTCTCGCCGCTCAAGGATGTGGATGGACTCGGCACGATGAACCTCGGCAAGGTTGCCCAGGACGACGACACCGGCTTCGTCTCCTGCACGCCTGCCGGCATCATGGAGCTGCTGAAACGGAGCGGCGTCGACCTGAAGGGCAAGCATGTCGTCGTGGTCGGCCGTAGCCTGCTCGTGGGCAAACCCGTCGCCTTGCTCGCGCTGCAGAAACGCGCGGGTGCGAATGGCACCGTCACGGTCTGCCATTCGGCCACCGCGAACCTGCCCGCGATCACGCGCCAGGCGGACGTCCTCATTGCGGCAATTGGCCGCACAGAATTTGTCACGGCGGAGATGGTGAAGCCCGGCGCGGTCGTCATCGACGTGGGCATCAATCGCGTGCCCGACGCCACAAAGAAGTCCGGCTTCCGCCTGGTCGGTGACGTGAACTTTCCCGCGGTGGCGCCGTTGGCGGCCAAGATCACGCCGGTTCCCGGGGGCGTCGGACCCATGACGGTTGCGATGCTGATGAAAAATACTGTAAAGGCGTTTAATCTCCAAACTACGCACTAGCTTGCGCTTGGGGGTGCGAGTCCCTTTGCTCAGGGGACGCAAAAGATGACGCCCGCTCCCTCCATCCTGATCGTCGATGACCAGCCGATCAACGTCCAGTTACTGAAGCGCAAACTGGAGCGTGAAGGGCTCGCCGTGGTCCCCGCCTACAGTGGGAGCGAGGCGCTCGACCTCGTGGGGCAATCCAAGCCCGACCTCATTTTGTTGGACGTCATGATGCCGGACATGGACGGCATCGAGGTCTGCCGCCGGCTGCAGAGCTCGGCCGACACCAAGGCAATTCCCATCATTTTCGTCACCGCGCGCACGTCAAAGGAGGGTAAAATTGAGGGCCTTAGTGTGGGAGCCGTCGATTACATCACCAAGCCCATCGACCTCGATGAAACGCTGGCCCGCGTACAGACACAGCTGCGTTTCCTCGAGATCAATCGCGAGATGGTCGACCTGCAGCGCCGGCTGGTGGACGCCCGCCGCGCGGCAACCATTGGCGCCGTGACGCAGGGCATCGCCCACAATCTCAACAATCTCCTCGGCGTCGTCATCGGCCATCTCGACCTGATCAAGGCGTACAACGACAAGCCGGAGCAGGTGAAAAAGAATTCCGCCCAGATCGAGAGCGCCATCGCCCGCATCGTCTCGATCATCAAGCAGCTGAGTCTGCTCGTGGTGCGGAGCTACCCTCCCTACACGAAGGGCAACCTGCAGCAGCTCCTGGAAAGCAGCGTCCAGCGCTTCCATACCGACCAGAAGGTCACCGCCCCGGTAACGATCGATAATCCGCTCGGTTCGCTGGCCTTCGACACGAACTACGAAGTTTTCGAGGAAGTCGTTTCCAAGGTGCTCAGCAACGCCTGGGAAGCCTACGACAACGATCCGGCCGAGCCGCGGCCGATCTCCATTCATACCTCGCTGGTCGAGAAACCGGGTAAGGACAAATTCCTGCAGATCCGCGTGGATGACCAAGGGCGCGGCATCGACCCCGAGATTCGCGACCGCGTGTTTGAACCGTTTGTCAGCACGAAGCACACCGTGGGTGTCGGCATGGGCCTCACCATCGCGCGTCACGCGTTGCGCAATCTCGATGGCGAGGTGACGCTGACCGAACGCGAGGGCGGCGGCACCAGCGCGTTTCTCTTTCACCCGCTCGAGCAGAAGCCGCGCAAACGCAGCGATGCCTAAGTTCGCCTTCCTCGGTGCGGGCAACATGGCGTCCGCGATAGTGGACGGACTGCTGGCAAAAGGCACAGCCGCGTCCGACCTCATCTGCCTTGGTGGTTCCGGCCGGACCGCTTCGGATCTGGCCACGCGTACGGGCATCAAACTGGCCTCGTCGCTCGAGGAGCTCACGCGGTCCGCGAACGTCCTGGTCGTCGCCTTCAAGCCGCAGCAGCTGGCCGGCGCCGACCCGACGCTGGCGATGCTGACGGCAGAGAAGCTCGTGATCTCTGTTCTCGCCGGCAAGCGCCTCGCCCGCCTCGCGACGACGTTTCCCCGAGCCCGCAATCTCGTCTGGGCAATGCCCAACACGCCCGCACGCATTGGCGCCGGGATGACCGCCTGGTGTTCCCGTGAGCCGCTGAGCGCGGACGATCGGAAGACCGTGGAGGCACTGCTGGCCGCCTTAGGCCACGCCGTGAAAGTGGACGAAGCCCTGATGGACGTCGCCGCGGCCGTCAGCGCGAGTGGTCCGGCTTTCCTGTTCGAATTCGTCGCCGCCTTGCGCGACGGCGGCGTGGCCGGCGGACTGCCGCGGGAGACAGCCCAAGAGCTCGCGGTGGAGACGGTGCTGGGCGCCGCCCGGCTGCTGGCGCGATCGGGCACCGACCCGGAGGAACTGCGCGATCAAGTCACATCGCCGAAGGGCATGACCCTCGCCGGGCTGCAGCGCATGACCGCGCGGGATTTTCGCGGATTGATGAAGGAAACGGTCCTTGCCGCCAAAGCCCGTTCCGAGGAAATGGCCCAGGATGCGTGATTGCCCGTTGGCCGGCGCGGACCAGCAGTTAACCGCATTTCGTGCTTCCGCCCTTCCGCGATTCCGCGATTAACTCCGCCCCATGAGCACGCTCAACGGCCGCATCCTCGTCACCGGCGGCGCCGGCTTCATCGGCAGCGCCATCGTATGGGCGCTCAACCAGCGCGGTCACCGCGATATCGTGATCGCAGACTTCCTGAAGCCGGAAAACAAGCGCACCAGTTCGAGCGCCGACCTCGGCGAGAAGCGCAAAAACTTGGCGCCGTTGAAATTCGCCGAGTTCTGCGAGGCGGACGAATTCCGCCAGCGGCTCGCGAAGAGCCCCACCGCCTTCGGCAAGTTTTCCACGATCTTCCACTTGGGCGCATGCTCCTCCACGACGGAGAGCGATGCAGCCTATCTCAACGACAACAACCTCGCGTACACGCGCGAACTTGCCGAGTGGTCTCTCCACCATGATGCGCGCTTCATTTACGCCTCCTCCGCCGCGACTTACGGTGACGGCTCGCAGGGCATGGATGACCGCGACGACAATCTCGCGCGGCTGCATCCGCTGAATTTGTACGGCGACTCGAAGCACAACTTCGACCTGCTCGCCCAGCGCAACGGGTGGCTGCCCCGCATGGTGGGCGTGAAGTATTTCAACGTCTTTGGGCCCAACGAGGATCACAAGGGCGACATGCGTTCCCTGGTGAACAAGGCCTACCAGCAGATTCTCGCGACCGGACAGGTCCAGCTGTTCAAGAGCCACAAGCCGGAGTTCAAGGACGGGGAGCAAAAACGTGACTTCCTTTACGTGAAGGACGCGGTCGAGATGACCTTGCATTTTGCCGAAAAAGCCACGTCGGCCGGTGGCCTGTACAACCTCGGATCCGGCGAGGCGAACACGTGGGTCACGCTCACTCGTGCAATTTTCAATGCTCTGGGGAAGGAGCCGAAAATCGAATTCATCGAAATGCCCGAGATCCTACGCGGGAGATACCAGTACTTTACGCAGGCTGACGTGGGGAAACTTCGGGGCAGCGGATATGATCGCCCGATGACACCTCTTGCCGAAGCCGTGCGCGACTACGTCCAGGGTTATCTCGTTCCGCACCGAAAGCTCGGCGAGTAATCGCGGGGCTGCGACGCGACGCACCTGCGAATCGCGCCCGTTGGCTCGCGGGATGCTTCCGACAGGGCTCTGCGTTGCAACTTTTCGGGGTTTTCCGTTTGTGAAAAATTTATTCGCAAACTCCGAAAATGTTCCGTCGTGATGAGCGCTTTAAAAAAAATCATCAAATGAGTGGGCCGTAGGGAAATTTCCCTTGCTGCACCTCCGAAAACCCTGCACTTACCGCACTCGCCCGTCCGTTTTTCCTCTCAAATAAATCTCCGAATCGTTCACCGAAAAGGCCGTTCCATGACCGCCCGCACTGCAGCCCGCCGCACTGCCCGTCGCAAGATGGCGCTGCTCAAACGCGCGGGACTCTTCGGAAGCGACACCAAAGGCGCGACGATTCGCCGGGCGTATTCCGCGGACGACTTGAGCCAAGCGTATCGGCTGGTGCATGACGTTTTCCTCGGCACCGGTTACATGCGGCCCGAGCCGTGCGGCATTCGGCTGCGGATGTTTGAGACCGCGCCGGAGACGGCGACGTTCATCGCGGAAAAAGACAAGCAGGTCGTCGGCGTGCTGAGCGTAGTGATGGATTCATCGGAGCTGGGTCTCCCCTCCGACTCCGCCTTCAAGTCGGAACTTACCAGCCTCCGCGGAACGGGCATGCGAATTTGCGAACTGACCAACCAGGCGGTCGCGGAGGAATTTCGCCAGTCCGCCGTTCCCACCGAGCTCATGCGGTGCGCGGTCGCGCACAGCATCCAGGCCGGCTACCACGAAAGCGTGGCCACGGTCAGCCCCGGTCATGAACCCTTCTACGAATTGCTCGGCTTCCGCCGCCTCGGTGGCGAGCGCAGCTACTCGCAAAAGCTGCACGATCCCGTGGTGGCCCTGACCATGGACCTCGACCGGTATCGCCATCCCGTCGTTGAGGAGCACGAGACCGCCGCGTTCCTCCACGATTTCGGCAACACGGGAAATCATTTCCTCCACCGCGTGGTGGACTGGAGCCGGCAGGCGCAGAGCCACTTTCAAAGTCCGGATTTGCTGCGCGAGTTGTTCGTGATCAACCGGAATTTCCTGGGCGAATGCTCCCGCGGGCAGCTTGAAATCCTGAAGCGTTCCTGGGGTCAGGAGACTTTTCGGGAAGTCGCCCGGGGTCCGGATCGCAGCTTCAAAGCCAGCCTGAACGCGGCAAATTTGATCCCCGCGCTGTGGGACGACGAATCCGTCCGGAATTTGTTTGAGGATTCGGAACTCGCGCCCGCTCTTTCCTGACGCCGGCGCGTTGATCGCCGTTTAGTGGTCGAGCTCGAGGTAGTCGAACTTCCGCTCGTAATCCAACGCGACGCCGTTGCCGAATTTCTCGTAAGTCTCGCATTCCACCTTGAGGGGCGCCCGGACGTAGCGACGGATCGCCGAGGTAAAATTCTCCACCATTCCGGCGTCCGGCTTGAAACCCGGTGACAGCTGGATCCGGACGAGGACGTGATCCGGGCCGGAGATCAGGCGAAAATTCGCCGTGGTCAGTTTCGCGAGCGCCGCCTCATGATAAATGCCTTCCTTCACCGCCTCGGGCGTCACGGGCTGGCCTCCCACCTCGGCAAAGTTTCCCCGTCCCTCGATCGCCACCAACGGCAAGCCGGCGAGCTCCTCCCAGGAAAGGGACGCCGCCTCGAGCACCGGCCGCACGCTCTCGGGGAATTCCAGGAAGCGGCCAACATCCCCGGTCGCATAGCGAATCAGCGGCAGCCGCGCCTCGGGATCGAGTGTGGTGAGGAGCAACCGGTGGTCGCGATCAAACTCGACGAAAATGCGCCGCGGATCGTACGCGAACAGGCACGGCACGGTCGTCACCTCACCGAAGAATTTCTCCCGCGCCGGCGGATTCTCGTGCAGCAGGCGCCGCAGGCGGACGATCGCGCCCG
>JADMIO011624687.1_pt1 | contig 10685 bp, 9 predicted proteins | sample 8958161 | NCBI WGS metagenome assembly JADMIO01 (sample SAMN16585339, study PRJNA669376) | soil metagenome | isolation source: Crop rotation soil | place: USA: Cullars Rotation, Alabama | collected 2011 | reverse complement strand
GATCGAGCGCCCATCGGGCGTCCAACCCTGGACCTGGTCGGCGCCCGGATGCCAGGTCAAACGTTTTGGCTCGCCTCCCTGCGCAGGCACAACATAAACATCCAGGTTCCCGGCGTACTCGCCACTGAAGGCGATCCATTTGCCGTCTGGAGAAAAATGCGGATTCAGAGTCTGGCCTTGAAAACTAGTCAGCCGGCGCGCGGTACCGCCAGCACGCGGCACTACCCAGATGTTGTTCGCGTAGGCAAAAGCAATTTGGTCGCCGCTCACCGTTGGAGTGCGCAGCAGTCTGGTCTGCCCGCTGGGAGCTTGTGCCTGCAACACTTGATTGGCCAGGACCGGAGCGCATGCGACTGTAGCGCACACGATTAGAAGACGCGCGAAGGTAAACTTGATCATGATTTTCTCTTTGCGGAAATGGAATGAAGACCAATCGTTTTTTAGCATGAAGCCCGGCGGCGGGCAAAGAGCTAAGACCGAAAGGGCGCGTTAAATGAACTGAGCAGACTTAGCAAAAACCGAAACGAAACTTCTGGCAGCGACGAAACTAATATTTCACTTCACGCGTAATAGGCGAATGGCGTCACTTCGATTCTGATCGTATACTGGCACAAACTCGAATAGAGCAGTAATGGTTACTTTTTCAGCCGTCCCCCGCTGACTAGACAACTGACAATTCTCTTTACATTCAAAACGTACGTTTGTACGAAATTATGGAGCACCCGCATGACTAACTCTCAAAAATCTTTTATCGCCGTCGTCGTGTTAATTGCGTTCGGCGTAATCAGCGTGTTCGGGCAGAACGGACATGGCTTTGACGTGTCGGGCATCGACACCAATGCACAGGCTTGTACTGATTTTTATCAGTACGCTAACGGTAACTGGCTGGCGAAAAATCCGATACCCGGCGCGTTTCCAAGCTGGGGCGTCGCCAACGTCTTGAACGAGAAAAATCGCGACGCGCTTCATGAAATTCTCGAAGCTGCCGCGAAGAATACTAAAGCCGCGAAAGGCAGCAGCGAACAAAAAGTTGGTGACTATTACGCGAGCTGCATGGATGAAGCGAAGATTGAAGCTGAAGGCTTAACTCCGCTTGATCCGGAATTTGCGCGCATCGCAAAGATCAAGGATCAAAAAGCTTTGCAGGACGAAATCGCGCACCTGCATTCGCTCGGCATCAACGCCATGTTCGCGTCCGACTCAACTCAGGACTACAAGAACAGCGCTGATGTTACTTTCGAAGTTTTCCAGGGCGGACTGGGGCTTCCCGATCGCGATTACTACACCAAGACGGACGAAAAATCTAAAGCCACTCGCGATGCCTACGTTAAGCATGTCGCGCGAATGTTTGAGCTAATGGGCGACGACACGGCCAAAGCCGCCGCCGAAGCGCAAGCCGTAATGGCGCTGGAAACGAAACTCGCCCAGGCCTCGATGACACGAGTCGAACTGCGCGACCCGGAAAAGATCTATCATCGTATGACGTTGGCTCAGGTGCGTGAACTGGCTCCAGCGTTTGATTGGAGCGGCTACATGTCGAGCCTCGGCGTGCCGGCCAAGGCTGATGTAAATGTGGCCACGCCGGATTTTTTCAAGATGCTGAATTCAGAGCTGAGCGCCACGCCGCTGAGTGACTGGCAAACCTATCTGCGCTGGCAGTTGATTAACAACACCGCTGCGGCGCTGTCGTCAAAATTTGTTGATGAAGATTTCAACTTCAAGGGAAAATATTTGCAGGGCTCGACCGAAAATTTGCCGCGCTGGAAGCGTTGCGTGGCTGGCACCGATCGCGTGCTTGGCGAAGCACTGGGCGAAGTCTACGTGAAGAAAGCTTTCCCGCCGGCGGCCAAGGCTCGCGCCGTCGAAATGGTGCGTAATTTGGAGGCGGCTTTAAAGAGCGACATCGGCACGCTTAGCTGGATGGGCGATGCGACACGCAAACAAGCGATCGTTAAGCTCGACGCCTTTTTGAATAAGATTGGTTATCCGGACAAGTGGCGCGATTACTCGTCGATGCAAATCGATCGCAACTCGTACGTTGCGAATCGTTTTCGCGCCAATGCGTTTGAAAAGCATCGTGACATTAACAAAATCGGAAGACCAGTTGACCGCACCGAGTGGGGCATGTCGCCGCCGACAGTAAACGCCTATTACAATCCGCAGATTAACGAGATCGTTTTTCCCGCCGGCATTCTGCAACCACCTTACTTCGATGCTGATGCTGACGATGCACTGAACTACGGCGGCATGGGTGCAGTCATTGGCCATGAAATGACCCATGGCTTTGACGACGAAGGACGGCAGTTTGACTCAACCGGCAATCTCTCAAACTGGTGGACCGATGCCGATCTAAAAGCCTTTCAACAACGAGCGCAGTGCGTCATCGATCAGTTCAGCGGCTTTGAAGTGGAAAAAGGCCTGAACGAAAATGGCAAGCTCGTTGTCGGCGAATCAATCGCCGATCTCGGCGGACTGGTGGTTGCATACGCTGCTTTCCAAAAAGCGATGGAAGGCAAGCCGCGCGTCACCATTGATGGCTTTACCCCCGAGCAACGCTTCTTCCTCGGTTATGCTCGCGGTTGGGCCACCAGTACGCGGCCCGAGCTTGCGCGGCTGTTGGTAAATGTCGATCCGCATCCGTTGCCGAAATTCCGAGTCAATGGACCGCTGTCGAACATGCCGCAATTTGCCGCCGCATTTCAGTGTAAGGCTGGCGATCCTATGGTCCGTCCAGAAAAAGACCGTTGCCAAATTTGGTAAGCGCAGGTTTTCACCAAAGCAGGGGCGCGTCACTAGCGCCCCGCTTCAATTTCCTTGACAGTTAGTGAGACCTCGCTTAATTGCTTCATTGGAATCACGCAACTTGCTGCGAGTACTCAATACCGCAGCTCGTCAGCAATCATTTTTGATAGGAGACCCGCCATGACTTTCCGCAATTCAATTAAGTACTTATTCCCGGTAATGCTGGTCTTGTTTGTCGTCCAATCTGCTTTGGCGCAGACTCCGGTTACGATTCGCCTGCCTCGGCCGAGTCAAAAGGCGAGCGTAATGCAAACGATTGGCGTAACCGATGTAACCATCACTTATAGCCGGCCCGGGGTCAAAGGCCGCCGGATTTGGGGCGACCCGGTTGCTTCGCAATCCGGCACCAAGGGCGAAGCAACGCTCGACGATCAGAACGTGCGGCCCAAAGATGCGCCCATCGTTCCCTGGGGACATGTTTGGCGCACCGGCGCCAATGAAGCTACTCAGTTTGAAGTAACTGACGATGTTTTAATTAATGGACAAAAACTGGCCGCCGGAAAATACAGCTTGCATACGATTCCGACCCATGATGAATGGACTATCGTATTCAATGGCACCGCCAACCAATGGGGCAGCTTTAACTATGATCCGGCGAAGGACACGTTGCGGATAAAAGTGAAGCCGCAGTGGGTCAACGAAAACAAAGAGTGGTTGGAGTACTGGATTGATCCAGTGACACCTAATTCTGCCGAGGTAAATATTCGTTGGGAGAAAGTGCGCGTGCCGTTTACGGTTGAAGTTCCAAACGTAGAAGCCGTTTGGCGCTCGAAAGTTGACGCCGCCATAGCGGCGAATCCCAATGACGAATCGATTCCTTTCCAGGTCGCGAACGCTTACGCGGGCGAAGACAATTGGAACGAGGCGTTAAAGTGGATTGACCAATCGATAAAAGTTAAGACCACCTTCAGAAACCTTGCGGCAAAGGCGCAGATACTTTTCCTCGCCGGCCGTAAAGATGAAGCATTCGCATTGGCTGATCAGGCGATTGCCAAAGGAAAAGCCGACAAAGTAGACACGACTAATTTTGAAAAACGTTTGGCCGCAATGAAAGCCGGCAAGATGTGAGCGACTGATCAAGAAGTTTTTCGGGGCGGGTTGAGAGCCCGCCCTTTTTTTTTGCGCCAACGGGTTCGGCAGTTAACAGACTTCTAGGCTAATATTTCCATTATGAAAAATTCGATCCCCTGCCTGCGCGCACTTACCCTTCTTCTGATGTGTGTATTTTTTGCTTCGCCTATCTGGGCCACCTGTGGCGGCGGTGGTGGCGGCGGCGTCGGCGGCATGTCCGGCGGCGGTGGCGACCCTACCGTTTATTACGTGCCGTGGAAAGTGCGTCAGGCAAAGGATCCACTGCCGCAGGGTTTGGTGCTGTATTGGTTTCCGGCGTCGATGGACGAGTTACAGAAATCGAGCTTGCGCCAGTCGCGGCCGCTTTCACTTTACGCGACGCAATGTATTGCGATGGAAGTTGCGGATACGAAACTTCCAAATGCGGATAAATTGATCGGCGATTCCAAACTTCCAGTTGCCGTGCTCGCCAATCCCGATGGCACGCCAGTCACGAAACTGGAGAATACGAATGGCAAACTGAAAGTTGAGCAAGTCGAAAAGTTGGTCGAGACCGAAGTCAAACAGCGCGAAACGTCGCTCGACAATCAGTTGAAGGATGCTAGAGCAAAAGCCGCCAGTGGTGACAAAGATGCGGCGATCAAACTTTTTCAGTCGGTGGCGGAACAGAAGTGCATGTTTCCCAAGAAGGCGAAAGATGCGGCAAAGGAACTGAAGAAACTGGGCGTAAATTACGATGCCGCGATTCCGGCTGCTCCAGTTTTCGAACCGCATTTAAGTAGATTGATTGAGCAAACAATGCGGCGTGGCTTAATTGCGGAGATGAATGCACAGTACACCGTCGCAGAAAAGTTTTATGAAAAGGCACACGCGATGGACCAGGCCGATCCGGCGCCGCTCCGCTATCTCGGCGAGCTCTATCGTCATCACATCGGCGACTGGGCAAAAGCGCGCACTACATTTGAAGCAATTCTGAACATGCCGGCCGATCCGCTATCACGCGCAGTCGCGTTGCACGGCCTCGGCAAGATGACGATTCACGAAGGCGAATTCAAAAAGGGCTTAGCGCTAATGGAACAGTCCGTCGCCGAGTTCCCTTTAGCGCTCGCTTACCGCAACCTCGCAGTTTATTGGAACTCAGAAGGTGATCTGGCAAAGGGAAACGAATACACCCAAAAAGCCCTCGCGCTCGATCCAAAAGATCCCTACAACCTTGTCTTTGCTGCCGTCTTCATGGCTGCCTCTGGTCGACGTGAAGAGGCGCTGAAGATCGCGCAAAAGAATATCAAGCTGTTGCCGGCGTCTTACAACCTGGCGGCCATCTATGCGCAAAATGGCCAGCGTGACAAAGCATTGGCATTTCTCAAGCGCCATTTTTATCAATACGAGCGTTACCAATCCGTGCGCGCCAAAGAAATGATGGAGGCACGCGTTGACGCAGTGTTTGATTCGTTGCGCGCTGATCCCGCCTTCGTGGCCTTGACCAACGATGCCGATGGCAGACTGCCAATGCCAATGGGCGCGCGACCGCAGACAAACAAATAGTTGTCCCTAACGCCGCTCAGCATGAGGAGTATTGGTAGTGGGCGTTGCCAAGCTAACTGATCAAAACACCATTGCTCCGCTGGAAAGTAAGTACGCGCGAATCGAGCGCGAGCGGCGTTACCTGCTGCAAGACCTGCCAGAAGGTTTGTCGCGTGCTGATGCCCATCTGCAAATTACGGACAACTATATAACCGGCACGCGGCTACGTATTCGTAAAGTTCGCGATCCCCGGAATAACAAATGGACCGTTAAGTTCACCCAAAAATTTGCACCGGACCCGGCTGATTTCTCGCGCACCCTCATCACTAATATTTATTTGAACGCCCTGGAAGCGGAAACACTTTCCATGTTCAATGCCAACGAGATCCGAAAGAACCGTTACCCGTTCGATTTCGAGGACCGCAAGTTCGCCATCGATATGTTTCTTGGTGACTTGTTTGGCTTGGTGCTGGCGGAAGTGAGTTTTGACACTGACGACGAACTTCAGAACTTTGTGAAACCGGATTTTGCCATTGCCGACGTCACCAATGATGAACTTTTTACCGGCGGCAAACTTTGCGAGCTGACCTTTTCGGACATTCGCGCTGAGATTATGAAGAATTACATTGGGCGTTCGAGTTCCGCAGTCTTAGGTGGAACAGAATTTTAGTCAAGGTGCCGCTCCTGCAAACTATTTGAAGATCATGGCTGGCCGCAAACTAATTCTAATTCTGCTTTCTATCACATTCGTTTGCTATCTGGGTGCATGTCGCAAGCCCGCAACCCGGGCAGTCGCAACTTCCAAAAATCCGCCGTCCGTTGAAGTATCCCAAATCCCCGGCGACGTTATGGCGGCGGGCGAAACGATTTACTTCCGCGGTTCGATTGGTAGCGACCTCGAATTGCAAATGAAACTGGTTCGCGCAGCCGGCAAATTAAGCGGGACGTATTTTTATCGGAAGGTGGGAACCAAAATTGACGTGCGTGGCACGATTGATAACAGCGGCAGCGTCGTGCTCGAAGAGTTTGATGAAAACGGAAAACAGACTGGGATATTCAAAGGAGTCTGGAAAACAAACGAAGACGGGTTAATCGAACTCAGCGGCAACTGGAGCAAGCCGGATGGTAGTAAGAGCGCCGCTTTTACCTTGACACAAGAGCTGGTCGAGTTCAGCCACGGGGTCGAAATCGTGGCGCGGCAGATTAAAGAAAAGAATAAGAAGCTGAACTATGAGATCGACGCAGAGTATCCGCAGTTGACCGGTTCGAGCGATGCAAACTTTGAAAAGTTTAACGAGGCGGCACGCAGCCTGGTGACCAAACAGGTCAACGCCTTTCGCGCGGAAATGGCCGACTCGGCAAGCGAACCCAATCGCGTCGCCAGTGAAACTGGCAGCGACCTCGGCGCCGGTTATACCATCGCACTGGCTAATGACGACTTGATCAGTGTGTTGTTTGATATTGGTGGTTATTACGCTGGAGCTGCGCATCCCAACTCCGGCACCGATGTGATTAATTTTGATCTGCGCAACGGCAAGCCATTAAAGCTCGCCGATCTGTTCAAGCCGGGCGCGAAATATTTGCCGGTGCTAGCCAACTACTGCATTCAGGATCTCAAAAAGCAGTCGAAACAAGAAGGCGAAGACGGCATGCTTGATGATGATTGGATCAAGCGCGGCGCTGGACCAAGCTTAAACAACTATCGCAGTTGGACGATCAGCAAACGCGGGTTGGGCATTACCTTTGATTCCTACCAAGTGGGTCCCTACGCAGCCGGTCCGCAGTATGTCGTGGTGCCTTACTCGGCCCTGAAAGATGTAATCAATCCGGATGGACCAATCGGGCAGTTTGTGAAGTGACCGTGCTTACCACTGCTCCTACGTCGCCTTCGCGACGCTCGTGTCCGAGTAATCAACAGCATGCGCGCGCGTGAAATACAAGGCTAGCAGAAAAGCCAAAAACATAATTGCCGCGCCGGTCCAAAAAGTAACGAACAACGAGTGATCGCTCATAAAGTGAGTCACCCCATCGGCGCCGCGATAAGCGATCGCGCTGTGAATTAAAACAGCGGCCAGCGCCGGTCCCACCGCTCTCGCCAAACTCGCCACCGATTGCGTTACTCCGAGTATGCTGCCCTGTTCTGCCGGGCCCACACTCTTTGAGGCAAGACTGGTTAGCGAAGGAGTCGCCAGCGAGTTTCCGGCCGAGAAAATTCCACCGCCAATCAACAGCGCTATCAGGCCGCCGGCTTGTGGGCCAACAAATGGAACGGCGAAAAGACTACCGGCAAAAAATAGCGCGCCGACAATCACCAGCGGCAGTTCACCAAATCGTTTTACCAGCCGCCCAATCAACCCTCCCTGAATGATCACCGCGATGATGCCGACGTATGCAAACAGGTATCCGTTGTGCTGCGCGTCATACCCAAAACGAAACATCGTGTACAGGGAAAACGATGTCGTCATGATCGAGAAGGCGACTACAAAGAGAAAATAAATGCTAAGCACAAAACCCAGACGAGGTTCTTTGAGTGATTGGTACAGTTGCGCTAAGCCTCGGCCGCCGGCAGCGGAAGAGCGCGCCGGATGATCGCGCGTAACGGTCTCAGGCAAAGTAAAGTAAAGCAACAACGCATTCGCGAAACACAAACCGGCTGCGAAAAAGAACGGCACTGCGACTCCCCATTGGCTGAGGATGCCACCAATCGCGGGTCCTAACACAAAGCCCAGGCCGAACGCGGCGCCAATCAAACCGAGGCCTTTGGCGCGATCTTCCTTGGTGGTTATGTCCGCTATGTAGGCTTGGGCGGTAGAAATATTCCCGCCGGTAATGCCGTCCAAAATTCGTCCTACAAAAAGCATCCACAAGGTAGTGGCGAAACCGAGAATCAAAAAGCCAATGCCGGTGCCAATAATTGAAACCAGCAGTACTGGCCGTCGTCCGTGTTTGTCAGAGAGTCGTCCAAGTATTGGCGAGAACACCAACTGCATGATCGAATAGGAAGCGAAAAGAAATCCAACCATGCGCGGACTGGCGTTGAAACGCGTGCCCTCAGCATAGAAAGGCAACACGGGAATGACTATGCCGAAACCGACCAGATCGATGAATACGGTCGTGAAAATTACGACTAACGGCGAGCGCTTCATAAGCAGCTGAGTGACCGGCGAACAATGAAAAGCAAAACGTGAAGAGTTGTTATTCTAAAGACGCGTTTAAAATCCTTTGCAACGTTATCTGCGGCGTCCGCCCGCAAGTGCCTTGTCCACCGATGCCATACCGCCGCCCGAGATCAAAAGGGCGAGCGAGATTGCCAACAGCGACATTGGAAACTCAATGCCCTTGGGCACAAAGAACGCAGGCCAGTGCGTGGAAACTATCGCCGTAATCATCACACAAGCAATTAAAAAAGCTCCGACTCGCGTCAGTAATCCCAGCAACACCATCACACCGCCCAATAATTCTGAGAGTGCGGCCGCGCCAAGCCACAACCAGGCAGGTTTCATAAACGGCAAAGGTGCGGAAATAGCTGTCCACTTTTCGAAACCTGGTCCAGCAAAGCTGCCGAGCGTTTTCTGCGCCCCGTGTGCTATGAAGACTATGCCGATTGCCAGTCGCAACGGCATCGTGAACCAGGTGGCTGAGGTTGCAATGATTCTTCTAAACATGCCGAGTGATCCTTTCCGGCGGACAGGTTAAATAGCGGCTGAGATATTAACGGTCAGGAAGCAAAAGAGCTAAAGCAAAGAAGCGAGATTAACTAGTGGCTGCTGCCAGCCGCGCCGCGATCGCTGGCTTTGGCTGTGCTCCGATAAGTCGATCCAACAACTTTCCATTTTTGAAGATTAACATCGTCGGAATACTCTGAATCTGATATTGGCCGGCACTGCGCGGGTTTTCATCGACGTTCAACTTTGCAATGCGATAGCGTCCGGCGGATTCCGCTGCCAGTTGTTCCATGATTGGTCCAACCATGCGGCATGGCCCGCACCACGGCGCCCAACAGTCCAACAGAACGACGCCACTGGCATTTAGCACCGCTTGTGAAAATGTTTGATCGGTGACCGTTAAGGGCCGCTCAAAACTAGCCTTGGTACTCGTCTCATCTGGCAACGCCGCACCGCAGTTGCCGCATTTTGCAATGCGGCCTGCGAGCCGGTTTGCTTCAACTCGATTCTTGCTGCCGCATTTTTCGCAGGCGATAATTGCCATTATAAGGAACTCCATTTCCAGCGCTTTCACGCCGAGTATTCAGCATTTCTTAACGAACGCTAGTGTTTACGTGTTTAGTTAGGTTCATTAAGCCACTCGCTAGTCGCAAAAGTTTTGCGAAAGCTCGCGCACAATGCAAAATCAGGTAAGTAAGCGGCGAAATCACGTACAATTGCAAACCGCTGGGTTTCGAAAGAATGAATAGCGACATCCGATTCATCATCGACGATCGCGTGGCGCGCATAACGTTGGCGCGCCCGCCAGTAAACATTCTAAACATCGCGATGATGAAATCCATTAATGCCGCCCTCGACGAATGCGGGCGGCAGCAAGACCTGGCGGCGATTGTTTTTGACGCCGCGCCGGATTGTCGCGCGTTCAGCGCTGGCGTGTCCGTTGAAGAGCATGCTCATGAAACAATTTTTCAGATGCTCGACTGGTTTCACGGCATTTTTCGCAGCCTTGAACAAATTGCGCGGCCGGCGGTGGCGATCGTTAATGGACCAGCCCTGGGCGGTGGTTGCGAATTGATCGCAGCCTGTGATTTCGTAATCGCCGGCGAAAACGCACGCTTTGGTCAGCCAGAGATTAAACTCGGCGTCTTTGCGCCGGTAGCTGCAATCCTGTTGCCGCGCATCATGGGTGAGCGGCGCGCCCGCGAGTTGCTGCTTACCGGGGAAATAATAAGCGCTCAGGAAGCATTCGCGTTGAATTTGATAAGCCGCCTGGTTCCTGAAGCTGAACTGGAACAGGAAACAGATCGCTTGTTGACCCAACTTCGCGAACTCTCGGCAGTGGCGCTGCAACAGACGAGGCGAGCACTTGATTTGGGCCAGGGCCGTTCACTGGACGAGTCTCTCAAAGAGATTGAGAATATGTACTTGCATGAGTTGATGAAAACTCACGATGCAGCGGAAGGCATTAATGCTTTCATTGAGAAACGCAGTGCCAACTGGCAACATCGCTAAGCTTTCACGCCGGTTGAAGACAGAATGAGAAGCAACTACAAACATATGGGACGCTCTCGACTCATAACGAGCGCCGTGATCTCATTCTCGTTGTGCCTCAGATCGGAAGAG
>JADMIO011011192.1_pt1 | contig 10686 bp, 8 predicted proteins | sample 8958161 | NCBI WGS metagenome assembly JADMIO01 (sample SAMN16585339, study PRJNA669376) | soil metagenome | isolation source: Crop rotation soil | place: USA: Cullars Rotation, Alabama | collected 2011 | reverse complement strand
CCGCGACTTCAAGTCACGTGAATTCCAAGCTTCGGATCCCACTGTGCTGGAAAGCTGGAAAGGTTTCTGACGACCGGCACGGCGATCGAGAATGTGCGCGCGTGGCTGGTCGCCGCGATGTGCAACGCGAGCCGCCACTACTGGCGCGCGCAGGGACGGACGGAGTCGCTTCCCGAGGACTACACCGACCGGCTCGATCCGAACTCGACGGGCTTGGCAGAGACGTTCGCGCTGCAGATGACGATTCATCAGGCGCTGAACTACCTGAATCCGAAGTGCCGCGAGACACTGCATCTTCATTACTTCGAAGGCCGGTCCGCGGTCGAGGTGGCGACGGAGCTGGAGACGACTCCGCGCTACGCCGAGAAACTGATCCACAACTGCCTGCAACGTGTCCGCGCGATCTACGTCGACATCACGGCGGTGAAGAAGTGATCGCGGTCGTCCACTACACCGACGAGAACCTCATCGCCATGCTCGAAGCAGGTGACGAGGATGCCATCAGGCGCAATCCGCATCTCGCGTCGTGCGACACCTGTCGCCAGTCGCTCGATGAGTACCGCGACATCGTCGGCGTCCTCGCCGACGAAGCCGCGTGGCGCGATGTCAAGTCGCCCGATCCGGATCCAACGACAGTGGCAACGTTGCGCGCATTCGCGACGTCGATGCATCACGAGGACGAGGCGGCGGCGTCGTACGTCGCCGCGATGCTCGAAGGCCCGCGAGAAACCTGGATGCCGCGCCTGCGCGCGCATCCGGAGTGGCGGACGGCAGGGGTGGTGCGGAAGTTGGTTGCCGATTCATTCCCCGCGCTGACAAAGCTCCCGCCCGACGCTCTAGCAATGACGTCGCTGGCCGTCGAGATCGCCGACCACCTCGCGGATGACGTCTACCCAGCCGATACCGTCGCCCGCGCCCGCGGCCACGCCTGGCGCGAGCACGCTTACAACCTCTTCTACACCGGCGATTTCAAACAGTCGCTCGCCGCATGCGATCGAGCCGACGCAGCGCTGTCGCGCTGCGTGGTGGACGAGTACGACCGGGCACGGGTGGGGGTGGTGAGGGCGTTGAGTTTGCGTCCGTTCGACCGTTTGGCCGATACATTAGCCTTGGCACTGCAGTCCGCCAAGACCTTTGCTGTGTTCGGTGACTACGGTCGACGTGCTACTGCTGCAATCAGCGCTGTCCACGTTCAATTTGAGATTCGCGACTTTCAGAGCGCGCTTCAAACATTGCTGAACCTAGAACAAGACCTTTGCAATGGAGATGCAGTACAACGCGCTTTGATAGCCTCCAATCTGGGATTTTGCTATGGCGAATTGGGTGACACTGCTGCGGCGATTAAGCATTTTTATTCGGCCGCGCAGATTCATGAAGCAGCCGGTTCAATCACAGGCGTGCTACGGGCGAAGTGGAATATCGCGGGTCTTTGCGCGCGTGACGGTCAGATTGCCGACGCCGTTGGGATGCTCACGACCGTGCGTTCCGAGTTTCATCGGCTTTCAATGCATGACGAGTATGTCGTTTGCGGACTTGAAATAGCCGAGCTCTTGCTGATCCAAGAGCGGTTTGATGCGACTGAGATCCTGTGTAGGGAAATCGCCGCCGAAATAGCCACTGCCGGAATGTCCTCAACCAAGTGTGCAATGACGGCGGTTGCGTTTCTGCAAGAAGCCGTTCGTTCGCGCGCGGCCACGCCTAGAGTTGTTCGGCATGTTCGAAACTATATCGAACGGCTCCCGGAGGTCCCCAATCTTCCGTTTGCGCCACCTTCGTTTTAATCATCAAGTCACTTTTGTTACTTGCCGAGCCATTTTCTCTGCCGCGCGGGTAGGGAAATCTCTCCTCCAGACACTCCTGTAGCTAAGGGCGCCCTCAAAACAGATCGCCGACTCGGAAGTCGGCCTGGAGGGCTCATGTCAAGTTCCCGCTTTCTCAGAAAACTAGCGATAGGTGTACTCACCACCACTCTCTTGTTGAGTGGTCCCGCCTCCCTTGCTGTGCAAAGGGTCGATGATCCACGAGATCCCGTTGTTCGGGTCGTCAAGTTCCTCAAGAAGATTTTCACGATCATCTCGCAGGACGACCTCAAGCCGGATCCCCCTCACCCCTGATCCCCTAAAATACCCGCCACTTCTTTCGAAGGGCGGGTCATCGTGGAGATTCTTTCGGTCCGGGATGTCGTCAAGACGTTTGGTGACGTGCGGGCGGTGGACGGGGTTTCGTTCACCGTCCGGCGGGGCACCATTACGGGGCTGCTCGGTCGTAATGGGGCGGGCAAAACCACCACCATCAGGATGATCACCGGGATCTTTTTTCCGGATTCCGGGACCATCGACTGGGGTGGGAAGGACAGCGTCAACTATCGCGATCGCATCGGATATCTGCCGGAGGAGCGCGGGCTCTACAAGCAGATGAACGTGATCGAGTTGCTGCTGTTTCTGGCGGAGATCAAAGGGCGGAAGGGGCCGGCAGTAAGAAAAGACATCGACACCTGGCTGGATCGGTTCGAGCTCGGCGAGAAGCGCAACGCGAAAGTCGAAGAGCTGTCGAAGGGGAATCAGCAGAAGGTGCAGCTCATCGGTACGCTGCTGCACGATCCCGAGCTGATCATCCTCGACGAACCGCAATCGGGGCTCGATCCGGTCAACATGGTCCTGGTGCGCACGCTCCTGCGCGAACTGCGGGACGACGGACGCACCATCCTCCTGTCGACGCACATGATGGCCGAGGCGGAGAAGATGGCGGACGACATCGTGCTCATCCATCGCGGCAAAGTCGTCCTTGGCGGCTCGCTCGAAGACGTCCGCGCGTCCTACGGGAAAGACACCCTGCACATCGATTTCGACGGCGACGGCGCATTCCTGAACACGCTACCCGACGTCAAACGCGCAACCATCGTCAGCAACTCGGCGGAACTCACGCTGAATGAAAACGCCGATCCGCAACGCATCCTCGAAGCTTCGATCGGAAAATTGCGCATCCGGCGATTCGAGCTCGCCTCGCCGTCGCTCGAAGAAATCTTCATCGACAAAGTCGGCGCCGATTCGCTGCAGCAGGAGGTGGCGTAATGGACAAGATGCTCGCCGTGCTCAAGCGCGAATACCTCGCCGGCGTCCGCAAGAAGATGTTCATCGTCATGACGCTCGTCTTTCCGCTCTTCCTCGGCGGCGTCTTCGTCATCCCGATGATGGTGATGAGCCGCGGTCTCGGTGAAAAGAAAGTCGCCGTCATCGATGCGACCGGCAGCCTTCACGCGGCGTTCGCAAAACCCGACGACATCTCGAAACAGACCGGCGACAAGGCCTCGATGAACATCGAGTACGTCGACGGCAAAGACAAAAACATCGACACCTTCACCAAGCCGTATCTCGATCGCATGATCACCGACGACGCCACGCGCAAGCTCGACGCCGTCCTCATCGTGCCGCCGACCGCGCTCGATTCGAGCGATGCGAAGCTCCGCTTCTACAGCCGCTCCGCCGCCGACATCATCACGCAGGAGCGCCTCGCCGCGATGACCAACCGCGGCATCCACGCGCACCGGCTCGAGATCCGCGGCTTCAATGCGGACGACGCGACCAACCTCCTGAAATCGGCGCAGGTCGAAGGCATCCAGATCTCGAAGACCGGCGAAGAGAAAAAAGGCGGCACCGCAAACTTCCTCGGCGGACTCGTGCTCTGCGGCCTCTTCCTCTTCCCGTCGTTCATTTACGGGCTGGAGATCATGCGCGGCATCATCCAGGAGAAGAACGATCGCGTGGTCGAAGTGCTCGTCTCCTCGATGTCTCCGAAGCAGCTCCTGACCGGCAAGATCCTCGGCACCGCGCTCATCGGACTGACGCAGGTCAGCGTCTGGCTCCTGCTCGCCGCGCTCGCCGGCGGATTCCTGACGCAGGCGCTCTCGTTTGCCGGCGAGAACATCACGCGCTTCCTGCACCCGTCGATGTTCGTCTACTTCATCATCTTCTTCCTGCTCGCCTATCTCACGTACGTCTGCGTCTACGCCATCGCCGGCGCGGCGTGCAACTCGGACAAGGAAGCACAGCAGCTCATCGGACCGATCACCATGCTGATGATGCTGCCCTGGTTCCTCATCGTGGTGCTGATCACCAATCCCGATTCGAAGCTCGCCGTCGGCTTCTCCATGGCGCCGGTCTTCGGACCGATGACGATGTTCCTCCGCACGCTGGTCACCGACCCGCCGCTCTGGCACATCGTGGTGTCGGTGATCGTCTCCATCGTGACCATCGCGCTCTTCTTCCGCGTGACCGCGAAGATCTTCCGCGTAGGCATTTTGTCGTACGGAAAACGGCCGACGATTCCCGAGTTGTGGCGCTGGTTGAAACTCGCCTAAGATCGCGCCGAATCAGCAGCACAACAGGGGGCTCGATGGAGATCACGACTCTCAACGACATCTACGCCGAAACGTGCGAGTACGAACGTGAGGCGGTGATGATGGTCAAAAAAGGTGATCGCTGGGACAAGGTCACCATTCCGCAGTTCCGCGACACCGTCCGCTGGTTCTCGACCGGTCTTCGCACGCTCGGCGTCAAGCCCGGCGACCGCGTGGCGATCCTCTCCGAGAACCGCCCCGAATGGACGATGGGCGATTTCGCCATCCTCTGCGCCGCGGCGATCACCGTCCCGGTCTATCCGACGCTCCTCGGCTGGCAGATCGAATACATCTTCAACGACTCCGGCTCCGTCGCCGTCCTCTGCTCGACCGAAGAGCAGCTCAAGAAGGTGATGGAGATCAAAGGCCATTGCCCGATGGTGCACAACATCATCGTCTGCGATCCGCCGGCGACGCTGCCCGACGGCGTGCTGACGTTCCAGCAGGTCGTCGACATGGGACGCAACGACGAAGACGCGAACGGCTGCGCGCGCTTCGACGAGCTGCGCAAATCGCGCAAGCCGAATGATCTCGCCACGCTCGTCTACACCTCCGGCACGACCGGCAATCCGAAGGGCGCGATGCTGACGCACGGCAACATCGCCAGCAACGTCGCCGCAACCTGCTCCGTGATGCCGATGGAGCACGGCGACGTCTGCATGTCGATCCTTCCGCTCTCCCACATCCTCGAGCGGATGGGCGACTTCAGCTACCTGCACATGGGCTGCACCATCGCCTACGCCGAGAACGTGAACAAAGTCGGCGAGAACCTGATGGAGATTCGTCCCACGATCTTCGCCGCGGTGCCGCGCCTCTTCGAAAAGATGCGGGCGAAGATCATGGACGGCGTGGCGCAGCAGCCGGCGTCGAAGCAGAAGATCTTCAAGTGGGCGCTCGGCATCGCGGAGCAGCGGCTCGATTACCGCGTGACGCGCAGGCCGATGCCGTTCGGCCTGAAGATCAAATCGGCGATCGCCGACAAGCTCGTCTTCAAGAAAATCCTCGAGCGCCTCGGCGGACGCGTGCGTTACGTCCTCTCCGGCGGCGCGCCGCTCTCGCCCGAGCTCGCCGCGTTCTTCATCGGCGCCGGCGTGGAGATCCTCGAGGGCTACGGCCTCACCGAGACCTCGCCCGTCATCTCGCTCAATCGCCCCGACAAGCGCCGCATCGGCACCGTCGGTCCGCTCGTGCCGGGCGTTGAGGTGAAGATCGCGGACGACGGCGAGATCCTCTCGCGCGGACCGCACATCATGCAGGGCTACTGGAACAACGAGGACGCCACGAAACAGGCCATCGACTCCGAAGGCTGGTTCCACACCGGCGACATCGGCGAGATCGATCGCGACGGATTCCTCAAGATCACCGATCGCAAGAAAGACATCATCATCAACGCGTACGGCAAGAACGTCGCGCCGCAGCCGCTGGAGGGATTGCTCAAGAGCTCGCCCTACATCGGCACGCCGGTGATCATCGGCGATCGCCGCAAGTTCCTCACCGCGATCATCATCCCGAACTTCGAGAAGCTCGAGCGTGATGCGGCCGGACTGGGCGTGCAGTGGACCTCGCGGCAGGAGCTCGTCGACAACGAAAAAGTCAAGGCTCTCTACCAGGCGGAAATCGACCGCTTCAACAAGAACCTCGACCGCCAGGAAAAGATCCGCCGCTTCGCGCTGCTGGCCAACGACTTCACCATCGAGAACGACGAGATCACGCCGTCACTCAAGGTCAAGCGCAAGGTCATCGACAAGAAGTACAAAGATGTGATTGATGGGATGTACATCGACGAGAACGTCGAAGACGAAAAGGAACGGGCACGAGCATGACAGTCGCCGAGGCTGTGCCAGCGCAGGCTGCGAACAAGGCTTTTTCCATCGAACGCGAAGGCGATCTGGCCATCCTCTGGTTCGACCTCCCCGGTGAGAAAGTCAACAAATTTTCCTCGCACGTCGTGCAGGAATTCGCCGGAGTGGTCGACGAGCTGGCGAAATCGACCGACATCAAACGCGTCGTCGTCGCTTCGCGCAAATCGGTCTTCATCGCCGGCGCCGACATCACCGAGTTCACGAAGATGACCTCGCGCGAGCAGGGCAAGGAGTACGTGCGGCTCGGCCAGCAGGCGTTTCATCGCTTTTCGAAATTGCCGCAGACCACCGTCGCCGCCATCAACGGCGCGTGTCTCGGCGGCGGCTGCGAGCTCGCGCTCTCCTGCGATTACCGGGTGATGTCCGACTCGCCGAAAGCGCAGATCGGTCTTCCGGAGACCAAGCTCGGCATCTTCCCGGCGTGGGGCGGCACCACCAAACTTCCACGCCTGGTAGGACTCCCCGCGGCACTCGACATGATCCTCAACGGCAAGGCGGTCGACGGAAAACGCGCCAAGCGGATGAACCTCGTCGACGAAGTCGTCCCGCCCTCGATTCTGCTCGACATCGCAAAGGACTTTGCCAAACGGAGCAAACGCAAAGGCGGCACCGCTGCGAAGTTCTACGTCGAAGGCAATCCGCTCGCCCGCAACCTCATCTTCGGCAAGGCGCGCAAATCAGTCCTGAAGCTGACGCACGGCAACTATCCGGCGCCGCTCAAAGTCATCGACGTGATGAAGGAAGGCTTCTCCGGCGGCATCGAGCGCGGACTGGCGGCCGAAGTGGAGAACGTCGTTCCGCTCGTCGCCGGCGACGTCGCGCAGAACCTGGTGCGCCTCTTCTTCCTGATGGAAGACTCGAAAAAAGATCCGTTCACCGCGAAGCCGCACGAAGTGGAGAACGCCGGCGTCCTCGGCGCGGGCGTCATGGGCGGCGGCATCGCGCAGATCATCGCCGACAAGACCGACGCGAACATCCGCATGCGCGACATCAACTGGCCCGCCATCGCCGGCGGACTGAAAGCCGCGGCGAAAGTCTGGAAGCGCAAGGTCGACGCGAAGCGGATGAAACGCGGCGAGATGCAGCGCAAGCTCGCCCGCATCACCAGCTCCACCGACTGGAGCGGCTTCTCGCGCATGGACGTCGTGGTCGAAGCGGTCGTCGAGAACATCGCCATCAAGCGGCAGGTACTGGCCGAATTCGAAGCGATCGAGAAGCCGGGCGCGATCTTCGCCACCAACACCTCGACCATTCCGATCACGCAGATCGCCGCCGAAGCGAAGCATCCGGAGAACGTCGTCGGGATGCACTTCTTCAATCCGGTCGATCGCATGCCGCTGGTCGAAGTGATCCGCGGCGCGAAGAGCTCGGACACCGCGATGGTCACCGTCGCGAACTTCGCGCGCAAGCTCGGCAAGACCGTCGTCTACTGCAACGACGGCCCCGGCTTCGTCGTCAACCGCATCCTCGGCCCGTATATGAACGAAGCCGGCTTCCTGCTCGAAGAAGGGAACACCATCGAGTCGCTCGACAAGGCGATGATCGACTTCGGCATGCCGATGGGACCGATGGCGCTGCTCGATGAAGTCGGCATCGACGTCGCCGCGAAGGTCGCTGTGATCCTCGGCGATGCGTTCGGCGCGCGCATGCAGAAGTCGATGGTCGTGGAGAAGCTCTACAACGACAAGAGGTACGGAAAGAAAAACGGCAAAGGACTTTACGTTTACAAGGACGGCAAGCGGCAAGGACCCGATTCGTCCGTGTACAAAATCCTCGGCATCGCGTCGCCGCATCCCGCCGATGCACGCGCCGTCGTCGAGCGGATGACGCTGGCGATGGTCAACGAAGCGGCGCTGATTCTCGACGAGAAGATCGTCGCGACGGCAGGCGAGCTCGATCTGGCGATGATCATGGGCACCGGTTTCCCGCCGTTCCGCGGTGGACTGCTGCGGTATGCGGACTCGCTCGGACTGCCGTACATCCTGGCGCGCCTCGACGAGCTGACCAAGCTCGGTCCGCGCTTCGTGGCCACCGAGCCGCTGCGCAAGCTCGCGGAGAGCGGGCGGAAGTTTTACGAGGCGTACTCGCGAGCGTGAGCATTGCGCAGCCGCTGACACCCCTCACGCGCAACCAGCGCCTCGCCCTCTGGTCGATGGCGCTCGTCGTCGCCGCCACCCGTTTCCTCGCCCTCGCCCGCACGCTCTGGGACTGGGACGAAACGCTCTTCTGCCTCGGCATGCGCTCGTACGACGTCACGAGCCATCATCCGCATCCGCCCGGCTTTCCCGTTTACATCGCCCTCGGCCACATCGCGCATCTCTTCACGCGCAGTGATTTCCGCGCGCTGCAGATGGTCAATCTCATCGCCGCGATGCTGCTCTTTCCGGCGATGTTTCTCCTGGCGCGCGAGCTGCGCCTGCGCTTCGACGTCGCGCTCATCGCCGCGTCGCTCTGCGTCTTTTTCCCGAACGTCTGGTTCTTCGGCGGCGGCGCGTTCAGCGACATCCCGTCGCTGACGCTCGTCGTTTTCGCCGCGGCGATGCTCTTCCGCGGCGCGCGCGATGCGGAGGCGTATCTCGTCGGCGCGTTCCTGCTCGCGCTGGCGATCGGGATCCGTCCGCAGAACCTGCTGATCGGCCTCGTGCCCGGCGCGATCGCGACCTGGTATCGCCTCCGCGCCAAGGGCTGGCGCGACGTCCTCTTCGCCGCGCTCCTCGGCATGACCGTGGTCGGACTCGCATTCGGCGAAGCGGCATGGGCCACCGGCGGACTCGATCGCTACGCGAACAGCATCGCCCAGCATCGCGAATACATCCTGCGCATCGATTCGTACCGCGCGCCGGGACGTCCGCCGCTCTGGCGCCTGTTCGATCGCTTCTTCATCAAGCAGTACGGCTCGCCGGTGATCAGCGTGCTGACGTCGCTCTTCGTGCTCGTATCGATCGCCGGCTCGATCCGCGAGCGCAGTCGCGCCATCGGCCTGCTCGCGCTGACGTTCGGTCCGTTCGCGATCATGGCGTGGCTGATGCTCGATCGCTTCAGCGTCACGCGTTTTTCCATCGGCTACATCCCGATGTTCGCGATCCTCGCGGCGGACGGCATCCGCCGCCTGGTGCGCGATCGCATCGATCTCACCTTCGTCGCCGGCGGCGCGCTGACGCTCCTCTGTTTCTTCTGGACCTTGCCCGCGCTGACGCCGGTGCGCACGCAGATCTCGCCGCCGGTGGCCGCGGTGCGCGCCGCGCAGCAGCACCTCGATCCATCGCGCGATCACCTCTTCGTCGCGTTCAACATGACGCCGTTCGTCGAGTACTTCGCGCCGCAGCTGCCGTTCACGCGCGTGATGGACGATCGCGCGATGCCGCTCTCGCAGGGCGCGCAGCGTCCATTTCTCCTCGCGGAAGATGAATCGATGCCGCGCAGCGGATACGTGTCGCGGCGCGAACGCGGACATCTGTGGGACATCGCGCGCCGTCATTACTTCGAGTGCAGCGTCGAGCCGATGACACGCCTGCCGCAGTTCGGCGATGGCTGGTACACGCCCGAGCGCAACGGCATCGACGAGTGGCGCTGGACCGGCTCGCATGCCGTGACGACACTGCCGCCAGCGACCGGCCTTACGAAACTGCGGTTGCTCTGGGATACCGCGGGCGAGCTCGTCCCGATGAAGCCCGTGATCACGATCAAATTGAACGGCGTCGTGCTCGATCACTTCACCGCGACGAGCGCGCATTTCGAGCACGACTACAAAGTGCAGCCCGCGTCCGACAACCAGCCGAACATCCTCGAGCTCGAAACGACGAAGACGATAAAAAGTGGTGACGATCCGCGCGACCTCGGGTTACAGGTGCGCTATCTGTCGTGGGGCCCGGATTAGAATCGCGCGATGTCTCGCGCCTTTGCTGCGATTGCTCTTCTACTGACAGCCTGCGCAACAACAATTCCCCCTCGCCCCGCACCGCGGGGAGAGGGGCCAGGGGTGCGGGGCACCCCGGATCAATTCATCCCGATTACCTGGAACGAAAAAACCGGCAAGCTCCTCATCGAACCGCGCTTCGGCGAGTCGATGATCTACCAAACCTCCCTCCCCGCCGGCGTCGGCTCCAATCCGATCGGCCTCGATCGCGGTGAATTGAGCGGTACGCACCTCGTGCACTTCGAGCGCGTCGGTCCGCGCGTGCTGCTCGTCGAAGAGAACACGAAATTCCGCGCCATCTCGAACGATCCGTTGGAGCGCAAATCGGTCGAAGACTCCTTCGCGACCTCGATCCTCGCCGGCTTCACCATCGATTCCGAGATCGGCGATCGCGTGCTCGTCGATGCCACCGATTTTTTCCTCAGCGACATGCACGGCGTGATCCGCCGTCTGCGCGCTTTCCAGCACATTGGGATCCTAAGCTTAGAATTCCACGTGGACAAGTTGTCGCG
>JADMIO011621199.1_pt1 | contig 10688 bp, 5 predicted proteins | sample 8958161 | NCBI WGS metagenome assembly JADMIO01 (sample SAMN16585339, study PRJNA669376) | soil metagenome | isolation source: Crop rotation soil | place: USA: Cullars Rotation, Alabama | collected 2011 | reverse complement strand
CCCGGCGGGCCCGCCGGCGGCCCCGGTGGTACCCCCGGCGCCGCCGGGGCCCACCCCGGCGTCGGCGGTCCGGCTTGCGCCCGCCGCCGCGGGTTCGTGGACGATCGAGGATCTTTTGCCCGACGTTAACGCGTTCGAGCGCGGCCGCGACCATGCGCAGGGCCGGCGCGTGTTCGCCGAGGCGCTCTGCGGCCGGTGCCACGCCTTCGGCGAGTACGCCGAGGGCGGCGGGCTGGCGCCAAGCCTGTCGTCGGTCCGCACTGAGTTTGACCGCGAATTCATCCTCCGCTCGATCCTGAGTCCCTCGGAGTCGATGAATGGCCAGCATTCGTTCACGACCTTCCACCTCCGCGGCGGCCGGACCGTGACGGGGCGGATCGTAGAAGAGTCCGGGGGAAAGCTTAAACTCGTCCTGTCGCTCCTGTCCCCCGAGGCGGTGGCGACGATCGACGCGCAGGACATTCTGTCCCAGGAGCCCTCGCCCGTTTCCCCCATGCCCGAGGGCCTGGTGGATCGATTCAGCCGGGAGGAGATCCTCGACCTCATCGCGTTCCTCGTCTCGGGAGGAAACCCGGACGACCGGCTATTCGCGAAGTAGGCTGGCGAGGAAACGCGCCCGCAACCCGGGTGGGATCGACGGATCCGTGCGCAGGAGCCGCTCGACTCCCGCTCGGTCATTGGCGGCCCACCGGGCCAGGAGCATTTCCGCCAGGACGACCCGGGCCTCCTCCGGGACCGCCGCAGGCTCGCCGTCCAGGCGGTCGGCGCGCAGGAGGTGGTGAAACTCGACGCCGAAGTCCGCGGCGGGAAGCTGGTCCAGATGGTGCCGATAGATGACGGCGGCCTCTTCCTGGCCATAGTCCGGGATGTCGTCCAGCGGGATGGCCGCGTAATCCGGGGTCGCCGCCGTTGCCTGCCGTGCCCGGGGGGCTGCTTGGTTGGGATATCCGCGGTGGGAGCCTTGGCACCCACCGGCCGCCAGGATGGCGGCGGCCAGCAGAAATACGCGTTTAGCGGACACGCTTCTTTGATCCGCTACTAACCGCGTCTGGGCAACGTTTTGTAGAATAGATCACGATCCGATGATTCTTTTGTAATATTGTTCTAAAGGAACCCGCGAACTTGCGCGTCTTGCACGGCGATCTAGCCCCTTTGGCACCCCACCGTCCCTTGACCAGGGGCCGTGCTGTGTCCGTTTCAACCCTACCAACCAAGATGCAACCCATAGGCAAAAACATCATCCGAGCGACGTCGATCCTGGCCGCGCTCGTTTCGTCGCTGCAGGCGCAAACCACCGCCACGACGACTCCGGCCACCCCAGGCTCGGAGACGGCGATCCGCATGAACCCGTTCGAGCTCAACGAGTCGACCGACAATAGCTTCCGCGCCAGTTCCGTCGGCTCCGGCAGCCGGCTGACGCTGGACCTGGCGGATACCCCGGTGGCGTACTCCGTCATCAACCGCGAATTCATCGCCGCCCTCGGCATCACCGACCTCGCGGAGGCGGCGGCTTGGGCGACGGGCAACACCTTCTACAAGACGGACAACGGCGGCGACAATTTCGGCCGTCCGTCGCAGTACTTCTCGCGCGGCAATCTCACCGCCCAGGGCGGCGCCGATTCGTTCGGTGCGCAGCGCAACTTCTACCAGAACTCGAACAACGGCGGCGACTCGTACGCGGTGGAATCCTATGATTTCGGCCGCGGCCCGAATGCGGCCCTGTTCGGTCAGGGCAACGGCGCGGCGGGCGACGCCAGCAACGGCGGCTTGGCCGGCGTCTCGAGCCTCCAGACCAAGCGGGCCCGGTTCGACGCTCCCAAGACCACCCTCGGACTCGAGATCGGCAGCTGGGAATATCGTCGCGCCACGCTGGATTACAACCGCCCGCTGAGCGAGCGGCTCGGCATCCGGGTTAACCTAGTCGACATGGATCGCAAGGGCTGGCGCGAATTTGACATGGAGACGTCGCGCGGGGCTACCCTCGCCACGACCTGGAAGATCGCCCCGAGCCTCGAGTTCCGCGGGGAGGTCTCGACGGACCGCCACCAGAACCGGAACACCGGTGCGGGCCAGGACGAGCGCTTCACGGGCTGGGACGGCCAGACCGTGTTCCGCGGCCCGGTCACCAATGCGATGTTCTCGACCAACGCCACGGTGGGCCAGAACAACATCGCCAATGCGAGCTATGGCACCCTCTCCGTCTTCGGGCTGGGCAACGGCGTGCCCGAGAACAGCGCGGCCGGCATCACCTGGAGCGGCGAGACCAGCGGCGTCAACCGCCAGGGCAACCAGACCTATTTCTACAACGTGTACGATGGCACGGTGATGAACTACCAGAACTACGCCATCACGCGTCGCGCCGACGAGACCTCGCGCGTCCCGCTCTGGACCACGACGGCTCCGAACGGCAAGTTCTTCGTCCGCGGCACGACCGACATCGACGGCAACCCGAACGACCGGTTCGGGCGCGTGGCCCCCTTCGGGCTTGGGCGCTCGTTCTGGGTCAAGGACGGCCTGCCCTCCGACCTGTTCGACCGGACGTTCAACAACTCGAAATTCAAGTTCCCCAGCCAGCGCTGGATCCCCACGCTGGACAAGCCGGCGACCGAGCAGCGGTCGAAGGACGCCAACGTGGCCCTGACCTACACGAAGGGCAACCTGGCGATGGAACTCGGCGGCGACATCAACCGGAACCACAATGAGACGCGCTCCTGGGACAACCCCGGCGGCGCGATGGGCGGCGGACGCAGCGCGTCGATCGACATCAACATGACGAAGCCGGACGGCACGCCGAACCCGGGCTTCCTCGACGTGATCAACTCCTTCGGCATGTCGCAGGCCGACTCGATCACCATCGACCAGACCCTGCGCCTGAACGTCGGCTACACGCAGGACTGGGGCCGGTTCGGCAACTACGTCTTCAACGTGCAGGCCAGCTCCTCGGACCGCGACTTCGAGTCGCGCAACCTGACGTTCAGCCTCAAGACCAACGCCGACTCCCGTCGCTGGCAGAACGACACCGTCTCGATCGTCGCCTGGGGCTCGGACAAGGTCCGCGCCTACAAGGAGCCGAAGTCGGTCGTCTTCACCGACGTCAACTGGTCAACCCCGAACAACCCGGTCATCCAGGCGCCCCGCCTGCTCACGCCGAGCTGGGTCACCAGCAATTACAGCGACACGACCACCACGACCACCTACGGCTTGGCCCAGCTGACCGCGAAGTGGTTCAACAACCGGGTGATCTTCACCGGCGCCCTCCGGCGCGACCTCGCGGAAGGCTACGTCAACAGCGCGATCGCCCAGGGCGACCGCCCGAAGGGATGGATGGGCGAGCTGATCTACCGGCCCGACGCCCCCGCGGACTACTTCTCGCTGACGTACGTCCAGCGGAACAACACCACCGGCCTGCCGATCACCGGCAAGGCGGTGCTGGCGCCCACCCGCCCCCGCACGACGGACGCCGCGACCGGGTTGAGCATCCCGAACCCGCTCTACCTGAACGACCGTTTCCGCGACGACTACAACACGCCGCGCACGAGGAGCTATGGCACCAACCAGAGCACCGGTGTCGTGTTCCACGTGAACAAGATGTTCTCGCCGTACGTGAACTTCAGCAACACCTACACGCCGCAGACGGCCACCTCGCTCGACCTCAACGGCATCCCGCGCGAGTCGGTCAAGGCCAACGGTTATGACATGGGCGCCAACTTCGCCCTGCTCGATAACAAGGTGGCCCTGAAGTTCAACTATTACATCCAGACCCGGCTGAACGACTCGTTCACGCCCCCGGCCTCGGCCAACATCAACACGCTCTACCAGGCCAACGTCGTCGGCGATGCGGACACGACCGATTCCGGCCGCAACGCCCGTGGCGCCGCCAACCTGCCCGGCGCGGACTACCAGGATCGCCGCAACAGCGGGTTCGAGATCGAGGCCTCCATCCAAGGCGGGCTCCCCGGCCTTCGCTTCACGGCCAACGGCAGTTCCGGGTTCTTCACGACGAAGCGCCAGGGCCGCCTGATCAAGGAGTACGTCGCGGTCAACCAGGGACTGTTCAAGCAGATCCTGGAGGACGCCGGCGGCCAGCTGGACACCAGCCGCCACCCGGTGGATGCCCCGCACTCGCCCGGCCTCGCCGTCGCGAGCAGCTCAACCGGCATCGACACCACCTCCGCGGTCGACGCGTACAACAACCTGTACATCAACATGGAGAACCTCCTCCTCGCCCGTGAGCTGAAGGTGCCGACGCAGCCGCAGATGAACATCCTCGGCGACTACACGCTGCAGAGCGGGCCCCTCCGGGGCCTGGGCATCAGCGCCGGCATCCAGTGGCAGGGCCGGTTCATCCTCCTGAACAAGGGGAGTGACACGATCCTCGACCCGAACCAGGCGATCCCGACGGCGATCGACGACCCGCAATGGGACGTGAACGATTACCGCTTCCTGAAGGGCCAGTACCAGACGCAGGCAAACTTCCGGTACAGCTTCCGCCTGAAGTCGGGCGACACGCTCGGCCTCGCGCTGCGCATCAACAACCCGATCAACGATCGGTCGATCAACATCTCCGACGCAGCCGTCGGCGGCCAAGGCCTCGGCTTTGGCGGTGCCACTGCCATCCGCCCGCCGGCCGGCAGCGACCTGACCAAGCCGAATCGCGTCCTGCAGGGCGGCCAGCCGTCCGCCTTCAGTGAGCCGATCAACTTCCGGCTGAACATGACGTACACGTTCGGGAACGGCCGCTAAGCCGTCTCCGTCAACCAAGGCGCCCGCGACTTACGTCGCGGGCGCTTTTTTTTGGAATCCTCGATCGCATCGCGCCGGTTCCCGTAGAGGAACGCAGGCCGTCGCGCGTCTTGTACGACGCAAGGTGAGTAAGAACTAACTACAGTGCTCTGCGGACGCCCGGGGACTCGGAACTGCAGGATTGGGGTCCTGCGGGAACAAACAGACTAGGACAATCCCGGAATGACGCAGAGGGCGGCGGCCAATGCAAATTGGCCGCCGCCATTTTTTCGCGACAACGCAGGGCCGGCGCCTGCGCGGGGCCGGCACGCCGCAAGTAGCGGCCCTACCTATTGCCTTTTCAGGGTGACCTGCTGGACTTGCGGGATGCCCCAAATACCCGCCCGCTTCGCCCTGACCTCGCTCGCCCTCGCCCTCTCTCTCACCGTCGCCCAAGCCCAGCCGTTCCGCGGCCCAAAGTCGGGCCCGGTCCCCGCGCTCGATGCGGCCCCGCCCGGCGGGCTGAACATCGGCACCTTTCCGGGGATCACGGAGGGGCAGATGTTCTTCTATCAGCAGGCGCTGAACCACGATTTCCAGATGGTGGAGCTGGCGGTGACGAATGCGCGCACCGCCTTGACCGCGGCGGCGCTGACCATGCCCCGCGACGACGCACGCCTGGCAGCGGCGGCGGTGAAGCTCGCGGCGGCCGAGGACGCGGCGGCGCTGAAAAAAGCCGAGCTTTTTGCGAAACTGCAGTCCGGTCCAAACCGATTGGACGCACCCCGCAAGGCCGCGCTGATCGCCAACGGCGGGCATTACACCGCTACCGGCGGGGTGGGCGGCGGCAACGCCGGCCGGATCCTGCCGCAGGATTTCAAGGACCACGAGGGGTATGTCTCGCTCTTCGATGGCGTGAGCATGAAAGGCTGGGATGGAAACCCGAAGTACTGGCGGGTCGAGAACGGCGCGATCGTGGGCGAATCCTCCGCGCAGAACCCGAGCGGCAACACGTACATCATGTACCGGGACCTCGAGGCGCACGACTTCACTCTCAAGATGGAGGTCCGGATCGATGGCGTGGCGGGAACGGGGATCCAGTACCGCAGCAAGACCAACCTGCCCTGGCTGGCCGCCATCACCCCCGAGGTCGCCAACAACAACGGCCCGGTGAATCTGGACTGGATGACGACCGGCCCGCAGGCCGATTACTGGCCCACGACCGCGAACACGGGGCAGACGTACTCGGAGAACACCCCGATGCGGATTGAGGTCCGACGCGGGTTGGTCGGCGAGGGCCACGGCTACGGCCCGATCCGCCTGCTGGGCACGGTCGGCGATCCCGCGGCGCTGCAGGCGCTGATCAAGCTGAACGACTGGAACGAGTATACCGTCATCGCCCGTGGGCCGGTCCTGATCCACATCATCAACGGCGCCACCATGGCTGTAATGATCGACGATGATCCGAAATCGTCCAACAACTGGTCCGGCCAGATCGGGATGGAGCTCGAGTCCGTCGGAAAGGTCTCGTTCCGCAACGTGTGGATCAAGAAGTTGAACTAAAGAAAGGCCTCACCAAAGGGACACAAAGAGCACAGGGTGTGGCACGGATTGATCTGTGATGCCTTGGTGCCCTTTCTGTCTCCGTGGTGAAACAAGCGTCCGCTACGTTTACCGTAACGTTTGAGCCGGTCCAGAATGGGACCATCGCGGTGAAGCCGGCTTTGCCGGCGGACGGCAAGGTTCCGGCGGGGACGGTGCTCACGGTTAAGGCGACGCCGGCCGAGGGGTATGCGCTCGACAGCGTCTTCTACCTGGCGCCGGGACCGTTCGGGCGGACAGCCTACGAGGGCACGTCGCCGGAATTGAAGGTGACGATCGACCAGGACAAGGGACTCGGCGCGTCGTTCATCGAGAAGAGCGCGGTCGAGGGCTTTACCGTCCGGAACGACATCGTCTATGCGAAGCCCGGCGTGAAGGCGCTCAAGTACGACGTCTTTTCTCCCATTGGGGCGCGAAATCTTCCGGCCATCATCATCATCCACGGCGGCGGCTGGACGGCCAACACCGAGGAGATCATGCGCGGGCTGGCGCGCGAGCTGGTGCGGGGTGGCCAATATGTCGTGGCCAGCATCGACTACCGGTGGTGGGGCACGAAGGACGGCGACGCGAAGCCCAACACCGCCGTCGACCTCGTGAACGATGTCTTCGGGGCGATCGCCCACTTCCAGGAGCATGCCGCGGAGTACGGCGCCGATGCGACGCGGCTGGGCGTGACCGGCGATAGCGCGGGCGGGCACCTCTCGGCGGCGGCGATCGTCCTGTCCGACAAGGTCGGGACCGTATTCACCCCGAGCTATCTGCCCCGCGGGAAATCGGCGTCGCAGGTCGGCCGGGAAATCACGGCGGCGATCAAGGCCGCGGCGCCAAGCTACGGCGTGTTCGCCGGCGGTTTGTTGGGCAACGTGATGGGCTCGGACGGTCCCGGGATCCTGAAGAAGGTGTCGCCGCAGGAATTCATCCCGAACATCAGGCATCGCGCGGTCCCGCAGTTCCTGATCCGCGGATCGAACGACAACCTCATCTCGCTCCCAAGCGTCCAGGCCTACGTCGACGCGCTGAAGGCCGCCGGGCAGACCGCTGAGTACGTGGAGGTGCCCGGCGCCGGCCACGCGTTTTTCGACTGGAAGCCAGACGCGGGAACGAAGGCGACTTTTGCCCGATTCGGGGTCCCGTATGCCGCGAAGATGAAGGAATTCTTCAACGGCTACTTCTACCCGGCGCCGTTGGGTAAAGGGGGTAAGGGGGTAAGGCGGAAGGGGTAAGGGGGAAGGGGAAAGGGGAAAGGGGCGGGCCGAGGACGATTGGACGGCACGGAGGCCGTCCCTCCACAATGGCCAACAGAAATGGAGGGACGACCTCCGTGTCGTCCAGATCGCCCCCTTTACCCCTTAGCGGCCGCTCGGGCCGTATGGTAAGCGACGAGCGCGGCCCCAATTGCCTGCGACAAATCTCCCAAAGCGGCTGGGACGATCTTCATCCGCTCCCTCTGTGCCGGAAACAAATAGGGGAGGGCGGCGTCGCGGATGCCTTTCAGGTACCAGTCCCGGAATTCCTGTGTCGTCGCAGCGGGGTCCATCAGGCCGCCGCCGATCACGACGTACTCGGCGTCGACGGCCACGGTCATCGCCGCCAGGTGGATGCCGAGCGCCTTGGCCTGGAAGCCGAAGATATCGAGGGCGAGGGCGTCCTTTTTCTGCGCCAGCGTGCGCAGGGAGAGCACCTTCTCCTTGATCGGCGCGGGGGAGGTCGCGAGCGCGTGGTTGGGGTAGCGCGGCAGCGTGTCCTCCAGGAGCTGGGGCAGCCCCGAGATCGTGGTGTACGGCTCGATGCAGCCCCAGGTCCGGCCGCAGCCGCATTTGTAGACGCGCGGGTTGCCGAGCAAATGGAGCACGGCCGGCATGTGGCCGCCTTCCATGCCGGCGAAGGTATCGCCCTCGAGCGGCAGGCCGTCGGCCCCGATGTAGGCGACGCCGAGGCCGGAGCCGGGTGCAAGCATGAGGACGGTGGCCTTCCTGTCCGCGCGGATGATGTGGGCCTCGGCCACGCCGCCGTAGTTGCCGTCATTGCCGGCGACGAGGGAGATGGGCCGCCTGGCGCGCGCGCTGAGGGCGGCCGAATAGTCCCGATGGAAATCCCAGCCCGTGAAACTGGCGGGCAGGTTGGCGGAGCGGTCCAGCACGCCGTAGCGCTGGAAGGGGCCGGGGATCGCGAGGCCGACTCCGCGGACCTTCTCCCACGAAAGCTTGTTGTCGGCGAGGAAGCCCTCGACGCCGTCGACCCAGCCGGAAACGACGGCGGCGGGCCCGTTCTGCGAATTAGTCGAGCTCTGCCGGAGGTTCATGGACACCGGCTTCCCGTCGGCCCACACGCCTCCGGTCTTCGAGGTCGTGGCCCCGCTGTCGGTCCCAATAAAAACGCCGGATTGATCGTTCATCTGCGCGGAGGATAGCGGGGAGTGTACGAACCCTCTATAACAAACATGCCATTCTTTGGGGATAGGGAGGGGGACAATGGGGTTCTCGCAGAGGCGCAGGGCCGCAGAGAAATCCGTTGCTGGAGCCACGCACCCCGGGGCTGTCCCGGGACGCGTGGCTCCAGCTGGCCTCCGGCTGGGTCGATCCGGGAGCAACCCGGGGTCAGCGACCCCGGCTACAGCCAAGCGCAACTGTAGCCGGCCTATTCTCCGCGGCTCTGCGCCCCTGCGAGAACCCCATCCGATTTCATGTTGAATTATGACCGACTGCGGCAGCTAATCGATTACCCTGCCCGGCTGGCCCGCGGTGCCTGATTGACGAGCCTCAAATTCAAAATCCTCCTGGCCGCGGTGGCGATTGGCGCGGCCATCTTGATCGTGTACGGGAACACGCTGCGCGCGCCGTTCGTTTACGATGACATTCCCGCCATCGTCGAGAATCCGGCGATCCGGCACCTCGGGGACCTCGCCGTCTTCTCCCCTTCGGGCGACAAGGGCACCGGGGCGAACAGCCGACCGCTGGTCAGTCTTTCACTCGCGCTTAATTATGCAGTCGGTGGGCTGAACCCATCAGGCTACCACGCGGCCAATATTGCGCTCCATATCGCGTCGGCTCTCCTCCTGCTTGGATTCGTGAGGCGCACGCTGTTGCTTCCGGGCATCAGCGACCGCCTGGCGAAGGCCGCATTCCCGATCGCGTGCTCCACGGCGCTGTTGTGGGCCGTGCATCCGCTCCTGTCCGAGACCGTGACCTGCACCATTCAGCGGACCGAGGGGTTGATGGCCATGTTCTATCTGCTCACGTGCTATTCGTACGTGCGCGTCGCCGAGCTGGGTGCGGTGCCGCAGGCCCGACGCTGGCGGATCCTTGCGATCGCCGCCTGTTTCCTGGGCGTGATGAGCAAGGAAGTCATGGGCACGGCCCCGGTTGTGCTGCTGGTCTACGACCGGGTCTTCGTCTCCGGGACCTTCGCCGCCGCGTGGCGGCGTCATCGCGGGCTTCTCCTGGGGTTGGCCGCGTCCTGGGTGCCCCTCGCGGCCCTGGTCATCGCGGGCCGCAACCGGGGCGGGACCGCGGTCTTCGAGCCCGCCGTGGCTGGCAGCTACCTCCTCACGCAGTGCTTTGCCGTCGTACACTATTTGCGGCTGGCCCTATGGCCGCATCCGCTGGTCATGGACTACGGCCCGTATTTTGTCCGGGGCGCGACGGACGTGCTGCTCCAGATCGTCCTGCTGATCGCGATGCTCGCGGGAACCGTCGTCGCGCTTTGGCGGCGCCCGCGGATCGGTTTCCTCGGCGCCTGGTTCTTCCTGATCCTGGCCCCGAGTTCGAGCATCGTGCCACTCGTGACGCAAACGATCGCGGAACATCGGATGTACCTGCCGCTGGCCGCCCTCATCGTCGCCGGTGTCTCGGCCCTTGCGCTGGCCGGGCAGCGAATCGCCTGGGTCGCGGTTGCGGTCCTGGCCGTGGCCCTCGGTGCGGCGACCCATCGTCGGAACGATGACTATCGTTCGCCCCTCTCGATCTGGAGAGTCACGGCCCGGGACTGGCCTTCGAACGTCCGTGCCCATAGCGGGTATGCAGTCGCCCTTCAGAACGAAGGCCGGCTCGAGGAAGCGCTCGTCGAGGCCGCCGCAGCCGTGGCGCGGCCCCCTCCTTATGCCGAGAATCTCGGGATCCACGCCTCGATCCTCGCGGAACTCGGCCGGCTGCCGGAGAGCGTGCGGCAATATGAGGCGGCGTTGCAGCTTGATCCGAGATCGCGCGCGGCTCACTACAACCTGGGGAATGTCCTGGCGCGGATGGGCCGTTTCCGGGACGCGAGGCTCCATTATGAGCGAGCCCTGGAAATTGAGCCCCGGGATTTCGGCACGCTCATGAACCTCGGGAACGTCCTGGCCGAGGCCGGCGAATTCGACGCGGCGG
>JADMIO011280130.1_pt1 | contig 10688 bp, 12 predicted proteins | sample 8958161 | NCBI WGS metagenome assembly JADMIO01 (sample SAMN16585339, study PRJNA669376) | soil metagenome | isolation source: Crop rotation soil | place: USA: Cullars Rotation, Alabama | collected 2011 | reverse complement strand
TCGGCGGTTATTATCATCCGGATTCCGAAAAGGCTTATGCCGCGATGCGACCTTCCGCGACGCTCAATGCGATTGTGGACGGAATTTAAGCAAGTGAGAAGTGAAAACTGAGAAGTGAGAACCGGTAAATGTCTTTACTTCTCAATTCTCATTTCTCACTTTTCAGTTATTCCGTCAATCTCTTCTGCCAGCGCAAAATCGTTTTGCGTGATTCCGCCCGCGTCGTGCGTGGTGATGGAAAATTCGGCGTAGCCCCAGCCGAAAAGGATGTCGGGATGATGGTCGCGGCGCTCGGCTATTTCGCCCGCGCGATTGATAAATTCGAGGGCTTCGGCAAAGTTTGAAAAAGAAAAACGCTTTTTCAAATTATCGCCTTCCGTCCGCCAGCCGTCCAAATCGCCCAAGGCATGCTCGATTTCTCCGGCGCTCAATTTTCTTCTTTCCATATGCGTTTTAACCATTAAACGAATTTGCGTTATACTTTGCTTTTTAAGTATAACGATTCAGTGAAGGTTTGTTCAAAAATGCGTTTTTATAAAGTCATTTTAATTTTATCGGCGGTCGCCGTTTTCTTTGCCTGCGCAAAAACCGAGACAAAGCCGCAGACACCGTTTGAAACGCTTAAATCTTACACGCAGGCGATAAAAAGAAAAGATACGACGACGATGAAGCTTCTGCTTTCGGCAGCTTCGATAAAAATGGCGGAACAGCAGGCGCGCGAGCAGAACGTTCAGCTTGACGAGATAATTAAAAACGAAACTCTTTTTACCGTCAATCAGGACAGACTCGATTTTCGAAACGAGAAAATCGAAGGCGAGCGAGCGACGATTGAAGTAAAAAATTCCTTCGGCTCGTGGGACACAGTCGGATTCGTACTGGAAGAAGGCGTCTGGAAAATCGACAAACAGGCGATTGCCAACCAGATACAAAACGATGTCGAGCAGCGCGACAAACAGCTTGACGACATTTTTAATCAAGGCAGGGTACCTTAAAATTTTTATGAAATTTTACTTAATATTTATCGCGGCGCTGTTTGCGCTTTTTATTTCAGCTTGCGGCACAGCGGTCAAACAGACGGCAAGTCCGACCGATGTTGTCAATAAATATATCGAAGCTCACGACCTCAAAGATGTCGCCGCGGCAAAACAGACTTTTTCAAAAGCCACTGTAAAAATGTATGAAAGCATCGCGGAAAGAACAAAAGTTTCGCTGGACGATACTCTCAAACAGCAGTTTGATGTTGACACCACAAATCTAAAGTCGAAGCTTGAGGTGGTCAGCGAGAAAATCGAAGGCGAAAAGGCGACCGTCGAGATGAAGGACAAAACAACCAACGAGATAGAAAAACTGCCGCTCGTCAAAGAAGACGGCGAATGGAAGTTTGCGCTCGACGAATATATCAAATCGATACTCAAAAAAAGAACCGACGATATGAATAAAACGCCGACCAATAAAAATTAAATTTGAGGAGATGTTATGAAATTTTACGCAAAACATTTGTTTCTATTTTTTATTTTATGTTCCGCCTGCACGCTGTTTCAATCCGTGCCTTCGCCGACCGAAACATTTAAAGAATATATCAAGGCAATCGAAAATAAAGACCTTGCCGGAATAAAAAGAACGACTTCGAAAAAGTCGATTGAAATGATGGAAAAAATGGTCGAACCGGGAAAAACTTTGGAAGAAATGATTCAAAAAGAAGAGCCGGTGGGAGTCTGGAAAAACGCGGAATTTCGCAACGAAAAAATAAACGGCGATAGAGCGACAGTCGAGATAAAAAATCAACCGAACGGAACATGGATGGAATTTCCCTTGGTCAAAGAAGAAGGACGCTGGAAGGTTGCCTTCGCCGAACTGCTTGAAGAAACCCTTCCCGATTTTAAGAAGGAATTCGAATCGCTCGACAAAAATGTTGAAAACAGCAACAAGCAGAATAACAAATAAAAATTTTAGGAGTATTTAGTGGCAATAATCAAACCGTTTCGCGCTTTGCGTCCGGCGCTCGAAAAGGCAAAGCAGGTTTCCTGTGTGCCTTACGATGTCGTTTACGAATCGGAAGTGCGCGCGTTTATCGAAAAAAACCCAATGAGTTTCCTACGCGTAACGCGCTCGGAAGCCGAATTTCCCGAAGGCTCAAACACGCCGACGGAAGAAGTTTTCGCCCGCGCCAAGGAAAATTTACAACAATTTATAGACGAGCAAATCTTCGCATCGGAAGCCGAGCCGTCGGTTTATATCTATCGCCTCGCGTCGGAAACACACGCGCAGACGGGCGTTATCGCCTGCTGTTCGCTCGACGAATACGAGCTTGGAATTATCAAAAAACACGAAAACACGCGCCCCGATAAAGTCGAAGACCGCACCGGGCATATGCTCGCGCTCGAAGCGCAGACGGGCTTGATTTTTCTCGCTTTTCGCAACACCGAACGGATAAAAAATCTGATTGCCGGAGCGGTCGAAACCAGACCGATTTACAGCTTTCATTGTCCCGATGGCGTCAAGCAGACGATTTGGCGCGTCCTTTTGCCCGAAGATTTTGTCGAAGCATTTAAGGAAGTTCCGGCGCTGTACATCGCCGACGGGCATCACCGCATCGAGAGCGCTAATCTGGCGCGAAAAAAGAGGCGCGACGCCAACGCCGAGCATTCCGGCGCGGAAGATTACAACTTTGTCGTCGCCGGAATGTTTCCGTCCGAAGATTTGCAGATTCTCGCATACAACCGCGTCGTCAAAGATTTGAACGGACTATCGGAAGAAGAATTTTTTCAAAAAATCGGCAGTAAATTTATCGTCTCGGAAACCGACCGCAAAGCTCCCGCGGAACACGGCGAAATTTGTATGTATATGAACGGCAAATGGTACAATTTGCGTTTTAACGTGCAGTTTTTCCGCCAGCCCGACCCGATTGAAAGATTGGACGTGAGCATTTTGCAGGACTACATTCTCGCGCCCGTCCTGGGCATCGACGACCCGCGCACAAACAAAAGAATCGGCTTCGTCGGCGGCGCGCGCGGCACCGACGAGCTTGAAAAAATTGTTGACCAAGGCGTGGCAAAACTAGCTTTTTCGCTTTTCCCGACGACGATGGACGACCTTTTCGCCGTCTCCGACATGGACGAAATTATGCCGCCGAAATCGACGTGGTTTGAGCCGAAACTGAAAGACGGCTTGCTCGTGCATTTGATTTAGGTGAGAAGAAATAGCCCGCGGATGAACGCTGGTTTAGCGGATTAGCGCAGATAAATTTTTAAAATAAATCCGTGAAAATCCGCCTCATCCGCGTTCATCCGCGGGCTATTTCCTAGCTTAGATTAATCAGCTTCTGAATTTGTTCCCGAACTTTCTCGTCCTTTTCGCTTTCCAGAATGCTTTTCAGAATCGGCTCGTAAAATCTGCCGTGTTTTTGCAGATTCTGCCGCGCTTCTTCACGCACTTTTGCTGACGTAGATTTTAAAAGAGAGGCTTGTTTTCGAACATCTTTTTCGATTTCCGGCGTGATGACTTCGGCGCGTCCGACCAGAACGCGGACGATTTCCTTCGGCATCGGGTTGACCGTCAGAGGCAAAATTTCGCTCACCGATTTGGTCGGCAAAATGTAAAAAACGCGCAATCCTTCTTCAAACCACGAATCGCGCCAAGTCGTTATCATCGCCTTGGCTTCGCGCGGATAGAGACCTTCGGCGACGAGAATGGTCGTCAGCTTGCCGATAAAATCATCGAGATTCTGCGTCGCCTGCGGGCGCTCGACGATTGTCTCTTTGGTGAGCTTATCGACGAACCTGAAGCCGATGCGCCCGCCGCGATTTTCAAAGACGATGAGATTTTTGATTTCTTCCGCGCTCGTGTTTGCCAGCGTCAGATTTGCGCCGTCAATCTTGACGCTCAAAGGCAGCGTGAAATCGCCGATGCCGCGATAAAACAGAAATTTTTCCTTTTCGATTTTCGTCTTGTCGGCGTTGCAGATTTGAATCGGAACGGCGTCGGTTTCGCGCGCCGGATAATAATGGCTGTATGAAACTTCGCGCAGATAATCGGGCTTTTCATCGGGCAAAAGTTTGAATGTTCCCCAATTAATTCCGCTCGAAAACCTGCCCTGTTCATTCGCCGCAGTTTTGGCATTGACGATGCTCGCCTGCGGATACCATTCGGTAATTTTGCCCTTCGGAAAATCGACCTTGACGGAAACTTCCATCTCCTGCGGCGTGTAAAAATAGATGACCGGCGTTTCCATCCGCACACGCGAAAGCTCGCCCTTGCCGCGCGGCTGGAAAGTCCCTCGAAAGCCTTCGTTACCGGTTTCGGTGTAAACAAATTTCGGCAAATCAGACGCGCCGTTAAGTGGTCGCCAGTCAATCGCCACGCCGTTTTTTCCGGCAATCGAAGTAAACGTTCCCCATTCGTGAACGACCAAATCAACTGGCTTCGCGGTCGCCTGCGCCGTTTCCGGACTGCTGAAATCGAGGAGAGTCAAAGTCAACGCCAGATAGCTGGCGACGGTTAATAAAATCAAGCTTCGTTTCATATTTTCTCCTTATTTTGGCGCAGAGAATCCCTGTCGAATTCTGAATAAAATTCAAATTCTTTGCGGCAAATTTGTGTTTTTTTTTACTAAATTGCTTACTCGAACCAGAGATTTTCGATTTCCGTCCACCAACGGTCGAGCATTTTTTTATCCAGACGCAAGATGCCCTCGCGCGTCACGCCCGCGGGCGGCGGAACCTGCGCCGCGAGGGCGTCGAAAACGTTTCCCTGTTCATTTTTCGGCACGCGCGCGAGCAGATGCCAGAGCGTGACCGTGTCGTATAGATTCGATTCTTTGAGAATCGTCTGCAATGCGCCGCTTCCGCCGTTTTGAAAGTCGAAACGGACGAGCGCGGCTTGAAATTCTTCGGAAGCGTCTTCCGAAAAAGGCGTTCCCAAACCCTTGCCTCTTTTGGTAAAACAAATCGCGCCCGCCGGGACAATCGATTCGCGCCCGTCGCGTTCGAGCGCGACATAGCCGACGGTTACGTGTAGTTTGCTGTTGCCGTCCGCATCGACTTCGAGCGTGTATTCACAACCCAAATCGACCGCCACCGCCGACGGCGTATCGACGATAAAAAGGCGCGGCGGCGCGAGAATTTTCGCCTTCAACTGCCCGCGTTCGAGCGAAAGACGATGCTCGGTCGAAGCAGTTTTAATCAGACGGATGCGCGAATTCGGCTTGATTTCGACCAGCCCGATATTTGCCACCTCGACGCGCGCGCTCGAATTGGCGTCGGTTTCGAGAAACTCGCCGACCGAGAGCTTTCCTTTCTCCCCAATCGTTTGATTTCCAGCTACCGGCGCGCCTGTGATTGTCTCGATATTCCACGACGGAAGATTATTATTTTGCCGGACGACAATCGTTTCATTCGGTTTATTCGACGGCTGAGACGGATTGATTTTCGGCAAAGATTGCGGATTCGAATTTGTGCTCGGCGTTTGAATGTTTGGATTTAAATTTGTGTTTGAAGGAGTAAAAATATTTGTATTTTGATTGGTTAAACCAGCTTCCGGCGTCGGAACATTTTGAGGAATTACGATGTTGGAATTTTGACTTTCCGGCGGCGTGTTGACGACAATTTCCGGCGCTTGTTTTCTGAGAAAACCAAAATAAACCACGCCGAAACCGATTAAAATAACCGCCAATGCCGCCGACAAAGCGCGCAAATTAAACATTTGCGGAATTAACGCCGCTTTCGTCTGCCGTTTTCCGTCGAGCGCGTTTTCGATTTCGTTCCAAAGATGTTGAGGCGCATCGCTTTGCTTCAGATGGCTTGCGAGAGCCGCGCCGAATTTTATTTCGTCGTGCTCGTTCCGGCATTGCTCGCATTGCAAAAGATGCTCGGCAATCGACTGCCGCTCGACGGTCGGCAATTCGTGATTGAGATATGCGGAAAGTTTTTCTGTTATGTGTTCTTGCATTTTTACTACTGTTTTTTCAACGCAGAGACGCAGAGACGCAGAGGAAAATCAAAAAAGAATCTGTGTTTATCTGTGCTCATCTGTGGTTTCATATTCCCAAAATCTCTGTGCCTCTGCGTCTCCGCGTTTAAATTTCATTCTTCAAATGTCCGAGCTTGTTTGCCAGCATCTTGTGCGCGCGGTTTAGACGCGATGCGACCGTTCCCATCGAACAATCCAAGACTTTGGCGATTTCCTCATACGAAAGTCCTTCGACGTATTTCAAAAGAATCGGCAGACGAAATTTTGTTTTCAAAGTCGCCATTGCTTTTTGAATTTCGCCGGAAAGTTCTTGGTTGTAAACTTTTTCGTCCTGCGCGCGCCGCTTGCTGAAAACGCCGAAAACGTCGTCGAGCGAAAGAAATTTTCGCGTCTTTCTTTGCTCGTCGAGACAGGCGTTGACCGTAATTCGGTAAAGCCACGTCGTAAATTCCGCCTCGCCGCGAAACTCGCCGATTTTATAAAAAATTTTCAAAAAAACCTGCTGCGTCACGTCTTTGGCAATTTCTTCGTTGCCGCCGAAAAAGTTCAGAGCGACCGAATAGACGCGTTTTTGATTGTTGGCGTAGAGCGATTCGAACGCCTCTCGGTCGCCGTTTCTGCATCCGGCAAGCAAGTCTTGTTCAAATCTCTTTTCGGTCATCAAGGCGAATCGCTCCATTTTCGTTTTTGTCAATTTCGCTGAAAAAACCGCAAATCGCAAATCTAAAATCGCAAATCCTTTTCTCCTAGCTCAGCAGTTGAATGTCGCGCACGCCGCGAAGAATTCCGTCCGAGCCTTTTTCGAGCTTGAGAATTGGATTAAATCCGCCTTTTTTGCCCGCCTGATTTCGGTCTTCTGATGTGATGAGCTTGTCGCCCTCAAATAAAATCGAATCGACCGAATCTTCGCGAAAATCTTTTCCGGTCAAGGTCATATGGACGTGCGCGGCAAATTTTCTTTCGGGATACGCGGCGGGTTTTATCGAGCTGAATTCGTATCTGCCGTTTGCGCCGGTCAACAACCAACCGCGGAAACGACCGTGTAGCGGTCCTTGCGGCGGCTCGCCGTTTTTCCTGCCATAATATCCGTCGCTGTCGGTGTGATAAAAATAAATCAGGACGTTTGGCGCGGGCTTGCCGTTCGCATTATAGATTGTTCCCGAAATAATCATCGGCAAATCTTTGTCCGATTTTTTCGCTAAAGTGGTTTTCCAGGAAACATCGTCGGGCGCGTCAATCGCGCCGGTCCAGTTTTCGCCCTGACGCGCGTTTTTCTTTATCAAATCCAGAATATTTTCGCTCGATTTTTGCGCCAGCGTGTCGCTTTTGCAGTTGATTAAAAGCGGAAATGCAAACGCGGCGAGCGATGCGCGTTTTAAGAAACTGCGGCGGTTTTCGATTTGTTGGTTCATAAAATTTGTTCTCCCATAAGAATTTGTTGATAATTTAGACGAAACGATTTTCGATTTTCTTCCAAAAAAATTTATGCTCGAAACCGAAAGACTTATCATCCGGCAGTTTACCCTCGACGACATTCCCGAATTGGTCGAGCTTCGCGCCGACCCGGAAGTGAACAAATATCTCGGCGGCGTGAAGAATCAAAACGCCGAATCCATCGCCAAACGGATGGAGTTTTATATCGATTGCTACGATAAATACGGCTTTGGAATGTCAGCGATGATTTGGAAAGCGACGGGCGAGATGATTGGCTGGAGCGGTCTTCAGCCACTCCAAGAAACCGGCAAAACGGAAGTCGGCTACGGGATGGCGAAAGAATTCTGGCGCAAAGGAATCGGGCTTGAAGCGGCAAAAGCGTGGCTCGAATTCGGGTTTACAAAAACGGATTTGGAAAAAATTTACGCTATCGCCGTTCCCGAAAACGTCGGCTCGTGGCGAATTATGGAAAAGCTCGGAATGAGCTTTGAAGGCATCGAAACGCATTACAATCTCGACACCAAGGTTTATTCGATTACTAAAAACGAATGCCTCAATCTGCTACAATCGAGTTTATGAAAGTTACACTCATCACGGGCGCTTCGGGCGGCATCGGCGAGGCGTTTGCCAGAAGATTAGCCGAAAAAAAACACAACCTCGTGCTGGTCGCGCGCTCGGAAAAAAAACTTCACGAGCTGTGCGATGAATTAATGCTCAAACACAAAATCACGGCGCATTACGTCGCGCTCGATTTGAACGAAGTTGAAGCCGACCGGCGACTTTTCGAAGAAACCGAACAACACCGGATGGAAGTCGATTTTTTGATAAACAACGCCGGTTTCGGCTCTATGGGCGATTTCGCCAAACTGGATTTGGAGCGCGAATTGGAAATGATAAATCTAAACATCGCCGCGCTCGTCGCTTTAACGCACCGTTATTTGCAAAAAATGCGCGAGCGTCGAAGCGGCACGATTATCAACGTCGCTTCGACCGCCAGCTTTCAGCCGATTCCGTTTATGGCGACTTATGCCGCGACAAAAGCGTTTGTCCGCTCGTTTTCGGAAGCGATTGCGGAAGAAAACCGCCCGTTTAATATCACCGTCAACGCGTTTTGTCCCGGTCCGGTCGATACAGGTTTTTTCGACGCGTCGAACATAAAAAATGATGTCCGGAGCGCGATGTTCAAAAAAGGAATCCAGACGCCCGAAGAAGTCGTCGAAACTTCTCTCGCGGCGGTCGAAAGCGGGAAATCGCAGACAATTCCCGGCTGGAAAAATTATCTTCTCGCGCGCTTTGTCAATCTCGTCCCGAACCGGCTTATTACGCGCACGATGGGCAGCGTTTTGCGCCCGAAGTTTGAAGATAAAAAATAAAAAGTGTGCTATATTTTCTTAGCTCTAAACTTCAGACAATTAAAAAAATATGAAAACAGCTTCTCTAATCCTTTTAGTTATTGGGTTAATTTTGTGCGGCATCAGCAGTCTGACAATCGTTTATTCGATAACCAGCGCCGTCAACCAGGCAATGGCTGGCGGAGCCGCCGGAATCGGAATGATTGGCGCGGCGCTCGATACTTCGCGCACAATGGGCTTGGTCAATATTTTCGGTTGCGTGTTAATCTTTATCGGCATCATATGCAATATTATTCCGTCATTTACCGGAAGAAAACAGCAAGCTACTTAAAATGAAATTTACGGTTCTCGGGAGCGGCTCGACGGGGAATTCCGTTTTGATTTGCACCGAAAAAACAAGAGTTCTGGTTGACTGCGGCTTGAGCGCGAAGGAAACTTTGCGCCGCCTGGGCGAGATGGGCGAAGACGGCTCAAAACTGGACGCGATTTTAATCACGCACGAACACTCAGACCACGCGGGCGGCTTGCGTGTCCTGCTCAAATCGGTAAATTGTCCCGTTTTTATTTCGGGCGAGACAAAAGAAGCGTATCTGCGCGACACGAAAAGGCAGAATAACGAAGCTGAAAAACGAAGCGATGCGGTACAAAATCGAACCGTCGAAATCGAATCGAGCAAAAATTTCCGCATCGGCGACATCGATTTCGAGCCTTTTAGCGTTCCGCACGATGCGGCAGACAACTTCGGTTTTGTCGCCAGATTCGAAGGAATCAGAGTCGCCACATTGATGGATTTCGGCTGTATCACGACGCTCATCAAGGAAAAACTGCAAAGCTGCGACGGCATCGTTATCGAATCAAACCACAGCCGCGATATGCTTCGCGCGTGCCCTGTTTACACGTGGGAATTAAAACAGAGAATCCTTTCGCGCAACGGTCATCTGTCAAACGAAGATTTGTCCGAATGGCTGACTTTGGAATTTGACGGCGCGGCGCGCCACATCGTTCTCGCGCATCTTTCGCAACGCGCCAACGAGCCGCATCTCGCGCGCCTGATGGCTGAAACCGCTTTGCAGATGCGCAATCCGCTGTTCAAAACCGACACAAAAATTACTATCTCGCACCACAAACAACCGACCGAGTGGATTGGTTTTTAATTTAGTGAAAAGTGAATAGTGAAAAGTGAATAGCGGAAGAATTTTTTCTTACACTTTTCACTTTTCACTTTTAGTTTTTCACTTTTTTAGTCTTTCGAGTCTTCTTCGCGGCTTTTCTCGTGCGGCTTGATAGTCGAGCGGACGACCATAAATTTATTAAGCAAATCAAACCAGAACGGCGCACCGAGAGAGACGGCAAATGCCGTAATCGTCAAGCCGAACAGCTTCATCAGCCAAGCCCAAATCCACGCCGCGTAATCTCCGTTAGACGGACGCGATAAAAGATTGCTCCCGCTCCAGCCAATCGGCAAGCCCAAACCTTCGATTCGGTTAAGACTTATATCCAGTTTGCAGTCCGGCGAATTTGCGTTTGCCAGACACGTCTCGCTGCACGCGCCTTTTGTGTTTACGCTGTCTTTGCATGACTGTTTGAATTTTTCCCAAGCCTCGCCGGTCGGCGGCGGTTTGGATTCGGACGGATTACTCTTAGCGGCGTCCTCGGCTGCGGCGACCATCGAATCGCGCAGAGGCTTATCGTGCCAGAGCTTGTTAGCGATGGAAATCGCGTCGGCGTTAAGAAATATTGCCACGCCGAGTCCGAGCGCGAGAATAATTATATGAGTCCGGCGTTTATACCAGCCGGAAACTTTGTCCATCGCGCTGTTAAACCAATTCTCGATATTTTCGCGCGCTTTGACGACATCATTTCCCGCCGCGTCAATCAGACTTTCCAGCACAGTGGGATCCGAAGCTTGGAATTCACGTGACTTGAAGTCGCGGC
>JADMIO011201794.1_pt1 | contig 10688 bp, 9 predicted proteins | sample 8958161 | NCBI WGS metagenome assembly JADMIO01 (sample SAMN16585339, study PRJNA669376) | soil metagenome | isolation source: Crop rotation soil | place: USA: Cullars Rotation, Alabama | collected 2011 | reverse complement strand
GCCGCGACTTCAAGTCACGTGAATTCCAAGCTTCGGATCCCACTGTGCTGGAAAGAGCACCTTGACCAGCAGCTGCCGGGTGTTCTCGGCGCGCACGTCGCCGGTCATCTCGCTGGTGAGCTCGTTGTCGGGTATCTGGATCGGGATCACCGCATTCAACAGCGGCAGCAGCCTGGCCAGCTCGGGCTGCGCTGCCATCTTGCCGGCAATACGCGCTCGCGCACCGGCCGAGTCCAGTGATCCTTCGAGCCCGAAGACCGCGGCAAACACCGGCCGCCAGGCGAAGTAGGCGGTATTGGATTCGATGGCGTCGGCCACTGCAGCAAGCACGCGCACGCCGGCGCTCTCGGCCCGCGCGCGCAGGTCCGCCAGCAGCTTCGACTTGCCCAGCCCGGCTTCGGCCTCGACGATCGCCAGGCCGCCCTGCTCGCCACCCAGCAACGGCTGGAGCTGCGCCTCGAGGAGCGCGCGCTCGCGTTCCCGCCCGATCATCGGCGCGGCGCCGGCCTGTGCCCGATCGCTGTCACCCAGCGGCCGGTAGGCCGGGACGGGCTGTGCGTGCCCCTTCAGCACCAGCGGCGCGAGCGTTTCGAACGTCATGCGTCCGCGCACCGCGAGCGCGGTCGCGTTGTCGCAAACCACCGACGCGTGCGCCGATTTCATCAGGCGCGCGGCCAGGTTGATCACCCCGCCGCGAAGCATGTACTCGCGCCGAAGGTCGCTGCCGAAAGCGCCACAGAAGGCTCGGCCGGTCGCCACGCCGATGCCGCAGTCGATCCCCAGCCCGTCGAGCGCGGCGCGCAGCGCGCGCGCAGCGTGGAGCGCACGCAAGGCGTCGTTTTCGTGGGCGCGCGGCGGCAGCCCGAACACGGCGAGCACCATTACGCCCTTGTCGTCCATGTCCACGCGCACCGTGCCCTCGTAGCGCTCGATCGCCTGCTGGAAAGCGCGCACGCTCGCATGCGCGCTTTCGAGGCTGGCGGCGCTGGCGTCGCCAAGCTGCGGCAGGTCGGCCATCAGGACGGTGACGTTGCGCTGCTCGGCGAGCCACGCGATCTCCGAGCCCTCGCGGTCGAGCACCGAAGGCGGAACGAAGGGGCGCAACAGCGCCTCTTCGATTTGCGTTCCGGAAGGCTTGGGCGTGGGCCGTGCCGAAAGCGCCTCGCTCACTTCGGCAAGCGCAGTACCCGGGTCGCCGAGCGCCCGCCCTGCCTTGCAACGAGGGCCGATCAATCCCCAGGCGGCCGGCGATAGCACCAGCTCGCCGGGAGCGCAGGCCCTTTCGGCCTCCGCCGCCTCGTGCAGGGCGCGCCCGTCTGCGATCAAATCCCATCGACCGCCCGTGCCGCCTACGAACGCAATGGAGAGGTCTCCCGCGCCTACTCCGATGCGCGTTGCAAAGCGATGGCCGTGCCCGGCGTCGCGGTTGTGCAGGCGCTTCTGGATCGCAAGCCCCGCCTGTGCGGCACGAAGCGTGATGTCGCCGAGCGCATCGCCCGGCTCCATCGGCCAGTAGCACAGGAAGGCATCGCCGGCGATGCAGAGCACGTCGCCACCGTGCGCGTAGACCTCTTCGACGAGATCGGCGAAGTAGCTGTTGAGCACCCAGGTGAGCTGCTCGAGCCCGGCGCGTCCCGAGCCGGTGAAGGTAGCGACGAGGGAGGTGAAACCTTGCAGGTCGCTGAGAAGGACCGCAGCGCTGTGGAGCCGCGCTTCGGGAGTTGCAATCGGACCCCTCGCAAGCCGGCCTGACAGCAGCCTCGGCAAGTAGCAGGACAGGGACCGCGATGCAGCATTCATTGGCATCCTCCCCCGGGGAGACACCTTCCGAATTCGACGATTGCCTCGGAACAACGCCGAGCGCAGACTAGCACAGCCATTGCGCACGCCGACGACTTGCCGGATCGCACAACACCCCGGGGGGGGCCAATTGCATACGATCAGAACCAGTCCGCAGCTTCCTGCAGGCGCGAGCGCCATCGGGCGCGATCCCGACCAGATGCAGCTCGGCGACCAGGTGCAGAACGCACTGAACCTGGTCCTTCCGATGAAGAACCCGGCGCAGATGCGGGCCCTCCTCAAGCTCCTGGATGACGCAAAGCCGCGCGTGCAGGCTGCGCTCAGCGGGCTCCACTACGTCCATTTCGCCCGTTTCCTGCCGTCGCTCGACGGCTCGGCGCTGCTGGTGATCACCGAATACGACGGCGACCTGCGCTCGTACCTGATGGATTTCGTCGCGGTGCTCGGCCCGGAGTTCACCGCGATCCTCGAATTCATCAAGGACGCGCCGCGGCTGCCGGTGAACGCGTACCCGCGCGATTTCTGCGAATTCGTCGAGCAGAACAATGTGGCGCAGGTCAAGGCGTGGTCGGCCTACCCCCATCTCACGGTGATCGACATCCAGGGCCCGCGCCGCTCCCTGCCGCCGCCGGTGACGCCGCCGGTGGCTGTCAAGATCGACCTCGACGACGTACAGGGCAACATCCTGCACGGCTATCGCGTTCACTACGCGCGCCACTTCGCATTGGCGGTGGGCGCAGCGGAGGGTGCGAAAAAGTTCATCGGCGGCCTCGTCTGCGGCAACGAAAGCGCGAGCCCGCAGGTTACGACCGCCGCCCACTGGAAGGAGCGCCCGGAGTACTTCCTCAATCTCGGATTGACTTCGCATGGGCTCGCGGCGCTGGGATTACCCGCGGCAATCCTGCAGCGCTTTCCGAGGGCCTTCACCGACGGCGCAGCAGTGCGCGCCGAACGCGTCGGCGACACCGAGGCGAGCGCGCCGCAGAACTGGATTCTGGGCCATCCGTCCGCGCCCGCCGACCTCCTCCTTTCGCTGTACGCCGACGCCCACCGCGGCCGGCAGTTCGAGGAGAAGACGAAGACGCTCCGCAATCTTTTCGCGCAGGCCGGGTTGAAGGAGCTTTCCTGCCATGATGCGACCGCGCTGCCCGGCGGCAAGGTCCATTTCGGCTACAAGGACGGGATCGCCCAACCGCGGGTTGCAGGCGCCGCCGAGGGCGCGCCGCCGGACATGCAGCCGGAAGCGGCCGCGGGCGAATTCCTCCTCGGCAGGCAATACGTCAACCAGTACGGCGGCAATTTCCTTGGCGACCTTCCCGGGGCGTTGTGTGATAACGCAACCTACGCGGCGCTGCGCATGCTCAAGCAGGACGTACGCGCCTTCGACAACGCGCTCAAGGACGCCGGCTTGCGCTTTGGTGTGGACCCGGAGTGGGTGGCCGCCAAGCTCATGGGCCGCTGGCGCGATGGCTCGCCGCTGACGCTCAAACCCGATGCCCATGGCCCGGCGACACCGCCCCGGCAGATTAACGAATTCGACTACGCGCCCTCGGCCGAGCATCCGACGTACTTCGACGACGCCGAAGGCCTGCGCTGCCCCGTCGGCGCGCACATCCGCCGGCTCAACCCGCGCAGCGCGCAGGTCACCGGCAAGCCGCATGGCCGGCGAATCGTCCGGCGCGGCATCCCCTACGGGCCCGAATTCGACCCGGCGCGGCCGGACGACGGCCTCGAGCGCGGCCTGCTAGGCCTGTTCATCTGCGGCGACCTCGAGATGCAGTACGAATTTCTGATGCAGGTGTGGGCGAACCTCGACATCCAGACGCGCGGGCTGCAGGGCACGCGAGACCCGATCCTCGGCGCCCAGCCGCCGCAGGGCGGCAAGTTCATCATCCGCACCGAGGACGATCGCGAGCCGATCGAGCTCAACCTGCCGCGTCTCGTCACCACCCGGGGAAGCCTCTATCTCCTCGTGCCGGGCATCGGCGGACTGCGCTACCTCGCATCACTCTAAGGATTCCCATGGACACGCCCTTCGACCCGACCCAGTTCGACCCGCATGCGCCGGATTTCCTGGCCGATCCCTACCCGACCTATGCGCAGTTCCGCGCAAATGCGCCGGTGTCGAAGGTGACTTTCGAGATCGAGTACCAGGGCCGGACGGTCCCGCTCTACAACAGCACATGGGTCTTTCGCCATGCGGATGTAAGAACCGTGCTCGAGGGCAAGGCGCTCTTTCTCAAGAACCGCAGCCCGCAGGACCTGCCGCCGGCGCCGTTCGACGTGCTGGGCAACATGCCGAACGGCCTGTTCTCGATGGACCCGCCGCGCCACGACAAGCTCAGGCCGGTCCTCGACACGCTGTTCGAGAAAGCGATCTCCGGCCTCGACACCGCGGCCTACTCGATCGGCAAGCCGCTGCTCGAAGCCGCCAAGGCCAGCCGCAGGATCGAGCTGGTGTCGGCGTACGCGATGCCTTTGCCCTCCAACGTGCTGAAGACGGTGCTCGGAATCTCGGATGGCGACTGGGGTGGCGTGGAGCGCTGGGTCGGCGGCGTAGTCGCCGGCCACGACTACACGGCATCGGCAGCCTTCCAGGCGATGGGCGGGACCTGCGCGCTCGCGCTCGGCGCGTTCTTCCAGGGCCTGACCCGGCGCGGCTGCCCGGTGCAGGCCGAGCGCGGGCGCATGGTCGACCTCATGGTCGTGAAGGCGGAGGAGGAAGGCATGCTGCACGAGGAAGTGCAGATGACGCTCGTCAACCTCGCGGTTGCCGGATACCTGTCCACGGTGTTCCTTGTCGCGACCGGGACGCTCAACCTCCTGAAGAACCCGGCGCAGCTCGCGCTGTTGCGCAGCAAGCCCGAGCTGATCAGCGGCGCGATCGAGGAGATGCTGCGCTTCGATGCGCCCGCCCAGCTTGCCGACCGCTTCGTGGCCGAGGACACCGAGATCGGCGGCATCAAGCTGAAGAAGGGCGATCAGGTCACCGCCGTGCTCGGCTCGGCGAACCGCGACCCGGAGGCTTTCGCCAATCCGGACACGTTCGACATCACGCGGGACACCAAGCGCCATGTCGGCTTCGGCGACGGCATCCACTACTGCCTTGGCGCGCCGCTGGTGCGGAAAATCGCGCCCGTGGCGTTCAAGCTGCTTCTCGACGAGCTGCCCTCGATGTCCCTCGAGGGCATCCCGCAATGGCAGACCGATCCCTACCTGCGCAGCGTGGTCAACCTGCCGCTGGCGATCGGGTAGCCCGGGGAGATCTCTTCTTCATCCCCTCCATCGCCGCGCCCAGGATTCCCTTCGGCATGTAGATGATGAAGAGCACCAGCATCAAGCCGTAGACCGTGGTGTCCAGCGCATGGAACTTGTTGCCGAACCCCAGGCGCAATCCCTCGGCCAGCAGCAGCGTGAACGCCGCGCCGACCGTCGGCCCGAGCCGCACGTACATGCCCCCGGCGATCACGCCGAATACCATCTGCAGGCTGATGCCAATGCCGGACACCGTCTCCGGGTTCACGTAGAGCTGGTACTGCGCGTAGAGCGCGCCGCCGACGCAGGTCATCAGCGCCGAGAGCATCGTCACGCCGAGCTTGAGCTTGGTCACGTCGATGCCGATCGAGGCGGAGGCGTCCTCCTCCTGGCTGATCGCCTCCAGCGCGAGGCGCGCCATGCTTTCGTCGGCCTTCTTCCACACCCACAGGCCGAACAGCCAGAATGCCAGCACGACGTAGAACCACACGAGCTTGTTGGAGAACTGCAGCGCGCCGAGGGACACCGAAGTCTCGGCAAGCGCCGTCTTCGGCGTGGCGCCCAGCGACCCGCCGGTCTGGTCGCGCAGCGCGACGATGATGAGGCGCGTGACTTCCGACAACGCCAGCGTCACCAGCGCGAAGTAGTGCCCGACGATCTTGTAGCGAAAGCACGGGTAGCCGATCAGGAAGGCGACGATCGCAGTCAAGGCGAGCGCGATCGGGAGCCCGAACCATGGCGACAGTCCGTAGCTGTTCCAGCCCATCACGACCACGTACGCGCCGATGCCGAGGAACGCGCCGTGCCCGAAGCTCACCATCCCCAGCCGCCCCATGATCGACCAGCCCGTGTACACGTACCCCCACAGCAGCACCATGATGAGCAGGTGCAGCGGGTAGTTGCCGATGCCCGCGAGCGGCACCAGCGCCAGCGCGGCAAGCGCGACCCACTTGGCCGAATCCGCCTTCACTTGGTGAACAGCCCCTGCGGGCGCCAGAACATCATGCCGATGAAGAACAGGAACGCGATCACGTAGCCCCACTCGATCGCGAAGAAGAACCCGCCCACCGAGATGAACTGCGCGAAGATGAACGCGGCGACGAACCCGCCGATCATGTTGCCCAGGCCCCCGAGCACGCAGATCAGGAAGGTGATCGGCCCGAACGAGAGTCCGATCGCCGGGTGGATGTCGTATTGCAGGACGAGCAGGCAGGCGCCAAGCCCCGCCAGGCCGCCGCCCAGCGCCGAGGTGACCAGGAAGATGCGGTCCGGGTTCACCCCCATCAGCGGCATGATCGCGCGGTCCTGGCTGATCGCGCGGATCGCGGTGCCGATGTAGGTGCGGGTGAGGAAGAGGTACATGCCGAGCATCCCGGCCAGCGCGACCCCGAACGCGATGAGACGCGGCATCGAGAACGAGATGTCCCCGACCACGATCGGCGGGAAGGTCACGCCGAGGTTCTTGAACTCGATGCCGAAGACGAGCGTCGCCGCCGCCTGCAGGAAGAAGAGCACGCCGCCGGTCACCAGCAGCTGGTTGATCGGCTCGGCGGCGAGCACCGGCCGGATCACGAAGTAGTGCAGCGCCGCCCCGGCCAGCGCGACGATCGCGATCCCGGCGGCCATCGCGAGAACGAGCGGCCAGCCGAACGACACGTGGAAGTAGTACACCGAGTACATGCCGATCATGATCATCTCGGCATAGCAGATCCAGACCACGTCGATCACCCCGAAGATCAGGTTGAGGCCCAGCGACAACAACGCGAGCAGCCCGCCCAGCAGGAGGCCGTTCAGCACCGATTCGAGCAGGAAGATGTCGAAGATTTGCGACACTTAAATTCCCAGGTAAGCCTTGCGGATTTCGTCCGACGCGAGCAGCTCCGCCGCCGCGCCGCTCTGCTTGATGCGCCCGGTTTCCAGCAGGTAGGCGCGGTCGACGACCTTGAGCACCTGGCGGATGTTCTGCTCGACGATGAGCACCGTGTAGCCCTCGGCGCAGATGCGTTTCACCATCTCGAAGATCGACTGAACCACCACCGGCGCGAGGCCGGCGGAGGGCTCGTCGAGCAGCAGGAGCTTGGGGTGCGACATCAGCGCGCGGCCGATCGCGCACATCTGCTGCTCGCCGCCCGAGAGCGTGCCGGCCATCTGGTCGCGCCTCTCTCTCATGCGCGGGAAGAGCGAATAAACGAAGTCGAGGCGCTCGGCGTGCTTTCCCCGCGCCGAAGGCAGGAAGCCCCCCATCTTCAGGTTCTCGGCCACCGTGAGGCGCGGGAAGAGCCGCCGGTGCTCCGGCACCTGCGCGATGCCGTGGCCGATCACCTCGTGCGAGGGCACCGCCTTGAGCGAGCGGCCTTCCATCGCGATGTCGCCGGCGGTCACGCCGATCAGCTTGGAGATCGCGCGCAGCAGCGTGGTCTTGCCGGCGCCGTTCGGGCCGATCACCGCCACCGATTCGCCGGCGCGGACCTCGAGGCTCACGCCGAAGAGCGCCTGGAAGCCGTCGTAGCCGGCGCTGACGTCCTCCACGTTCAGCATCGCGGCCGGCATCTAGGCCGCCCTTGCCGCCACGGCCTGCTGGACTTCCTCCGCGTCGGTGCCGAGGTACACCTCGACGACCTTCGGATCGTGCGCCACGTCCTGCGGCTTGCTGTGCGCTATCACTTCGCCATGGTCCAGCACCACGCAGCGGTCCACCACGCGCATCAGCACGCCCATGATGTGCTCGACCCAGATGATCGTGATGCCGCGCTTGTCGCGGATCATCGCGAGCATGTCGGCGGCCTGGTCCATCTCGGACTCGTCCAGCCCGCCCAGGCTCTCGTCGGCGAGCAGAAGCTTCGGCTGCGTGGCGAGCGCTCGCGCGAGTTCCAGCTTTTTGAGCCCCGCGGCACCAAGACCTTCAACGCGCGCGCTTTCTTCAGTCGGGAGGTTGACGAGCGCGAGCGCTTCCTTGGCCTGCGACCACGCTTTCTCCCGCGTCGGCTGCTCCGCCTGTCCATAGAAAGCCGCGAGCGCGACGTTCTCCACGAGCGAGAGCTTCCGGAAGGGCCGGGGGATCTGGTACGTGCGCGCGATGCCCAGGTGCGCGACCTTGTTGGCCGGCGTGCCGCCCACCTCGCTGCCCCGGAACCGGATCGAGCCCTCGGTTGGCGCGAGCGCGCCCGCGATCAGGTTGAAGGTGGTGCTCTTGCCCGAGCCGTTCGGCCCGATCAGGCCGAGGATCTCGCCCTCGGCCAGCTCGAACGAAATGCGGTTGACGGCGGTGAAGCCGCCGAAGGTCTTGGTGAGCCCCTGGACGCTAAGCACCCCGGCTTGGACCGCGCTGGGCGCTCAGCGGCCGTAGGTATGACCCTTGGGAAGCGGGAGCACCGGGTCCGCGGTCTTGATCGCCGTCGGCCAGACGATCTTGGTGTCGCCGCCGATGTACTGCATCACCACCGGCGAGGAGCGCTCGTTCTGCCCCGCCATCGAGGTGCCCGGCGCGAAGAACTTCACGCCGTAGCCCTGGATCGTGCCGCCGACCGGGATGTCGGTCTCGAGCGCGGCCTTGCGAAGCGCCTCGGGATCGATGCCGCCGTACTTCTTGATCGCGCGCGGCAGCACATCGGTGAACAGGATCCACGACTGGTTGAAGCCCATCGACACGTGCGGCGGGATCTCGTCGACCTTGCGGTCCTTGATCTCGGCCGTGTAGCGCTTGATCATCTCCTTGGTGATGTCGCCCAGGCCCGGCTTGAGCGTGGAGGGATTGAGCAACTGCGCCGCCACCGGGTCGACGTTGTAGATGAAGTCCGCGTCCTTGCCGAAGGCCTCGCGCAGCTTGTCATACTGGCCGTAGCCCGCGCCGTGGCCGATCAGCGCCGACCACTTCAGGCCCTGCTCCTTCGATTGCCGCCAGAAGAGCGTGATGTCCGGGTTATAGCCGGTGTGAAGGATCACGTCGGGTTGCGCGCGGCGAAGCTTGGTGATCAGGCTCGAGAGGTCCGGCGAAGTCGCCGCGTAACCTTCCTTGAGCACCATCTGCATGCCGAGCGACTTGCACTTCGCCTCGTTGCCCATCGCCACGCCGGTGCCGTAGGGGCCGTCCTCGTAGATCACTGCGACCTTGAGGTCCTTGGCCTCCTTGCCGAGCCTGGCCTTGGCGTTTTCCTGCAGGAAGGTGCAGGACGCCTCGCCGAACTGGTCCGAGTGCACCTGCGGCCGGAACACGTACTGCAGCTTCTTGTCCTTGAGCACCGCCGAGGCGACGCAGACGTTGGCCCAGAAGAACTTCTTCCGCGAATCCATCTGCTGCGCCATCGGCACGCAGTGGGCCGAGGAGAACACGCCCATCACGATGTCGACCTTTTCCTGGTCGAGGAGGCGCGTCATCTCGTTGATTGCGACCTCGGCCTTGGATTGCGCATCGGCGTAGATGGGCTTCAGCTTGTAGCCCTCGATGCCGCCGCGCTCGTTGATCATGTCGATCGCGGCCTTGGTGCCGATGCCCGCGGCCTGCGAGCCGCCGGCGGCGAACGCGCCGGTGTAGTCGTAGATCACGCCGAGCTTGATTTCCTTCTGGGCATGGGCGGTCGAGATGCCGATCGCTGCGAGACCCGCGACTAGCGCGCGGGCGTAGAAGTGCCGGTTAAGCATGGAACTCTCCTCTGGTTGCCTGCTGGACCGCGATCTTTTCTTGTTGTGCGGGCCAGTGTTTCAAAGGCCCGGGCGAGTGTCAACGGGACTTACACCGGATCGTGGCAGACCACGCACACCTTGTTGCCCTCGGTGTCGCGGAAATAGGCGCCGTAGTAGTTCTCGTGATAGTGCGGCCGTAACCCGGGCTTGCCCTCGTCCTTGCCGCCGTTGGCCAGCGCGAGCTCGTAGGTCTTGTCGACCGTGGCGCGGTCCTTGGCCATGAAGGCGGTCATCTGCCCGTTGCCCGGATCGTGTGGCCCGCCGTCGAAAGGCTTGCCGACGATGAAGAGGGGACGTCCGCCAGTGCCAGGCTGCCAGCCGACCCACGAGCGCTCGGGGACGTAGAAGCGTTGACGCAGGCCCAGGGTAGACATGATTGGGGCGTAGAAGGCGTACGCGCGCGCAAAGTCGGATGCGCCTATGTAGACATGGGAAAACATGAGGTCTCCTCGCTTGTGACTACTGACATAATTTGTGCTTAAGGCCAGGCGTGGCGCGGCTCTCCGGGGAACTTACTGACATTCAACGAGCATCCGCGAGCACCAGGTCGGCGCCTTTTTCGGCAATCGCGATCGTCGCCGCGTTCGTATTCCCCGAAACGACCGACGGCATGACCGACGCATCGATCACCCGCAGGCCCGAGAGCCCTCGCACATTCAGCTTCGGATCGACGACCGAATCGCCGCCAGTCCCCATGCGGCAGGTCGAGGTGGGATGGAAGACCGTCTCGCCCGATTCGCGCACGAACGCAAGCCACTCCGCGTCGCTCTGCACCGCCTCGCCGGGGTACTCCTCCTTCACCACATAGGACTTCAGCGGCTGGGCGTTGACGAGCTTGCGGATGAACTTCGCGCCATCGACCATCATTCGCCGGTCGTTCTCGGTCGAGAGGTAGTTGTACTGGATCGCCGGCGGGATCGCCGGATCGGCGGACTTGATGCGCACGTGGCCGC
>JADMIO011081568.1_pt1 | contig 10688 bp, 6 predicted proteins | sample 8958161 | NCBI WGS metagenome assembly JADMIO01 (sample SAMN16585339, study PRJNA669376) | soil metagenome | isolation source: Crop rotation soil | place: USA: Cullars Rotation, Alabama | collected 2011 | reverse complement strand
GGATGTTCACGCTCTGCCCGGTGTCCTCGTTGGCGCACGTGGCTGTGGTCGTGGTGATGCCCGCGATGGACGTGACGCCGACTTTCGGCACGATCAGTCCGCTCACGCTCGCGAGGATGTTCGGCGTGTCGGGCGCGTTCGACGGGACGTTGAAGCGATCCGTCTTCAGGCCCTGACTCGTTCCGCCGAGACGGACGTTCACCGCGCACGTCGCACTCGGTGCGAGCGTGCGGTTGTTGCAGTTGTTGCTGGAGATCGAGAACGGCGGCGCGATCGGATCCGTGTTGCCGATCCGGCCGATCGTGACATTGACGGTTCCGATGTTCTTGACCGTCAGCGTGTTCTGCTCGAACTGCCCGAGCCTCACGTTGCCGAACTCGATCGCGCCCGGTATGAGCGAGATGCTGGAGCCGATCCTGACGGACGCGGGGTTGAACACGACGGTCATCACCTGGAGAGTGACCGCGGAGACGAACGGCCCGGCGACGCCATCGGCGTCGTCCGTCATCGTGAGGGCGCTCGAGCCCGTCAGACCGCGCGTCGCGAAGGTGAAGGTTCCGACGCGCGCGGGCCCCGAGAGGCCCTGGAAGCTTCCGAAGGCGAGCGAGCTCAGCACGCCGGGCGCCTCCATGTCCGGCTGGCGCCGGAATGCCGGGTCATCGCCGAGCGCGGGATCGAAGGTGAAGGACAGGAAACGGAGGCGGTCGGGATCGAAGAACGTGTCGACGCCGCCGCCGAGCGTCGCCTCCTCCGTGAAATCCATCCACAGGTCGAGCGTCAGCGTGCTGTTCTTGCCGGCGCCCTGAGCCGCGGGCAACAGGCTGATGTTCGGCGCGACGGCAGGCGCCATCGTTCCCGCGCCCCCGCCCATGGCGTGCTTGAGTATCGCAAGGTCGCGGAAGTTGACGTTGCCGTCGCCATCCAGATCCGCGCGCGCATCGTGCGTGTAGAAGGCACCGACCAGAACGTCGAGGTCCTTGCGGTCGACGACGCCGTCTCCGTTCAGGTCATTGGCGAAACCAGTCCCGCTCAGCAGCAACAGGCCGAGCGCGAGTGACGTCCTCATCTCGATTTCCCCCATGTAGGGCGAATGACCGGGCCTGTCCCGTTGGCATGCGGCCGTTCGCAACCGCTGATCTCGTCGTTATGCAGCTGGTTGTCGGGGCGTCACAGACGGTTGGTCTGGACGTCCGTGGTGCGCTGAAGGCTAGCACGCGCGATCGCCCGCCTCAATGCGCGCGCCGCGATGCGGCGCGTGCGTCGCCGCAAGACAGAGCACACACGGAGGATGTGTTCGCAGAGACGCGGTGCCGGGTGTTGCATGGAACGCAGCGCCGACGTCGCGCGTGCAGCTCGGCTGCGCCCTGCGGCGCGGTCGGTCTCGGCGCCACGGCTCCGATGCCAGTGCGCAACTTTCTTGCGCCCGGTGGAACGGACCGGGACGCGCTTCGATACCCGTCACGAACGTCCGGAGTGCGATCGCGGAGATGTCACGCATGTTACATCGGACCACCCGGCAAATCGAACACCAGCACCTCGGCCCCTTCGCCGCGCGCGAGCTCTATCGTCGCCGTGTCCGTGAACGCGATCGCATCGCCCGCCTCGAGCGCAACGCCGTTCACGTCGAGCTTCCCGCGCGCGAGATGCACGTACACGCGCCGGCGCGGGCTCACTTCGAGGCTCGCATCTTCCGCGTCGTCGAAGAGTCCGGCGTACACGCGCGCGTCCTGATGGATGAGGACCGAACCGTCCGCACGATCGGGCGAGGCGATGAGACGCAGGCGGCCGCGCTTCTCCTCCGGCGGGAAACGCTTCTCCTCATAGCTGGGCTCGATGCCCTGCGAAGCCGGCTGGATCCAGATCTGGAGGAAGTGCACGCCATCGCGCGCCGACGGGTTGAACTCGCTGTGGCGCACGCCGGTTCCGGCGCTCATGCGCTGCACGTCGCCGGGCCGGATCGTGGAGCCGTTGCCCATCGAGTCCTTGTGCGCCAGCTCGCCCGCGAGCACGTAGCTGATGATCTCCATGTCGCGGTGGCCGTGCGTCCCGAAGCCCGCGCCCGCCTGGACGCGATCCTCGTTGATGACGCGCAGCGGCCCGAATTCGACGTGCTCGGGATCGAAGTAGTCCGCAAAAGAGAACGTGTGGAAGGACTTGAGCCAACCGTGGTCGGCGTAGCCCCGCTCCTGACTGCGTCTGATAGCCTGCATCTGAGCCTCCTTTCATGGGCAAGACAAGCGCGAGAGGTCGGATTCGAAGGACCGGCAGCGGCGGGCGCTGATAGAACCGACGCTCCTCGACTGCTAGATTACGGCGCGATCAGGCTCCGCGGCACGCCCCGCGGGCCCTGCGGGTCTGCCGATGGATGTATTCATCTCTTATGCCCGCGCCGACGGTCGAGACCTCGCGAATCGCTTGTTCGGGGATCTCGAGAGCCGGGGCAATCGGCCCTGGCTCGATCGCGCGGAGATCGACGGCGGCACGCTCTGGTCGCGAGAGATAGAGGCGGCGATCGACCGCTGCGATTTCCTGCTCGCGCTGCTGAGCCCTGCGTCTTTCCAATCCGAGATCTGCCGCGGCGAGCAGCTGCGTGCCCTGCGCCGCGAGAAGCGCCTCGTTCCGCTGCTCACCCGCGCCGACGCCGATCGGCCCGTCTACCTCGAAGCGAAGCACTACATCGACTTCACGGACCTCACCGCCTACGCGCAGCGCTTCGAAGAGCTGCTGCGTGTGCTGGCAGCGAGCGGCGGTTGCACGCTCGTCGATCTCGCCCCCTCACTGCGGCAGCAGGTGTTGAAGGACGACGCGAGCCTCCGCACGAACATCGGGCCGAATTCCACCTGGGAGGACGTGAGAAAGCGGTCCGCGACGCACGCGCAGCGCTTCCTGCGTGAACTGCTCGGCTCCCCGACACGCGCGAGCACGTACATCGCGGATTGCTACGTGCCGCGCGCAGACGCCACGCGCGAGCTGCAGACCTTCCTCGCGGGCGAGCCGCAGGCGCTGGTCGTCGTCGGCGACCCGGGTGTCGGCAAGTCCACGCTGCTCTGTCATTGGTCCGTCGGGCTGATCGAGAGCGGTCATGCGGTGTTCTTCTACGCGTGCGGCGGTTCGCTTCCGCCTCAGATCGAGGACGAGCTCGCGCGCGACCTGGGATTCGACAACGCCGGCCGGCTCGAGGACGGCTTCGACCAGGTCGACGCGCTCGCGCAGCAGGCCGATCGCCGAGCCGTGCTGGTGTTCGATGGCATCAACGACTTTCACGTGCACGACGGGCCGGCCGTCGCGGAGCTGCTGCGCCGCCTGAACGACATCGTGGGCCGGCTCCATGGGACGAGCGTCAAGGTCGTGATCAGCTGCAGCAGCGCCGCGTGGGCGCGCTTGCGCCGCGATCTCAAGCTCGTCCTGTTCGCGACGCGCTATCACGCCACGGAGCAGGGCGAGCAGTGGCTCACGCTGCGCGCGTTCGATGACGGCGAGGCGGAGGCCGCCTATCGACACTATCGCGCGTTCTTCGAGCTGCCGTCGGAATGGCGCGCGCTCCTGCCGGATCTGCAGGCACGGCTGCACGAGCCGCTGATCCTGCGTCTGCTGGCCGAGACGCACAGTCGCCGCGCGGAGCCCATCGAGGCGCCGAACCTCACGTTCGGGCTGCTCGGGAGCTACATCGCGGCGCGGACCGACGGCGACAGCCTCGCGTTCCTCGACGGCCTCGTCGCACTGATGGTTGCCGAGGAGCGCGCGACGCTGCCCGTCAGTGCGCTCGCGAGCGAGCCCCGGCTCGCGCCGCACGTCGACACCGACGACGAGGATTCGATCTACAGCAAGCTGCTCGACGCGGGGATGCTCACCGAGTCCGAAGGCAACCTGTTCACGCCGGCGACCGTGCGTTTCACTCAGGCGCGCGTATGCGCGTTCCTCGTCGCGCGAAGGGTGGCGCAATCGGGCGGCGCCGGCGAGCAGGCGCTCGCCGACCTGGTGGCGCGTTCGGAGCGCTTCCCGATCCTGTGGGATGCGGCGGTGCTGCTGCTGCCGGCGCTGGCGCCGGACACGGTGTTCGAGTCGCTTGCGGCGTCCGCACGCGCGGATCTGCGCGAGCTCGTCGTGCAGGGTATCCGCGAGCTGCACGCCGACCAGGCGCAGCGCGCCGACCAGCTGCTCGCACGGCTCATCGCCAGTCAGTCCGATGCGGCCCGCCGCACCGCGCTCAAGGCTGCCTACAACATCGGCCCTGGCGCACGTACGCTGTTCATGCATGCCGCGCTCACCGGAGGCGAGCCGTTGCGAGAGGCGCTGCGCGACGTGCTCTACATGATCTGGCGCTCGGCGTCCGAGCGCGGCGACGCGACGAGCACGTTGTACGTCCTCTGGCGGCTCGATCCCCAGTTCACTTACGACCTCCTGCGCGAGCTCGTGAATCAGATCGGGCTGCGCGACTTCCTGCGGGGCGGCCTCCTCACGCGCTTCTTCCTCGAGCTCACGGTCACGATCTACGTCAACCATTGCGAACGGCAGGACGTCATCGACGTCACGGACGAGCTCTATTACGTCCTCACGACGCAGCGACTGCCGTTTCGCAAGGCGCTGTTCAAGGAGCGCGGCGTCCTGGTCCGCGGTATCGTGGGATCCTTCGGCGCCTGGTTCGCACGACCGATCCTCCAGTGGATGGGAGTAGACGACGCTTTCTTCGCGCTGTCCGCGCAGGAACGGAATCCGCTCGCGGCCGCCGCCCGGGCACTCGAGCCCAGCGCGACGGTCGCGGCGCACGCAGTCGACCTCGCCGGGCTGCTGAAGTCCGATCGTGTCGTCTTCCGCGGCGCGGCAGCGCTCGTCGCGGCCACTCACGCCTATCGCGATTTCGACTCGGCCGAGCCCGTGCTGCAGCAACTCGCGCGCGGCACCGACGCGCGCGGGCGCTTCTGGCTGCTGCTGGGCTTCTCCGTGCTGCTGCCCGACACGCCGGCCCGGTGGCGAGGGTTCGTCGACGGGCTGACGGCCAGGGTGCTCGACGAGCCCGCGGCCGGCGCCGACGCGGATTACGGCGATCTCGTGCTGCTTCCGAGCGGGCTCGCCGCCGGCAAGGCCGGCGACACGATGCCGCTCATCGAGGCGCGGTTGCGCGCCGCACTCCAACGCGGTGCGATCGACGACGCCGCGCGCCTCGTGCGGAGTCTCGGCGCGGTCGCGTTCTATTTCCCGAAGACGGTCTGCCGCGTGCTCGCCGCCGCGATCGGTGGCCAGGCGGACGCGCGCCTCGACGACGCGCTCGTCTACTGCTTCGCGCGGATGCGCGCGCTCTATCTGGACGCGACCGACCAGTACATGGATCAGCTAGCCATCGGAGCGGCGGTGCAGCGCCGCGTCGCGGCCGAGGCCGACGTTGACATCGTGCGCCGCTACGTGCGCGTCATCGGCTATTACAACAACGCCGTGCACTTCACGGTGAACTACCCGAAGATGCGGCGGGCTCTTTCCGCCGGTGCGCTCGAATTGCTGGCCGTCGCGCCATCGGCGAAGGAGTTCGTGAGCGAATATGGCTTCCGCGCCGTCAAGATGCTCAAGGATGCAGACTACCGTCTCGTCGAGTGGACCAAAGGCGATGGCGCGGCGCCTTGATGGCACGCTCGGCGATTTCGATCGTCACCGGTCCGCACACGCTTCGTTCACCGATCTCTACCTGTTCGCGCGCCTCTCGGTCTTCGGGTTCACCGCGATGCTGCCGATCGCTGGGGCGATGGCCACAGCCCCGCGCATCGCGGCGGGGGCGCTGGCGGCGCTGCTCGCGGTCGCGGCTTCGTTTCACGTCTTCGCGTACGTCCTGAACGACGTGGTCGACCTGCACCTCGACCGGAGCGAGCCGCAACGGAGCCGCGACCCGCTGGTCCGGGGCAAGGTCGGCGTGCCCGCGGCACTCGCGCTGGCGCTCGCGCAACCGCCGATCGCGCTGTGGATCGCGCTGCGGATCGGGGCCGACGGCACCGCGCTGCTCTCGCTCTGTGCCGCATTCGCCGCCGTCGCGGCTTACGACCTGTGGGGGAAGCGCTGCGCGGTGCCGCCGCTGATCGATCTCGTCCAGGCGCTCGGCTGGGCGGCGCTCGCGTCGTTCGGTGCGGCGTGTGTCGGACAGCCGGGTGCGCGCGTGGCCGCGCTCTGCGGAGCGGTCGTCGCCTACGTGTTGCTCGTGAACGCCGTGCACGGCGGCGTGCGCGATCTCGCGAACGATGCCGCCCGCGGCGCGCGCACGACGCCGATCTATCTCGGGGCGCGCGTTGCGCACGGCGCGGTGACCCTGCCGATGCGGCTCGTCGCCTACGCGCTCACGCTGCACGTCGCCCTGATCGGCGCCGCGCTGGCGGTGCTCGGCCGTCCGTCCGGAGCCGTCTCGTGGTGGATCGCGGCCTGCCTTCTGGCGCTCGTCATCGGCGCGTGCGTGCGATTGTCGGCCACCGCCTATCGGGAGCGGCGCGATCCCGCGCGTGCCGAGTCGGCCGGGGTGCAGCACCTCTTCGTGGCGATGACGCTGCCGGTCGTGCCGCTCATCGCGCATGCAGAGCCCGCTGCCGTCGCGGCGCTGGCGGTCGTGCTCGCGTTGCCCGCGCTCGCCGCCTGGGCTCATCGCAACGCGGCGCGCACATGAGGCCGGCGTTGCTCAGGGCGCGCTCCGGCATCGGTTTCGCCGCCGACGGCGTGCTGCTGCGGATCGAGATCATGCGCGCCAGCCGCAGCATCACTGCTGGAGTCTACGTGCTGCTCGGCGTGTATGTGAGCGGCGTCGAGGGCGCCTGGACGCTCGGCCGGACCTGGGTCGGATGCCTCGCTGCCGCGCTCGTGGTCGCCGCCGCGTTCGTCTACAACGACGTGATGGACGAGCACGTCGATCGGCGGGCGCGACCGGAGCGGCCGATACCCTCCGGGCGACTGGCGCGCGCGGGCGCGCTGCGCCTCGCGCATGCGCTCGCAGCAGCCGGATTCGTCGCCGCGTGGTCGGCGCACGCCGCGCTCCTTCCGTTCATCGGGATCTACGTGCTGCTCAGCGCATGGTATTCGCGCTCGCTCAAGGGCACGGTGCTGCTCGGCAACGCCGCGGTCTCGGTGCTGGTCGCCAGCCTGCCCGTCTATGGCGGTGTCCTCGCCGGCGGCGTGAACGTCAAGCTGCTCATGGCTGCGCTGATGACGTTCTTCTTCAGTCTCGCGCAGGAGATCCTGTTCACGCTCGAGGACATCGAGGGCGATCGCGCCGCCGGGCTGCGCACGACGGCCACCTGCCTCGGTCCGGCCGCGTCGCTGCGACTGGTTCGAGCGAACGTCGGGATCTGCGGGCTCGTCTGTCTGTCGCCGTGGTACCTGGGCTTCGCGACGCCCGCGTACGCGATCGCCGTAGTCGCCTGCACGGTCGCACCGGCGCTCGTCATCACGTTCTCGCTGAGGCCGGACGCGAATCCCGCCAGGATCGGCAACGCGGCCGACCGCATGAGGTCCCTATGGATCACCAGCGTCCTGCCCCTCGTGTTGTTGCGCTGACACTGCGCGCCGGCGCCCTGGCTGTCGCGGTCGTGCTCGGTGCGACGGCGGCGCGGGGCGACGACTCGCAGGAGTGCCTCGCGACTCGCAACCAGATCGAGCGCTGGATGCAGCTCGAGAGTGCGAAGGGCTACGACCTGCTGAAGACCGCCAACGCCGTGCGGCTGCAAGCGGCGGTCATCCTGGGCCTGGTGCGCAGCTCCGGTCCCGCACCGCGCCGTCTGTGGATGACGCACGAGCGCTACTTCGACGCCTACATCGACGTCGCGGGCATCGCCGCAGAGAGCGCGCCCGCGTTCGCGCTGGCCGCGCGGGACAATCGCGAGGACGTGGTGCTCGACTATCGGACGGGCGTCGTCGTTGCGGCCGTCGAGAAGGGTTCACGGCCCGATCTCGCGGTCAACGTGCTCGCCGGCTGGCAAGGCGCGGCCGAGTCCTACACCTACGAGGACCGTACCGCGAGCCCGCCGCTGCGGGTGACTCACGAACGCGTGAACTCGTTCCGCCTGCTGGTCTACGACGATGTCATCGTCTACGACGCCATCGAAGGCATCACCGGCCGCGCGACCGGCGGCGCGCTCGGCGCCGTGTTCCGGGTGATCGGCGACGGCAAGGCGGTGCGCGCGCGCTTCGTCGTCGCACCCGACGGCGTGCAGATCACGCGCACGACGGCGAAGAAGGGCCCCATCGAGATCACGCCGACGGCCACCGTCTATCCCGACGGCCGGGGCGAGCGCGGTCTGCCGCGGCACCGCGACGATCTCCGCGCGCTCGAGGGTCGCTTGCGCACGCCGCTCCAGCTGCGATACGTGCCGCTCGATACGACGACGATGCCCGATCTCGCCACGCAAGACTGCAGCTGAACCGCGCCGCGCTCTCGCGCCGGACTCACGGCACCCGACACGCATCACCGGTCGCGGCACGCGGGCACGAAACGGCGCTCGGCGGCGACTGTCGGTTCGCGAGGGGGCGCCGCGAACAAGTCGAGGAGCGGACGTGAAACGGTCCGTGACGCGCGGATGAACGCCGCATGGCCGAGCGCGCCGGCGCCACGCGCCAATGCAGGAGCTGTCAGTGGATCAGGGCCTCTGGACGGATGTAGTAGACTGCCCGCGAACGCACGGTGAACACACCGCTTTCGGGGGATGTCGGATGCTCGCCTGGTTCGATGCGCTCGAGGGTGTCCGGCTGCTCTTCGCCACGTGCGCCATCGTCGGCGCCCTGCTCCTCTCGTTCCGCATGGTCGCGCTCTTCGCCGGAGTGCACGACATCGGCATCGGCCACGACGTCGACGCCGCGCACGCGGACAGCGATGCGGCGTTCAAGATCCTCACGCTCCAGAGCCTGAGCGCCTTTCTCACGATCTTCGGGCTCGTCGGCCTCGCGCTCTATCCCCGACTGGGTACCGATCTCGCGGGCGCGGCCGGGGCGATCGCGGGCGGCGGGATCGCGGGCTTCATCGCCATGCAGGCGACGGCGCGCCTGTTCGCCGCGATGCTGCGCCTCCAGTCGAGCGGCTCGCTGTCGCTCGAGGACTGCGTAGGAACGGCCGGAACGGTCTATCTCACGATCCAGCCCGGCTCGGGCGGAAAGGTGCAGGTCACGGTCGCCAATCGCCTGCGCGAATTCGAAGCCGTGTCGGCGCACGGCGAGCGGCTCGACACCGGCGTCGAGATACGGGTCGTGAATGTCGCCGGCGGTGCGCTCGTCGTCGAGCGCAAAGATTCCTGACTAAAACCCGTCCCGGAGGAGCTCAGCATGGACAACAGGTTGACCCTGCTCATCGCCGTCGCCGCAGTCTTCATACTCCTCACCATGCTGATGTTCCTGGCGGCGCGCTACAAACGCTGTCCGTCGGACAAGATCCTGGTCGTGTACGGCAAGGTCGGCGCCGGGCAGTCCGCGCGCTGCATCCACGGCGGCGGCGCGTTCATCTGGCCGCTGATCCAGGACTACTCGTACATGAGCCTCACGCCGATCTCGATCGCCATTCCGCTGCAGAAGGCGCTGTCGCTGCAGAACATCCGCATCAACGTGCCGAGCACCTTCACGGTCGGAGTCAGCACCGAGGAGGCGATCATGTACAACGCCGCCGAGCGCCTGCTGAACCTGCCGCAGGACGACGTCGAGAGCATGGCCAAGGAGATCATCTTCGGGCAGCTGCGGCTCACGGTCGCCTCGCTCACGATCGAGCAGATCAACCAGGACCGCGAGAAGTTCCTCGAGGCCATCCGGCGCAACGTGGCGCCCGAGCTCAACAAGGTCGGGCTCTATCTCATCAACGTGAACATCACGGACATCACGGACGAGTCCGGCTACATCGACAGCATCGGCAAGAAAGCCGCCTCCGAGGCGTTGAACCAGGCGAAGGTCGACGTCGCCGAGCAGGAGAAGAAGGGCACGATCGGCGAGGCGGACGCCGTGCGCGAGCGCACGATCCGCGTCGCACAGAACGTGGCCGAGTCGGACAAGGGACAGAAGCAGGCCGAGGCCGACAAGCGCGTGTTCATGCAGGCGCAGGAGGCCGAGGCAGTGCGCGGGGAGAACAAGGCGCGGGCCGACATCGCGACGACGAACGCCGAGCTCTCCGTGCGCGTCGCCCAGAACGCCGCGGCGTCCGAGAAGGGACAGAAGCAGGCGGAGGCCAACAAGCGCGTGTACATCCAGCAGCAGGAGGCGGAGGCCGTCGGCGGCGAGAACAAGGCCCGCGCGGATATCGCGGTGAGCAACGCGGAGCTGGCCGTGCGGCAGGCCGAGGCGGAGCAGCGCTCCGAGGTCGCGAGGCTGACGGCGCAGGTGGAGATCCAGAAGGCGCTGGCCGCAGCGGAACAGGAGCGTCTCGTCGCCGCCGAAGTGGTGCGGCAGGAGATCGAGAAGCGCAAGGTCGAGATCGCCGCCGAGGCGGAGGCCGAGCGCATCCGGCGCGAGGCGAAGGGCGCCGCCGACGCGATACTGCTCAAGTACCAGGCCGAGGCGCAGGGCATCCGCCTCGTGCTCGACGCGAAGTCGAACGGCTATCAGGGACTCGTGCAGAGCGCCGGGAACGACGCTCGCGCTGCGGCGACGCTGCTGCTCACGGAAAAGATCGAAGAGATCGTCAAGCTGCAGGTCGAGGCGATCAAGAACATCAAGATCGACAAGATCACCGTGTGGGACTCGGCGGGCGC
>JADMIO010835485.1_pt1 | contig 10688 bp, 14 predicted proteins | sample 8958161 | NCBI WGS metagenome assembly JADMIO01 (sample SAMN16585339, study PRJNA669376) | soil metagenome | isolation source: Crop rotation soil | place: USA: Cullars Rotation, Alabama | collected 2011 | reverse complement strand
AAAGCACTTTGATCGCCACCGAAGCTCCGCATAGCGAAAAGTATGATAGTGCTCCCGCCGAGGTGACTTCCGCGGACGTCATCCGCCGTTATTACAAAGCGATCGACGCACGCCAGTACGGCGATGCCTACAGGCTATGGTCGCAATCAGGCAAGGCAAGTGGAAAATCAGAAACCGATTTCGCTGCCGGATTCGCGCAAACACAGTCTGTGAATGTCACGGTCAGCGACAGTGTTCGGACCGAAGGCGCAGCGGGATCTCAATTCGCAACGATACCGGTCGCGATCGATGCCACTCTTCGCAACGGCACGCATCAGCACTTCGCTGGAACGTATACGCTGAGGCGCTCAATGGTAGACGGGGCAACACCGGAGCAGCGCGCGTGGCGGATTTACTCGGCGGATCTCAAGTGATCAGGATCTGATGATCACCGTGGGCACAGTGACGAGAGTCGTCGGTCTCGCCGCTGTCCTCTTCCTGTGCTTCGCTCTGGGAAGCACGATCGCAATGCGCGGAGTGGCTCAATCTCCACAGAGCGGTGGGTCCTCTGCGCTCACTCTTCTCCTTGTTTGCTTCCTGCAGGCGGCCGGCGTCTCATATCTGATTTTGCGATCCCGTTGGAGAGGCTGGCGATTGATGGTCGCGATTTTCGTCATCTACTACGGAGTCACGACGTTCATGCCTCAGATCGAGTCGGCGGTTTTCCTTACAAGGCTCCCGCCCGGCGTCCTGCCGCGGCTCTTCCTGATGGGACTTCTGATCGCGATTCCATTCTCCTTTCTCGCCGTCGTCATCCTCGGGAAACGCAAAGGCGCCGGACAAACTACGGCTCAGGATTTCCGCGCGAGGCTTCCTGTAAGCTCATGGTCGTGGAAACTCACAATAATCGCCGTCCTTTATGTGGTGCTCTATTTCACATTCGGTTATTTCATCGCCTGGAAATCGCCGGCAGTGCGTGAGTTCTATGGCGGTACCGATCCCGGCAGCTTCTTCGCCCAGATGCAGACGGTAGTGCGGAATACGCCCTGGCTCATCCCGTTTCAGATCTTCCGCGCATTCTGCTGGGCTGGCATCGGCGTCGTCATCGTTGACGTGCTCCAGCGGTCCAAACCGGAAACTGCGATCGTCGTCGGCTATTTGTTCTCGATCGTAATGTGCGCGCCACTTCTGCTGCCAAACCCCTATATGCCCGAATCCGTCAGGATGGCGCACCTGGTGGAGACAGTTTCGTCGACTTTCATCTTCGGGTTGTTCACCGGATGGTTGTTGGCCAAACCATAGCCCTTGACAGGCAAGCGGATACTTGCCTATATATAGGCAAGGAAATACTTGCCTATGTCAGAACGACGGCACGACACTGACCTGCTGTTCAAGGCCCTGGCGGACCCGGGCCGACGCAAGCTGCTCGATGTACTCCACGCCCATGACGGTCGCACGCTTATGGAGCTTTGCGAGCATCTCGATATGACTCGTCAGGGCGTCACGCAGCACCTCGCCGTTCTGGAAGCGGCAAACCTCGTCGCCACCCTGCGCAACGGACGGGCGAAGCTCCACTTCCTCAATCCGGTACCGCTCCAGCAGATCTACGAGCGATGGATTTCCAAATTCGAGAAGCCGCGTCTCAAGGCGCTGTCGAACCTGCACCGACGACTGGAGAAAGCCAATGCCTAGATCGACCTTCGTTTACGTGACCTATATCCGCACCACCCCGGAGAGGCTGTGGTCCGCACTGACCGAAGACACCGAGTTCATGAGGGAGTATTGGTTCGGCACCTACTGCGAGAGCAATTGGACCGCGGGTTCCTCATGGAAGCATTTCTCCCCCGACGGCGTGTTGCTCGACGCCGGCGAGGTCGTAGAGGCTGATCCGCCGCGGCGCCTTGTCATTCGCTGGGAGAATCAGAACAAACCGGAGCTCAACTCAGAGGGTATGTCGCAATGCACTATGGAGATCGAGCAGTCCGGAACTGCAGTCAAATTTTCCATTACGCACAGCATCGGCCGCGAACCGTCGCAGCTCATAACAGCAGTATCCGGCGGTTGGCCGAAGGTCGTTTCCAATCTGAAGTCGCTGCTTGAGTCCGGATCACTGGTGTTGGATGAACCATATCCTGCTCAAACTGCGCAGGGCAAAAACTGAAATCGTTCAAGCCTGACAGCACACGCTTTGAACATGCATGCGCCGAGTTTTTGAAGGAAACTGCTTTCCACTTGTGCGCCGGATGCGCTGCCGTGAAAGTTCGTCGTCTCCTTCGAGCTCGAACACGATGCACACGTATCTGCAGCGGCTGCGCGCCATACCGATTGCCGCGATCCTGACCCTCGCTCCACTTCATCACTCTGCGACCGCTAGCGCGCAAACTGTGAAGACCTCGCCCTGCGCAGCCGATTCCAGTTTTCAGCGTCTCGCGTTCTGGGTCGGCGACTGGGAGGTTCTCGACAGCGCCGGCAATCACTACGCAAATCAGCTCGTGCGCGCCGCAGTCGATCAATGCGTGATCACCGCGGAATGGACCGGCCGCGTCGGCGACAAGGGCCTGAACATCTCTTCATATGATGTCAGCTCACACGATTGGAAGCAGATGTACGTCGGCAATCAGGTTCCATCGCCGCTCGGCGTTCAGCTCCGCAAATCCGATCCGACTTACGACGGCCCCGGCATCCGGTTCATCCCGCTCCTCGACGCGCCGTCGGGAAATCTCAATCGCGCGCGAGTGACGATCATACCAGTCAGCGAAGGCCGAGTCGAACAACTGTTCGAGAGCTCCTCGGACGGCGGCAGCACATGGCGGGTTGTGTTCAAAGCCGAGCACCGACACCGCGCCTAGAGCGAAATCGAGCACAGGAAGTGCAGCCCCTTAGTGCTCGATCGACCAACCAAAGGAGTTTGTGATGTTTTCTCGCCCCGGTTTCACGCCGCGTGCATTCGGCCTAGTCGCGTTCGGATTTCTCGCTGCCGCCTGCAGTCAGCGTCAGGACACGTCTTCATCGGATACATCGTCTGCCAGCTCCACGACCGCAGCCAGCGCGGACACATCCACGATGGTGCGCGGAACGGTGACGACTGCATCGCCGACACAGATCGTAGTGGCGACTTCGACGGGGAATGTCACGGTCGCGGTCACTCCGCCGCTCCAGGTCTACTCGCGCCAGCCTGCGACACTCGCCGACGTCAAGGACAACGTCTTCATCGGCGTCACGACCGTGAAGCAGCCAGATGGATCCGAACGCGCGACCGAGATCCACATCTTTCCAGAGGAGCTACGCGGACTCGGCGAAGGCAGCCGCATGATGAATGCTGGATCCGCGGGCAATCCGGGAAATCGGATGACCAACGGTGCGGTCTCGGAATCACGGATGACTAACGGCACTGCAGGCTCGCGCATGTCTAACGGCAACGTCACCAATGCCAGCGGCTCGACACTCGACGTGCAGTACTCGGGTGGCTCTCAGAAAGTCACCGTCCCGCCGAATACTCCGGTGACCCAGATCAAGGCGACATCGAAGCAGCTGGCCACCGGTGATCGCGTCGCGGTGCAGGCAAAGAAAAACGCTGACGGATCGCTGTCGACCAATCGGGTGATGCTGGCCGGAAAGTAAACTCACGAACGCGTACTCACGTTTACCACACCGTTACAACCGTTTTCTATTGACGCTCGCTGGTACTGCTCCTATCGTGACGACAATGAATCGTTTCCGCTTTGTCGTTTGCTGCTGCATCGCGGCGTGCGCGCCGGCCACCTGCGCGTGTCCGCGCTGCACCCGGTGTTGTGACGCGACATAGCGGCTGACATCTGCTCTCGCGTACGCCCCGGGCTCTCCGTGCCCGGGGCTTTTTTTTTACCAATTCTCCAAAGGACAGCTTTATGTCGAAAGTACTGGATGAAGTTCTCGCTGCGAACGCTGAGTACGTCTCCTCGTTCGGGTCAAAGACCAATCTCGGGATGCCTCCCGCGCGGCGCTTCGCGATCCTCACCTGCATGGACGCGCGGCTCGATCCGGCGAAATACGCCGGCCTCAGCGAAGGCGATGCACACGTCGTTCGCAACGCCGGTGGACGCGCCAGCGACGACGCCATCCGCTCCCTGGTGATCTCCTACAAACTGCTCGGCACGCGCGAGTGGTTCGTCATTCACCACACCAATTGCGGTATGGAGTTCTTCACCGACGACCTCATCCGCGGACTGCTTGCGAACTCCCTCGAGACCGCGGAGCTCGGCGCCGACGGTTTCCGCGATGTCGGCAAAGGACCCGGATCAACCGAAGGCCAGTTCATCGACTGGCTGACCATCAGTAACACCCGGCAGGCGGTGGTGGACGACGTCACTCGGATACGGCAGCATCCGCTGGTGCCGAAGACCATCGCCGTCTACGGTTACGTCTACGACGTGAAGACCGGCAAGCTGATCGAAATCGAAGAGGCCACCCGCGCCGGCCGAGTCGAGGAGACTCGTGGAGTCCGAGCCGGCGACGTCGAGGTTCCGATTCAGGAACAGGTCATGGGTTCCCTCTAACTGACGAGGGCCGGGTGAAATCGTCTATAGAGGATGACAGTCACCCGCCCGATAGAGGCGCGGCCCACCGAGCTGGAAGAACGCTTCTTCGATCTTTCCATCGACATGCTCTGCATGCTCGATTTCAACGGCTACTTCAAGCGACTCAGCCCATCGTGGGAGCGCACGCTCGGGTTCACCCGCGAAGAGCTGATGTCGCGTCCGTTCGTCGAATTCGTCCATCCCGACGATCGCGAGCGCACCCTCAATCAGAACGCCGCCGTCAAGCGCGGCGGCCAGGCGCTCGGCTTCGAGAACCGCTACCTGTGCAAGAACGGCTCGTTCCGCTGGTTGCGCTGGAACGCGACGCCAGATGCGTCGTGGAGCGTGATCTACTCCGTCGCGCGCGATGTCACTGAGATCAAGCAGGCGGCGGAAGAGCGCGAGCGACTGGTGCACGAGCTGCAAACCGCGCTCGCCGAAGTGAAGACGCTGCAGGAGATCCTGCCGATCTGCTCATTCTGCAGAAAGGTGCGCGACGATGAGAATTACTGGGACACCGTCGAGAACTACGTCTCAGCGCACACGTCGATGTTGTTCAGCCACAGTATCTGTCCGACCTGCATGGAGAAACACTTCGAGGGTCAATGACCAACGCGCGTGCGCCGCTGGATTCAGCGAAGCACGCGCGTCGGTCGCTCGTTCAGCGCCGCCAGCTCAGCGCATTCACTTTCGCCGCAACGCAACGGCCGAGAGCCTGTCCGTTGACATTTCCCGATTGAAAGTGGATTCCCGCGAATAGCCGCGACATTCCGGCCTCCTCGGCGGCAGCGAAGATGCTTGGGAACGAGCGCGGATCGAACCCGTCCGCGTCGTGCGCGTGATCGACGAAAGCGACGTGCTCTCCGAAGAGCGCCTCGAGGGTCAGTGCCACCGCTGCCGATTGTCCCGAGTGCGCCGACACATATTCGGGGAACGGTGGCGTCGGCAGCAAGGGACTGTACGTCGGATCGACCACTCGCCGGATGTAGGTGATGGGGCGAACCAGATTGTACTCATACTTCGCCGACCAGATCGCTGTCAGAGCGTCAGCATCAGCTACCCCCGCGCGCCCGTATGCTTCCGCGGCCTGCGCCAGATTTGCGTTCTGCTGCTCCACGATCTCGTTCACGATCGCGAATGAGTGTCCCGGCCCGGAAATCGTGCCCGGACCGTCCGCCCAGTACCGCGCAATCGTCGTGTGCTCCGTGGTGGGATGCAGCCAAAACTGGTAATCGATGTTCGCCTCGCCATAGAACGCCGAGTTTGGATCCTCGGAGTAAGCAGGCGGCCGCCCCGGGTCGCACTCGGCGGCGTTCGATAACGCCAGCGTTGTAGCGTTTGTCGCCCAGAATGGCTGCATCGCAATCTGTGTTGCCGGTGTCGGCACCCAGAACGCCGGACCAGTCGGAGGAGTGTACGACGTGGGGAAATTGGTGAGGTACGATCGATCTTCACCGTCGTCGCGCGACGTCGCGAACACCGCGGCACCGACGGAGCGACCAAACTCACTCGAGAGTTTCGCGATGCCTGGCGGCACGCCGGCGCCGTACTGCGACGCAAGACTCGCCTCAAGCGCATTGAGGTCGGCGATGTTGGCGCTGGCCATGTTGGTCTGATCGCCCCACAGCCCGCGCATTACTTCGGCGAGCGCAGCGTTCGCCACCAGCGCCCAGTTGTAAGGAATTCCATTTGCCTGGGGAAGCGTGCCGACGCCGTTCAATTGACCGGCGACGGATCGATTGTCGGGCATTCCTCCGACAACCGATTCGTAAAGTGCGAGTCCCATGTAGCCGAACGCGCGCGCCTGCACCGGCGGAGTGAACCCAGCGGTCTGTTTGCTGAAACGCAGCGAGAGCTGGTAATAGGCGAGCGGAACACCGGCATCGTAATCAGCCGCCGTCAGCCTCCCGATTCCGTTTTGATAGTTGGCCGCCTGCGGCGCATCGATCGTAGCGGTCCGGTTGTCCGCGCAGGCAGCGAGCAGCACGCCGATAGCGACGGCACGAATGGCAATCATGTTCTCCTCCGGTGATGATTGTGCGAGAGGAGAGTAGGACCGGACGCTCAATAGCGACCAGACCAAAAAATGAACTGTCTGGCAGCTTACGCGGTGACCGCCTTCACGGCGCTTGCCATGTTCTTGAAGCGCGTGACGCCGAGCCAGTTCGGCAGCGCATTGCGGTACTGCGGGGGACCGTGCACTTCGACGCGGCCGTCGCGCATTGCCTCGAGCAGTCCGAGGTGGCCGAGGCAAACGCGAGCGAGCGCTTCGACGTTGGCTTCGATTTCCAGATTGACCTCGTAGCCGGGATCGAAGAGACACAGGTCGACACTGGGACGCTGCAGCACCAGCCAGAAGAATCGGTCTCGGTGTCCGTGGAAGCGAAAGAGCAGTACGACGCGTTGGTCGGGAAGAGCATCGACGCGCACCAGTCGTCGCAGCGACCACATCAGGAAATCGGGATCGAGATCCTTGTCTGTGAGATCCTTGGCCGCCCAACGATAGCCCCACGTGCCGAGCGCATCGATCACCGTGCCGAGTTCCCGACCACCAGCGGTGAGCTGGTATTCCTGATATCCATTGGCCGTCGGTCGCTGCTCGATGATGCCGCTCCTTTGCAGCGCGTGCAGCCGTTGGGTGAGGAGATTTTTCGAGATTCTCGGTACGCCGCGATGGATGTCGGAAAATCGTTTGCCGCCCATCAGGAGCTCGCGCAGAATGAGCGGCGTCCAGCGCTCGGCGAAAATCTCTGCGCCGAGCGCCACGGGACAGAACTGTCCGTAGGCGGTCATGCTGTAGTGTGGATCTGGCCCGGGGGTCGGGCAAGTCCAATTTTTGAACCTGAACGTCAGATGACGGCGGCCGCCGCAAAATCGTCTATGTGATATGGAAATGAGCTGGTGGGCCCTTCTCCCGACGATTGTCGTCGCGCTGATCATCGCGGGGGCGGCACTGATACGCTCAGGCGACAAAGTACCCGGCGACTCTGCGAAAGCGGCGAAGCCTGGAGGCCCTTTGCCGACCTTCGGTGGCGCCGTGCGGAGTCTTGGAACGTCGATCCGAGATGCGCGGAAGCCGGTCTGGCCAATCGATTACGCTGAGTTCAATACGCGAGTTCGCCGTGGCCTCAAGGCAGCGGCCGTAATAGCGCTGGTGATTACCACGCAAGCGGGTACCACGCAACCAAACACCACCGCAATGGACGTGTTGCTTTGGTTCGGGATGGGGGTGACGGCCGCCATCCTGATCGCTTTTGGCAGCATCGCCAGCGTCATTCATTCAGCGGTGCTGCAGCTCCTGCCCTGGCGAGGTCCACTCGCCACCGTTGCACTCGCAACGTTAATCGGATTTGCGGCCGGAATTGTTCTCCACACCAATGCCGGCGACCCTAACCCTACGTTGATTGTGTGCGGCGTCATGTACGGAATCGCGATGGCATTCTTCGATCTTTTCCTGCCGTCGCAGAACGCCCAGCAGCCAAGCGCGCGCCGTAAGGCGTAGTTGTCGCGCTGGCGACAGATCTTCCTAGGTGTACGGGTGCATCGCGATCCACATATAGGAACCGCCAAAGACCACGACAACACTTAGTACGGTAAGGGCGACCGTTCTGAACGCGCTGAGCCGTAGCACGTCGATTCTGTTGACCTGCGTGAGTGGAATTTTGATGCGCGTCGGCAAATCTCCCGGCCGGATATCGCCGGTACCGAATATCGTGTCGCCCGTGTTGGACGGATTCTTTAGCTCGATCACCGAGCTGTCGGTAAGAAATACTCGTGCGTAACGCGGATTTCCCGCCAACGGTTGACCGGGACCGGGAACCTCCGCCGGCCTCCAGCGAAAGCAGCCGGCCAGGACAAGAACCATGGCCAGAACGAGGCGCGCCATTTTCATATCAGCGCGCGGCGTAAGGAAGCCGTCAGAAAAGTCCGCATTGCCCGAAGGTAGGGGCCGCACGCGGAGGTTAGAAGGTGTTGTTTTCTATCACTTGACTCGCCGCTCAGCGTTTTACCTCAGAGCGAAAGTCGGAATTATTTCACGCCGATTACTTACGACGTCAACCAGTACCCATCGGAAGCGCGGATCGTCTCCCTAGTAGCGATCGCTATATCCGTATTCGCGATCCTTTCGAGTGAGTCGAGTGATATGCATCGAATTTTCATCAGGTGCCCGAGCACCAAGAAGCTGATTTACACCGGCTTCGCAATGGATGCGGCGATCTTTCGCGCCTCACCGATCGAGCAAAATGCAATCGACTGCCCCGCGTGCAGACAGAAGCACGCGTGGACCAAGGAAGACGCGCTGTTCGAAGCAGATGAACAGCGGAGTGCGTAGCGCTTCTTTCTAGTAGGGCACTGCTGTGAGATTGCCCTCCGAGAACGACCAACGCTGCGATAGTACAGCGGATGCCGGTTCCGTAATCGAGAAAACAGCGCGTGGATCTCGCGCCGCGGCAAAAGTTTCCCGCTCGCCTGCGAGCACTGCCAGCCGCACCGCCATCGAGCCCCCGGTAAAAGCTTCGTCAGGAAGTCGTAGCGTCGCCACGCCTCCCGGCGCAACGCGACCGAGCATCCATTCGCGTTTGATACCAATCAGATACACATCCACCGTCTGACGAGAAAGATTGTCGAAGTGGATGCTCAGCAGATTGGCGCCTCTGGAAATCGGCCGATCCGGCATTGGGCGCGAAGCCGCGCTAACGCAGGCGCCCAGCGGAAGCGTCGTGGTGATTGTAACGGCGATTGAAACGAAAGCACGGCGGAACAGCGTAGTCATTGTAGTCTCCTGACTGGGAAAGGCGTCGACCGCCTCTTCCCATAGCGCGCAGAAGTCCGGTCAATCCAATCACGGGCTTCTGTTGTCCAATCAGGTAGATGCCGACAACGGCGACAAAATTGAGCATGCCGATCACGCCAACCGACGGCGTCACCAGGCTCCTGCGAGCGTGGGGCGCCGGCGACGTTCAGGCGAGCGAGTCTCTCGTTCGTCTGGTGTACGCTGAGCTTCATCGCCAGGCGCAGCTGGCGCTGCGGCGCGAGAGCGCAGGACACACCCTGCAGCCGACAGCGCTCGTGCACGAGGCGTGGCTCCGACTCGGCGATCAGCATCAAGCGCGCTGGGAAAGTCGCTCGCAGTTTTACGCGATCGCCGCGCAGATGATGCGGCGCGTGCTGCTCGACCACGCCCGCGCGCGCCACGCACTCAAACGGGGCGGCGCCGGCCTTCAGGTTTCGCTCGGCGATGGTGATTTCTTCGATGGGAACTCCGGTGCGCCCACGCGAGGAGCGCCGATCGATCCGCTCGACATCATCGTCCTCGACGAAGCTCTTGCCCGGCTCGCGGTGATCGATCCTCAGAAGGCGCGACTCGTCGAGCTGCGCTACTTCGCCGGACTCAGCATTCCCGAAACCGCAGCCGCACTCGGCGTCTCAACCGCGACGGTCGGTCGCGAGTGGGCGATCGCGCGGATGTGGCTGCGCCGCGAAATCGATCGATGACTGATTCTTCGCGCGGGGACAAGCCAATGACGCCGATGACGCCCGAGAGGTGGCGCGTCATCGACGCGATCCTGCGCGCGTCGCTCTCGTGCGAACCGGCGCAGCGCGACATCTTCGTCGCCCACGCCTGCGGTGACGACGAAGAGATCAAACGCGAGGTCGTTTCACTGCTCGCCGCGCACGATCGCGTCGGCGACTTCATGAACCGGCCCGCCGCCGAGCAGTTTGGAGCAGCGAGCGCGCCACCAACACTCACCAGCCGACTCGCGACTGCGCTGGCGGGGCACTATCAACTGGAGCGCGAGATCGGACGCGGCGGGATGGCAACGGTGCACCTCGCACTCGACCTGCGACATCACCGACGCGTCGCGATCAAGGTGCTGCGCGAGGAGCTCGCCGCAGCGATCGGCGCCGAGCGCTTCCTCGAGGAGATTCGCGTAACTGCGTCGCTACAGCATCCGCACATCCTGCCGTTGTTCGACTCCGGGAGCGCGCATGGTCTGTTGTGGTACGTGATGCCGTTTGTCGAAGGCGAAACGCTTCGTGCGCGGATCGCTCGCGAGCGCCGACTGTCCGTCGACAATGCGCTGCAGCTGGTGCGCGAGATGGCGGACGCGCTCGATTACGCGCACCGCCACGGCATTGTGCATGGGAAAG
>JADMIO010001494.1_pt1 | contig 10688 bp, 10 predicted proteins | sample 8958161 | NCBI WGS metagenome assembly JADMIO01 (sample SAMN16585339, study PRJNA669376) | soil metagenome | isolation source: Crop rotation soil | place: USA: Cullars Rotation, Alabama | collected 2011 | reverse complement strand
AGGCATATCCGCTTCCGGGTGTGCCACGAGCGCCGCCGCCAAGGCCGCGGCATCTAATACCTGCGGCGTCTCGACCAGCCGCAACGTCGTCGTATCAAGCAGCTCGACAGCGTGCAGCGTCGGACCCGTGCTGGTCTGCGCCAACGGCCCGCCCAGCTCAGCGGCGGGGGCGATGGCACGGCCGGGTTGCCAGGCGCGGAGCAACGCATCCAGTAGTGCTGACTGCCAGTTCGGCCTGGCGGCATCGTGATAGACCGCGGCAGGTTCACGGGCCTGGGCCAGCGCTTCGGTCAAACTGGCGTCCACTGGTAGCAGCTTCAACTTGGGGCTGGCGAACGTCAGCGGGTCGGCGGCGATCCATTCGCGCGTGCCTGCCCCAGCCAGCAGCAGTACCTCGGTGCAGCGGTCGTCTTCATCGAAGCGGTCAAGGCTGTGGCTGACAACGCTCTTGCCGCCCAGCTTCTCTTTGGCCAGCAGGCCGCTGACCCCTGGCACGCGCTCTATGCGCGCGTCGAGGAGGGCGCTGTAGGCCAGTTCACTGCTCACCGCCCGCCCCCGCCGTGGCCTCCGTTATTGCCAGGAGGGCGCCCGTTGCTGAACTCGCCTTCAGCGGCATCCACGCGGCCAAACAACAACTTCCCGGCTTGTGTCTGGCTGATGCTCGTCAATTTGATCGTCCGCAGCTGGCCGATGTAGGGTTCGCCATCTTCAACGACCACCATCGTCCCGTCCGGCAGGTAACCCACGCCCTGGCCCCGCTGCTTGCCACGGTCGGAAATGTCTAGTTCCAGGAACTCACCCGGCAGGTGTGTTGTCTTGACCGCATTGGCCAAACCATTGATATTGATCACGCGCACGTCCTGGGCTGATGCGACGCGGTTGAGGTTGAAGTCGTTCGTGACCACCTGTGCCCCGATGGCCATGGCGAGGGCGATCAGCCGGTCATCCGTGCCGCGGGCATTAGGGACAAGGGTGGAGTCGTCGAGTACCACGAGGTCGAGCCGGGTATCCCCCTTCAGCCTGGTAACCATCTCGAGGCCGCGCTTGCCGCGCAGCCGCTTGCGCTCGTCCGCGCTGTCCGACAACGCCTGCAACTCGTGCAACACCGACGTGGGGATGACCAGGGCACCCGGCAAGAAGCCGTTGACCGCCACTTCATAAACTCGACCATCTATGAGTACGCTGCTGTCGAGTAAGCTGGGCAAAGCCGGCCGGCGCAATTGCTTAAAGGGGTCCTCCGGCGGCGGCGGCGGGCTGAAATAGCTCGCACCAATTAAAGCCCCGGCCACGCCGAAGGCGACGCTGATAAACGCCCCGAAGGCCAACCGGAATGGCGGCAACCCGAAGAAAATGTACTGCGAACTGCTAAGCGATGTGAACAGGGCTAGTAGCAGAACCACCGCCAGCACGAGTCCGGCAAAAAAGCCGATCAGCACCGGGCCGGTGCGGACGCCGCGGCTGGCGAACACAGCGCTCCATTCTGTGGACGACCGGCGCAGCCAGCGCTCATGCAGGGGGTAAAACAGGTAACCGAGCAAACCCATCACCGCCACGACCGCAAAGCTGAGCGAAGTCAGGATCAGCATTGTCTGGTGGTAGTCCGCCAGGTCCTGCTGCAGCAGTTTCAGCCGGGTGGTCAGGCTGCGCATATGGTTTTCCGCGCCTTCAAACTCCGCCCGGGCATGCTTCAACTCGGAGGGACTTTCTTTTGAGGGTGGCACGGTGATGTCTTCCACTGGCGCCCCGGCGGAGGGAAGAGCCTGGTCCGAATGCTGCTGGGACTTAAGGCGGCGATAGACCATATCCGCCCGGGTTAATTCCGGTTCATAGGCCGTGATCTCGCTTTGCTTCTCCCGGATGTCATGCTCCGTGTCCTGGATCAGCTTTTCCACTGGTGAGATGAACAGGTACGAGATGAAATAAGCGACGAAGAGCCCCGGAAAGATGCCGGAGAGGGTGGCCAGCAGTTGGGCCAGCCGCAGCAGGAGTAGATCCGGTTTCAGCCGGGATTCGGCTAGCTGTCGCCGGTCGCGCCGGGCGCGGCGCTCTGCTGCGGCATCCGCCGCGGTAGGCTTGGGCGACTCAGCCATCTGCGGATTATAGAGGGGCGCGTCAAGGAAAGTGTTCTACCTGATAGACGATGTTCAAGGATTACCGCGTCCGCTTGCGCGCGACGGCAGGATTGACTACCGGGGCGGCGCCATCGGCGTAGAGATAAAACCCGGCGCCGGACTTCACGCCGAGTTGCCCCCCTTCCACGAGGCGCTTGAGCAGCGGACTGGCCTTGTAAGCGCTGCCGAACTCTTCTTCCAGCACGTTGCAAATGAACAGGATGACATCGAGGCCCACGTAGTCTGCCGTCGCCAGCGGTCCCATACGATGGCCGAGGCACAGCGTGCATTTGTCAGCCTCGTCGGGGGCCATCACGCCCTCATCCACCACGCGCACCGCCTCGTTGACGAAGGGCACCCACATGCGGTTGATGCCGAAACCCGCCTTGTCTTCCGCCGGGATCTCTGTCTTGCCCAACTCGCGCGTCAGCTCCACTACGGCCTGGGCCGTGGCATCGCTGGTGAGCAGGCCGCGGATAATCTCCACCCCCTGCTGCAGCGGCACCGGGTTCATGAAGTGCATGCCCATAAACCGGGCCGGGTCGGGGCTGTGGGCGGCCAGGCGGGTGATGCTGATGCTGCTGGTGTTGGTGGCGATGATACCGCCATAGCCCAACTCCTTGAGCCTGCCGAAGATCTGCTGCTTGATCTCCAGCCGTTCTGTCGCTGCCTCAATGACGATGTCGCAACCGAGCAGGTCGCTGTAGTCCAGGGTAGTGGCCAGGCGGCTCTCGGCTTCAGCCTTTTTCTCGGCGCTGATGCCCTTCTCGCCGCCACTCTTGTCAAAGCTGGCCACCAGCCGGTCGAGACTCTTCTTGATCGCCGCCATGCCGCGCTCCAGCGCGCCCGCGTCCACATCAAGCACGGTTGTGGCGAAGCCCTGCTGTGCGCAGACCTGGGCGATGCCGTTGCCCATCGTGCCGATGCCGACGACGCCCACCTTGGAAATGCCTGAAGCTGCCATACGGCTAGTTTAGCGAATGGACCGAATCGCAGTTCGTATGGAACTGAAGTCGAGCGGAGAGGCGGGCGCGCCTCCCGCTCGCTGAAGTCAGTTACTTACCGCACGAGCATCCGCCGGAGTTGACGCTGCCCCTCTCCTCTGGCACAGGCTGCGGCTGGTCAGGGTGGGGCGGCCCCTGCTGGCACAGCTGGAATGAGATATCGTCCAGAGCCAGATCGTTGCCGTCTCCGCAAGTCGACTCGTCGAGGAAAATCTTGATCTGAAAGGGCTGGCCCGACATCAACGACAGATTCTTGCTGATGGCCTGCCAGTCGCAAGGGTCCGCGGTTGTGGCGACAGTCGTGAGGGGGATGTTGTCGACGACGGTCCAGTCCAACTGGTACTGCCAGACCCAGTGACCATGGATCCAGCGCGCGACCCAATGCCCGACTTGGCGGAGGAACTGCACCCGCACGCGCAGCGGCTTGTTGAAACAGCACGCAGGGAAGTTTTTTGCATGCATGCAGAACAAGTAGTTGTCGACGATGTCGCCACCTTTGCGATGCGGGAGGTCGAAAATCTGTGACCAGACGTTACTTTCATGACGGCAACTGGCGCAGGTCTGGCAGGTCTTCCCGTTGACCGTCCAGAAGTGGATCTTCTGGGGCGAATCGCAACCCTGGCAATGGTAGTGGTCATCCGCGTCCCACTTTGGACAATTGAGGTAAGCCTCGTCATGGGTCGCCAGCGCGCCGAACCCCGGCCCAATAGCATTTGGTGTAATGTCGCCTTCGTCAACTAGAGTGAACTGCGTTTGGAATTCGTCAGCTGCCACAACCCCCGCCGGGAACTCGAAGTCCCCGTAATGGATGAGATTGCTGTCGTGTTTCCCCGGGCAGCACCATTCGTTGCACTCCTTGCAGGAAAGGCAGAAGTTGTCGAGGTAGACATAACCAGAGTGACCTTGTCCAATCGCGTCGCAATCACCAGTTATGAACTCGACGGTGACTTGACTTCCGACCGGCATTGTCGAGAGATTGATCTCGGAACACTGCCAGTCAGTGTAAATGACTGTTTTATAGGGTACACCATCGTTGTATTGAGGAAAAGACGGCGGCGAGGCTTGGTGGATGCGGGGGTCAGGATTGTTCCAAGCGGCGATAAGTCTGTCCGGATGAGTATTGCCTCCCCAAGAGCTACCAGGCAAGTTGACGGCACCTGAAACGACGTGGCTTGTTAACGGATCCGCTGTTGCCGGTATGCTGGGGCTAGTGACCCTCACCCAGAAGAACGGCTTGTCATCGGGTTCGTGAAAGACATTGCTATGGCAGTAGGTAGTTGGAGGTACCGGCGTGGACCAGCTTGGGTTTTGCGCGGCAAAATCCCACCAGACGGCATCACGCAGGATGGCACAGTACGAAAAGCCAATCCTGGTGTTAGGCTGAGTGATCGTAAACGTCTTCGAGAGAAGTTCACAACCGTACCCTCCTTGGTTGTTGCCAATGCGGACTGAGCCCGTACTTCCCGGGGCATGGGTCGGCCAATTCACCCCGTATGTATTCAATAGGAAAGGATCCGACGGCTGGCTACTATCGATCCATTGCTGGTGTGCAGCTGAGGAGTTGTAGGCCCCGCCACTGAATTGCTCTGTGAATGCACCGGCATCCAATCCGCCCTCATGGAGACCGTTGTTGGAATTAGGAACATGCACATAACCCCATGCGCCTTGCCATTCCTGTGGAACAAGCCCTTGCTCAAAATCGCCATTAGCACAAACATCCTGCTGGGCCACAGGATGTTGCGGGTGCGGATGATAGTTTACCTGGGCCTCAGCCCGCTGGGCCACTGTCATACTCAGGGCCACAACTAATAGCCCTGTTCGACCAAACGTTGCCGCTGAGCTCTCGTTACAGATGAGCTGATGTCCCCAGACTAATACATGTCGCGCTAGTTGCTGAATCATTTAAGTTCACCATCCCCCTCAGGATAAATCCATTGTACATCTAATTAGCAAGATTGAATACTGGCAGGCCAGCGACAAAGATTGCCATCATGATGTGGCCCATAATGGCCCCAGGGATGTCCCGGGTGCCGCATGTTGCGGATCATGGTTGGCATGCTTCAGGGGTTCAGCTGTATTTGGGCCTCGGGCAATGTCACAGCCGGCCAGTTGAGCTACATCTGCGATTGGAACCGTTTCCGCCCAGCGACGTCTATGCTAGTAAAGCGAGCGAAGGACATCATGGGCAAGACGAAGCGGGGGACAGCCGCAGTCAATTGGTTAACACCACGGATGCAGCGCGATGTATTGCTGATGCTAATTGCCGCGGTGGCAACGGGCTACATCCTGACCAGCATGCGCCCGCGGCCGGTTGCGGAACCAGCGGTTGTTGTGCCGCCCACAGTCCAGGCTATAGCTACTTTGCCTAGCCTCCGCCCGGCAGGATCGGTCACCACCGGCCCCAACATTTACTTCTACAACCCCGGCACTGAGGGCTATAGCATTACCACCGGCGAGGCGAGGGGTGTCCACGAGCTGTCTGTCCGTACCCTCGGTGACCACTACGTTTATGGTATCGAATTCATGGCCGACCTTAGGCGGCGCGACCCCGAGGTCTACGCCTGGGCCGCCAAAGATATGTATCGGCGTGAAGCGGAGCGGATCGCAAGTGACAACGCGACAGCGCGTGAGTTTGGTACGCGAGAGCACACCATCGCCGGCGAAACGAGCTGGGGCAGGCCGGTGAAAGTGGGCGAGTCAATAATCTTTCCCGACGTCGATAAGCGCACCCCGGCTGAACGCGAGCAGTATTACCAAGATTGCTATTCTGTCGTGAAGATGGCGTACCTGGAGGCGGGGGCAAAGCAGCGAGCCCATGAGTTGTATCGGCAGCGCCTGGAGGAAACCCGGCCGAGTGCCGCGCCGCTGGGATCAAATTAGGATTGGAACACCACGACAACTGGAGGTCTGAAATGGTAGACGGCAAGGATCGGCAACCACGGCAAACCGAGTCACAGCGCTGGGGCGCGATCCGTGACTTAGGGGTGGCGGCCATTGTGGGTATTACTGCTATCGCCACCACCTCTAGCTTCCTTCTGCGGACCGGCACAGAGAACAGCGCTCCCGCACCGGTTGTTGTGGCCAGTGCCTCACCTCCGGCCAGTGCTCCAACTCCGCCACCATCCCCACCAGCCATTGTCGTATTGCCGCCGGGAGGTGCGACACTCGGCCAGTCCTCTACTGAAGCCTACAGCGTCACCATCGGCCACAGCGATGGTATGACATCGGTGACAACACACCACCTGGGTGGGGGCTACCAGTATGCAATGGAATTCCTGCAACTCCTCAAGCAACGCGACCCCAAGTTGTATGCCTGGGAGAAAGCCCAGATGGCAAACGGTATCGGCGGCGTGCTAGCCCAGCCCCCGGGAAGTAAACAGGTCGGCGAGACGGAATACGGCCTGCCGATCTATGAAGGACAGACGCTCGTCGTACCACTCCGGCAACGCAGCCCGGCGGAGATCGAAGCCGATTACAGGGTGCGCTACGAGTGGACCCACGGCGCCTATGTCATGGAGCAGGCGCGGAAGCAGGCGGGCGAACGGGCCCAGCGGCTGATTGCTGAGCAGGCGAAGGCCAAAGGCATTCCCCTCAAAGAGTACAAGGCGATGGTGGCGCAGAAAAGCGCCCACGCTTCCAAGACCGGCGCTGAGCTGGTCAAGGAGCTGCGGGAACAGGCCGCAGCAGCCAGGGCGGGTGTCAAATGAACTGGGCCGGGTTAGAATCTGGCACTGATGAGCTCCACGGAACAGCGGCTGCTTTGGATCGTGGCCGGCATGATCGCCGCGTTCATCGGCATCTTCATTCTCATCGCCTATATCCCGGCAGAAAAGCTGGCCTGGCTGGCGGGGGAGTGAGCCCGCCTGCCCTATCTGCCCTGAACCCGTTTGATCTACCGTCTAGTCTTTCATCCTCCTGTCACTGCCGTCGTCAGTTCGACGCTGTTGCTCAGCAGTTGCGGCAACAGGCTTAGCGCCCCTGGGCCAAACTGGGTTCCGCCGCGATGCCAATACCGTGCGTAGCAAGCTGTCACGCGAGGCGGGGAATTTCTCTGCTCCACGTTGAAGGCCATGTGGCCGGTTGCACCAGCAAAGCAGAGAGGGCGGACCGGCGCCCGCCCTCTAACGATGCACGATCCTCGATATCCAGGATGATGGGGCCGCAGCCCCTAGCCTTAATTGCCGCCGGCCGGCGGTGCGGCAGGCGGCGGCGCAGGTGGTGCTGCCGGTGGCGTTTCACCACTGGCAGGTGGCGTACCTCCAGCAGGCGGAGTTGCGGTGCCGCCGGAGGGCGTTGTACCCTCTGCCGGAGGAGCGGCAGCCCCGCCGGCCATGCCCGTTGTCGGCTGACCGGGGTTGTAGGTGTAAACCCAGTGCAGCGCACCGCCATCGCCGACCTGCATCACCACGAGTTTCTTCATGGCGTTGTGCTTGTCGTTGATGGTGATGGAGCCAGCCGCGCCCTTGAAGTCCTTCGTCTCCGACAGTGCCTTGACCAGCGCATCCGGGTCGATGCTGCCAGCGCGCTTATAGGCATCGACCACGCAGTTCACGCAGTCATAGGCCAGGATTGCCATCGCGTCCGGTACGTTGCCGCCATAGCGCTCTTTGTACTTCTTGATAAAGTCCTGCACGGCGGGATCCGGGTCGTCCGCGGCATAATGGTTGGTGAAAAAGCTGCCTTCGATGTTCTTGCCCGCGTTCTTCCACAAATCGGGGCTGTCGAAACCATCGCCGCCCAGCAGCGGCTGCTTGAGGCCCAACTCGCGCGCCTGGTTGGCGATCAGCGCCGCTTCCTTGTAGTAACCGGGGACGATCAGCACATCGAAGTTCAGGCTCTTGAACTTGGAGAGCTTGGTGCGGAAGTCCGTCTCGCTGCTGGAGAGGAAGCTGTCCTCGGCCACGATGGTCAGGCCCTCGCTGGCAGCGGTGTTCTTGATGGTCTCATAAATGCCCTTGGCGTAATCGTTGTCGGCGGCGTAGAAGAGCACCGCATTCTTAGCATGCAGCGGGCCATTGACGGCAAAGTTCGCCATGGCCGTTCCCTGGAAATCATCGGTGAAACACGTCCGGTAGATGTACTTCTTCACCGAGCCGTCTTCGTTGAGTGTCAGGTCGACACGTGTGCTGGCCGGGCTGATCTGCGGGATGTGCGCGTCCTCGAGGATCTTGGCCATGGCGATGCTATTGCTGCTGGCCACGCAACCGATGACGGCATTCACCTTGTCCTGGTTGGCGAGCTTGCTCGCCGCCGTCGCCGCCTGGTCCGATTTGCTGGCGTTGTCCTCGAACTGACTGGTGATCGGCGCTCCGAACAGTCCGCCCGCCGCGTTCAACTCATCCAGGGCCATCTCGCACCCCTTACGGCTGCTGGTGCCGAACGTGGCGGCATCGCCCGTTTCCTCGAAGCAGAAGCCAAGCTTCACGGGCCCCGTCGCAGCCGTCGACGTTTTGTCGGGTCCTGGACCCAGGCCCGTCTCCTGGCCCTCGCCTGTCTTTTCCTTCGGATTACAGCCGGCCAGAGCCACCAACAACATGGCCAGGGCCGCCACGAATACGCGCTGCATCGCCTACCTCCCACCTATCCGCACAGGGTATAGAATCGCTGCGATTCTAGCATTGGCGACCCGGCCGGAGTGGCGAAATGGCAGACGCAGCAGACTCAAAATCTGCCGGGGGCAACCCCATGCGGGTTCGAGTCCCGCCTCCGGCAAGGCCTCACGCTTTCGGGCGCGGCACGCTGAAGTGGATGAACAGCGCGGCCAGGCCGATGAGGGCCGGCACGAGGGCGAAGCCGACAAGTTTGAACGGGCCCGGCAACGCGGCTGCCGCCCAGATGCCGCCCGTCATGCCCAGCGCGCTGGCCAGCAGGATGATGCCCGCCTTGAGGTTGCCCTGCGGGTCGCCCTGTTCCTGTTCGTCGAGGCTGAACTGGATCTCCCGCGGGTCGAGCCCATTCTGGATGGCCTTCTCGTACAGGTCCGCCAGCCGCTCATTGCGCCGGGCGCGCAGCCGCATGCCATAGGCCAGCACGATGCCGGTCCCGATCAGCAGCAAAAGTAGCAGCAGTCCGCCGCCGCCAGTTCCCATAACTCCATCCTCGCCGGTAGGAGTAGGCCAATTCCGGCGAAGTTGCAGCATTGTCGCACGGAAGGCAGAGGAAGCGTCAGCTCGCCAGCTGTGCGTCGAGGTCGCTGCGCATCTCGCGCAGCATTTGCATCGACGTGCGGGCGGCGCTGACGGCAGCGGCGAGGCTTGTCAGGTCGAGTTCGGGGTCCTCCATGCTCATTTCGACGAGTTCGAGGTTGCCCACCACGCCCGTCATGGAATTGCTCAGGTCGTGCAGGCGCTTGCGGAATTCCAGTGCCGAGAACTCCCCGCGGCGCGCGCTAGCGGCGGGCATGGGGGGAGGCGTCGCAGCGTACCCGGCACCGACGCCAAGCTGCTGCACAGCAATGTCATCATGGAATTCTGTTCCCACTGCTTCCCCCGGCTTTCGCGTGCGGCCTCTCGCCGCCCCCGTTGTGCTATTAGTTTACCCGCAGTAGACCAATATTGCAACTCAACAGTAACCAGAACGTGCCGGCTGCCTCACACTGCACCACTATACTCAGCCGGCATGAACAAGACAAAGATCGTTTGCACCATTGGCCCCGCCTCCGCTGGCGACGAGGCTCTGCGGCAGCTACTGGAGGCAGGCATGGCAGTGGCGCGGCTGAACTTCTCCCACGGCCGGGCGGAGTGGCACCGCGATGTGGCCCGCCGGCTGCGCCAGTCCGCTACTGAAGCTGGAGTGCCGCTGGCCATCCTGCAGGACCTGTCCGGTCCCAAGGTGCGCATCGGCAACTTTGCTGCAGGGCGGGTCTTTCTGAGCCCCGGCCAACCGTTCACACTGACGGCGGCAGACGTCGAAGGCGACGCCACCCAGGTACATGTGCCTATCCCCGGCTTCGTTGAGCTGGCCCGCGGGTTGCCGCGGCTGCTGCTGGCCGACGGCATGATCGAGCTGCGCGTCGAACGCGAGACCGACAGGGGTGTTGCTACGACTGTGCAGGTCGGCGGCTGGCTGGCGAGCCACCAGGGGCTGAGCTTCCCGGGCCGGGCGCTGCCCCTGCCGCCGCTGACGGCCAAGGACCGGGAAGACCTGCTCCTCGGCGTCGAGCTGGCGGTGGACTTTGTCGCGCTGTCCTTCGTCCGGAGCCATGCCGACGTCGCGGAGCTCAAACAGCTGCTGCACCAGGCGGACAGCCGGGCGCAAGTCATCGCCAAGCTGGAGCGGCCCGAGGCACTCGGCGACCTGGACGCCATCCTGGACGCCGCCGACGGCGTGATGGTGGCGCGCGGCGACCTGGGTATCGAGCTGCCGCCGGAGCGCGTGCCCGTGGCCCAGAAACAGATCATCCGCGCCGCCCAGCGCCATGGCAAATACGTCATTACCGCCACGCAGATGCTGGAGAGCATGGTGCACAGCCCGTGGCCGACGCGGGCGGAGGCCAGCGATGTCGCTAACGCCGTACTCGACGGCTCGGACGCTGTCATGCTCTCGGGCGAGACCGCCAGCGGCGAATACCCGG
>JADMIO011064067.1_pt1 | contig 10689 bp, 8 predicted proteins | sample 8958161 | NCBI WGS metagenome assembly JADMIO01 (sample SAMN16585339, study PRJNA669376) | soil metagenome | isolation source: Crop rotation soil | place: USA: Cullars Rotation, Alabama | collected 2011 | reverse complement strand
GGCAGGTCGCCAATCTCGTCGAGGAACAACGTTCCATTCTCCGCCGATCGGATCAAACCGGCCTGGTCCGACATCGCCCCGGTAAACGTGCCCCGACGATGACCAAACAACATGCTCTCGATCAGCTCAGCCGGAACCGCAGAACAGTTGAAAGGAATAAACTCGCTTTCCGATCGCCGGCTGAGTCGATGAATCGCGCGCGCGATCAGCTCCTTGCCGGTGCCGGACTCGCCGGTAACGAGAATCGTCGAGTTGGAATCTTTGATGCGCTCAACATTGCGCGCCACGTCAGCCATTGCGCGGCTGCTGAAAACCATCCCCGGTAGCGAGCTCGCTGATGCCGCGCTCACCGGCTTGGTCCCGGTTGGAACTACCTTAGTCGACTGGTGAGCCAGGTGCGCAACATCGCTGAGCGCGTTCAGCTCTTTTGCCTGTTGTGCAGTCAACGGCCGCACACAACGGCCATACAACGCAGCACCTTCGCGACCGGGCGCAGGCAACGCAAGCAAAAGACAGATCGCGTGATCGCCTTCCGCAGCAGGCTCAGGCCGGCCCTTGCTCGCGAAGATCTCCGCGACGGCATGTTCGCCGATCGCGATCTCCTGCTCTTCGAGTCCTTCCGCCCAGCGCAGCGTTGGTTTTCCTGAATCGCTGGTGGCCCAGATTGATAAGCCATACGTGGGCGCTGTTGCCTCCACCATCAGGCTCACCTTGATCATCACTTCGTAAAGCAGGTCGGGACCACCGCTTGCAGCCTGGCAAACCGCCCTTACGATCGAACTGATTGGTAGTTGCGACGAACTCGACTCGGAGGCAGGGGCGTCCGGGCCTGTGACCGCAGAGTCAGACATCAACACCGTCCCTTAACTGTGCTCTTAAAAAACGTAGGATCCTTTTAATTGAGGGTTGCAGGGCAAGGGGCTTACTTGTCGCCCACGGTTTACGAGTCTAGTGACCGAGAGCCTCAACTGTCAACAACGTTTTACATCATGGACTGAAGTCTAAAGGAAGTTCACGCAAAGGCGCAAAGGCGAGTCAACTGCTTCGGGCGCGCCTTTGCATCTTTCCATCTTCTTTGCGCCTTTGCGTGAAAGGGATTTCCGTTCGCCGCCTGTTCGCCATTTTCGCTTAAGCTATGCTTAACATCAAGTAAATGTTCAACTTACGGGCATAAAGTATTGAGGAGAAATATCTTTACACACCTTAAGCAAGTTGCTACAGTCCGGCCATTCGCCGCTAAGTTGTTGAGCGGCAAGACATTGACAAGCCGTAAAAGCACATTAGGTTGGGGCTGCGGGTCGGCAATAGCATCCTATATTGTGGCCAAACCCACAGAATTCAGTTAAGCAGCCTCTTAACTTTGAGCGCATGACAATCTACTCGGGACAAGGGATGGCACGCCGTCGCTGCGGAGGGCTCTTCACCTTTGCCACAGTTGGCATGGAGCTGGAAAGTACGACCTGAATAAATTCTGAACGGCAGAGGAACTGGGAGGTGTTGAGGTGAGCAAGGTAGCAAACACTTATTGGGTCGACGAAAGAATCAGGTCGCAGCGTGTGTCCCCCCGCACAGGTTCTCTGGCCTCGGTGCAACAGATCTCCATGGAGATCGTGGGGACTCGTACGGAGGTCCGCCGCCGCGGCGGAATAATTCCCTCCTGGGTAGTTTTTGGAATGATTTTGCTGGCGACTTTCGCCGTTTGTGTGACGGTTAACATGCGCACGCGCGCCAAAGTTCAGGTGGCGGCGCAGCAACTTACGGCGATGCAAACCGACGTCGAAGCATTGCGCAACGTTAACCAGTCGCTGAAATCGGAATTGGAAAGACTGCGAACGGATCCGCGGACTATCGAGACGGCCGCCCGCGCCCGCCTGAACATGGTCCGAAGCAATGAGTTTGTTATTCCCGTTGAATGATCATGACGAATCACCGAGGAATCGATTTCTATGCCTGCCGAAACCTGCCCATAGTTGTACTCTGCTCGATTTCCACGCAACCGGGTTAACCTTCCGTGTTGGCGCGGCTGTGACTGCCATCGCAGCCGCGCTCCCCTCTCAAGATAGTTAGCCACCAAAAGGCACAAAAAGCACAAAATAGAAAACCTGTTTTTGACGCGTGGTTTATCGAAATCATTTTTGTGCCTTTTGTGCCTTTTTGTGGCTAATTTGCTAATATGCGGACGATGCCAACTAAAGAAAGCTCACCCGCTGAAGTAGAGCGCGAGCGCTGGGAAGAGAAGACTCTCCAGCCCGCGCTGAACAAACGTCCGGAACGAAAGCAGAGTTTTCAAAGCGTTTCACTCGAAGAAGTCGAACGCCTTTACACGCCCGCCGAGACCGAACACGTCGACTACGCGCGCGACATCTCCTTTCCAGGCGAGTTTCCCTATACACGTGGCATCCATCCGACGGGCTATCGCGGGAAGCTCTGGACCATGCGCCAGTTCGCGGGTTTCAGCACTCCCGAAGAAACGAACGCGCGTTTCAAATATTTATTAGAACAAGGCCAGACCGGACTCTCAGTCGCCTACGATCTTCCGACCCTGATGGGTTACGACGCTGACTCACCGCTGTCTGAAGGTGAAGTCGGCAAGTGCGGCGTAGCTGTATCTTCACTCGCCGACATGGAAGTTCTCTTCGACGGCATTCCGCTCGAACAGGTAACGGTTTCCCAGACGATCAACGCGCCCGCATCGGTTCTGCTCGCGATGTATCTCGTGGTTGCGGAAAAACAGGGTGCGCGCTGGGATAAGATCTCGGGCACGCTGCAAAACGATATCCTCAAGGAATACATCGCACAGAAAGAATGGATCTATCCGATCAAACCGGCGATGAAGCTCGTGATCGACACGTTCGGCTTCTGCACTGAGCACGTGCCGCGTTACAACCCGGTTTCGGTGAGCGGCTATCACATTCGCGAGGCCGGGGCGACTGCGGTGCAGGAGCTCGCTTTCACCCTGCGCGACGGTATCGAGTATGTGCAGTGGGGAGTGGACGCGGGTTTAGACGTGGACCAGTTCGTGCCGCGCATGTCTTTCTTCTTTAATGCGCACAACGACTTCTTCGAAGAGATCGCGAAATACCGTGCTGCACGTCGCATCTGGGCGCGTGAGATGAAGCGACGCTTCGGCAGCAACTTCGAGCGCACATTGCAGATGCGTTTTCATACTCAAACCGCAGGCGTGTCGTTGACGGTCCAACAACCACTCAACAACATCGTCCGCGTCGCAATCCAGGCGCTCGCCGGTGTGCTCGGCGGTACGCAGAGTCTGCACACTGACGCTTACGACGAAGCGCTCGCATTGCCGACCGATCGCGCCGCACTCATCGCGCTTCGCACACAACAGATCATTGCCGAAGAAATCGGCGTAGTTAACACAGTCGATCCGCTCGGTGGTTCTTACTTCCTCGAGGCGCTCACTGAAAAGATGGAACAGGAAGCGCTCGAGTACTTCCGCAAGATCGATGCGATGGGCGGCATGGTGTCTGCGATTGAAAAAGGATTTCCGCAACGCGAGATACAGGATTCGGCTTACCAGTATCAGAAAGCAGTCGAGCGCGGCGAGCAGGTGATCGTCGGTGTCAACAAGTACACGATGACCGACGAGCCTTCCGAAGTTCCGATCCTCGTGATCGACGAGTCAGTGCGCACACATCAACTCGAGCGTCTCGAACAAACACGCACGCGTCGTGACGCAGGCGCGGTTGCAAGCGCGCTCGACAAACTCAAAACCGCAGCGCACAAAAACGAGAATACGATGCCGGCCACGATCGACGCGGTGCGCGCCTACGCAACGCTCGGCGAGATCTGCGCGGCGCTCAGAGACGTCTACGGAATCTACGAAGAGCCCGCTTTCTAGTCCGCACCTATGTCCAATCGAAAGATTAGAGTTCTTGTCGCCAAGCCCGGACTGGATGGCCACGACCGCGGCGCCAAAGTCATCGCTCGCGCGCTCCGTGATGCGGGCATGGAAGTGATCTACACGGGACTGCGACAGACGCCGGAGATGATCGCCGCGGCTGCGTTACAGGAAGACGTGGACGCTGTCGGCGTCTCGATCCTGAGTGGCGCACACAACACACTCTGCCCACGTATCGTTCAACTCCTTCGCGAAAAGGGGATGGACAACGTGCTCGTCCTCGTCGGCGGTATCGTCCCGCAGGAAGACCTGCCGCGACTGAAGGAACAGGGCGTCGCTGAAGTTTTTCTACCCGGCACCTCGACCGAAGACATCGTTAAGTTTCTCCAGGAAAACGTCAAACCCCGCGAGTAAGACTTTCACGCAAAGCCGCAAAGGCGGGTCAAATGATTCGGGCGCGCCTTTGCGTGAAATCCCTTCGATACACTACAAAATTGTGGAATGTCTCCTGTTTTTTGGATGTTAGTCCACCCATTCCTTCGAAATTCATCGAATTTCCGCCACTAACACCAGAGGCATATTTGTTGCGACTGTGTGTTCCCGCTATTCGGAACTACTGTCGGCCAAAGGTTTCCCCGACAACTCACCTCTTTACCAGGAGACGATACTATGAAGACTAGCTATTTAAGTAGATGGCTTTTTTCGGCCTTCCTGGCGGTGCTCTTCGCATCGTCGGCTATGTCGATTAGCGTATTCGCTCAAACTTCGAACACGGGTACGGTCACCGGAGTAGTCAAGGATGAGAAAGGTGGACTAGTTCCCGGTGCTGCCGTAAAGATCGTGAATCTCGCTAACAACTCTGAGCGCACCGCCACGACCAGCTCAGATGGTGTTTACGAGATCACGCAGCTTGTCCCCGGCAATTACCGGTTAGAAATAGCAGCCACTGGCTTCTCCAAATTCGTTCAGGAACCAGTTGTTATAAACGTTCTCCAGCGCACCACCGTCAACCCCGATTTGAAGGTCGGCGGCATCGGAGAAACAGTCACCGTCACGGGCGAAACCACGGCACTCGTCGAAACTACCAAGACTGACGTCAGCGGAGTCATAGACCAGCGCCGTCTCGAAAGCCTGCCCGTTAATGGTCGCTCATTCGCCTCACTCGCAGTTCTTATCCCCGGCGCCACACTCGAACCATCATTCGACCCGACGAAGGCGCGCGTCGGCACGTTTTCTGTCGGTGGATCAACCGGTCGTAACCTCAACATCACGATCGACGGCGGCGACAACAAAGACAACGCAGTCGGTGGCATTCTCCAAAACTTCTCGATGGAAGGTATTCAGGAGTTTGCTCTTTCAACGCAACGCTTCTCAGCAGCGAATGGCCGTTCGGGTGGCGCTCTCCTGTCAGTCGTTTCTAAGAGCGGTAGTAACCAGTTTCACGGCTCAGCCTTCGGCTTCTTCCGCGACGACGCGTTGAACGCAAACGCGCCGAAGCTACTCGCTGAAGCACGTGGCGAATCGACCGCCAATGCAGAAAAACCTCCTTTCAATCGCCAACAGTTTGGCGGATCGTTTGGTGGTCCAATCAAGAAAGACAAGGCATTTTTCTTCGGCGCGATCGAGCGCACGCGTGAGCGCGGTAACTCATTCGTTTCGGCCGACGACCAGGCGAGCATCGCTTTCCTTGAGCCTTTCGGCTACCAGGCTGTTCCCCTGCTGCCGCAACCATTCAACGACTGGCAGTACACGATCAAGGGTGATTTTTCGCTTTCACCCAAACACCAGCTCGTCGTTCGTTTCGCCGGACAGAACAATGATGCCCTGAACGATCAGGCCGGCTTTTTGATCGTACGCACGGATTTGTCCGGCGGTAATGAGTCGCTCAATACTCTCTACAACTTTCTGACGTCGCTGACGTCGACGTTGAATGCGAGTACGGTCAACCAGTTCACCTACCAGTACCAGACTTTCGACAACCGCATTAACGCCACGACAGACTTGAATCTTCTTAGTTTCCCGGACGGTCTTCTCGTCGGTCGCAATGGCAACGTGCCGCAACAGACGCTGCAGAGGAAGCATCAGTTTCATGATGACCTCTCGTGGAATCGCGGTAACCATGGTTTCAAATTCGGCGGCGACTTCACCTACGTACCGAAACTCGGTGGACTCTTTGCTTTCAACTCTGCTCCGGAATATGACTTCAACTTCAACGCAGCTGAGATCGCACAGAACCCGGGCCAGTTTCCCCAGGGATTTCGTACAACCCAGATTCGACCGGGACCAATTACCTGTGGAGCTTTTGCTGATACGCTGAATTGCACCCAGGCCGACCTGGACGGCATTGGCGTAGTTGCTGACGTCCTGCTCTCGGGCGGAGACCCGGCTTTCGATTTGCGCGACGGCGCGAGGCAATTCGCGGCTTATTTTCAGGACGACTGGAAGGTCACGCCGCGCCTGACACTCAACCTGGGCGTGCGCTACGACGTGGATTTTGGTTTTGTGGACCACGGACACGCAGCGGAGAATCGAACCTTCCAGGCGCTCAAGATCATAGGGAGCCCGTTCGCACGCAAGACAGTCGAAGACGACAAAAACAATATTAGTCCGCGCGTCGGCTTCGCATGGGACTTTCGCGGCAATGGTCGCTCAGTAATCAGGGGCGGCTATGGCGTTTACTTTGACCAATCGTTTTTGAACGTACCGCTTTTTGCGGTGCAGCAGGGAAACCCGGAAATCTACGCGACGTTCATCAACGACGGCGCTAACCTGAGTATCGATTCACCACCGCCCACAGTTCCCCGTCCACTCACCAATCCGCTGCCAAATACGCGCGGCCGCATGCTCGATCCTGACTTCGAGTCGCCGTACACGCAGCAGTGGAACCTCGGTTTCGCGCAGGAGATTGGCAAGAACATGGCATTGGAATTCGACTATGTCCATATTCTTGGCTTACACGAGTTTTCGAGTCTTGACATTAATCCCCGCACTGGACCGCTTTTTAACGACCAACGCAGCGCTGGGAATCGACCACGTGTGCTAGCACCCCTGTTCGCTGCACACGCAGCGGAGTTGACTGCTGCCTTCGGCACCCCGACGCCTTTCGGAAGAATTACGGTGGCCCAGTCTGACAGTCGCTCGCGTTACGACGCCTTCACCGTAGCCTTCAAGAAGCGCTACTCGCAGAAATTCCAATTGAACGCGCATTACACCCTCGCGAAATCTCAAGCCTGGTTTGGCGCCACTGCGGATTTCGGTCTGGCGCCGCAGAACGCGTTCGTCAAATTCGATCCAATTAACTTTGGACCAACAGCCGAAGACGAGCGACATCGCTTCGTCGTGTCAGGTATCTTTGACCTTCCCTGGTCCTTCCAGGTCGCGCCAATCTTCCAACTGGGGTCGGCCCGACCGTATAGCATTCTCCCGTCGTGTGGTTGCGATATTAATAAGGACGGCGTCACCAATGATCGCGAATCAGTCAATCCGACAGTCGACGATCAGCACCATGTGCCTTTAAACGATCATCGCGGCGATAACTTTTCACAGTTGAACGTGCGCGTTTCGAAGTTCTTTAACTTTGGCGAGACTAAAAAGCTCGGCCTCTTCTTCGAAGCGTTCAATGTTTTCAACACTGGAAACTTCGGTAACCAGATTCAGAACGTGACGGGCGCACCGGATTTTGGTAAGCCCATCAACTTCTTTGGCGCGACCGGCTTCTCTGAGCCACTCGGAATTCCGTTCCAGGCCCAGTTAGGCGTGCGCTTCAGTTTCTAAGGTTTTAAGGTTGAGGCCGCGGGTTTATGCGGATAAAATCCGTGTAAATCCGCGGCCAAAACTTTTGTTATGAAACTTGCGCTTTCACTGCTTTTACTCCTCGCCTCGTTCTCTTCAATTGCTGCGCAGCAAGGTGGAAGCGTCCTGGAAGGCAAAGTGATCACGCCTTCCGGCACACAGCCAAACACTCCTGTTCGGGTCAAGCTCACTTTCAACGGTCGCCCGATTCACGAAACGTTTACCGATCTCAGCGGGCGCTTTACCTTTCCCGGTCTTAAAAGTGGCACTTATCAACTCATGGCTGAGGGTGATGGTCTAACGTTCGAAACGACTACCGTCACCGCCGATATCCCTGCGTTCGGAGGAAGTGGACAAGGCTTCACACAGGACATCCAGCTCCGGCCCATCAGTCACAAATCCAACAACGGGCCGGGCGTCGTGAATGCTTTCACTCAAAACGTTCCCGCCGCCGCGAAGCAAGCGCTCGAAGCGGGACTGAAGTTAGCTGAAGAAGGAAAGGCGCCCGCGGCGATCGAAAGCATGCGGAAAGCGATCCAGATCTTTCCCGAGTATTTCGACGCGCACCTGCAGCTCGGCAACGTGTTTCTTAAGACAGATCAGCTTCAGGACGCTATCGCAGAGCTCGACAAAGCGCGGGAAGTTAATCCCAACGACGAGCGTGCTTATCAATCGTTTGGTTTGTTGCTGATGAAGCAGAGAAACTATGCGGTCGCGGTGGTGGTGTTTGCGGAAGCAGCGAGACTAAATCCGGAAAATCCGGTGAACGCGGTGATGCGCGCGACGGCTTTGATTCACCAGGCTGCCGGCAGTGAAGACGAGCGGAGTCATCTGCTCAGTCGTGCGGAGGTCGCGTTATCACAAGCCTCCACCCTCAGCGAGAACAAGCTCAGACCCGATAGCATGACAATGGCGCTCTTCTATGAGCTGAAAGGCGAACCAGAACGCGCTGCAACGGAACTGGAATCCTACTTAAAGAAGACGCCACTCAAGAATCCAGAGCCGATACAAGCAGAGATCAAGCGCCTGCGTGAGAAAGCAGGTAAACCTTAAACGCGGATTTTCGCGGATGAACGCAGATCTGCGTTTATCTGCGTTCATCCGCGGCTCAAAAACTTCGCGACTTTCTGTTGGCAATCGTCCGTCAGGCGAGCGATGACGTTGACGTCCGCTCCCGTTTCGAGCGCCTCGGGAAAAGCAAGACCATCCATCTGATAGAGCAGCGTCTTCGTCAACGACATCGCCGACGCGCTCATCTTCTCAAACTCGCTCGTATACGCGCCCACATCAGCTTCGAAGCTCTCGTCTGCGAACACTTGGTTGACGAGACCAAACCCCATCGCCTGCTCCGCACTGATCTCAGCGCCACGCATGATCAGCTCGAACGCGCGCTTCTCTGAAACGTTGCGCCGGAGAATCGCCATCACCATCGCCGGTACGAAACCGATCTTCACTTCCGGATAACCAAAACGCGCGGATGCCGACGCAAGCACGAGATCACACGCAGTCGCCAAACCACAACCACCCGCGAGAGCACGTCCCGTCACAGCAGCAACAACCGGAACGTGAAGCCCGCGTATCAGCAGAAACAACTCGAGCAACGATCGCGCGTCTTCAGAATTTTCCGCGACTGACGCCCCAGCGATCTTCTGAAGCGCTGAAAGATCGGCGCCTGAACAAAAGTCCTTCCCTGCCCCGGCAATCACAACAACTCTGACGTTCTGATCCGCCGCCGCCCTTTTGAGATTCTCCTTCAGCCCCGCGATAACGGCATCGTTCAACGCATTCCTCTTCTCAGGCCGGTTCAACGTAACACGCGCCACCGCCCCTTCAACAGAATACAGAACTACCTCACTCTCACTCATTCTGATCCGCGTTCATCCGCGCAAATCCGCGGCCTCTTTCTCCGAGATCTCGATCTCCATCCGCAACAGCGCGGTCGAAAACGTCTTCCCCTGCGCATCGGTCATCAACGACAACGTGCCGCCGCCGCCAAGACTTTCGTGCAGCAAAAAGTTAAGCGCACCGAGATTCGGCAACTCAAACCTCTCCACGTCGCCGTGAACGATACCTTTAAAATGCTGCTTCACGCGTTCGGCCGTAACCTCGCGCACGAGGATCGGATAAAACTCATCTTTCAACGCGATCAAACCAACGTTTGCCGTATCACCCTTATCACCCGAACGCGCATGGGCCAATTCTGTTAGTCTTATTTTCATGCTTGTAACACTTCAACAGCGGGCGTGATCTCCTCCTTCGGGATCAGCGCCGGCCAGTAAGCAACGATCTCCTCAACCTTCGGCCGCCCACCAGCAAACCCGGTCACTGCCGGTGGTCCAGTCAGAATCAACGGCGCAATCTCTTTCGTAAACCGCTCGACCGCACTTCGATCCTGCCCACGCACGCCAACCCGCAGTTGCACTTCGGGAATGTCCGCATCCGGCGTGCCTGCAAGTGCGCCGTGCGTCGCATTTACTCCCACAAACTCCGTCAACACGTGGTCAAACTTTAATCCAAGCTGATCGAGACGACGACGCAGGATCCGATCCGCCGCCTGTGCTTTCTCGTAAGCATCCGGCCACGCATAAACGAGTGTGCCGACGGCTTTGAACCCTGCCGAATAACTGATCGAGACTTTCAAAAACTCCGTCGCCGGTCGTCCCTCGATACCAAACACGCGCACGCGATCGCGGCCTTCGTACTCCAGATGGATCGTCGTGAAATCAGCGACGCAATCTGGCGTGATGTACTCGTGCGGATCACCCATCTCGTAAACCAGTTGTTCCTTGATACCCGGAATGATGATCCAGCCGCCGGTGCGCTCATGCTTCGTGATCACAAACGTCCCATCCGGCGATGCTTCAACAATCGGAAATCCGACGTCGGCAAGGTTCGGAATGCTGCGCCACTCGTACTGGCAATTACCGCCCGACGCTTGTGCGCCGCACTCGATGATATGACCTGCGATCGTTCCCGATGCGAGGCGGCTTTCCAGCACATTGGGATCCTAAGCTTAGAATTCCACGTGGACAAGTTGT
>JADMIO010803776.1_pt1 | contig 10689 bp, 8 predicted proteins | sample 8958161 | NCBI WGS metagenome assembly JADMIO01 (sample SAMN16585339, study PRJNA669376) | soil metagenome | isolation source: Crop rotation soil | place: USA: Cullars Rotation, Alabama | collected 2011 | reverse complement strand
CTTTCCCAACAGCGTGCAAGCCATGTTCAGCATCAGCGGCAGCGACAGCGTGGGAGACGAGCCGGGGTTGTGGTCCGTCGCGATCGCGATCGGCACGCCGGCTTCGCGCAGCGCGGCGATCGGCGGCAGCTTGGTCTCACGCAGGAAGTAGTAGGCGCCCGGCAGCAGCATCGCGACCGTCCCGGCGGCGGCCATGGCGGCAATGCCTTCGTCGCTGAGGTACTCGAGGTGGTCGGCGCTCAAGGCCGCGTGGCGCGCGGCCAGCGCGGCGCCGCCCGAGTCGCTCAACTGCTCAGCATGCAGCTTGACGGGCAGGCCGAGCAGGCGGGCGGCGTGGAACACCTTCTCGGTCTGGGCCGGCGTGAAGGCGATGCGCTCGCAGAAGGCGTCGACCGCGTCGACCAGGCCCTCGGCGTGCCACTGGGGCAGCCATTGGCAGATGGCCTCGATGTAGTCGTCGGCGCGGCCTTCGAATTCGGGCGGCAGCGCGTGGGCCGCCAGCGAGGTGGTGCGCACCGTGAGCGGCAGCGCCTGGCCGATGCGGCGAGCGGCCCGCAGGCAGCGTGCTTCGTGCTCCAGGCTGAGGCCGTAACCGGACTTGATCTCGATCGTGGTCACGCCATCCGCCAGCAAGGTGCGCGCACGCGCCAGCGCCGAATCGAACAGCTGTTCGTCGCTGGCTTCACGCGTGGCGGCCACGGTCGAGCGTATGCCGCCGCCGGCGCGTGCGATCTCTTCGTAGGTGGCGCCTTGCAGGCGCAACTCGAACTCGCGCGCCCGGTGGCCCCCGTAGACGAGGTGGGTGTGAGCATCGATCAGGCCGGGCGTGACGGTCAGGCCGTGCAGGTCGGTCGGATCGAGGGCGGCGCGCTCGGGCGCGCTCAGGTGCTGCTGCAGCGCTGCATCCGCCTCGGCCGAGGGGCCGACCCAGGCGATGCGGTCGCCGTGCGTCAGCAGGTCACCCTGCGGCAGCCAGCCCCAGGCGGGGCTGCCGGGCAGGGCCGACATCGTGGCGATGCGGGCGCCGCGCCACCAGCGCCAGGGCGTGGCGGCGTGCGGTGCCTGGGTGTTGAGGTCGTCATGGGCCATGTGGTGGACTCGACAGGAAAGGGGGTGTTTCGATGGCATCGACGGCGCGGGGCCGTGCAGCTCAGGCGGAGGCTTCCAGCCTCAGCCACCAGGCGCGCAGCACCGGGGCCGGATCGCCGGCCAGCCGCCACAGGCTGGTGTCTGTCTCGTCGCACCAGGCCAGGCTGTGCGCGGGCAGGGTTTGCGTCCGCCCGTCGTCGGATTGCAGCTGCGCGGCCGCGGCGGTGTAGAGGCCGCGCCAGCGGCCGACGGTAGGCAGCGCGTCGCCGGGCATCGCGCCCCACATCTGGGTGTGGCCCGCGCTGTGCCGGCCCATCAGGTTCAGGTCGCGCGTGGGGCCGTCGACGAGCCGGCACCCCGGCGCGGCGGCGCCGTCGAAATTCAACGGGGTCGAGACCGCGGTCATCGGCTGCTCGAGGCCGGCGAAATCGAGCACGACGCCGGCGCCTTCGAGCACGGTGAAGCAGCGCTGCACGCCCGGGAACGGCGAGAACGGGCCGTCGCGGTCGATGTCGGCCACGCTGACCCGCACCAGCCAATCGGCGCCCGAGCCGGGTGGCCACGCGAGCAGCTCGCGCGTGACGCCGCCGCCATTGCGCCAGGGTTGAGGGGTGGATTGCGAGAGTTCGACGAGGTGCAGCGTCATGGCGTGAAATGGCCCTCCAGGCCGTAGCGGTTGCCGGGGTGCACGAGGCGTGCCAGCGTGATCGCACTGTCGGTCGTGAACGTGCGGCGCACGATGACCAGGCAGGGATCGGCAACCGGGATGCCCAGCAGCCGGGCCTCTTCCTTCGTCGGGCGTCCGGCCTCGATCGAATACTGGGCGCGCCAGAGCGCGGTGACGTCGAACAGGTAGTGGGTGGGCGTGGTGCGGGTGAAGTCTTGTGCGAGGTAGTCCGGCGCGCAGGCCGGGTTCACGTAGCGGTCTTCGCATTGCAGCGGCACGCCGTTCTCGAGGTGCACGATCAGCGTGTGGAAGACCGGCGCGCCCGGCTGCAGGCCGAGCTGACCGGCGAGGCCGTCGGTGGCCGGCACCTCTTCCTGCTCGACCACCCGGGCTTCGTGGCGATGTCCCCGCTCGGCGATCTCTTCTTGCAGATCGCGCAGCGTCAGCGTGGACGAGACTTTGTGCAACTGGGCGGCGAAGGTGCCCACGCCTTGCACCCGGTCGATCAGGCCTTCGGCCTGCAGCTCGCGCAGCGCGCGGTTGACCGTCATCCGGCTCACGCCGAAACGGGCCACCAGCTCTGCCTCGGAGGGCATCAGCACACCGGGCGGCCAATCGCCGGCGGCCAGCCGGCCTTTGAGGTACTGCTTGACTTGTGCGTAGGGAGCCAGCCGGTTGGACGTCATGGCGCTATGCTAGCGATTCGAGCTTGTCTATACAAGTGTTCGTCTAGACAGGCGAGGCGTGCCGGCCTCAAGGGTTTCTCTCATTTGCTCCGTTAGGGCTGGCCGCAGGATTCTGGTCGATCTGGACCGAGCAAGCTTCAGTGATTGCCCGGTTTCCGAATGACAGTCTTGATAGTTTTCATTGCTGTTGCGTTCGATGATCGGCGCTGCCATGGCGCATTCGGGTTTCGCGACGCTCGCCACATTCGGCGTCAGGATTGCGCCCATTCCCAAATCCGGCGAGCTTGTTCCGATCCGGTGATCGTGCTCGACAACAAGATGGGGCAGGGAGAAACCCCGAGCGGTTTGAATCGCCACGGCGCAGTTGCAGACTGGTTTTGGTTTCTCGGGCAAAACAAAAGCCATGCGAGCTTCTACGAGCACGGGCGGTCGACCCATTTGACTGGATGGGCCGGCGGTGGCCGGATCGAGTATCTGCAGCGGCCTCGACGATAAAGCCAGGTCGTCGGGCGGGCCCGTTTCAAGATCGCAGGCAATTGCCCGTGGACGGCGTGCCTGGCGACGCATCTGGCGAGGGTATCGCGAGCCATGCCAAGGGCCACGTCGTGGGCATCTGCGCCGTCGAGCGCAGGGGGTCATCGCGGTGGGCGTCGCCCAAGGCTCGGCCCCACTTGCGCAGACTTGTCTAGACAAGTAGGATGCGCCCCATCGCCGGGACATGACGAACCGGCGCCTTCCTACCGGAGCCCTGCCATGACCGACTTGTCCCAGCCCACCCGCCGCGCGACCTCTTCCGCACGGGCCCGCCCGGTGAAGGCGCCCACCGGCAGCACGCTGCACTGCCGCAACTGGCTGATCGAGGCCGCCTACCGGATGATCCAGAACAACCTGGATCCGGCCGTGGCCGAGAACCCTGATGCGCTGGTGGTCTATGGCGGCATCGGCAAGGCCGCGCGCGACTGGGACAGCTTCGAAGCCATCCTCAAGTCGCTGGAGCAACTGGGCGAGGACGAGACGCTGCTGGTGCAAAGCGGCAAGCCGGTCGGCGTGTTCCGCACGCACGCCGATGCGCCGCGGGTTCTGCTGGCCAACTCGAATCTGGTTCCGAAATGGGCCACGTGGGAGCACTTCCACGAGCTGGACCGCAAGGGCCTGATGATGTACGGCCAAATGACGGCTGGCTCGTGGATCTACATCGGCAGCCAGGGCATCGTGCAGGGCACTTACGAGACCTTCGTCGAAGCCGGCCGCCAGCATTTCGGCGGCTCGCTCAAGGGCAAGTGGATCCTCACCGCGGGCCTGGGCGGCATGGGCGGCGCCCAGCCGCTGGCCGCCACCTTTGCCGGCGCCTGCTCGCTGAACATCGAATGCCAGCAGTCGCGCATCGACTTCCGCCTGCGCTCGCGCTACCTCGACGAGCAGGCCAAGGACCTGGATGACGCGCTGGCCCGCATCCAGCGCTACACCGCCGAAGGCAAGGCGATCTCGATCGGCCTGCTGGGCAATGCCGCCGAGGTGCTGCCCGAACTGGTCAAGCGGGCCCAGGCCGGCGGCCCCAAACCCGACCTGGTGACCGACCAGACCTCGGCGCACGACCTGGTCAACGGCTACCTGCCGGTGGGCTGGAGCGTTGATCAATGGCGCGCCGCGCAGGCCGATGCATCGCAGCACGGCTCGTTGCGTGACGCGGCGGCGCGCGGCTGCGCGGTGCACGTACAGGCAATGCTCGCCTTCCAGCAGATGGGCATCCCGACCGTCGACTACGGCAACAACATCCGCCAGGTCGCGTTCGACCAGGGCGTGAAGAACGCCTTCGACTTCCCCGGCTTCGTGCCGGCCTACATCCGGCCGCTGTTCTGCCAGGGCAAGGGCCCGTTCCGCTGGGTGGCGCTGTCGGGCGATCCGGAAGACATCCGCAAGACCGACGCGAAGATGAAGGAGCTGTTCCCCGAGGACAAGCACCTGCACCGCTGGCTCGACATGGCTGGCGAGCGCATCGCGTTCCAGGGCCTGCCTGCACGCATCTGCTGGATCGGCCTGGGCGAACGCCACCGTGCCGGCCTGGCCTTCAACGAGATGGTCAAGAACGGTGAGCTGAAGGCGCCGATCGTGATCGGCCGCGACCACCTCGACTCCGGCTCGGTCGCTTCGCCGAACCGCGAGACCGAAAGCATGAAGGACGGCTCGGATGCCGTGTCCGACTGGCCGCTGCTGAACGCGCTGCTCAACACGGCGGGCGGCGCGACCTGGGTCAGCCTGCACCACGGCGGCGGCGTCGGCATGGGCTACTCGCAGCACTCGGGTGTGGTGATCGTCTGCGACGGCACCGACGCCGCGGCCAAGCGCATCGAGCGCGTGCTGTGGAACGACCCGGGCACCGGCGTGATGCGCCACGCCGATGCGGGTTACGAAGATGCCGTGGCCTGCGCGAAGGAGCGCGGGCTCAAGCTGCCGATGATCGGCTGATCACTGATTCAACGGAAGCTTGATGAAGCGCGGGCGGTAGATGTCCTTGCCGCCGGCGCTGAAGTTCTCCCAGAAGTCGAACGTGTTCACGTGGTAGCTGATCAGCAACTCGCCCGGGGCCGACAGGTGCGGATGCGCCTTGGCGCCGTACACGAAGGTGTCCGGCGTCAGGTTGTCTTCCGGGCACAGCCAGATCGGTATCGGCTTGCCGAAAGGGCCGACCGGCGAAGCGCCATAGCGCACGACCACCGTGCCGCTGAGCGTGTCCAGCTGGTGCACGATCAGAAAGCGGCCATCGGCCAGCGGTGTTACGCTGATCTCGGCGCCCATGCGGTTGGCCACGGGTGCTGCGGCATTGATGTCGCTGACCCAGGCCGTGCCGTCCCAGAAGTGGTAGCTGCCGGGTTTGGTGATCTGGTCCGGCTTGACGCGTGCGACGAGCAGCTTCTTGTTGTAGTCGTCCGAGCGGACGCCGTAGACATAGATGAACCCGTCGGGCCGGGGCGCGCCGGCCTGCACGGTCAGCGGCATCGTCGCGATGCCGAAGGCGATCTCGCCGAGCTTGCCGTTGCGCGGTGCGAACAGCGGCAGGTTCAGTCGGTTGTAGCCACCCAGGAAGGGCGCGTCCTCGCTCGCGGATGCGGTGAGCAGGTCCACGCCGACCTGCTTGAAGTTGAACGCGCCGCCGTCGCCCGTGGCCATGCGCGCCGCGTACATCCGCACCTTGCCCTTCCACACCAGCGCATCGCCGGGCCAGTACCACTGGCCTGCCTGTGTCGGCACCACCATCGAGATGGCCTTGCCTGCGCCGTCGCGTCGCACGTTGAAGCTCAGCGCCGAGGCGATCGGTGTCGCGCCCGTCAGCATCGCGCTGGTGTTGTTGACCATCACCGTGCCGCCGACGCGGCTGCCGTCGCCATTCACGCCACCGACGAAGCTGTCCGAGAACAGGATCAAGGTCTTCGTCGCGCCGCCGCTGCCGAAGCGCTCGTCGCCATTCATCGGCACGGTGTAGACGCCGTCCGCACCGCTCCACCCATCGTTCACACCGTAAGGCGCGTCGAACAGGGCTGTCCACTCCGGCGCGGCCACCGCGCTGTAGGGCGGCACGTCGGCCGCCCAGCCGAGGCTTGTGGCGCTGACCAGCGCCAGGGTCGATAAAAACGTTTTCATCCAGCCATCCTAAATCCGAGGACCGCCCGACCATGTCCATGCTCACCCTGACCCCCGGCCACCTGACGCTGGAGCAACTGCAAACCATCCACACCGGTGGCGTGGAGATCGCGCTGGCCGAATCGTCCAAAGCCGACATCGCGGCCAGTGCGGCGATCGTCCAGGCGGCGGCGGCCGGCGATGCGCCGGTCTACGGCGTCAACACCGGCTTCGGCAAGCTGGCCAACCAGCGCATCAGCGCAGCCGACCTGGCCCTGCTGCAGCTGAACCTGATCCGCTCGCATTCGGTGGGCGTGGGCGAGCCGCTGTCACCGGCCGTGCTGCGCCTGATGCTGGCGCTCAAGGCCGCGAGCCTGGCCCGTGGCGCCTCGGGCGTGCGCCAGGTGGTGGTCGACACCATCATCGCAGTCTTCAATGCGGGCCTGACGCCGTATGTGCCGAGCCAGGGCTCGGTGGGCGCCTCGGGCGACCTCGCACCGCTGTCGCACATGACGCTGGCGCTGCTCGGCGAAGGCGAGATGCTCGTGGGCGGCAAGCGCGTGCCGGCGGCGCCGGTGCTGGCCGAGCACGGCATCACCCCGCTGGCCCTCGAGGCCAAGGAAGGCCTGGCGCTGATCAATGGCACGCAGACCAGCGCGTCGCTCGCGCTGCATGGCTTCCTCAGCTTCGAGCCGGTGCTCGAGTCGGCGCTGGTCGTGGGCGCGCTCACTGTCGATGCTGCGCGCGGCAGCGATGGCCCGTTCGATCCGCGCATCCACGCGCTGCGTGGCCAGCCGGGCCAGATCGACGTGGCGCAGTACTACCGTGCGCTGCTGGCCGGCAGCGCGATCCGCAAGTCGCACGAAGAGGGCGACGACCGCGTGCAGGATCCGTACTGCCTGCGCTGCCAGCCGCAGGTCGTGGGCGCTTGCCTGGACCAACTGCGTCACGCATCGCTGGTGTTGGTGCGCGAGGCCAATGCCGTCACCGACAACCCGCTCGTCTTCGCCAACGATGGCGCGATGATCAGCGGCGGCAACTTCCACGCCGAGCCGGTGGCGCTCGCGGCCGACGCGATGGCCGTGGCGATCGCCGAGGTCGGCGCGATCGCCGAGCGCCGCATCGCGATGCTGATCGACACGGGCGTCTCGCGCCTGCCGCCGTTCCTGACCAGCAATGCCGGCCTGAACAGCGGCTTCATGATCGCCCACGTGACGGCGGCCGCATTGGCCAGCGAGAACAAGTCGCTCGCCCATCCGGCCAGCGTCGACAGCCTGCCGACCTCGGCCAACCAGGAGGACCATGTCTCGATGGCGACCTTCGCGGCACGCCGTCTGCAGCCGATGATCCAGAACGTGGCGCACATCATCGGCATCGAGCTGCTGGCGGCAGCGCAGGGCGTCGAGTTCCTGCGCCCGCTGAAGAGCTCCGCGGCGCTCGAGCAGGCGCATGCGCTGTTGCGCGCGAAGTGCCCGTCGATCGAAGTCGACCGCTACCTGGCGCCGGACATCGAGGCGGCGACGGCGCTGGTCACCGGCGGCGCGTTGTCGGCGGTGTTCCGCTCGCTGCCGGGGGCGTTGCCGACGTTGTGGGTGCCGAAATAAGGCCCCCACGGCCCTCCCGGGCCTGCCCCCCGAGGGGGCTCGCGCAGCGGACCGGCAAAGCCGGTTCCGCGCACGCCACTTGAATGGAAACAGGGCCACCCAACAGGGCGGCCCTGTTTCCTTATTGGCGCGCGGGTCTCGAATGTCGAGGCGATTGGTCCCCGCCCCCATTCGGGTTGAGCTTGGCCGTCTGCCGTCTGCCGCCTGGCGGACGCGGGCTAAGCTTTGAAGGGGTGCTTGCGGGCCAATGAATGCGGCGAGTTGACCAGTTCGATGTTTGGCCCGTAGCGAACATCGGCAATGGTCATCGTCGATCCGAATGCCCAATTGCTCTGCCGCCCTTTCATCCGCTTGACCTCAAGCTGATGTTTGAACGCCTCGATGGCTTGCTCTCGCGTCAAGCCCGCAGCCTTCAATTGCCGAACTCTTGCGATCACGCTGCGCAGATGGGCCGCCTCCGCACGGAGTTGCCTTGCTCTTGCGAGGTCCTTTGCAGATGGCATGCGAGGAGTGACAAAGCCCTCCAAGCCAACTCGCAAACCGGCGAGGATAGAAAGGTTCTTGGCATTTGTCATGAAGTCGCTTCCTTGAGAACTTTTCGGCCGGCTCTGACTGCCTGTACGCCGATCGTTTCCAACAGCTGCACGGCCAATAGTAGCAAGTCGGCATACATCAACAGGTGAGCACCGTATTCAAAAGGCTTTTGCGTCTGGTCGCATACACCCCAGCCCCGGATCCTGGCCGCCAGGAGATCGAGACCGCAGGCCACCGCAGCAAAACCACAAACCACATCGTCGTGTAGAAGAGATGCTGCAGGCGCTCCAAAAAGACCTGCCCGTGGGTCAGTTCATCCGCTTCGACTTCCTTCTCTGCTGCCTCCAGATCCAGACGATTCAGTTCCTCGTCGTCCCACGACCGCAGGAGTGCCAGGTCGTCTTCACTCAAGCCAACGGCTCCCTGGAACGGATCGACGGGTGCAGCTTCACGTCCGGTTTGCTTCCCGGACGAAGGCTGACGGTCCGGCTCCCTCACCGTTTCGTTGTGCGAGGTCTCATCTGCCTTGCTGTTCATGCGAAGCGAGGATAGCCACGCGATCTGCATTCGCCGTCCCCCCATTCGGGGGTGAGACGACGCAAGCCTCGACACGTGTCGATCGATGGTCAACCGGCGCAGGCCTCGCCAGTAGCCATCCACGAGCCACCCGGTATCGCCAACGGCCACCTTGCCTGGCCGGTGCACTGCGCGAACGCCGCAGCGCCATGATCTGCGCCGCGGCGAACAGATCGCCGCGGAAGCTGGAAAGCTAACAACGAAAGTCAGCGGTGCTCGGTCCACGGGTGCCAGCGAGGCACAGGCTCAGGGAATGTCTGCAGAAATATCGAACGGCCGCACCGCGGTCATGCAGCAGGAAACCATCGGAACAGACCAGCCATCACCCATGCGCAACGCCGTCACAGGCATTCAGGAGGGAACAAGCGTGTCAGGAATTCAACGTCGACGGATGCTGGGCTGGATGGGCGTCGCCGCCGCGGGTGCGGCCACCCTTTCGCTCGAAGGCTGCATGACGACGCAGTTGCACGAACCGAAGTACTACACCGAGACCTTCTCGGCGATGTACATCACCCAGGACCAGAAGCAGATCGTGATCCTCGGGCCGCGCTACCACTACATCTTCCAGGCGCCGGCGGAGCTGGTGCGGCTCGTGCAATCCGAGTTGCATGCCGACCTGAGGGCGAGCTTCGACGACTTCGAGGTGGCTGCCGACCAGACGATCACCGGCCGCTACGACCTGTCGCTGAGCCTGGGCAAGGCCAGCCTGACGCCGGAGAAGGAGGCCCTGGCCCAGGCCTTGGGCATGGCGCCCAGGGTGCGCGGCGAGTGGACGACCAAGGGCACGCTGAAGGGCCAGCGCTACGCAGCGGGCGACGCTCACCGCGGCAGCGAGGCGATGACGCCGCTGAATCGAAGCTACTCGGTGTCGATCCGCGAGCAACCCACCGCTGGCGAGGCGATGGCCAAGATCGCCTTGACGCCGGTGACCGTGGCGGTCGACGGGGCCTTGATGATCGCGGCAGTCGTGCTGCTGCCGTTCGCGCTGGTCTTCCTGGCCGATCGCATGGGGCGCATTCGGTGTTGAATGCCCCAGGGCAATGACGGCGTCGGGGGCTGAGCGTCGGTGTCAGGGTGCCCGGTCCGGACCACGGACCTCTCCCCCTGCTCGCGACACACCGTCGTGACCTTCATTCGGCGCATCTCCCTGAAGCTCGATGTCTCGACCAAGACCGAAGCAATCTTCGAGGCCCGGGGCCTGCGGCATCTGTAGGCCGCTTCAGTCCGTGGCGGCGGCATCGTTGCCGAACACGCCATGCAGCAGCTGGCGACCCACGGGGTGATTTGGCAGCCAAGTCGCATGCGCGGGGTCGCGCAGCACCATGGCCAGCATGCCGCAGCGTTCGTCGTATGCGCGCTGCAGCAGTTCGGCGGCCCGGTCTATTTCGCCGAGTGCAGCCAGCGGCGCGGCGTAGAGCGTCGCTTCGCCCGTGGTTGTTCGCGAACAGATCAGCGTGGCGTCGATGATGTCCAGCGCAGCTTCGCGGCGGCCCAGGCAGGCGAGCACGAAGGACAGCACGGTCCAGACGAAGGGCGGGGTGTCCGGGCCTTCCGACAATCGCCACGCCGGCGCTTCGATGTCGGGGGTTGGTGCCACCATCGCGCGGATTGCCAGCTTGAAGGCGACCAACAGCAACTGACCGGGGTTCTCCGCCGATGCCGCGTCGGCTTCGGCCAGGCCTTCTTCGGCCCGGCCGGCCTGGATCAACGCGCGCGACAGCGTCATGCGAAGCAGCGGCGTGTGGGGCGACAGGCGCAGCGCCGCCCGCAACTGTTCGACCGCCAGCGCAGACTGGCCGGTGAACAGCAGGTGGCGGGAATGCACCAGCAGCGTGTCGGGGTCTTGCCCGCCCTGGCGGATCGCCTCGGCGTGCGCGTGCGCCGCCTCGTCGAAACGCCAGGCCATGTGGGAAAG
>JADMIO010607360.1_pt1 | contig 10689 bp, 11 predicted proteins | sample 8958161 | NCBI WGS metagenome assembly JADMIO01 (sample SAMN16585339, study PRJNA669376) | soil metagenome | isolation source: Crop rotation soil | place: USA: Cullars Rotation, Alabama | collected 2011 | reverse complement strand
GCCGCGACTTCAAGTCACGTGAATTCCAAGCTTCGGATCCCACTGTGCTGGAAAGGCTCCGCCGCGACGTCGGGCCGGACTCCCACCGCGGTGATCACGATGACCGGGATGTCCGCCAGGGCCGGGACGGCGCGCTGGAGGCCGCGGAACTCCAGGCCGTCCATGTACGGCAGCATGATGTCGAGCAGGATCAGCGACGGCGCCGGCGGGCGCTCCAGGCGCCGGAGCGCTTCGAGCGCGTTCGCCGCGCACTCCACCTTGTAGCCCTCCTCGTGGAGGACCGTGGCCAGCGAGCCGCGCAGCACGAAATCGTCTTCGATCAGCAGGATCAACGCCGGGTCGGCCATCGCGGCCGGTCCCCGCAAGGCCGATTCGGGCTCGGAAGGGTCCAGGGGGGGCGAGGCCATCATCGCAGCGCCAACCTGTACAACATTGACTGTGGCAGGAACGTAAGTTGCCGGGATCCGTCGTCAACCCTTCCACCGTCGAAGTACGACGATCTGCGATCACCGGGAGGGACGCAGGAACCAGGATCGAGGATACCCTGGACGTCGCACGCGCCGTGTCGCAGACAGCACGGCGGTTGGTGGCGCGAATCAGGCAGAGGACTCACGTTTCCGACGGTTCGCGGATGATCGGCGAAGCGCTCGGCAACTACACACTCACCGCCAAGCTCGGGAGCGGCACGATGGGCGTCGTGTTCCGGGCGGAGCACGGGCGAATCGCGCGCACGGCCGCCATCAAGGTCCTGATTCCGGAGCTGGCCCAGAACGCGAGCGCCGTCCAGCGCTTCTTCACCGAGGCGCGGGCGACCTCCCTCATTCGCCACCCGGGGATCGTCGACGTCTTCGATTGCGACGTCGATGCGGCGGGGCACGCGTACATCGTCATGGAGCACCTCGACGGCGAGACGCTGGCCGATCGCTTGCGCCGGACAGAGCGGATTCCCTGGACGACCGCGTGCGAGATCGCGCGGCAGGTGGCGGAGGCGATCGCGGCGGCGCACGAGCGCGGCATCGTCCACCGCGATCTGAAGCCCGAGAACGTGTTCCTGGTGCGCGATCCCGCCGCCGCCGAGCGGGTGACGTCCGTCAAGGTGCTGGACTTCGGGGTCGCGAAGCTGCTGGCCGCCGACGCGTCCGCGCGCCTGACGATGCGCGGGATGGTGCTGGGGACGCCGGAGTACATGGCGCCCGAGCAGTGCGGCGGGTCGGAGGAGATCGATGAGCGAGCCGACATCTATGCGCTCGGCTGCATCCTGTTCGAGATGCTGAGCGGCGAACCGCCGTTCACGGCCGAGGCGATCCCGGAGCTGCTGGCGGCGCACCTTTACGGGGCGGTGCCGTCGATCGCCGAGCGGATGCCGGGGTTGCCGGTCTGGCTGGCGGATCTCGTGACCAGCATGCTCGCCAAGCAGCGGGTCGAGCGGCCGCCGTCGATGCACGCGGTCGCGCGGGCGCTGGGCGAGCGGACGAAGCCGCGGCCGATCGCGCCGCCGCCGGCCCCATCGCGGTGGGGAGGCCGCGCGGTGCCGGCGGCGGTGGCGGTGGCGGGTCTGTCCGCGCTGGCGCTCGCGCTGTGGAACGGCGGTCGTGCGGCCCAGCGTCGATCCGGGGCGCGCCTGCCGGTGGCGGCGGCGATCGCGCCGGCGAGCGCGGGCGACGTCCGGGTGCCGCCGCCGGTGGGCGTCGTGCCGGCGCGGGCCGTGGGCACGATCGCCCCGGCCGACATCGCAGCGGTCGCGCCGGTCGCAGAGGCCGGGCCGGCGGCGCGGCGGAGGACGCGGGGGGGCGAGAAGCTGCAACTGCCTGCGCGCCGGCCGCCGCCGCGCGCGCCGGCGCCGAAACCGGCGGTCGACACGGATGGCATCGTCGATCTCTGACCCGGCGCCCCGGCGGCTCATCGTCGGGGTCGCGATGCTCGCCGCGCTGATCGTCGCGGTCGGCGCGCCGGCCGTCGCGCGGGCGCAACCCGCGGCCGCCAGCGACGCGACCCGCGAGGCGGCGCGCGCGAAGCTGGTCGCGGGCGTCGACGCGATGAAGCGCGGTGACTACCAGGCGGCGCTGGCGCGGTTCCAGGAGGCGTACGCGCTGGTTCCGAGCCCGAAGATCCACTACGACTTCGGTCTGGCGTATGTCGGGCTCGAGCGGCCGGCGGAGGCGCTGGCGGCGTTCGAGCGATTTCTGGCCGAGGCGCCGGACGCGCCGCCGGACAAGCGGGAGAAGGCGACGTCGCTGGTCGCGACGCTGCGCGCGCGCGTGGCCGAGGCGGCGGGCCGAGACAGTCGTGCCGACGCGCCGGCGACGCCGCCGCCCGCCGAACCGCCGGTCGGGGTCGCGGCGCAGCCGCCGCTTGCTGCGCCGCCGTCGCCCTCGGCCGCGTCGGCCGAGGCGCCAAACGAACGCCTGGCCGTGTCGGCGACGGGCGGCGACGATCCGGGGCGGCGCCGCCGCATCGCTGCGGTCTCGCTCGGCGCGGCGGGCGCCGGTCTGCTGGCGGCGGGGGTGGTGTTCGGCGTGCTGGCGCGGCGAGAGGGCGACAGCCTCACGCACGATTCGGAGATCGGGACGCCGGCGCGTCCGACGCCGTTCGACGCCGGCAAGGAGTCGCGCGGCATCGCCTACGAGCGGTTGCAGATCATCGGGCTGGTCGCGGGCGGTGTGGCCGCCGCGGCGGGGGCGGCGCTCTATGCGACCAGCCGCCGGCGCGTCAGCGTGGAACCGGGCGCGGGCCACGCGCTCGCGGGCGCGTCGGTGCGGGTGGCGTTTTGAAGATGATGCGTTCAGTCCGGACCGCGCATGTTCTGACGGCGATCATCGGGATCGCGCTCGCGGGCTGCTACGCGCCGAACATCAAGGACGGGACGCTGGCCTGCGCAGAGGCCGGCGATCGCTGCCCGCAGGGCTTCGTCTGCCGGGGCGATCATCGTTGTTACGGCAGCCCCACCGGCGACGCGGGGATCGACGGCGGCGCCGAGTCCGGTGTCCCGGAGGCCGGCAAGGATGGGGGCGGCGCGGGCAGCGGCGGCAGCGTCGGCACGGGCAGCGGCGGCGCAGCGGGCGGTGTCGGGGGCACGGGTGGCAGCAGCGGTAGCGGCGCGGGCGGGAGTGCCGGCGCGGGCGGAATAGCCGTCGCGGGCCGGGGCGGTATGGCGGGCGGTGGCGCGGCGGGCGCCGGTGGAACGAGCGGAACGGCCGGTGGGGGCAGGGGCGGCAGCGGAGGCGGACACGGCGGGACCAGCGGCGTCGCCGGCAGCGGCGGGACTGGTGGGAGCGGCGTCGGCGGCACGAGCGGCGTCGGCGGGACGAGCGGCGTCGGCGGGACGAGCGGACGCGGCGGAATTGGCGGAGCCGCGGGCACGGGCAGCGGCGGCAGCGCGGGCGGCAGCGCGGGCACGGGCGGCGGCGGGTTGGGCGGCGGCGCGGGCACGGGCGGCGGCGCCGGGTTCGGCGCGGCCTGCGACGTCGGCACGCGCTGCGCTTCCGGGATCTGCGTCGATCACGTCTGTTGCAACGACCCTTGCACGGCGTCGTGCCAGGCCTGCGATGTCCAGGACCACGTCGGGACCTGCTGGCCCGTCACAGGCACCACGCCGCACGGCGGGCGACCGAGCTGCGGCGGCACCGGCGTATGCGCCGGCTCCTGCCAGGGATTGGCGTCGGGTCAGTGCGCCTTCCCCGGTCCCGAAACGCCCTGTCCCTGCGGCCTCACCGGCGGCACGTGCGACCGGGCGGGCGGGTGCCAGTTGCTGCTCGGCGGGCTGTGCCCCGGTTCTTGAACGAAGGAGCTCCGCGCGCGCTCAGGTCGCGCGCACGGTGAGCGGCCATTGCGGCAGGCGCTCGGCCTCGGGCAGCAGCAGCGGCTCCGCGGGCGTCGCCGGACGTTCGCCGAGCGGAAGCTGCCACCAGCCGACGTCGCGCCAGGCGCCGAGCTTCCAGCCGACCGCCGGATAGACGCCGACCGGAACGAATCCGAGCGACTCGTGCAGGCCGACGCTTCCTGGGTTCGGCAGCGTGATGCCGGCGTACGCCGTGCAGAATCCCTGGATCCGAAGCAGGCCGAACAGCGACTCGTAGAGGGCGCGTCCCACCCCGCGCCGGTGGTGGCCGGCGCTGACGTACACCGCCACGTCGACCGACCAGCGGTACGCCGCGCGCTCCCGGTGGCGCGACGCGTACGCGTAGCCGAGGATCTCGTCGCCCGGGCCCGCGCAGACGAGCCACGGCGCGACGCGCAGCACCGACTCGATCCGCGCGGCCATCTCCGCCGCGGTGGGCGGCTCGGTCTCGAACGAGGTCGCCAGGTCGGTGACGTAGGGCCGGTAGATGGCGGCCACCTGCCCGGCGTCCGCGCCCCGCGCCATCCGGATGGAATACATGGCGAAAGGCTAATGAACGCGCGGCCTGGCTTCAATTCTGAATTCGTGTCGATCCGGGCGGGCCTCGATCGTCGCCAGAGCAGAACCCCAGAAAGGACGCTCCCATGACGACCATGACGACCCTGACGACCAGACAGACCTTCCGTACGCTCGCCTTCGCCGCCATCCTGTTCGCCGCGCTGGCCCTCGCCGCCGCGTCGACCGCCCAGGCCGCGCCGGTCAAGACCGGCTACGCGCGCTCGGGCGATCTCGACCTCTACTACGAGGTGCACGGCTCGGGCGGGACGCCGCTCGTCGTGCTGCAGGGCTCGTTCTGCACCATCGAGATCTGTTTCGGACAGATGCTGCCCACGCTGGCCGCCAGGCGCCAGGTGATCCTGATCGATCAGCAGGGCCACGGGCGCACGCTGCTCGCGAAGAATCACCCCTTCACCGTGACGCAGATGAAAAAGGACGCGGTCGTCGTGATGAAGAAGCTCGGCGTCGGCAAGGCCGACGTGCTCGGCTACAGCACGGGCGCCGCCGTCGCCCTCGAGCTGGCGATCACGAACCCCGAGCTGGTGAACAAGCTCGTGCTGATCTCCGGCGCCTACGAGAAGACCGGGGTGCGCAAGGAGCTCCTCGAGATGATGCCAAAGCTGACCGCCGACATGATGAAGCAGACGCCCTGGTACCCCGCCTACAAGAAGGTCGCGCCGAAGGACACGTTCGCAGAGCTGGTCGAGAAGGTGAAGAGCGTCGACGATTCGAAGTCGTGGCCCGAGGCGAAGATTCGCGGGATGACCATGCCGGTCCAGCTGATCGTCGCCGACTCCGACATCATCTACCTCGATCAGGCCGTGAAGTTCTTCCGGCTGCTCGGCGGTGACGTGGCGGGGGATCTGGTCGGCCGGCCGAAGTCGCAGCTGTTCATCGTCCCCGGCGCCACGCACGTGACGATGGTGTTCGAGAAGTCGCCCCTGATCGGCGGCGTGGTGGTCGACTTCCTCGACGCCAAGCCCGACGGAAAGCAGGCAAACTAGGCCCCGTGGCCGGGAACGCCCGATACCGCGAGCTGGTGCCGCATCCGGCGCTGCGCCCGTTCGTCGATCGCTTCTGGATCAGCGTCGACGACGCGGCGCCGCCGGCCCGGCGCATCCTCCCCGACGGCTGCATCGACGTCCTCATCGATCTCGGACGCGAAGGACGGTCGCTGGTGGTGGGGACGATGACCAGCGCCAGCCTGTTCGTCCCGCGGGGGCCGGTCCGGATCGCGGCGGTGCGTTTTCGCCCGGCGGGCGCGGTTCCGTTCCTGGGCGTGGCCGCGCGCGAGCTGACCGACGGCACGTTCACCTGCGACGACATCGGCGCGCGCTGGCTGGCGCGCGCGCCGTGGGGCGAGACGACGGACGCCGCGGCCGCCGCCGGTTCGCTGCAGCGCTTGCTGCTCGGCCGGCTCGCCGCGCTGAAGCGCCCCGATCCGCTGGTCGCCTACGCCGTGGCGTCGCTGTTCGGACCGGCGCCGCCGTCGATCGAAGCGCTGGGACGGGAGACGGGGTGGAGCCGCCAGCACCTGGCGCGCGCGTTTCACCGGCACGTGGGCGTCAGCCCCAAGCAGCTGGCGCGGGTGGCGCGCCTGCAGCGGGCGGTGGCCGACCTCCAGCGCGGCCGCGGCGACGGGCTGGCCGACGCCGCCCTGCGCCTCGGGTACTTCGATCAGGCGCACATGGCCCGCGACTTCCGCGCGCTGGCCGGGCTGACGCCGGCGGAGGCGCGGGCCGCGGCGGGTTCCATTTTTCCAATCCAGTCGCTGCTGACGGGCGCATAGATCGCCGCATGAAGAAACTGACGCCCAATCTCATCGTGGAACGCATCGAGGACTGCCTGCCGTTCTGGGTCGAGCGCCTGGGGTTCGAACGCACCGTCGAGGTGCCCGACGGCGAACGCCTCGGATTCGTGATCCTGCGGCGCGGCTCCGTCGAGGTCATGCTCCAGAGCCGCGCCTCGGTGCGCGGGGATGTCCCCGCCATCGCCGACGGCGCGTACCGGTCGGTCCTCTACTTCGAGGTGGCCGATCTCGCGCCCATCCGCAAGGCGCTGAAGGGCTGGCCGGAGGCTGCCCCGGAGCGCAAGACCTTCTACGGCGCGCGCGAGCTCATCGTCCGCGATCCGGAAGGGAACGTCGTCTTCTTCGCCGCGCACTGAGGCGCTTCACTTCGGCGTCGGCGTCGGCGGCGCGGGCGGCGCGGGCGCCCAGCGGCCGAGGACGTTCGTCGCGCGGACGCGCTCGGGCAATATCCGGTCGAGCGCGCCGTGGTACCAGCGGTACCCGACGTAGATGAGCAGCAGCAGGAGCAGGGTGGTCTTCCAGGGGAAGCCCTTCTCGGCGTAGCGATCGCTGGTGTCGCGCCGCGAGCCCTTGGGCAGGCGCGCGACGCTGCTGAGCGTGGCCCCGAACGGAACGTTGATCTTGGCGCGCGCGTTGACGGCCCACCCGTTGGCGTCCAGGATCGGCCCGAGGTTCCGCTTGCGCAGCTTGATGAAGGCCAGCACCACCGAGGGCAGCGAGATCAACAGGACGAGGCCGAGGATCGCCAGCGCCGTGGCGATCACGCCCAGCTTCAGGATGCCGGTGGCGTACCCGGCCAGCGCGGTGATGAACGCGCCGATGGCGCCGACCGCGACACCCAGCGCGGCGACCGTGCCGACGTCCACCTTCCTGGCCTCGGGCGGCTTGGCGCTGCCGACGTGGGCGGTGTGCGTCGCGGCCGTGCCGAGCATCGCGTGCGAGTCCGCCTCGCCGGCGGCCGCGCGCTTGGCGACCTGCTCCTCCAGCAGGCGGACGAACTTCTTGTAGGGGGACCAGAACGCCTGCCGGATGCTGATCGGGTTGTCGACGATCCTGGTGATGGTGGCGTCCCAGTCGCGGCCCTGCCGGTCGTAGAACAGGCCGTTGCGCCCGACCATCAGGTTGTCGCTGTCGCCGGCGGTCACGGCGGCGACGATCTGCATCTTGTCGCCGGTCGCCTTGCGGGTGCAGTCGAGGTAGGCGAGGTACGCGCCCGCCAGCCCCGCCATGGCGGCGTGCTTGGCCGGGTCCTCGACCTTGAGGCAGAGATGGCAGGCGCGCTGATCCAGGTAGAGGGTGCCGCACTGAAACACCGCGGGCGTGCCGGCGTCGTAGAAGTCCTCGAAGCTGACGAAGTTGGTGCACAGCCGGTAGATGTCGCGGTGGTAGCGGACCAGGCGCTCGACCTGCTCGATGCTGTTGGCCTCCGCTTCCAGCGTCTTGTCCTTGGCGACCAGCCCGCGCAGGACGTCGCCCAGGCCCGACGTCAGGATCTCGCGGATGCGTCTCTCGCCCAGCTTCTCCACGCGCTGTTCGGGCTTCGCGGCGAGCCACGCCTCGTGGGGCGCGATCTTGGCGCCGATGCTGATCCAGTCTTCCTCCGTCAGTTGGCTCAGCGGCGCGCGCGCGCCGAGCAGCGGCGCCACCGCGGCCTCCTTCAGCACCGCCAAGGTCGCGGCGTGGGCGGGGTTGACGGGACCGGTGAGCGGCAGCGGCTTGTTCGGCGCCACCTGCGCCAGCGGGAACCCCGCCACCTCGTCGGCGGTGATGGTCAGGTCGCCGGCGGCGATCGCCAGGTACTCCTCCTCGGCGCGGTTCAGCGACTGGATGGCGCGCGGATCGTAGGCCGCCAGCCGGCAGCGGCCGAAGTAGTCGTCGACCTTGGGTCGGGCGGCCACCACGGCCGCGACCGCGATCGCCGTTCGCGCCGGTCCCAGCGGAAACACGGCCGCCGCCGCCGTCTCGCCGCCCGCGTACCAGTCGCCGTACGCCTTGGCTTCGGCGAAGAACGCCTCGATCATCTCGCCGTCGATCCCCGGCGCGCCCGATCGGTCCGGGACGCTGCCGATGCAGTCGATGATCTCGCGGATCAGCGCGCGCGCCGGCTCGTCGGCCGTCGACGTTTCGGTGATGACGCCGTCGCCGTTGAACGCGCTCCCCGCGAACACCTTGACCGGATCGGCGACGTCGTCGATCGAGATGGCGGTGGCGTCCGGCTTGCCGATGTTGGCGAGGATCTGACGGGCCGAGGAGAGCAGGGTGACGCCCTCGGGCGTCGCGTCGTTGATGGCGTCGAGCGGCAACGTCTCTTTGCCCGCCAGCAGATCGTCCGGGTTCCGGAGGTTGCCGCCCGCGAACTTCACCGCCGCGATCAGCTCGCCGGCGCGCACGCGTCCGTCCTTGTCGGTGTCGATCAACGCCAGCGTGCGGGGGTCGATCTCGAGGCCGCTGGTCGGGCAGGCGAGCGCGACCCAGAGCTTCTGGTCCAGGGCCTCGATGTTCATCAGGTCGGCGCCGGAACGGAGCTTGACCTGATCGAACCCGCCCGCGCGGAAGAAGCTCCAACTGTGCTGGTTGGCCATGCCGTTGTGTACTACGTTCCCGCCTCTTCGAAAAACAAAGGAGCCCCGCAGATGGTGTTCGTCCGCAGATTCCCCGCCTTCACCCTCGCGATCGCGACGCTGCTCGTCGCGCGCGCCGCCGCGGCGCAGGCCGAGCCGAAGTTCACGTTCGCCAAGCCGGAGGAGCAGAAGCCGCAGGCGCCGCTCGTCGAGTGGAAGGTGCAGGCGAAGGGCGGCTTCAACCTGACGTCGGGCAACTCACAGACGACCAACGCGACCGCCGGGCTAACGGCGTCGCGCAAGGAGGGGAACAACCGGCTGGGCCTCGACGGCGGCATCGCCTACGGCCGCTCCAACATCTACGTCGCGACGATCGACGCCACGACCGATCCGATGAATCCGGTGATCACGGACCTGAACCGGCAGGAGGTGACGACCACCAACAACTGGTTCACCAAGGGGCGCTACGATCGCTTCTTCACCGCCAACAACTCGGGGTACGTGTCGGGTCTCGCGGCGGCCGACAAGATCGCCGGCAAGACCTTCGCGGGCGGCGGTCAGGTCGGCTACAGCCGCCAGCTGGTCAAGACCGACAACAACACGCTGGTCGCCGAGATCGGCTACGACTTCTCGTACGAGAGCTACGTCCAGCAGCCGATGAAGACGCTCGATCCGGTGTCGATCCACTCGGCGCGCCTGTTCGTCGGCGAGACGGCGAAGATCACGTCCGCGACGGGCGCCACGGCGAGCGTCGAGGCGTTCTTCAACCTGAACAAGGAGACCAAGGCGCTGAACGTCGATCCGCCGCACGACCCCGGCGTCGCCGCGTTCCACGACACGCGCGTGATCGGGAAGCTGGCCGTCAGCACCACGCTGTTCAAGAGCCTGAGCGTGGCGCTCGGCTTCACCATCCGCTACGACCAGAACCCGGCGCCGCTCCCGCCGCCCGCCACCCCGGCGAACAAGGGCTACGCGGCCGGCTTTCAGCCGTTCGCGCAGACCCTCGACACCACCTCGGAGCTGACGCTGATCTACACGTTCCTCTAGGGCTGTTCGACGATCTGCAGCGGCACGAGGGTGCCGTCCGGCTGCGGCGCGCGCTCCCACCAGTAAGCGCCGCCGCGCCGGAGGGCGGCGATGTTGTCGTCGCCCTCGACGCGCATCTCGCGCGGGCGGCCGGCGAGGTTGCCGGTGCTGGAGGTGGCGACGAGCGCGAAGACGAGGCGGCCGTCCTTCGGCCTGTACGCCGGCGCGAAGAAGAACGGCGCGCTTCCCTGCGTCCACGCGAGGAAGAAATCGCGGCCGCGGTGAACCACAACGGGGGGCTTCGCGAACAGCGCCGTGTCCGTCGAGGAGAAGCCGGGACCGAAACGCCACCCGAGCGGGACGCATCCAGCGAGATGCAGCCAGGCCGCCAGCACCGCGGGGACGACGATGCGCGCGCGCATCGGTCGATGATACCGGACCCATGAAGCTGGCGTGGATGTTTGCCCCTTGACGAACGGCAAAGCGGCCGCAGCCTGTGCCGCTGATCGCAGCGGATGTTCCCGGGAATCACCGTCGAAGACCTCTCGACCCGGCACAATTTCCGGACCTCTACATCAGCCCAGGAGGCTCACGATGGACCCGAAGTCGACTGACCCGAAAGCGCTCTCCCGCAAAGAATTCGTCGTCCTGACCCTGACGCTCGTGGGCGGGGCCATGCTCGACGCGAGCTGCTCGTCGGACGGCGGCGGCGGCGGACGCGGCGGCAGCGGCGGCTCGGGGCACGGAGGGGCTTCGGGCCACGGCGGGACCGGCGGGAGCGCCGGCGGGACCGGCGGCTCCTCCGGCGGCAAGGGTGGGGCCGGCGGCGGCGCTGGCGCCTCCGGCGGGACCGGGGGCAGCGGCGGGACCGGGGGCAGCGGCGGGACCGGCGGCAG
>JADMIO011283515.1_pt1 | contig 10691 bp, 10 predicted proteins | sample 8958161 | NCBI WGS metagenome assembly JADMIO01 (sample SAMN16585339, study PRJNA669376) | soil metagenome | isolation source: Crop rotation soil | place: USA: Cullars Rotation, Alabama | collected 2011 | reverse complement strand
AACGCGCGATGTCGCGTCGCCGCATGATGGCAGATGTTGCCAAAGCCACAGTGGTAATCACTAACCCGACTCACTTTGCTGTTGCCCTTCAATACAACCGCGACGAAATGGTCGCTCCGGTTGTAGTCGCAAAGGGCGCGGATAACGTCGCCGCAAAGATCAGAGAGATTGCGCGAAAGAACGACGTGATGATGGTCGAGAATCCGCCGCTGGCGCGTGCGCTGTTTGCGGCAACCGATATTGGTCAGGCGATACCTGCAGAGTTGTATCAGGCGGTCGCAGAGATTCTGGCCTACGTGTACAAAACAAAACAAGGGATCGCATAGTTTAAATGGCAACACAGGGAAACATATTAACCAGACTGGCGCCGCTCGGCAGACACACCCATCTGGCGGTGCCGATCGCAGTGGTGATGATCCTGATGGTGATGATCGTGCCGCTGCCGCCGCTGATTCTGGATTTCTTTTTGTCAGTCGACATCGTTTTGTCCGTGGTCATTTTGCTGGTTGCGATCTACACACTGAAGCCAGTTAATTTTTCGATCTTCCCTTCCCTGCTGTTGCTGGTAACCCTGTATCGATTGGCGCTGAATGTCGCGGCGACTCGACTGATCCTGTTGAATGGTAACGACGGAGTCGGTGCAGCCGGACACGTAATCCAGGCGTTCGGACAATTTGTTGTCGGCGGCAATTACGTAGTCGGTTTTGTGATCTTCGCCGTTTTGATGTTGATCCAGTTTGTCGTCATCAGTCACGGCGCGGTTCGCGTATCTGAAGTAACCGCCCGATTCACATTGGACGCATTGCCAGGCAAACAGATGGCAATCGACGCCGATCTGAACGCAGGCAGCATCAACGAAGCTGAAGCTCGAGCCCGTCGCAAAGCTATTTCACAGGAAGCCGAATTCCACGGAGCAATGGACGGCGCGATTCGATTTACTCAAAGAGATTCCGTGATCGCGATGCTGATCATGATCATCAACATCGTCGCGGGTTTTATCATCGGTGTTCTGCAATTCAACATGCAGATGACCGCAGCCCTGAAAACATATACGGTTTTGACCATTGGTGACGGACTGGTTTCCGCAATTCCTTCGCTGCTGATCTCAGTTGCTGGCGGCATCATCACTACACGCGCTGCGGCGGAAACGACGATGGGCGAAGAAGTGGCCGGACAACTTTTCCTGAATCCGCGTCCGCTGGCAGTCGGTGCGGCAGTCCTGATCTTGATGGGTTTCCTACCGGGTTTCCCGACGATTCCTTTCCTGTTATTGGGTGGCGCGATTGGAGCAGGCGCGTATTTTTCACATAAGAGAGCGCAGCAAAAAACAGCGGAGGATGGTCTGGCCGAAAGAAAGACCGATGCTCCCACTGAAGAAAAGATTGAATCACTATTGAAAGTCGATGTTCTTGCACTAGAAGTCGGCTACGGTCTGATCTCGCTGGTCAATTCCGGAACGACCGATAATCTGCTGGCGAGAATCAAATCGGTTCGACGCCAGATTGCTATCGACCTGGGTATCATCGTTCCGCCGGTTCACATCACCGACAATTTGCGACTGGGACCGCGTGAATACTGCATCAAGCTGAAAGGTGTAGAGATTGCCCGTGGTGAATTGATGATCGATCGTAACCTGGCAATCAACCCCGGTTCAGCGACCGCAGAGATTGAAGGAATCCAGACAAGAGAGCCTTCGTTTGGTCTGCCTGCGCGATGGATTCGCGTCGAGCAAAAAGAACAGGCGCAGTTTAGCGGCTACACAGTGGTCGATCCGACGACGGTTGTTATCACGCATCTGTCGGAGTTGATCAAACGACACGCATTCGAATTACTGGGACGTCAAGAAACCAAACAGCTGCTGGATGTCGTCGCGGAGACACATCCGAAGGTTGTAGAAGAGCTGACGCCAAAAGTTCTTTCCCTGGGTGAAATCCAACGCGTGCTGCAGGGTCTGTTGCGCGAACAGGTTGCGATACGCGATCTGATCACGGTGCTGGAATCGCTGGCCGATTTTGGCGCGCAGACACACGACATCCAGATCCTGACCGAATTTGCGCGTCAATCGCTGTCGCGTTCGATCTGCCAGAGTCTTGCCAATGAACAGGGTCAACTGATGGTGCTGACCTTTGCGCCTGAAATTGAGCGACAGTTCAATCAGGCATTAAACAAAACCGCACAGGGAACGATCCTGGCTCTTGATCCAGTGATCGCGCGCGATGTTCTGGAAAAACTGAATCAGTCTGCGGCACTGGCACCGAACGGCGGCAACCCGATTCTGCTGGTCGGTACGTCAGTTAGATCGCACGTTCGACGATTGACCGAACGTTTTATTCCGAATTTGTCAGTGATTTCGCACAACGAAATTACGCCGAGCTTTGAAGTCATATCAGTGGGGACAATCCAATGAAAGTGAAACGATACGAAGCAGCAACAATACAGGGTGCGCTGGAACTGGTTAAAGACGATCTGGGTCCGAATGCATTTGTTCTGTCGACTCAGCGACGCACCAAAAAAGGATTGCTTGGTTTAGGGGCAAAGGATGTTTTTGAAATTCAGGCCGCGGCCGGTCATAACGATTCGACTGCCGTCCAGCCTGAAAAAGTAGTTCTGAATGACAACCGTCAAACCGCGGTAGCCGTGGGACAGACGACCAGGCCGCAAGTCAAACGATCGCTGTCGGTCACTGACGACACGGACGATTTTCGTGAGATGGCCAGTCTGTTGCCGTACGCCAAAACTGCCAAGCCGACAGTCGCACCGAGACCAACGATTCATCGAACGACGACTGCCAAACCTTCTCAGCCGGACTTTCAGCCGAGCATCGAAGACGAATTACGCAATCTGACAAAAACGATCAATGGAATCATGGCTTCCGGAAGCGATCGAATGCCCAGCCCCCCCAGGCCGGCAAAGAAGGTCGCAAAGCCTGAACTGAAAAGCCGCACCTATCACTCAGCGCGGATAAATAACACAGAGAAGATTGCGACGGCGGTCAAGGCGGCACCGGTAGCAAACGTTGATTACCTGCAGCAGATGCAGTCGCACCTGGTTGAATCAGGTCTCGACGCTGATGTCATCAAACTATTACTGCAACCGACAATCGATGCCGACAAAAAGGCAACTTCTTTCGCGGAGCTCAGGTCACAAATCAGCCTGCGATTAAATCAGCTTGTAAACACTTCACCTGAAGATGAACTGTTGCAGGGTGGTGTTCGCGCCGCAGTGTTGCTCGGGCCGACTGGCGTCGGCAAAACCACAACCATCGCGAAACTAGCTGCCAGAGCGATTTTGAAACATGGACGTTCGGTAGTGCTGGTGACTCTGGACACCTATCGAATTGGCGCAATCAAACAACTGGCAACATATGCGGAAATCATCGGTGTGCCATTAAAGGTCGCGAAAAATGTATCTGAGATTGAAGGAATTGTTGCCAGCGCTCCGAAAGACGCGCTGGTTTTGATCGATACCATCGGTCGCAGCCACCTGAAACTGAATGAGCTGACCGATGCGGCCGAATATTTCCGCAACGAATCTCAGATCAGGAAATATCTGATTCTCAGCGCGACAACCAATACCCGGGACAATATCGACATCGCGGCCCAATTCGACGTTTTTGGCATCGATCGAAACATCATTACGAAAACCGATGAAACGCTCAGGTACGGGACCATGATCAATTACTTAGCCCGACTAGGCCGGCCGGTTGATTACATTACTACCGGACAGAATGTGCCCGAAGACATTCGCACCGCCGGCGACGAAACAATCACGAACCTGTTATTCGACGGACTGAACTAATTAAGGGGATAAAACAGTGGACCAAGCTACGGGACTGAGAGAATTAGTAAGACGGCAGCAGGCGAAAAATTCAAATTCACTGCGTCGCAAACCAGAGCACAAAATGCGCATCATCGCCGTCACCAGCGGCAAAGGTGGTGTAGGTAAATCAAATTTTGTCGCGAACACTGCCATTGCACTGGCCCAGCGTGGCGAACGCGTGATCATTCTCGACGCTGATTTCGGGCTGGCAAATATCGACGTTCTTTACGGAATGTCGCCGACATGGAATCTGGGTCACGTACTGCGCGGCGAAAAGAAATTTCTCGAGGTCGTCGTCAAAGGACCACAGGGCGTGATGATAATTCCGGCCACGTCGGGCGTTCAGGAGATGGCTGAATTGTCGTCCTATCAGAGAGAAGAACTTTTGGGTCAGTTGAACCTGTTGAGCGAATACGCAGATTATCTGTTCATCGATACTGCCTCTGGCATTACGCAAAACGTCACGGATCTGCTAAGCCTGGCCGACGAAATCGTCGTTGTCACCACACCGGAGCCAACGGCCCTGGTCGATGCATACGCGATCATCAAGCTGGTCAACACTGAATCCGAATTAAAGCCGATCAGCGTTGTCGTCAACCAGGTTGAATATCCAAACGATGCCGGTCTGGTTGTTGACGAGCTGAATCAGATCACCGGCAAATTCCTGAAACGAAAAATCACGCTGCTGGGCGGTATCGAAAAAGACACGCACCTGGTTCAGGCCGTGCAGGCTCAGCAGTCACTGCTGGAATATGCGCCCAACAGCCCCGCGGCCAAAAGCTTTCGCGTAGTTGCAGACCGTATCGGTCGTGACGGGCGCACAAACGTTTTTCGGCCAAATGTCAGGACGGCAGCTCAGGCAAATGTCGGGATGAGGATTTGTATATAAAGGACAGGAGCCATAACCGATGTCGAAGATCTTAACCCAGGAAGAAATCGATGCGTTGCTGAAAAGCGCACGGCGTTTTGGCGGTAGCAAAGGCAAAGCCAAAGCCGAGCCGGCAGTACAGGCGACGCGTTACGATTTCAGAAGACAAACCGATACGGTTTCGTCCGATCTGCTGACTGCGCTGGAAGGCATTCACGAGCTGTTCGCCACGAACATCTCTACGTCGCTGACTATGCGATTGCGGTCCGCGGTCGAAATATCGGTGGAATCTGTCCGCACGCAATCGTTCAGCGAATTTGTTTATTCGATGTCCGATCCCACAAACATCGTCACAGTTTCGATGAAGCCTCTGGATGGTTTGGCGGTGATTGAATTCAACCCGAGCGTGGTATTCCCGGCGATCGACATTATGCTGGGCGGCGGTGGTGCAATGCCGAACGCCCTGCGTGCAACCAGCGAAATCGAATGGAGCATTTTTGAAGGCGTAATCGATATGATGCTGGGCGATCTGCAGCAAGCCTGGACACCGATGTTCCCTGATATCAAATTTGCAATCGATGCGCGCGAAACGCGGCCATCGAACGTAAAGACGAGCCAGCCGCAGGACACGGTAATCACATTTACACTGAAAGCAAAGATAGGCAGCGGCGAAGGCTATTTGCATCTGAGCGTACCGACAGCCGCATTGAAACCGTATCTAAACAAAATTTCAAACACCGCACCTGAACCGCAGAAACAAAACGACTGGCAGGCATCGGCTCGGCTCTCCGATCTGGTTCGACAAGCAAATGTAACGCTGACCGCGGAATTGCGCGGGACGGTTTTGACTGTCGATGAACTGCTGCAACTGCGCGAAGGGGATATTTTGCGATTGGATCAACGGCTGAACGTGCCTGCATCGATCGCGGTAAACAATTCAGAAAAATTCACAGGAACGCTAGGCACTCTGGAAGGAAGCAGAATGATTTCGATCCTGGAGAGAATCGCATGAGCGCAGTTAAAGGAGCGTTAGTAATGGAGAAATCGAAACCAAATATCGACATGTTGCTGGATCTGGAATTGCCGATCGTCGTGCGTTTTGGATCGCGACAGATGCCGCTGGCCGAAGTTCTGGAAACGGGACCGGGTACAGTGATCGAGCTGGACAAAGCGGCGGATGCGCCCGTCGAGTTGTACGTCAATAACAAACTGCTGGCCAAAGGCGACGTTGTGGCGCTTGACGGTTATTTCGGCGTCAGGATCACGGAAGTAATCAGCGCGGCCGATCGCGTCAGGTCACTTGGTTAATCGCAAGAGCGGAAGCGGAGGAAAAAAAATGAAATTCGATTTACAGACTTTTCAATTTATCGGGCTGGCGCTGCTGGGCGGCATTGTTCTGGTGCTGTGGCTGCGCGGCAAAAAACTGGAAACCAGGCTCGAACAAGTAACTCAGGGCGTTCTGCAACTGGTTAACGAGAGCGAAAAAGCAAACAAGGAGCTGCGTCAGTCTGTTGCGAAACTGGAAACGCGAACAGCCACGGCCGAAGCAGTGTCCAGTATCCAGAGTTTTGGTGAGAACACTCAGGCCGAAGATCTATGGGATATCGATCGCCGCCACCGCGTGATGACCCTGGCGAAACACGGATTGACGACCGGCGAAATTGCGCAGCGACTCAGACTGCCTGATGGCGAGATCCAGTTGATGCTGAATATGGCGCAGCAGCTGGTCAACTAGAAATTTGGCAATAATTCGCCACTTTCTTTTGACAGGTAGGCAAAATTGGCATCGTCAATTTTGCAACATTTTGCCGGATGGGCTTGAAAACGGTTACTGGTAAAGGGTTTTCAGCGACGCACAGAACGGCACAGCGGTTGCAGTTAACGAACCGCACGTAACGGAGAAATCGAATGAGCAGCGGATTCTACACAACATATCTTGGTATGCAGGCCCGTCAGGATGCGATGGACGTGCTGGCCAATAATCTGGCGAACGTCAGCACGACCGGGTTTAAGGGCGACAGCGCTTTTTTCAGAGCCTACCTGAACGCCCTGGACGACCAGCCTGACCAGACCAACATCGATAAATCGGCGCAACTGGAAAACACCAAAACCGATTTTTCAACAGGCGCGCTGCACACAACCGGAAGAGATCTGGACGCTGCAATCGATGGCGAAGGTTTTTTTGTCGTTCAGACCGGCGCAGGTGAACGCTATACCCGCGACGGCAGCTTTACGCTCAACAGCAACGGTCAACTGGTTACGCACGACGGCTACACAGTAACCGGTCGCAGCGGACCGATAACTCTGCCACAGGGTACAGCAGGGATTGTCAGCATCGATCCGGCCGGAAATATTTCTGTCGATGGCGCAACTGTCGACACCCTGAAAATCGTGAAATTCGCCAACACAGCCACCCTGGTCAAACAGGGACGAAATCTGTTTCAGCAGACCGATCCAAAAAACGCAGCATTAACCATCGAAAACCCGAATGTTCAACAGGGTCAACTGGAGAGTTCAAACGTAAACGCCATTCATGAAATGGTCACAATGATGAAGTACATGCGCGAGTTTGAATCGCTGCAGAAAATGCTGACAAACATGACGAACGAGACGAACGGTTCGTCGATGGGAAAAATTAATTCGTAAGAAGCGGAGCAACAAATGCAAAGAGCCTTATTTACAGCCGCAAGCGGCATGCAGGTACAACAGACAAACATCGATAACATCGCCAACAACCTGGCGAACGCAAGCACAGCCGGGTTCAAACGGTCGCGCGTTGAATTTCAGGATATCCTGTATCAGAACATGCGCACGTCCGGCGCACAGTCTTCGACTTCGACAAACCTGCCTGTCGGTTTGCAGATCGGGTTGGGATCAAAGGCCGTTTCGACTGAACGGATATTTTCCCAGGGTGATTTTCAACAGACCAATGGCCCGCTGGATTTAGTCATTGCCGGTAAAGGGTTCTTTCAGATCCGCCAGCCAAGCGGCGAAATCGCTTACACGCGCGCGGGTTCGTTTCACATGGATGCGACAGGTCAGGTCGTGAACGCCGATGGTTTCGCACTCGATCCACAGATTCAGATCCCGGCCGAAGCGATCTCAGTAACGATCGCGCAGGATGGAACGGTTTCGGTTCAGCTTCCCGGTCAGGCACAACCGAGTCAGGTGGGACAGATACAACTTGTCAACTTTGCCAATCCCGCTGGACTCGAAGCCCAGGGTCGCAATCTTTTTAAACAGACGGCTTCTTCGGGTCAGCCGTTGACCGGCACTGCGGGAACAAATTCGCTGGGCACGATTGAGCAGGGTTACGTCGAACAATCGAACGTCAACATCGTGGAAGAGCTGGTGAATATGATCGTCGCGCAGCGTGCCTATGAAACAAATTCAAAGGTTGTGAAATCGGCCGACGAAATGATGCAGATCATGAATAACGTCAGATAAAGGAAGTTTTCGATGAAGGGCTCAGCAAAAATTCTCGTCAGTCTGTTATTCGTTTTTGCGATGTCGATCGTGGCTCTGGCAGCCGTTCGCACAAAGGTAATCATTCCGGCGACCGCATATTCAACCGGCGATACGCTGACGCTGGCAGGCATTGCGCGATTCGACGGCGAAGACATAAAGCTGATCGAACGTCTGCGACGGGTTTCACTCGGGTACGCGCCAACGTTTGGCAACACACGCACACTCACGCGTGATGAAATTCTGTCTGCTGTTGAAAGCGCCGGAATCGAAGCTACGAAATTCGATTTATCAATGCCCGCCAAAGTCGATGTCGAGCGCGCAACCCAGACAGTGACCGCAGATCAAATAACCAAAGCCATTGAAGATTACGCGCGCAATCGTTTCGCGTGGTCAACAAACGAAGTAACACTCAGGTTGAATTCGCCGCTTGATGATGTGCTGGTTCCGCAGGGACAACTGGCGATTCGACCATCTGTTCCGAATACTGCCACCGCGGCCGATCGTCTCTTCATAAACGTCTCTCTCGAAGTCGACGGTCGGGTGGCCAGATATCTGAGCCTCGAATTGAATGTCGAGGCAACGGCAATCGTCGCGGTAGCGGGTCGAAACATCGACCGCGGACAGCCTGTGACCGCGGACGATGTCCGGTTTGAACGTCGCCAGGTGGGAGCCGATTTGCGACGTTATTTGACGAACGCACGGGACCTGGTTGGAAAACAGGCTGCGGTCAGTCTGCAGGAAGGTGCGATTTTGCAGTCGTCGATGCTCAGCGACCGAATGCTGATTAAGAAGGGCGACGAAGTAAAGATTATTGCGAAGGCTGGAAAGCTGGAGATCTTGACGACCGGCGAAGCAAAGGGCGGTGGACGGCTCGGCGATCGTGTCGAAGTAATAAACCGCTCATCCGGTCAGATCGTGGTTGGCGAGATTATTGGAGACAAAACTGTGAAGGTGCTGTTCTGAGTACCGACTTTAGTCGGCTGCTGACGAAGAGCCGACTAAAGTCGGTACTCAAAACTATAGGAGAAATATGCGATTTATAATTTTAATCGGTCTGCTGCTGGCGCTGAGTGTAAGCGCTGCTGCGCAGACTCAGTCAACTGCAAAAAATCAAAAGGACAATAAAGCAAAAAATAACAATCAGCCCGAACAGCCCGTCCAGCCTACGTTTCAGACTCCGCCGCCACCGGCGACGGCTGTGACAGGTTCACTGTTCAACACAAATGCAAACCAGTCGTTTGCCAATCTGTTCAACGATCCAAAGGCGCGCAACATCGGCGACATTTTGACGATCAGCGTTCTAGAAAGCACAAAGACATCGATCGATGCCACATCGAATTCATCGAAAAAGAGCGAGTCGACCTTTGGAATTCCCAATGCAGCCGGACTGGGTGCAAAGTTCATTAATCCGTATCTGGCCGCGGCAACGGGTGACAAGATTTATGACGTCACCGGCAATCACACTTACGACGGCAAAGGATCGACGGCGCGAAACAGCGCATTTTCAACCACGATTGCAGCGCGTGTCGTAGAAGTCCTGCCTAATGGCGATCTGGTTGTTCAGGCCAACAAAGAAGTCCTGATCAATCGTGAAAAACAGACGATGACGCTGACCGGCATTGTTCGCCAGTACGACATTACGCCAGGCAACATCGTGTCATCCAGTTTCGTTGCCGACCTGAAAGTTAATCTGAGCGGCAAAGGATTCGTCGCCGATGCAAACAAGCCCGGCTGGTTGTTCACTTTCCTGCAAAAGATTTCGCCGTTCTAGGAGCTATCGATGGTTAGCAGCACATTTGTTCAAATTCTCAGTCAAAAGCTTCGCGAAGCGGCAATCAGTATTGTGACTATAGCTATTTGTGGTTTGCTGACGGTTTCTATTGCGAACGGTCAAGGCAAGCCGACGGTTCCTGCTAGTAAGTCGACGCCATCAACAAATGGCAAAGCGGATACACAACAGGCTCAGCCAAACACGCAGCAAACTGCCAATGTGGTGAAAACGGAAGAGCCTGTCAAAACAATCCCTCAAAATGTAGAGCCCGCGGATCTGTCGACACGAATCAAAGATATCGCCCAGTTCCAGGGTATCCGCGAAAACCAGTTGATCGGTTACGGTTTGGTGGTCGGTTTGAACCGGACGGGTGACCGAACACAGCAAAACATTTTCACGGCGCAGACGATTCAGAACCTGTTGCAACGGATGGGAATCACGGTCGCGGCAAACGCGTTGAAGCCGGAAAACACCGCCGCGGTTATGGTGACAGGTGCATTGCCACCGTTTGCACGCGCAGGCAGCAAGATCGACGTGACGGTTTCCTCAATCGCGGACGCACGCAGTCTGGCAGGCGGAATCCTGGTAATGACCATGCTGAAAGGTATGGACGGACAGATCTACAGCGTCGCGCAAGGGCCGGTTATCGTCGGTGGCTATGTGGCGGGCGGAGATGCCAACAGCGTTCAGGTCAACCATCCGACAGTAGGAAGACTGGCGAATGGCGCCAGCATCGAACGCGAGGTCGGTTTTAACTTAAATGGT
>JADMIO011437987.1_pt1 | contig 10692 bp, 8 predicted proteins | sample 8958161 | NCBI WGS metagenome assembly JADMIO01 (sample SAMN16585339, study PRJNA669376) | soil metagenome | isolation source: Crop rotation soil | place: USA: Cullars Rotation, Alabama | collected 2011 | reverse complement strand
CGGGGGGCGACGAAGTCCCGACCACACCCAATTTGCGGACGCAATCGGACTGCCGATCGCGCGATCGCGGATCGGGATCAAATCCATGCGATCGGCGCTGGCCTCGCGCCAAGCCAGGATCTCACGATCTGCGGTTTCGACGGGCCAGGTGATCGGATGATCGTCGATCAGTTCGAGCTCACCGCCGTCGATCGCCTGGCGGAACGAGGTCGTCTTGCCGCGCTGGTCGCTCATCAGCAGCACGCTTTTCGAATCGATCGACCAGGCGGAAGCGCGTTCTCGAAAATCGCTCTCCACCAATCGCCGCGGCGCTCCGCGCACTTCACCCTCTTCGATGCCTGCGATCCAAACATCTTCTTGCGCATCGAAACGCACGTAGCTGAGGCGATCTTGACCGAAGGCGCGCAGCGCTCCGATCACCCTTCCCGGCCAACGGGCGATCAGTCTTCCCGGACCGCGATCGTCGATCGCTTTCTTCCAAAGCGATACGCCTCCCTCGGTACCACGCTCCGCGAGCGCATAGACCAGATTGCGATCGTCGAGCCAAGCGAATGTTCCGCTCCCATACTCTTGGATCAACGCCGACGATTCGACGACAAGTTCGGGGTCGCGCTCGAAGTCGGTCACTTCGATGCGACAGCGATCGCCGCCGCTCGACCTGAAGAATGCGAGATGTCGACCATCCGGCGAAAAAGCGAGACCGCGCAGAAGATCGCGCGGCGGGATCGCGATCGTCTTTTCGATCGTCCACGGTGTGCGTCGAATCCGCTCTAAGCGATCGCCGCTGCTGATCGCCAAGCGATCGCCGCTCGCTGCGATCGCCAGCTGATCGATTTCGCCTTGCGTGATCAGCGACCATGTCCCGTCGAGCTTCGTCGCATAGAGATCGGTTTGATCCTCTCCGGCATGAGCGATGGCGACCCAAAGTTCTCCGCCATTCGACCAATCGACGAATTCCGCACTGCCCGAGGCCGGCAAGGACAGATCGAGCCGCTCGCGGGTCGAGATCTCCTCGACGGTGATCGAAGCGCCATCGGTAAAGGCGACGCGATCGCCTTCGATCGTCGGGCTGGCGCTGCGGATTCGACGCTCGAGCGGGTTCGCGCTCAGCCGCAGATGTTCGCCGTTCAGCGGGCGATCTTGAGAGGCCATCGCCGCGCCGATCGCGAGGACCGCCAAGCCTGCGAGGCCCGTCCAAAGAAATCGGTGGCGAGCGGGGCGAAGCGCGCGCTCCAACTCCAACGCCAACACACCGGCATCGGCGGTACGAAGATCGGCATCGAGCTGAGTCGCGCGAGCGATCACCGGATCGACTTCGCGGCGCGTTTCGAACAGTTCGGAGAGGATGCATCCGATCGCAAAGACATCGTCGCGGGGATCGTGCGCAAATCGAGGCGGTGCGTATCCGGGAGTTCCAACCGCGCCCTCGACAAGCGAACGATCGTCCGAGCGGGTCGCGGATCCGAAATCGAGCAATTTCACTGCTCCGCGTTCATCGAGCATCACATTTTCGGGTTTGAGATCGCGATGGATGATCCCCGCATCGTGAAGCCGAGCGCAGGCGCGACAAAGCTGGAGTGCGATCGAGGCGGCCACTTCTCGATCGAGTCCGCCCTCGATCGCCTGTCGCAGCGAACGGCCCTCGATCCATTCCATCGCTAAGAAGGCGCGCTCGTCGATCTCACCGAGCTCGAAGATCGCCGCAATGTTGGGGTGAGTGATCGCGGCAGCACTCCTCGCTTCGCGTCGTCCGCGGAACGCCGCTTCTTCGTTCGCCTCGGAATCCCAAAAAACTTTGAGGGCCACGACACGCTCGAGACGGGTGTCGATCGCGCGAAAAACGACGCCTCCGCCACCCGCGCCGATCCGTTCGAGCACCCGATAGGGGCCGAACACGGTTTCACCCTTCAGCCATTCGATCGGATATGGGATCTCTCGGCTCGGCGAATGGGCGATCTCGCGCAGCAGCGCATCGAAGGGATCGTCGAGCAGCGCGCTCATGCGCGGTCCTTCCAAAGACCGGCCTTCTCCGCTTCACTTTTCAGCTTGTCCTTGAGACGTTCGAAACGCTTGCGCAGCGCCGCGATCTCGCGAGGAGAAGGATCCGCATCTTGTTCTTCGGCGAGGGCGCGCGCGACCTCCTCCCAACTGAGGTCGCGATCGACACGCAGGATCAAGAGCAGCTGATCATTTTCGCTGAGCTTCTCACGGAGCGTGCGCAACTCGGTCTTCGGCCCGGTCTGCATATAGCGCGGCGTCGCGCTTCGGGCCGCCGGCGCCGGAAGATCGCTCGCGGTGATCCGAACGGGGGATCGCTGGCGGGCGACACGCGCTCGGAGACGCCGCGATTCGTTGATCGCGATCGAGTACATCCAAGTCCGAAAGGTGCTCGCGCCGCGAAACTTGCTGACGCCCTTCCACATCCGCTCGCAGAGCCGAGCAAAAACTTCTTGGGCATCGTCGGGATTTCGATGAAAGGACTCGAGGAACCCGAGGATTTCAGGTCCGAAGAGCCCGATGGCCCGCGTTACGCCTCGCGCCGAATCTCCCTCGGCGAGCAGCGTTCCGATCTCTCTTTCCGCATCGGCGAAGCGCGATGTCACGGCGATCTTCGGTCGGGTCTAACACACGCGTTTGACGGCTCTCAAGCCGCAGCGCGGTCGGGAGGCCGAGTGAAGGTTCGCGTACTGTTGATCATTTTATCGATGAGCGTCGGCGAGATCGCTTGCGAATCAGGCGAACGCGAGCGAGCGCTCGAGCCCGTAAACGAGATGGATGCCGGTCCTGTCGACACCGGTGCATCGGTCGACGATGCCGGCGCGGAGGCCGTTGTCACGCCCGCGCGGGCGGCATGTTCCGATCGCTCAGAGTGCCGCGTAACCTGGTCGAGCGCTCTCGCCTATCCGACCGTTGTCGATCATCACGTGTCGTTCGCGCACACGAGCAGCGCGGGCGCGTTCGTCTATGTCGCGGGCGGGATCCGTTCGGCGAACGATACGCCGGTCGAAATCTACCCCGCAGTTCGACGGGCGCGGATCGAAGACGGTCCGACGCTCGGCGCCTGGGAAACCGCGGGCGATCTTCCCCAGCCGCTCGGCTATCATGCGCTCGCGACCAGCGAAGATCACGTCTATGTGATCGGCGGAATCAGCATCGATGCGCACGGGGGCTTTTTGAGCGCAGCGACCTGGGTCGGCGATTTCGATGATCGAGGCATGATGCACTGGCGGCTCGGCGCGAGCCTCGATCGACCCTTCGGTCACGCGACGGCGACGATCGTCCGCGGCCGCATCGTGCTCGCGGGTGGACTCGGAGGCGAGCACCATCTTCCACAGACGACCGTAATGACCGCGAGCTTGCAGAGCGATGGAAGAAACGGTGCCTGGCATGAAGTTGCTTCGCTTCCGCTGCCCCGCAGTCATCATGCGGCGATCGCTCATCGAGATCGCGTCTATCTGATCGGTGGCATGGACGCGAATAACGAACCGCTTCCGGACGTGCTCCGCTCCGTACACGACGACGCCGGCGAAGTGATCGGTTGGGAAGTCGCCGGTCATATCGACGATCCACCGTGGACGCACAGCGCGTTCGTGCGCGGGGAATGGGTCTTCGTGATCGGCGGAGGACAAGGCGGATACAATCACGAGGTGTTTGTCGATCGCGTCCGCCGCGCGCACCTCGAAGAAGATGGGTCAATCGGATCATTTGAAGATGTGGAGATGCCGCTTCCGATGGCGCGCGCTCACGTGCACCAGACACCGAGCTCAGGTGCGTTCGTTTTTTCGGTCGGAGGTCGACGCTGGCAAGGCGACGTGAGGGAGACGATCTCCGATGCCTTCATCGGGAACTTCGCGACTCCGTAAACGACGCGACCGGACCGGGACCGAGACCGTTGAGGGCTGAAGACAGCCCTGAGTTGACGTTTCCGAAGACGAGAGCAATCCTCGGAGCGCTTGTTCGTTCCGAAGCCCATTTTGATCGCGATGGTCGTCTTCGCCCTCGCTGCGGTCGGCGTTCTCGGCTATTTCGTCGGCCGGGGCGACAGGCCAGTGGGCATGAGCGTCGGCGCGCCCGTGTGGGCTTCACCGACGCTGGCGCGCGAAGAAAATCGTCCCGAGGCGAAACAAGAGATCGGCGTCCCGCTGGAACAAGAACCGACCAACGCGCCTCAGACCGCCGCAGTTCAAACCGCGGTTCCTTCCGGACGCGCACGAGAAGATGGGCCAGATCGCGCGCGAGAGGCCGCGCAAGTCGCGGCCTATTTTCGGGCGATCGATGCGATCCAAGCGGGCAATCGAGATGGAAATCCACAATCGATCGCCGAAGGGCTGATCACCGCCGGGCTCGGGGGTGACGGTTCCGGATTCGAAGAGATCGCGAGGACGATGGCGCAGAGCATCAGACAGCTGCGGGCATTGACTCCACCGTCGAGCTGCACCGAACATCACCAGCGACTGCTCGCCCTTCTCGAGCAATCACAATCGATGGTCCGACAGATCAAACGCGCGATCATCGACAAAGACACCGAGGCGAGCGCGCGCCTTGCATCGATCGCGGAGCGCATGCAGTCGCAGGTCAACGCTTTCGAGAAAGAAGATCGCGAGCTTCGAACTCGCTTCAACGTTCGCTGAGGATGCTCCGAGCGCGCGGACGGGTGTCGCGCGGTACGGCGGGCGCGCACCTCGCCTTCCTGGCGACCGCTCCCAGGGAGCGATTACCGTCCTGTTTCGAATGCGGCGAACTCGAATTCTCGCGCTCGTTTGTGCAATCGCGATGACGGGATGTCGTCGAGTTGATGCGCCGACGACGCTGCGCCTTCCGGCCGGTCTCAGCGTGCTGCCTCCTAGCCTCACCGATCTCGGCGCCGATGCGGTGACCGTGAACCGCGACGGTCGCCCGGGAGAAACGGTCGCGCTCGCGCGCAGCGACGATGGCCTGTCCTTCTCCGGTTTCATCGCCGTAGATCCCGGCGAATACACGCTCGAGGTGACGTTCACCGGCCTCTATCACGAGCGCAGGATCTTCGTCGGACGTTGGATCTCCGATCTCCTGACGGTGGTCGCCGGACAAGCGAGCGAACCGCACTTCAACGCGCTCGACACTCGTGGTCGTCCTGAAGATGGCGCCGATGAAGATGACGACGGGCTCGCGATCATCGATGAGATCCGCTTTGGCACCGACGAAAATCGACAGGACAGCGACGGCGATGGTCTTGTTGACGGTCAGGATTGTGATCCGACCGATCCCGATTCGCGCTTTGCGATCCTGGGGTCCATCTTCGATTGCGACGGAGACGGCTCGAGCCGCGCGGATCTCGATTTCGGCGTACGCGGCGACGACTGCGACGATCACCAGGCAGCGATCAATCCTCGCGCCCACGATGAATGCGGCGATCAGCTCGATACCGATTGCAACGTCGCAACCTGTCCCGACGATCTCGGTCTCGGTCCGATGATCGAACTGCTCGAGCCGAACGACGGCGAGACGCTCGGTTGCTATCGGCGGATCCGCGCGCGCATTCAAGGAATCGAATCGACCGATGCTGCCCCGCAAGTACGTTTCCTCGATCCGGGAGGTTCGATGAACGAGGTCGCGCATGCACCGATGACTTTCGAAAGTGGCTCGACCTGGCGTACCGACACCTTCGATCGGGGAGTGCGCGATGCGGATCATCTCGTCTTTCTCGAAAACGGAACCGCCTCGCTGCTCCTCAGCGCGACTGACAAGCGGGGAAAAAGCGGGAGCCGATCGTTCTCCGTCATCTTTGAGCTCACCACGCCTCAGGCGACGCTCGAACCCGCGAGCCTCCTCGGAATCGATCGGCCGGTGATGGTGACCGTGGCCGCGTCGTCGCCGCATGCGATCGGCCGTCTGGCATTGATGCGCGCGCCGATCGATGCCGGTGGCAGTGCGCATCGCAGCTCAGAGATCGAGATCGGTCACGCGGAAGGGACAACGAACGCGATGTTCGCGATCGATCCCGGCCAGATCGCGAGCGGCGACTGGGCGATCTATCCGATCGTGCGCGACGCGATCGGAAACGAGCTCCGGCCCGAAGACGACTTCAGCGTAGAAGCTGATACCACCAGCGTCGAGACCGCGCTCGGTTGCGTCTTCGACTCCGGGCAACGCGTTCCGCTGCGCCGCCTTTCGATCGCAAGCGCCCCACACACGCTGAAGATGCGCGACAAACTCGCGCAAGCGCTGGCGCTCGCCGCCGCGCAGGACGCGAATGCCGCGCTCGTCGAGATCCGAGGCGAAGGCATCCAACGCGACGGTCTGATCCGTTTCGACCGCGTCATCGACGATGCCGGAAAATATTGGCGCTATACCTTTTTCGACTTTTCGGCGGAGAAACGGGTCGAAGTCACCTACGAAACAGGCGGCGATCTCGCTTCTCCCCAGGTGGTGCTCACCGAAAACGATCCTTTCGGATTTTCTTTCCACGCGATCACCAACGTCGAAGGACTCCTCGACAGCGACGCGGTGACCGCCCGCTACGACGAAAGCTCGATGTGTCCCGCGCTCACCGGCAACGTCGACACCGATTCGATCCGCTATCAAGGCGGCACGGACATGATCGACTACGTACGGATCGATGTCGGCAACGGCTATTGGCGAGCGACCAGCGTCGCGCCCCTGATGGAGGTGATCACGTGCGGAAACTGATCGCGGCCTTCCTCTTTATCGCGACCTCTTCTTCGGCGTTCGCAGCGCCGCACAAAGAGCGGGTCGCCGTCCTCGAATTCGTCACCGAAGGGGGCGTCGCTCCGGTCGTCGGAAATCAGATGACCGCAAAACTCGCGGATCTCGTAGGACGCCGCCCAGATACGACGGTGATCGCGCCCGATGACATTCGCGCGCTTCTCGAGCGCGAATCGCAAAAACAGCTGCTTGGGTGCAGCGAAGAGAGCTGTCTCGCTGAGATCGGTATGGCGCTCGGCGCCGATCTCTTGCTCAAAGGTCGCGTCGGTTCGATCGACGGCGGCTTTGCGATCTCGCTTTCCGCTGTAAAGACTTCGAATGCGCAAGCGGTCGCTCATGTCAGCGATACTTGGATGGGCGAGTCGATCGCGCTCCTCGATGTTTTGGAGCCGATGGTCGATCGTGTCTTCGCGAGCGGTCAGAGCTTAGTCGGCAGCGTCGAGCTTTCGGGCGCGGCGAGCGGCAGCACCGCGACCCTCGACGGCCAACTCGGTCTCGACAAGGTCGCGGTGGGCGCTCACCGCTTGGTGGTCGCAAAAGAAGGTTATGTTCCGTTCGAGACCTGGATCGTCGTCCGCACAAATCTGAAGACCACCGTGCCGATCATGCAGAAGTCCGAGCCGAGCGATCCGATCTATGCGGCGTGGTGGTTTTGGACGGCCGCAGCGGTAGCCGCTGGGGGTGCCGCGGTCGGCACCGCGCTGATCGTGAGCGGCGGCGGCGAGCATTCGAGTGGCACGGGAATTCAGATCGGAGTCAACGCCGATACCGCGCTTCAGTCGGCGCGTTGATCTCTGCGACGCCTAAACGAGCGAATCGCGATCAGGCCGCCGAAGACCAGCGCAAGGAGCGCGCTCCCGTTCGAACGGGGACCGCTCTCGACACCGCAATGACAACCGCCGTCCATCGTCGGCGTGTTGTCACCGGCCATGTTCACTTCCGCGCTTCCGTTGTTGTTGTTGTTTTGTGCGCCATTGTTCATCGGCTGAGTCGTACCGTTGTTGCTGCCGCCGGTGCCGCCGGTCTCGTTGTTGCCCGTGGTCTCTCCGCCGGTCATCGTCTCTCCGCCGGTCATCGTTCCACCGCCGGTCATCGTCTCTCCACCGGTCATCGTTCCACCGCCGGTCATCGTTCCGCCGCCGGTCATGCCTTGGCGCGTGTCGATCGACGGATCGGAGGTCTTGATATCGCCTTGCTGTGCCCAGCCCGTGATCACCGACTGCAGATCGATGACGTAAGTATCAGCGGAGTCATCGCAGTTCGGACGAGCCCAGTTGCTTCCAAACGCAAGCCAACGACCGCTCGGAGAGAGCGTGGGATGCGGCTGGCCATAGTAGCTGCAGGTATCAGAGCGATGATGAAAAAGACGCTGATAAGCGCCGTCCGCAATGCGCACCAACCAAAGCTCGCCGCTCAGCGGAACGTTGGGCGCTGCAACGTTGTCGGCCGCAACGCAGAAACCGCCCATCGGCGTGTTGCGACAGGAGACGTGTCCGTCGACGTCGATCGGCACGCGGCGAAGATTGCGCCGCTTGTGACCCTCGATCGCGTCGGGCAACATCGAGACCGAGAAGCAAGCCGCTTCGCCGTTCACGCAGTCGTCGGTATAGGCGTTGCTAAAAAAGATGTCATTGCCATCGCGATCTCGGCCGAGATCGCCGTGTTCATAATGTTCGGTCGCGTGACCGACGAAAGCGCCCGTCAACGCATCGTAGGCGACGAGCCCGGCCGATTCCGCGGGATTCGTGGCCGGCCCTCGCTGCGCGTATTGCACCATCAGGTAGCGCCCAGAGGGTGATGGTGCAAGCCAGTCAACGTTGCCGGCGGGGCGCAAAGTGGCGCGCAGGGCACCCGCAGGAATATCGAGCAAGGCCATCGTCGGCTGTCCGTTACGGGTACCGTAAAGGGACATGTAACGCCCGTCGTCGGAGAGATCTTCGTAGCAGCGAAGCTCGAGATCGGTGAACCCGAGCGCGCTGCTGATCTGGACGACGGTGCGAACGGTATCGCCTCCGCCGGCGCGCAAACGATGTTCTTGGAGGAGGATGCCGCCACCCGATCGTTGATTGAAGGAGTAGATGACATCGGGATCGGTCGGACTCCATCGCGGCATCACCAACTCGAGATCGGCGTGCGTCGTCTGGCCGCTCGCGAGATCGACGACGCGATACAGCGCGTTGGAGACGAGCAGGATGCGAGTCTCGTTGGCGTTGAATGCGCGGAGCTGCGAATACTCGGGCACCGAAAGGCCACCGTTCGAGGCGTCGTCGGTGATCCGACGTGCGGCGATACCGAACGCAGGATCCGTAACACTCTGACCCAAACGAGGAGCCTGAAGGTTCGCGGTCTGAACGATTGCATCGGGATCGGTCACCTGGGCGGAAACGGTTCCCGCGGAAACGAGCGCGAGAAACGCGATGGAAGCGGAGGAACCAAGTAATTTGAGGCTCACGATCCTCAGTTGTAGCGGAGACGTCTCGATCGGATCTGTGAGCTCATGTGTCGTGAAGGAACGCGCATTTCGAACTCTGTGAGGAGTCCGACAAGAAACGTTCGTGCGTTTCTTCCCATTCGAAAGGTGTGTGCCGCGCGAAGGGGTCGCCGCGTAATATTTCAGCCGCCGCCCATCGGACCGTCGTAACCGACGACATCCCATGGACGAAGCTTCGACTTTCGGTTCTCCTCGATCCGCGCGACGCTCTTCTCCATCAGCGCGAGAGCGAGGGCGAGATTCGCTTTCGACCAATTCAATGGATACGGATTCTCGCGAAAAACGTAGATATCTTGGCCGCGTTCATTTTTTCGGCCGGTCTTCAACATGACATAGGACTCGGCGATCGTCCCCGCGCCGAGCGCGCTCTCCGGACCTGTGACCGAGCCGAGCGCGCAGTTGAAGTTGTAAGTTTGCCGTCGATGAAAACGGAGGTCCTCGACCGCCGGATAGTTTCCGAGGAAATTATAACCCCACATCGCCGAGACCAACGGCCGCCCTAAAGTCCACTGCGCTTCACTTCCTTCGACGATCCCAGCGGCGATGCGTCCCTCGAGCGTCGCCTTGATCATCTGCTCGCGAAACGCTCGAATTGAACCGAAAGGAGCTCGTATTTTCCGACAGATCCGCGTGCGGATGCGGAGGCCGAGCCGACTCGTGTACTCTCACCCGATGCGTCGCGGCGAGATCTTGCTCTTAGCTGCGTTCGCGTGTGCATGCGGGAAGCAACCCGCGGATCGGCAAACACAGCAGGGAAGCGAAGCAACTCCGGTCGTCGATCGCATCGTCGCCCAGGGCATCTTCGAAGGACGAGCGACGCATACCGCCGCGGGCGACGCAGAATTGATCGCTCGCGCGGACGGAACCCGCGAGCTTCATTTCGCCAGCAACTTCGTGATCACCGAGGTCGAAGGGCCGATCGTCGTGCTTTCAAGCCGCGACAGCCTGGGCGACACCCTCGATCCCGAGCAGGACCTGATCCTCGGCGACCTGCTCTCCTCGAGCGGAGAGCAGACGTACGCGGTACCTGCGGACGATCCGCGCTCGATCGCTTGGGTCTATTGCGTGCCCTACGTCGTCGAAGTCGGGCGCGCAACTTTGCTCCCTTCTGAATGAGGTCTCAATCGCCGCTCGTCGCCTCGACGATCCGGCCGCCTCCGATCACGACCCGATCGAGTGCGCGGCGCACGTCGAATTCGGCGGTCTGCACCTCGATCGCCAGCTCGCGACCATCGATCGTTCCTCGATGAAGATCGAGGCTGGAGTTGCCATCGATCCGCACACCGTACGATTTGCCACCATCGAGATAGAAACGATCGATGTCGCCTTGAAATGAACCCGTCGAGAGAACACCCGCCGTGGGTCGGGCGCCGCCGCTCTCGATCCGCAGATCGCGAAACCGCGATCGCTTCGAGCTCGAGAGGCGGAGATCGTCGAGCGTCGAAGCGACGACGTGCACCCGATCGGCTTCAAGCGCAGAACTGTCCACGATGCGG
>JADMIO010849103.1_pt1 | contig 10692 bp, 4 predicted proteins | sample 8958161 | NCBI WGS metagenome assembly JADMIO01 (sample SAMN16585339, study PRJNA669376) | soil metagenome | isolation source: Crop rotation soil | place: USA: Cullars Rotation, Alabama | collected 2011 | reverse complement strand
CTTTCCCAGCTGGCGGAAATTTTCGAAGGGCGCTTTAAGCCCAAAAACATGAAGAATCTCCCGCCGCTGCGGTGAGGTTCAATCGTTCGGCAGCGTCGCGTTGCTTTTGTGCTGCGCCTTCAGGCGCTCGATGTCCGCGTTTCGGTAGACCGTTTTTCCGGCGACTGACTTCGTCTTGAGCATGCCGCTGTCCACGATCAGTTTGATCTCGTCCAATTTCATCCAGTTCAATTCTTTGAGCGCGATGGTTTCGTCGACCCAGAGTTCTTTAGGTGGCGCTTCGGACTCTTCGGTTTGCGCGGAGCCGGTTTTGACTCCGGGGCCGAAGACTTTCGTCCAATCCACGCGGCCGTTGAGCAGCCAGAATAATACTCCGATGACCGCGAATTCGACGACGGTGACCAGCAGTGCGGAATTGCGGGCGGCACTTTGAGCTGGCGAGCCCGGCGCTTCGCGGGCGATGACGCGGTACATGTGCCAGGCGGAGGCGGCGACTACCAGACAGACAAACGCCGCGCCGCAGCCCGCAAGAAAAAAGCGGAAGCTCAAACTGCGGCCGAAGATTGAGGTGAACATACTCAGGAGCATCATGATGATGCCGGCCCATTCGAGCGCCTGCCAGAGCATCGCGGATTTGGCGAGGGTGTGTTCGATGCGGTCGCGGACGGCGGCATCGAGGTCCGCCATGACGCCGCGCACGTGCGCCGTCGTGAGATTGGAGATGCTCATCGCGGCGACGAGGGCGAGAACGAGTCCGACATTGAAGGGCATGCGCGCTTATCTTCCAGTCTTGGTTTTGTTGTCGGCGGCGGTCTTTTTGGTCGTTGGGCTCTTGGCTCTTTCGGAGACAGTTTGCATCGCGGCGGCGACCTCTGCGCTGTGCGACTTGATGAAGTATTTGGCGCTCTTGACGGTCGCGGCGCAGGCTTCTTCGGTGACGGCGGGGTCGCTGATCAGTTCGACGCATTTTTTGAAGGCGTTGATGTCCTGGACCTCGGCGAGACTGGCGAGGGCGAGCTTTTTGTCGTCGGGCTTTTTGGCGGCGGCGAGTCCGTCGAGGATCAGCTGGGTGGTGTCTTTGGCCGGGCGTGCGCCGGGGAGGCCGGCGAGGCGGAAGTAGCCGCGCAGCGCGAGGACGCGGTGGGTTTCGTTGTCGCTGGACTTCGCGATGGCGAGGGTGTCGGCGAGCGGGGCGGCGTCGACCCAGTTGGCGAGCGCGCGAACGGCGCCGTCCTGCGCGCTTTTATTGGGACTGGTGAGCGCGGCGCGGACCGTGTCAAGCGCCTTAGGTCCGCCGAGCTGGGCGAGGATGTTCAACAGCAGCGCCTGCTGGTTGTCGGGAGCGTCTTTCTGCGCGGCGATGAAACTGTCGGCGCGGGTTTCGAGGCTGGGATCGCGGCGGGCGATGGCCCATGCGGACTTGGCGGCCTGCTCGCGGTCGGCGTCGACAATGGTCTTCGAGAAAACTTCCAGCACCGCGGGGAGTTCAGTTTTGCGGCCGACCGCGGCCAGCGCTTTCAGTGCTTCGCTGACAACGTTGCCGTCGGCATCTTTGAGCAACCCGGCGAGTGCGGGCGCGGCGGATTCGGCCTGGCGGGCGCCGAGCCGCTGCGCGGCTTCGGCGCGCAGCGCGGGCGTGGCGTTGCCCAGAAATCCGATCAGCGCTTCGTCGACGTCCGGGCCGCGCATCAGGTCGAGGGCTTCACGCACGGCGCGCTGAACACTGTCGGAGGCGTTGCCGATTAAGGCCATCAACGGGGCGACGCTGCTGTGGTTGCCGAGGTCGATCAGCGCCTTGGCCGCGGCGATTTTCACGGCGTCGTCGGGGCTCTTAAGTTCCTCAGCGACAGTCATGCGGAAAGGCTGGCTGTCGAGTTTCGGATCAATGTTGCTGACGCTGGATATGTCGAAGCGGCGGGCCAGCACGGCGAGCAGCGCGGGCTTGAGTTCGGTGGGCACGGTTTTCAATTTGTTGACGAGCGCGGTGGTCATATCGAACGACGGGTTCATGCCGATGGCCTGCACCGCAGCCTGACGCACTTTGAGGTTGGGCGCGTCGAGGCCGGCCAGCAGCGCGGGGATGTCCTGGGACTGACCGGCGCGACCCATTTCGTAGAGTTTGGCGACTTCGACCATCGCGCCGGTTTCGGCGCGGTGGCCGATGCGGGCGAGCGCGTTGCGGGCGGCGGTGCGCACGCCTTCGTCGGCGTGCATGACGTCGCGCGCGATGTAGCGGTCGGAGTCGGGGATGCGTTTGAAGCCGAGCGCGTTCAGCAGCGCGATGCGTACGGCGGGCGCGGTTTCTTTTTTGAGACCTTGCAGGATGACCATGTTGGCTTCGCCCGAGGAATTGGCGGCGAGCGCGCGGATAGCGGCGTCGCGGACGGTTTCGTCGGGGTCGCTCATGAGCTTGGTTTCGACGGCGACAGACTCGGCCCGCCCCACCCGCTCGAGACTGCGCAACAGCCAGAGTCGCGTGGGAGTCGGCAGCGGAGCTTCGAGCGCTTTCGCCACGGCCGTGCAATAGGCGGTGCGGGCGGCATCCTTGTCCGGCGCAGAGACGGAAAACTCAAGTTTCTCGAGTGCGTTCTGCGGCGCGAGGCGCTCGGCTTCGTTGGGCACCGCGAGTTGCGGGATGATCGCGGCGAGTTGCGCGGAGGCGTCAGGATCGGCGGCGCGGGTGCAGGCGCAAACAATGACGAGCAGAGCGAGACAGGGGATGTGGCGCTTCATGCGGGATCCTTGAGTTGTGCGAAAAAGATTAGAGCGACCACGGCGCGCGCTTGGGGCGGTCGACCCAGCGGTTCGCGGCTTCGTCGCCGATGAACAGCTCTTTGGTCGGATCCCATTTTAAGGCGCGGCCGAGGGTGTAAGCGATGTTGCCGAGATGACAGACTGAGGCTGAACGCGCGCCGATTTCAACGTCGCAGTTGGGGCGCTGTCGCGTGTGGATGCAGTTGAGGAAATCGCGCTGGTGGCCGGGGCTGCGGTAGAGGTGCGTGTCGTTGACGCCAATGGGGCGGGTGGTGACGCTGACCGGGTTGCCGAGGATCTTGCCGCGGTTCACGAAGATCCAGCCTTCCTCGCCGATGAACATCACGCCGTTGGCGTCGGGGAACGGGACGGGCAGGTCTTTCTCGAGTTCCGCCTTGGGCGACTCTTTCTCGAGCCATTCATTGATGTGGTACATGCGCACGCCGTTGGCGTAGACGTAGGTCAGGCGCGAGTTGCCCTGCGCGCCGGGCGGGATGATTTCGACGGGACCGCTGTCGTCCATGCCGAGGCCCCATTGCGCGATGTCGAAATGGTGCGCGCCCCAGTCGGTCATCCAACCGCCAGAGTAGTCGCGGTAGTAGCGCCAGGAGAAGGGGTGCAGCCCTTTGTTGAAGGGGCGATACGGGGCCGGGCCGAGCCACATGTTCCAATCGAGGCCTTCGGGAACGGGCTCGGAAGGCAGGTGGCATTCGGTTGGCGGGCCGCCGACCTTGACGTAGACTTCTTTGATCTTGCCGATCGCGCCGCTGCGCACGAGTTCGCAGGCGTAGCGGAATTTGGCGCCGTCGGCGCGCTGCTGGCTGCCGGTCTGCATGACGCGGGCGTACTGGCGCGCGGCGTTGACCATGGCGCGGCCTTCGCCAATGGTCAGGGAGAGCGGTTTTTCGCAGTAGACATCTTTGCCCGCGCGGCAGGCGGCGATGGCGATCAGGGCGTGCCAGTGGTCGGGGGTGGCGATGACCACGGCGTCGACGTCGTCGCGGGCGAGGACCTCGCGGAAGTCGTTGTAGACGTCGCAGCCTTTATAGGTGCCGGCTTTTTTCTCGGCGGCGTATTTCTCTTCGATCTGGGCTTGGGCGCGGTCGCGGTGCGACTTGAAGACATCGCAGACGGCGACGTGCTGGACTTCGGCGTCGCCCAGGAATGCTTTGAGCAAGCCAGTGCCTTGGCCGCCGACGCCAATGGAGGCGACGTTGATGCGGCTGTTGGGTGCGGCGCGGGTGGATTTGGAGAAAATCAGCGGGAGGCTGGCGGCGGCCGCGGCCGTTCCGGTGGTTTTCAGGAAGGCGCGGCGGTTGAGAGTGGACATCGCGGAGATTCCTCGCGGGGCATGTGAGTGAACTCAAAGTAATACAACTTGAGCTCAACGAATGCAGACTTATTTGTGCGAGGAAGGTGAAAAAAAGATTGCAGGAACCGGGGGATCAACCAGGGCCGCTGAGACCGCGGGGGGACGGGCGGCGGCGCGGGCCAGCGCCAAGACCGAGCGGTTGGAACGCGCCCGGCGCGGAGAACGCGAGCGGTTGGAACGCGCCCGGCGCGGAGAACGCGAGCGTCTGGACGGCAGGGCCGCAGAGCAGGCCGGCGTTCTGGAACTGTTGGCAGGTCTGGAGGATAGCGGTTCTGGAGTGGGATAAATAGCGGGCGAGCGTGGCGAGATTGTGGGTGCCATCGCAGAGCTTCCAGAGCGCGGTGGCAGCGGCGGTGAGGCGGAAACGGGCACCGCTTTGAGCGTCAACGAGCAGCGCACCGCCCTCGAGTTCTTCCCAAATCACATTGTCATTGCGTTTGTAGTTCATAATTTACCCTTGTCAGTCGGCATCAGACAATACTGGCCGGAGAACCCAAGCTTTAGTTGGTGCGAGCGGTATTCTAATCGTTTACATTTTTTCTGCGTATCAGAATGAAAACTTTTTTCGAACAATCACGGCCGCCAAGCGATCCTAAAATGTGCCAGCAGGACCACTGGTGATAACGGTGGTTCCCTGCTGGTTCGGGTGTACCGGCATGGCCGGGTCGCCGAACAACTGTTCAGAGCGCATCAGGTCGCCGTAAAAGCTGGATGCGCCCTGGCGTCCGGCCCATTGCTGAGTCTGAAGCAAGGCCTGGCCCCAGGTGGTGCGGGTGCGCGTTGTGTGCTTGAGGAGCTGATTCATGAACTTCGCGGCCACGTCGGCGGTCATGTAGGTCGACGTGCCGATGCTCGCCGAGATACCGCCTTGCGGCTGTGTCAGGGCCTGGATCGCGATGCTCTTGTAGCCCGTTTCGTTTTTGGCCATCCAGTTGGCGGTGCAGGTCGCTTGCAGGAAGACCGTGTTGCCGGTCCATTGCTGGACGCTGCTTTGGTCGAGGATGCTCGGGCTGACGTTGCCCAGGCGCGCGGCGTTGCCGTGACCGGAATACAAGAGGATGTCGGCGCCGCCGTTCGCGGCATCACGCAGTGCGGCGGTCACGGCTTCGGGTGTGGCGTGAGTTTGGCCGAGATAGTTTTCCTGCCAGGTGAGGTCCGGATGATTGGCGCGGACTGCGCTGTCGAGTTGGGCGCCGAAGTTGCCGGCGTTCGCGTCGGGCTTATCCGCGGCGGCGTGCAGGCGAGCGCCGGACGCGGGGATCCCGGCGTAGCGCGTGATGTGACTCACGGCGCCGGCGAGTTCAGTCGCGTTGTTGACAGGTAAGCGGCCGATGGCGATTTCAGGATAACCGCGGCCGAGGTCGCCGAACTGGCTGTCGGAGGTCGTCTGCGCCCAGAAATTCGTCGAGACGAGAAACGCTGGGCAGAGCGTGTCGACGGAGAGACCGCTGCGGTTGAGGTAGTCGTAGGTTGTGCGGCCGACGAGGAGCAGGTACGCAGGTTTGACGGCGCGCACGGCGGTGCGGATGGCTTCGGGGCCGAAGCGGCCGTGGTTGTAGTAATCGAAGAGTTGTTCTTGATCGATGAATGCGCCGCGCACGCCTTCGCGGCTGCGCTTCATGAGCAGCGGTTGGATGCCGGCGGCGAACTGACTGGGGCCCGTTGCAAGGTAGGTGCCGTTCAGGCGCAGCGGTTTGATCTGGCGCGCGACGATGGACAGCGGTGCGTTCTCATGGCCGAGTGGTGTGATCAGGAATTTGCCACTGCCGCCTGATGCGGCGAGGAAGCGCAGGCGCAGCGTGCCGTCGGCCTGCGGTTGCGTTTCGGTGGCCACCAGGGATGCGCGGTCGCTGAAGCGCGCGTCGACGACGTATGCGCCAGTCGCCGGGACGTTGTAGAGTTCGAAGATTTGCGCGGAGCTGCCGGTGTGCGTGACTTCAAACGGCTTTGAGCCGTCGAGCATGCGCGTGTAGTCCATGCTCAGGGAATGCAGGAAAGCGATCTGGGTTGGGACGCCGGGAATGTTGGGGGTGACGAGCGTGATGCTGTTGTCGCCGGTTTTCAACGAGCCGGGTGGGACGGTGAAGGAGAGCTCGAGCATTTTGCTGCCGCCGGTCCATTGCGCGGAGCCAGCGGGCTGGCCGTTGATGAGCACTTGCAGAGCGTGGTCGACCGGCACCGTGTCGTTGGAGGTGAGGCTCCAAACGCGCGCGTTGAGCGTCGCCGGGGCGCTGGAAGCGTGCGGCAAGTTGAGCGTGAAGTCCTGCGCGCTGCCTTGGGTGAGATATCTGTTGGAGAACCAGGGTTCGAAGGAGTAAGGGCGGAGATTGTAGTCGAAATAGACGTCGTGATAGGCTTCGGTGACGGTGGCTTTGGAGGTGACGTTCACGGGGAGCGCGCTTTCGAAGAGGCCGCTCACGGGAGCGACTTTATTGGCGGCGGTTGCTCCGGCGATGCGGCGCAGGAAGAGTGCGTCCTTGTTTGTGTACTCGCTGTTGAAACCCGGCGCGTAGACGAGCAGGCCGCCCGGCATGGTCGCGAGTGCGTTGATGCTGCGCCCCTCGCGTTGAATGCTGACGTGTTGCAGATCGTAGCCCGCCGGCATTGCGGCTTGCGGGATCAGCAGGACGCCGGCCTCCTTATAGGTGACCTTGGCGGCGGTGCTGGACGCGGTTGAGGCGGTCGAGGCGCTCGCGGATGAGAACCAGCGCAGGCCAGCGAACGGCGCGATGGTGTGTGAGTTTTGCGCCACTGCCGCGGACACGGTGCTCGGAACAATCTCACGCAACGTGGCGATGGCGGGAGCGGCGGCGGCTTCATTTGACGCGGGGTGCGAGACGCGCGTGAACAAGTGCTGCGCCGATTGGACGCGCTGAGATGTGGCGGCCATTTGAAGCGAGGCGAGCGCGGGCGTGAGTGCGGAGACTGGGTCGACGGGCGCGATGGCGCTGTTCCAGTCGAGAGACACGAGAGCGCTGAGCGCGCTGTGGGATTCGGCGGTACCGCGGAGGTCGATGCTGTCGAGGCGGTATTCGAAGACGCCGGCGGGCGCCCAATCGTAGAACGTGTATTTCAATTCATCGGCGGCGGTGATGCGGCCGGGGATGAGCGTGGCGTTGACAGGGGTCCATTCTGTGCTCCCGAGAACGCGGCGGTGGAGATTGAAGCCGGCGTTTTGGAATTCGGAGACGGCGGTCCAGGAGATGTTGACGCCGGCGCCGTCGACTTGGGCAAGGAAGTCGGTGAGCTTGACGGGACTGACGTCGCCTGTGGTGCGGAGGACGATGCGGTTGGCGGGGGTGGGCGCGTCGCTGCCGTCGACGAGGATCATGCTGCCGTCGTTGCGCGGGGTGACGATGGCATTGGTGCTCGTGAGGTAAACGACGTTGATGTTGCCGGGCAGGGTCACGACTGAATTGAAGGACATGGGAATGCCGGCAGGATTGGCGGTCTGGACGATCACGAAATCATTCATTCCGAAGTCGCCGCCGTCGATGGCGATGCTGAGACGCGAGACGCCGCCGAGATTGACCGTTGAGGCCGGGCCGGTGACGTTAAGGCGCTGCACGTGGCTGCCGCCGGTCTTGGAGAGGATCACAGCGAGCTTGCCGAAGTTGGTGAGCGTGACGTTGCCGCTGACGTCGAGGACCTCGTCGGAACTGAAGCCGCCACCGCTGCTCACACCGGGCCACAGGCGGCCGGGCGCGCCATTGCCGGCGGTGACGTTGCCGGTAATGGTGCCGCGGCCGCGCAGGGTGGCGTCGTTTTCGAGCGAGCCGGCGATGGTCACGCTGCTGGTGATCGAGCCGCGCGTATCGACATTCAGCGTGCCGCTCGAGATGGTGGTCGGGCCCGTGTAGAGGTTGGCGCCGGTGAGCGTCTGTGTGCCGGCGCCTGTTTTCGCGAGGTTTATGGTGGCGGCGCCGCTGCCGGTGTTGTTGCGGATGACGCCGGAGAAGGCGTAGCTGCCGTTGCCGTTGAGCGTCAAAGTTTTGGCGCCGCGACTGGTGCTGGTCGTGTTGGCGGTGACAGTGCCACCGCCGACCGAGCCGTCGTTAAGGCCCGCGAAGGATTGATCGAAGAAACTCGATTCGTCGTTCTCGTAACCGCCAGCCGCGAGTTCGAGGCGCGCGCCGGAGTTGACCGAGACGACGGTGTTCGCGGGCAGCGTATTGAGCACATGGATCTTGAGGGCGCCTTGCTCGATGCGCGTGTCGCCTGAATAGGTGCTCGAGACGGCCACGTTGGTGGTGCCGTTGTTCACGTTGTCAAAGCGCGGTGAGCCCAGCCACATGTCGCCGGCGCCGATCTTGGTGAAGCCGCCGGTGCCGGTGATGCTGGAGACGCTGGTCATGAACGAGTCGCCGCCGTTGCTGGTGATCGTGTTGAAGGTGACGTCGCCGGTGAGCGTGACCTGTCCCATGCCGAAGCCATTGGTGGCGCTGTTGATGCGCTGCACGGTCAGCATGCTGCCGGCGTTCATCGTAACTGCGCCGATGAGCGATTTGTTCCCGCTGCCGCCGGCCGTGTTGTGCGCGATGTACGCGTTGCCCGAGACGATGACGCGATTTTTGAAATAAAACTGGGTGCTGCTACCGGTGAGGAGCGACAGTGTTCCGCCTTCGTTGAGATAGATATTCCCGCCGCCGTAGGGATTCGACGCGCTGTTGGGGAAGACGCCGCTGACGGAGAGCACGCCGGAGCTGTTGACGCGGATGTGACTGTCGAGGCCGCCCCAGGCGCCAGTGGCCGAGAGCGTTGTCGTCGTGGCCACGGTGCCGCCGTTGATCACGATTTCAGACTGCGTGCCGGAATAGGGATAGTTCACCGCGGTCGGACTCCCGAATGAGAAGCCGAGATTGAGCGTGCCGGAGTTGACAGTGATCGGGCCGGTGAACGTGTTTGCGTTGCCGAGGCTGACGGTGCTGCCGCCGGCCTTGGTCAGGCCGACGTTCAGGCCGGGGTTGATCGGGCTGGCAATCAACAGGGTGTTTTGGGTCGAATGCAGGATGCCCTCGCTGCCGAGGTTGATCGCGTCGAAGCCGCTGATGAAGTCGGTGAAATTGGCGACGTGGGCGATGGCGCCGCTGGTGATGTTGAGCGTGCCGGAGCCGGTGATGGTCGCGGCGGCGGTGGGGGCGAGGAGCAGCGAGTTGATAGTGGTGCCGGTGGGCGTCAGGGTGAGCGCGATTTCCTTGATGTTGGAGTTGCTGTTGAGCGCGGTGGCGAAGGTTTGAACTTCGCCGGCGCTTAGGGGTCGCAGGCCGACGTCGTCGGCAGTGCCGGGGGTGCTGTCGACGCCCACGTCGTAGGTGGCGAAGTTGGTGCCGTTGCCGCTGGAGGAGGTGTCGCTGAGCAGCCAGGGGATGATGGCGAGGTCGGTCGCGGAGCTGTTACCGATGCTGGTGGCGGCGGTGGTCGCGCCGATGGCGTTGAGTCCGCTGGTGCTGCCGAGGACGAGCTTGGAATGCTGAGTCAGGGCGTTGTTGATCCCCAGTGCGGATCCGCGCACCATGCCGGTGGCGAGGCCTGAGCGCACGAGCTTGGACGCGGTGAGCGTGGTGATGCGGTTGGTCTGTCCGCCGACGAGCGACACGACGCCGGTCTTGACGAAAGTCAGGTCGCCCAGCGTTTCGGAGGAGTTGGCTCCGGCGTTGTTGTTGAGCGTCAGGGTGCCGCGTTCGAGCGTGACGGGCGTGGTGTCGCCGAGGCGGTTGGTGTTGTTGTCGGCGGAGCTGGAGGAGACGGTGTTGTCGAGCGCGAGCGTACCCGACAGGACCGTGATCGCTGACGTGCCGGTGATGCTGCCGGCGCCGCCGGCGAGGGTGAGCGTGGAGTTGGGGTTGATCTGCGTCAAGCCGGTGTAAGTTTGTGCGCCGCGCAGATTGACGGTGCCTGAGACGTTGCTCACGGCCTGGCCGTTGTAGAGCGAATCGCCGACGAGCAGTTTCGTGCCGCTGCCGCTCAGGACGGCGCCGGTGCTGGTGAAGGTCAGGGCGCTGCCCGCGCCGAGGCGGTAGGTGTTGTCCGAGCCAGGTGCGAGATTGGCTGCGGAATAGTTGACCGCGGTGTTGGCGCCGAGGTAGGAATTGCTCAGCGTGGACTGGTCGAGTTCCTGCGAATAATTGACGTTCAGCGAAACCACGCCAGCCATGCTGGCCGCGCCCAAGGCCGGCAGGGCGCTGTTGTAGCCGAAGACGAAAATGGGCGCGCTGGCATTGGTCGCGGCGGCGGTCGGCACATTTGCGGCGATGTTGTTGGTCAGCGTGTTGCCGTAGTCGAAGAGGAGCTTTTGATTCGACCCGAAATTACTGGCGGAAAGAAAGATCAATTTGGCGCCGTTGGAAACAAGGATGTCATTGCCGGCGATGTTTGAACCGAGGGTGGTGTTGACGCCGACGGTCAAGGTTCCCGCGATGACGTTCGTGCCGCCGGTGAAGGCGTTGGGGGAGATCTGGTTGAGGGTCCAGCTGCCGTTGCCGGTTTTGTTGAGGGTGGTTTTGCCGCCGGGGCCGTTCTCGAGGAGCGGCCAGAAGCTGTTGCTGCCGGTGTTGGAGCCGGGAAAG
>JADMIO011628044.1_pt1 | contig 10693 bp, 9 predicted proteins | sample 8958161 | NCBI WGS metagenome assembly JADMIO01 (sample SAMN16585339, study PRJNA669376) | soil metagenome | isolation source: Crop rotation soil | place: USA: Cullars Rotation, Alabama | collected 2011 | reverse complement strand
GATCGGCACGAAATCCTTGCGCATCTTGCGGACGTCGCCGATGCGTTGCGTGATGCCGAGCCGATCGAGACACTCGAGAATCTCGATCGCCAGACCGCGGCCAACGCCGCTGCGGTCGCGAAACTGGGCTGCAGTAAAGCCGGCGGGCGTTGCCTGCGCGACGATCTGCGCGACCGCCGCCAGCTGCGCAAGCGTTGCGCGCGGATAGAAGCGCTCGGGCGTTACGCGAATCACTTCGCCGGTGCGCGCTTTGCGATGGAGGAAATCCTTGAGGATCGGCTCCTTGATGTTCGACGCGGGCGCGAGCTCGCGCAGCGGCAGCACGTTAAAGCCCGCGTTGTCCAGAATCGGCTTCAACGTCTGCCACATCTTCTCATCTGCGGGATTGTCGGTGGCGACGTGGCGCGGCAGACGCACCGTCGAGCCGGCGACCTCGAGTTTCTTCGCATCGCCGAGCTCGCGCAGCAGCGCCGTGAATGTGCCGGCGGCGAGCGCGGGGGCGAGCTGCTTGCGCAGTGTCGAGATTTCGAACCCGGTGGCCTGCGGCGACTCCTTGTGCAGCCGGGCCAGCGCATCGAGCGTCGTCTGCTTGATGCCGTCGACGGTCGCGCGCGGAAGGGCGATGCGCTGTTCCTTGCCGGTCACTGCAATGTCGGGCGTTTGGGTGAGTGCCGAGGCGCGGTCCGGCGTCAGGTTGTATGCGCGCTCGAACTGGCCGAGATCGACTCCGCCGGGCGAGCATGCGAGCAATTCCTTGAGCGCGGCTGCGGGATCGGGATTTTCGAGCGCAGCGAGTTGGGCGGGACGGTTCTGCGCGTTGCGGCGGGAGGCGGGCGCGAACGGATCGATCACCGTGCCGCCGCCGATCGTGCGCATCGCCGATTGATCGCGAAGGATGAAGCGGTCGCCGTTCAACGCTGCGAGCGGCTTGTCTGCAATGATCTGCGCGTTGGCGCTCGCGCCGGGCGCGACCGACGCGCCGCGCCGGATCGAGATGCGCGCGGTGACGTCGGCGGTGCCGAGATGCAGATGGACCGGCGTCCAGTGTTTCAGCGGCTGAGTTTCGCTCGCGAGCAATTGCATGCGGACGTCGATGCGCTGGGTGGGCGCGTGAATGGCGGGCGCGACGACCCAATCGCCGCGATGAATATCGGCAACGTCCGCGCCGGTCAAGTTGAGCGCGCAGCGCTCGCCGGCGACGGCCTGGGTCGCCGCTTTGCCGTCCTTCTGGATGCCGCGCACGCGCACTTCGATCCCGCTCGGAGACAGCATGAGCTTGTCGCCCACCGCGACCGCGCCGTTGAAGAGCGTGCCCGTGACGACCGTGCCGCTGCCGGCGATCGTAAACACGCGGTCGATCGCGTAGCGCAGGTTGCGCCCCGCATGCTCGCGGCTGCCGAATTCGCGCGCCGCCTTCGCGAGTACGTCGCGCAATTTTTCCACGCCTTCGCCGCTGACCGCGGAGACGGGCAGGATCTCGACCTTCGCAAGCGCGGTGGGCGCGAGCAGGTTGCGCACGCCTGCAGCCACTTCCTTGACGCGCTCCGCGGGAACGCGATCGACTTTCGTAATGACCGCGATGCCGCGCGTGATCTTGAGCAGATCGACGATATTGAGGTGCTCGACCGTTTGCGGCATGACGCCGTCGTCGGCCGCCACGATCAGCATCACGTAATCGATGCCGCAGACGCCGGCCAGCATGTTGCGCACGAAACGCTCGTGGCCCGGCACGTCGACGAAGCCGATGACGTCGCCCGCCGGCGTCTTGCGATACGCGAAGCCGAGATCGATCGAAATGCCGCGCTTCTTTTCTTCGGGAAGGCGGTCGGTATCGACGCCGGTCAGCGCTTTGACGAGCGTGGTTTTGCCGTGGTCGATGTGGCCTGCTGTCGCGACGATCACTTTGTCAGGTCCAATTCAAGTCTTTGCCACAGAGATCACAAAGAGCACAGAGAAAGCGAAAACATTCACCTTGTCGGGTAGATTCGAAGCGGTTTCGCATGGTTCTTCTCTGTGATCTCTGTGATCTCTGTGGCTAAACGTTAAGCTTCAACTGATTGAGCTGAGAGACGAAACCGGCTTCGTCGTCGAGGCAGCGCAGATCGAGAATGAACGCACCATCGCGGATGTGCCCGATCACGGGGACCGGCAAGGCGCGAAACGCGAGCGACAGCGTATCTGCCGCGCTGCTCCTGCGTTTGGCCTTTGGCGTGATCGCAATGCCCGCGCTGGGCAGTGCGTCGACGGGCAGTGCGCCGCTGCCGATCTGGCTTGCGCAGTCAACCACCTGTACCTCGGCGAAGTCACCAACTGCAGCGGCGAGCGCGGGCAGCAGGCGCCGCACCTGCGCTTCGATATCCTGCTGTGGACGCGTGAGCAGACGCAGCGTAGGCAACTCACGGCGCAGGCGGTCGGGATCCGCATACAGGCGCAGGATCGCTTCGAGCGCGGCGAGCCGCACCTTGTCGACGCGCAGTGCGCGCTTCATCGGGTTCTTGCGGATTTTCTCGATCAGGTCCTTGCGGCCGACGATAAGCCCGCATTGCGGGCCGCCCAGCAGCTTGTCCCCGCTGAACGTGACAATGTCGGCGCCGGCGGCGATCGCCTCGCGCGGCGTGGGCTCGTGCGGCAGACCGTAGGCTTCCAGATCGACGAGCATGCCGCTGCCCAGATCGTTGAGGAACGGCAGCTCGTGCTTGTGCGCGATCGCCGCCAGGTCCGTTTCGGGCACGCTGGCGGTGAAGCCTTCGATCTTGTAGTTGCTCGCGTGCACTTTCATGATCGCGGCGGTGCGCGGGCCGACCGCCTGCTCGTAGTCGCGCGCATGCGTGCGATTGGTCGTGCCGATTTCCTTCAGCTTGCAGCCGGCGCGCGCCATGATGTCCGGCACGCGGAAAGCGCCGCCGATTTCGACCAGTTCGCCGCGCGACACGATCACTTCCTTCTTCGGCGCGAGCGTGTTGAGGATGAGATAAACGGCGGCCGCATTGTTATTGACGACGATGGCGGCTTCGGCGCCGGTCAGCCGTTTGAGCCAGCCTTCAACGTGGGTGTCGCGCTCGCCGCGCGCGCCGTAGCCGAGGTCGAACTCGAGATTGACGGCGCGCGTCATGGCCGCGCGGGCGGCGTCGGCAGCGCTGTCGGGATACAGCGCACGGCCCAGATTGGTGTGCAGCACGGTGCCCGTCAGATTGAACACCGGGCGCAGCGAAGGTTGCGCGAGTGCGTCGAGTCGCGCGCTGCATTCGGTGCTGATGGATTCATCGTCAGGCGCGGCCGCCGATGCGTTGCCTGCAAGAATGGCGCGCTGGTCCTCCAGCACCGCGCGCAGCGTTTCTACGACGAGCGGGCGGCCGTGCCGGTCGATTAAGGCCGTGACCGCATCGAGCTTGAGCAGGCGGTCGATCGAAGGCAGCGCGCGACGCGCGGCAGCGGCGGAATTCAACATGACCGCGGCGGCGACCGGTGAGAAGTAAAAACAGGATGCGGCGTGGATATCATCGATTGGCGCACACGGCGCCGCTTGCTGGAAGGCAGGGCGGCTAGTTTAGCGCAATTCGCAGCGCGTCACAGCGCGAGGGTAGGGCAGAATCGGCGAGGACGGGCCGCCGCGGTTCAGCACCGAGTCAGGCGCTCTTGCCCCATGCTAAGCTGACCGCAGCCGACGAAGGAGGAGACAATGACACGCCTGCTGACAGCCTTTTGCCTCTGCTTGCTTGCGTCGCCGCTTTACGCGCAGAACTATCCGTCGCGCCCGATTCGATTCATCGTCCCGTACGTGGCGGGCGGCGCCGGGGACATTTTCGCGCGCACGATCGGCCAGAAATATTACGAGGCGATGGGACAAACGGTGGTCGTGGACAACCGGCCCGGCGCGAACGGAATCATCGGCACCGACTTGACCGCGAAGTCGCCCGGCGACGGCTATACGATCGTCATGGGCAACAGTGCGCCGTTCGTGCTCAATCCGACGCTCTATTCGAAACTGCCGTACGATCCGGTCAAGGATTTCGCGCCCGTCACGCAAGGCACGTACTACGGCTACGTGCTGGTCGTGCAGCCGTCCTTGCCGGTCAAAAGCCTGCCCGAGCTCGTCGCGTACGCCAAAGCGAAACCCGGCATGGCGTACGGCTCCACCGGCCTGGGCGGCGCCAATCATCTGGCAGGCGAATTCCTGTCGATGATGACGGGCATCAAGCTGACGCACGTGCCGTACAAGGGCAGCGCCGCCGCCTTGACCGACGTGCTGTCCGGCCAGTTGCCGATGATGTTCGACACCCCGATCACGTCGATACCGCAACTCAAGGCGGGCAAGCTGCGCGCGATCGGCTTTACGGGCATTCGGCGCTCGCCCCAATTGCCGGACGTGGCGACCTTCGACGAGCTCGGCCTCAAGGGCTTCGAAGTGAGCTCGTGGCAGGGCATACTGGCGCCGGCCGGCACGCCCAAGCCGATCGTCGACCGGCTTTATCGTGAAGCGGCCAAGGCGCTGAAGATGCCGGACGTCGTCGAGCGCCTCGGCACGCAGGGCGGCAATGAATTGATCGGCAGCTCTCCCGCCGAGTTCGCGGCGCTGATCAAGTCGGAGATCGCGAAATACGCGAAGGTAATCAAGGACGCCGGAATCCGCGTGGAGTAGCGGGACGCCGGAGTCGGAATCAAAAAACGGCGTCTGCGGCGCCGTTTTTGTCTCTATTCCCAGAGCCGTTCGGGTAACGGCAATCCAGCAAGCTGCTCGGCCGTCAGCGGGCGGTCGGGCTTGATGTCGAACCGCTCGAGGACGGCCGCGAGCTGGCGCGTGTGCTGGGCTGAATGCCAGGTCGAGCGCTCGAACAGCATGTGCAAAGGCTGGGCGCCGAAGAAGGTCTTGACCTTCTGCCGACAGGATTTGTCGGCGAGTCCATTCCACCATTTTTCCAGGCGCTCGATGACCGTCTCGCCATAGCGCGCAATCTCGTCGCCGGTCGTGAACGTGCCTTCCTTGGGCGGCACGTTTGCGAGCTGCGTCGCGTACTCGACCCCGTCGACCGCGGTCTCGAGATACGCTTCCCCTATGCGGAAAACGTGGTGTCCCATCAGGCGAATCGAGCGCGGACGGTTGTCGATGACCAGCTCGTCGATCCGTTCAGCGGGCATCTGGCGCATGAGCCGCTGCGCCGCGCGCAGTACGTTGATCCATTTTTCGATCAATTGCTCCGGCGGCAGCGGCGTGTGGCCGGTACCGCCCTGCAGGCCGACGAACTCGGCGACGTCCTCGAGGTTTTGCCCGAAGACGAACTGGTCCCCGCGCGCGACAACCGGTACGTTGCGGACGCCGTAGGCAAGCAGCTTCTCTTTCCCGCCCGGATCGTTGAAAACGTCGACCGGGATGAAATCAACTTTTTTCTTCGAAAGAAACTCTTTCGCTCGGAGACAGCTGCTTCACCCGGGCTGGGTGAAGAGAATGAATTTTTCGCCGGCGGTATCCATGATTTGCGTTTGTAGGAGGAGAGGAAAGGACGAAAAGCGTACTACCGGTGCAGATTATGCGCAAGCAATGCCGTAATCAGGATGTAATCGGATGCTGCAATGTTATAATCGTGCACGATTTTTTCATTGCAGCACGATCTTGGCAGTCAACCGAACACACATGAAGCTGATTGCGGCGACGGTGAGCCCGTACAGCCGCAAGGTGCGCATCGTCCTGGCGGAAAAGCGCATCGAGTACGACCTCATTCTCGACAGTCCGCTCGATCCGGCAACGCGCGTTCCGCAATTCAATCCGCTCGGCAAAGTTCCGGTGCTCATCCTCGACGACGAAACGACGCTTTTCGATTCGCGCGTGATCGTCGATTACCTCGACGCGGCGAGCCCCGTCGGCCGCCTGATTCCGGACGACACGCGGCAGCGCATTCAGACGCGCCGGTGGGAGGCGCTCGCCGACGGCTGCACCGAAGCCGCGATAGCGATGGTGCTCGAGCAGCGCAGGGCGCAGGCGCAACAAAGCGCCGAATGGATTGCGCGGCAGCAGGGCAAAGTTGATCGCGCCCTCAGCGCGATGTCCGAAGAACTCTCGAACCGGACCTGGTGCATGGGCGACAGTTATACGCTCGCCGATATTGCGGTCGGCTGCGCGCTCGGTTACCTCGAGCTTCGCCTGCCCGAGCGAAACTGGCGCGCCCAGTATCCGAATCTCGACACCCTTTATCAGAAGCTCGCGAAGCGCGCGTCGTTCAAGTCGACGGTCCCGCCGAAAAGCTAGAGGGGGGAGGCGCGAGGTGAGCGCCCTCTGATCTCACTCATCACCCCTGCCGCCTCACGCCTCACTGAATGATGCCGCCGCCCAGGCAGACCCGGCTTTCATACACCACCACGGACTGGCCGGGCGTGACCGCCCATTGCGGCTCGGCGAACGCCACTTCGCAGCTCTCATCGTCCGCGCGGGCGAGCGTGCACGGCGCGTCTTTCTGGCGGTAGCGCGTCTTGGCGTTGTAAACCCAGTTGCAATGAGGCGGCGTGCCGCTGATCCAGTTGAGATCGATCGCGGTCAGGTTCGTCTTCAAAAGCGCGTCGTGGTCGCGGCCCTGCACGACGAGCAGCCGGTTGTTCGGCATATCCTTCGCCACCACGTACCAGGCGTCGCCTTCCTTGTTGCGGGCGGCGACGTCCTCGCAGGACTCGACCTCCGCCGATTCGCGCCGCTGGCCGCCTATTCCCAGTCCCTGGCGCTGGCCGATGGTGTAGAACATGAGTCCCATGTGACGGCCGACCATGCGCCCGTCCAGCGTCCAGATTTCGCCCGGGTCCGCCGGCAGATAGCGGTTCAGGAATTCGCGAAACGGGCGCTCGCCGATAAAGCAGATGCCGGTCGAATCCTTTTTGTCGGAATTGGGCAGGCCGTGCCTGCGCGCAATCTCGCGCACTTCGCGCTTGTACAGGTTGCCGAGCGGGAACAGGGTTTTCGACAGCTGCGCCTGATTCAGGCGATGCAGGAAGTAACTCTGGTCCTTGGTGCCGTCTTCGGCCTTGAGCAATTGAAACAGCCCGTCGTTCTCCCGCACCTGCGCGTAGTGCCCGGTTGCGATCCGGTCCGCGCCCATGCTGAGCGCATGCTCGAGGAACGAACGGAACTTGATCTCGGCGTTGCACAGCACGTCAGGGTTCGGCGTGCGGCCGGACTGGTATTCGCGCAGGAATTCCGTGAACACGCGGTCCTTGTACTCGGCCGAAAAATTGACCGCTTCGATTTCGATGCCGATCTTGTCGGCCACCGACACGGCATCGACGAGGTCCTCGCGGGAACTGCAGAATTCCTCGTCGTCGTCGTCTTCCCAGTTCTTCATGAACAGCCCGACGACCTCGTAGCCCTGCTCTTTCAACAGGAGCGCGGCGACCGCCGAATCGACGCCGCCCGACAGGCCGACGATAATGCGCTTTTTTGCTGTCATGCTGGTTTGCGGTTCCGATGGTCTGTCATCGTGTCAATTGTACTGATCGCCGAGAGCAACGCCCAAGCGGCCCGCGCCGGGCCGGAATTCGCGGTATAACCGGTCATATGGCCGCTAGTTCGGTAATTTTCAACAGGTAATGACTCGTCCGAACGCGGTCGCCACTGCTTTTCCCGGCACGTCCGGCGAGCGCTTGTGGAAGATCTGGTGGCTGTGGGGTATGGCGCTCGGCTGGGCGGCAAGCGGCATGCTGATCTATGCGGAGTTCCTGCGCGTTTCGGGGGCCGTGGGCTGGGCGGATCTGGTCGATGTCTGTCGTCTTCTCGCTTATTTCACCTGGGCGCGACTGGCGTGGCGCTGCTCGCACAATGTAGAGGATGCGCGGTGGACGCCGATGGCGCGTTTCGCGTTGGGTGCAGGCCTGGTCTCCATGGTGATGTTCTAGTCGCCGGGTTTGTGCCGCGGCAGGCATAAAAAAAGGCAGGGTCGCCCCTGCCTTTTTATCGATAGAAGAAAGATTACTTCTTCTTGTCGTCTTTCTTCATTTCGTCTTTTTTCGCGGCGCCTTTGTCGTCTTTTTTCATTTCGTCTTTTTTGCCATCTTTCGGTTGCGCACCGGCGTGAGCAGCAGCAAACGCACCGGCCGACGTAAGGGCAAAAGCGGCAGCAAACAGAGCAGCAAGCAATTTCTTCAAGGTGAATCTCCTCTTTATGTGTTATCGGACGAACCAACCAATATGGCCGACGTGGCCATGAGAGCTAATGACGCACGACGCCCCCCTTTGGTTGACGCCACTATATAACACGTTGTTTACATATGCAAATCCATTTATGATTCCAGCATTTCAGCCCGGCGACGCCGGTGTCTGGACAGGGGCCGGTCATTTCCTTCATTCGCCGCGGTTTTTCTCTGCTCGCGCTGGGCATCCTCGCGCTAGCTCCGCTTGCCGAAGCCGCCCCCCGCATACCTGCGGATGATCGGGAGGTTCTGGAGCGGTTGCCCGTCCGCCCCAGCGACCCGGCGATGCGTGAAATCCGTGAATTGCGGTCGCGGGTCGCCCGGGAACCTGACAACCTGGAGCTCGCGGTCAGGCTGTCGCGCCGCTATTTTGACCAGGCGCTGGCTCAAGGCGACCCGCGCTACGTTGGTTACGCACAAGCCGCCCTGAAACCTTGGTGGGAACTGCCCGAACCGCCCACGCCGGTGCTGGTGATGCGCGCTACGCTCATCCAGTACCGGCATGACTTTGCCGGCGCGCTCGCTGACCTCGAGCGCGTAATCAAGCGCGAACCGGGGAGTTCTGAAGCGTGGTCTTTGCGTGCTGCCATTCACATGGCGCAGGCTGAATATTCGGCCGCCCGCGATGATTGCGCGGCATTCGCGAAGCTCGTCGACGAGTTAAGCGCCGCCGGCTGTATCGGCTATATCGAGGGACTGAACGGCCGGGCACGGGCGAGCATGGAGGCGCTGAATCGCGCACTCGTTCGCGCCCGGGATGTCAGCGGCGATCACAAGTTATGGGTGCTCGTCCGGCTAGCGGAAATGGCGTGGCGGCTCAACGACACGAAGCTCGCGGAGGAATACTTCAAGCGGGCGCTCGGCCTCGGCATTACTGACGGCTTTTTGCTGGCGGCCTATGCGGACTTCCTGCTTGACTACGGACGCCCTCACGAAGTCATTGCGCTGCTCAAGAACTGGACGCTTGCCGATCCGCTGCTGCTGCGGCTGGCGCTCGCCGAGCAGATCGTAAACGCGCCTGCTGCCGGCACCCATCGGGCGATGCTGGCGGACCGGTATGCTGCAGCGCGACTGCGCGGCGACACGACGCACGAGCAGGAAGAGTCGCGCTTTACGCTGCAGATATTGCGTAAACCGGAGGAGGCATTGCGGTTGGCGCAAAGCAACTGGCGCGTACAGAGGGAAACGCGCGATGCACGCGTTCTGCTCGAGGCCGCCATCGCTGCGCGGCAGTCCGAGGCCGCTCTGCCCGTTATCGACTGGATGAACCAGACTCGAATCGAGGACTGGTATCTGCAAAAACTAGCCGCTCAGGTGGGCGCGCCGCGCAAGGGTACGCCATGATTCGCGCCGCTCTGATACTGCTGATCGCGCTGGCCGCGGGCAGCGCTCACGCGCACAAGCCGAGCGACAGTTACCTGTCGATCGCAGTGGACGGCGGAAAGCTGACAGGGCAGTGGGATATCGCATTGCGCGATCTGGATTTCGCGATCGGGCTCGACAGCAACGGCGACGGCGACATTACGTGGGGCGAAGTGAAGAGCCGTCATAACGACATTGCGGCCTATGCGCTCGCGCGTCTCACCGCCGCGCTCGATGGCGTCGCCTGCCCGCTGCGCGTAACGCAGCATCTGGTCGATCTGCACAGCGACGGCACTTACGCGGTCATGCGCTTCGAAGGCGATTGCACGACGAGCGGTGCGGCGCTCGAACTGGGCTACAGCCTCTTCTTCGATCTCGATCCGCAGCATAAAGGTCTGCTCCGACTGCAATACGCAGGCACGACGCGCACGGCGATCTTCAGCCCCGACGCCGCCCGGCAAAGCTTCGAATTGAAGCAGCCGAGCCGCTTCATGCAGTTCATCGATTACGGACGGGAAGGCGTCTGGCATATCTGGAAAGGCTTCGACCACATCCTGTTTCTTCTTTCCCTGCTGCTGCCTGCCGTGCTCGTTCCACGCATGCGCGGCGCCGCTTCGCGGGCAGGGCTGATTGCGGGCTGGCGCGCCGTCGAGCGCTTCAAGCCGGCGTTCTGGGAAGTCTTTCAGATCGTCACCGCGTTTACGATCGCGCACTCGATTACGCTGAGCCTCGCCGCCCTCGGCGTCATCACGCTGCCGACGCGCCTCACCGAATCGGCGATCGCGCTGTCGGTGATACTCGCGGCGCTCAACAATATTTTTCCCTTGTTTCAGCGCCGCCGCTGGATGGTCGCATTCGCGTTCGGGCTGATACACGGCTTCGGTTTTGCGAGCGTGCTGGCCGACCTGGGATTGCCTCGCGACGCCCTGTTGCTTGCGCTGGTCGGCTTCAATCTCGGCGTCGAAGCGGGGCAACTCGTGATCGTGAGCGTTTTTCTGCCCACCGCCTTCGCGTTGCGCTGGACGGCGCTTTATCAGCGGGTCATCTTTTTGGGCGGCTCTGCGTTGATCTGTCTGGTCGCATGCGTATGGTTCGTCGAACGCGCGTTCACTTTCCAGCACATTGGGATCCTAAGCTTAGAATTCCACGTGGACAAGTTGTCGCG
>JADMIO011222281.1_pt1 | contig 10696 bp, 9 predicted proteins | sample 8958161 | NCBI WGS metagenome assembly JADMIO01 (sample SAMN16585339, study PRJNA669376) | soil metagenome | isolation source: Crop rotation soil | place: USA: Cullars Rotation, Alabama | collected 2011 | reverse complement strand
ACGGAGAATGCCGCCGGTATCGTCGGGTTTGGCCGGGCGGCCGAACTGCTGCCGATCTGGCGTGATGAGGCGGCCGTCCGCCTGGCCGCGCTGCGGGATGATTTCGTTTCGGCCATCCGTACTCGTCTTCCGGATGCACGCCTGAACGGGCACCCGACGGAGCGGCTGCCGAACAATGCGAACCTCTCCTTCCCCGGCGTGGACGGCGAGACGCTGCTGCTGGCGCTCGATATGCGGGGCGTCGCGGCGTCGTCCGGTTCGGCGTGCGCATCGGGTTCCATTGAACCATCGCACGTTCTGCTCGCGTTGGGCCTACCACTCCCGCTCGCTCGCGCCGCCGTACGCTTCTCCCTCGGCCGTGATACGACGGTGGAAGACTTAGCCTATGCCGCAGAGGCCGTCACCACGGCGGCGTCCGGTCCTCCATAAAGCGAATGACCCTGTTCAAGGGAGTAGTGAGGTGGAGAAACGCACGAAGCCAGTCGTCGCTTCCCTCTTGATCGTGATGCTCATATCAGTCGCCGCCGTACTGCTGAGGTTTCCTGGCAGGCGGGAGCCCAATCACACGGAGCCTGCAAAATGCACAGCCGATCGAAAGGAGATCGCCCCGGCGGCAAAGGCCTCCGGGGTAAAAAGCGCTTCCCGGGTCCCTGACCAGAGGGAAGCGATCGAGAAAGCCCTGCAATGCCTGAATGGTCTCTGTGATACCGGCGCCTCCGATGGCACCGTCGCCGAGACACGCAGCCTCGTGGCCCAACTCGACGCTACCTCTGAGCCCTTCGCCAAAAGTCTGTCTGCCGTGTTGAAGAGCGTCCTCGCTTACCGGGATAGGGCCGACATCGGAGATAGTGAGAAGCGCGCGGAAGCTTTCCCGGTCTCCCTCCCCGGATCCGCCAGCATTCCCAAGGACCTTATCGACCGCGCCGCCGCGGCCTGCAACGCCAGAGGCCGGCGGAAACCAGATGAGATTGTGCTCTCCTTCGCCGGGGACTGCACGTTTGGCACGGTCAACGGCGAGGACCGTGAGATCCGGTTTCCGTCAGTCTACCGGCGGGCTGGTCGGGTGGATTATCCCTTTGCTCTCCTGCGCCCCTGGTTCCTGAATGATGATCTGACCGTGGTCAACTTTGAAGGCACCTTGACCGACGCTGCCAAAACCGCCGACAAGCAGTGGAAGTTCAAGGGAGCGGCCCGGTACGCCTCGATCTTTCCGGCAGGGGCCGTGGAAGTCGCCGGCCTATCGAACAATCATTCGTTCGACTACCTCCAGGCCGGGTTCAACGATACGGTCGCCAACTTCCGCAAGGCGCACGTCCCGGTGTTCTACCAGAACGTGCCCTATATCACCGCGCGGAAAGGCGTCGAAGTCGTCCTGATCGGTGACTGCACGGTGGTCGGTGAGAACACCACGGTGCTCGACGGGGTATCGGAACGGGTCCTGGGTGAGATCAAGCGGTATAAGAAGCCCGGCAACATCGTCATCGTGGTGATGCATTGGGGCAGTGAACTCGACACCGTTCCTCGCCCCTGGCAGCAAGCGCTGGGAAGGAAGTTTGTCGACGCCGGAGCGGATGCCGTGGTCGGGCATCACCCGCACGTCGTACAGGGGATCGAGTTCTACAAGGGAAAATACATCGCCTACAGTCTGGGCAACTTTGCTTTCGGGGGCAATTCCCTCGCGCGCGCTCCTGAGACCTTCGTCCTGCAGTTGCGATTTCACGTGGCCGGCGGAAAAACGCGCGCGAGGGAAGCCTCCCTCATCCCGTGCTGGATCACGTCCAGCCAGGCGAGGAGCACGACAGGCGCCCTGAGGAACAACTATCAGCCGAAACCAGTATTTGGCGCAGCCGCCGATCACGTCGCCGCCCTGGTGCTCAAGCGGAGCGCGGGGTTGGCATACGGCGTACAGCGAATAGAGTATGTCCGGCTGCGATAAGGGAATACGTTCCCGCTCTTATTTGCCGTCGGTGTCGTTGCCCATGTAGATGCGCTTGCCGCGGACCAGGACGCGCCGGGGATTCTCGACCCGGGAGATTTCATCCACGCTATGATAACCGACGGTCATGCTGATCCTGGTTCCCGATGTCGTGTTTTTGCCCGCCGTGTGGATGGTCAGACCGTCCAAAGCCATTAATCCTCCCGCGGGCATCGGGACCGGGACCCCCTGATCGAGCAGCCCCGTGCGCTTTAGCTCCTCATCCTGGCTCAGGTCGTTGCCCGTTCGCCCCGGCAGGAAGTGGGTTCCGGGGATGACCCAGGTGCATCCGTTCTCGACCGTCGTTTCTTCCAGATAAAAGAGAATCGTCACGATGGGGCGACTCCACTGGAGAATATCTCGATGGAAATAGTTGGCTCCCTCGTCGGCCAGTCGGAGCGTCGCGTGGTTGTGTCGGTTCGTGATCAGTTCGATGTTAGGGCCGAGCAGCGATTCGAGCGGATTGAGGACCTGGGCGCAGGTCATCGCCTCGCGGTAGATCGGGTCCCGATCCCAGATTTGAGAGATTCGTACCACCCGCTCCTGATTGTCGCGCATGAGAGGGGCGACCGCGTCCTGGATGTCTTTCCGGATGGTCGCCTTCAACGATTCGACCATCGCGTTCGGCAAGCGTTCCGGCAGTTTGAGAAACCCATTGTGGCGGAACAGCGCGATCTGCTCGCTTGTCAGGCTCATAGAACGTTCCTTCCTGTCGCGCCGGATTGCGATTCGATCGGCCCATTCCGCCACCCGGCGCGCGGGGGTGGCATGTTGACCCTCAGGGAGGAGACTTATGGCTCTATAAATCGGGCCAGGCCCCTCCTGTGAGAGTGATCGTATGATCGATCGGAGTCACGAACGTCATCAGTACCCGCACCAGGTTGGGCGCGGCAGGCGGGGCGGCGTCTCTCATCCGTACCATCCGGTGGGCGTCCGCGCCCGGCCCGATCCGAATCGCGTCGCCACTGCCCGTGTAGCGCATTGTACCGTAACCGCTCTTGAGAAAGATGGTCTGGCCGGCCTGGGGCTCGAAGCAGGTGTCAGCCGTCTCCCAGACACCGCCGGTGGGGAAGTCAAAAGCCACCTGGGCAGTCACCCAGTCGAACCCATCCGTCGTTCGATAACGTAGGGTGAGGATGGAATCCATGGCATCGATCGTCAGTTCACTCGCCAGGGGTGGCACGCGGCGGATCGGGCGCTGGGCGCGTGTCTCCTGCCAGGTTTCCGGGGCTACGGTGCGCCCGAGCGGCTGTTCATAGCCCGGACGATACGGGTGGCGCAGCCCGCGGGAAACGAGCCGCACTCGCGCGATCCCTTCCGGTTCTGCTTCCGTCACGTTCATCTCGTCGGCGAGGAACTGGCCGACCCCGAAGTAACTCTGGTGGATGCTCACGCTGGCGAGGAAGGCGGTCCCGTATCGGAAGTTCAGGAGCCGCGGCCGGTCGCGGAAGACTGAGACGCTCAGCGGGCCGCGCCGCCATCGCCAGAGGCCGTTCTTCGGGAAGTGTTTCTCGTAGGCCGTCAGGAGTGGAAAGGAGGGAGCGCTCGCCGGCAGCTCGCCGTGCACGATGAGCGCCTGCGACATTCCATAATAGTCCCGCTGCTCAGGCGGCGTCCGGTCCCAGAGCCACTGTGCCAGCGCCGTGTACTGGCTTTTATCGCCTTCGTCGCCCAGAAAATGGCCAAGTAGGTAGGGGGCCGCGAGGTTTGCCGCGAGCGGCGGCGCGATACCGGCGTCTTGCCGGTGTGACAGGCCGGTCTCTATGGTTCCGTCCGCGTTGAGCAGGAAGACATCGGCATCCAGGTTCCGCAGGGCTGCCCGGCAGAAGGCTGTCGGATCGGCCCCTTCGGTGGCCGGCCGATTGGCGAGCAGAAAGAGCGACCGGGCGCAGATGGCGTCATAGACGCCCGCGCTGCGTTCGATGTAGAGGCCCTCCTCGTCCACATCCGGGCCTTCCGCCAGGTACGCGGTGATGGCAGGCGCCAGCGCCGGAATATCAGGAAACAATGCCTCGGCCTGGTGCAGGGCGCCGGCGATGACCCAGCGGTGGTTCGGCGTATGGAAACCGCCGTTGCAGGCGCCCTCGGTCATGCGGCGCGCGAAGCCGGAGAGCCGCGCGACGACCTCGGCCCATTCTCCCGCTGGTGCCGTGTCACGGCTCAGAAGAAGCGGCGGCAAGATAGCCTGGAGAATGAACCCGGCATCCGGGCTGCTGTCGTAATTGCAGTCGCGCAGATCCGTCAGTCCGCTCGGACGTTGCGCACGCTCCAGATAGCCGAGCGCCAGGAGAGCCCGCTCGGCGAGCAGGGCATCCTCCGGCGCCGGCCCGACCTGAGTGGGATACCGTTCGCGGACCAGGTGCGTCCAGAGCGCCAGGGCGACGAGACCAGCCGTGCCGCCGGGATCATCAATGCCCCAGTCAGCCCGGATAACGGCTCCCGTGTCGAAGCGGCCCGGCATCGTCTGCTGGCGTGCCAGAGAACCGGATACCTGCTGCCCAAGACCACACAGCACCTCGGCAAGTGTCAGCGACATTTCACAGTACCTGCCCAATGACCCGCGTTTTCCGGCATTGAAATGCCGGTCTATGACAGCAAAAGCCGCCTCCGCGGCTTGCAGAGAGGTTTGGCTCTAACCTGCGAAGGCAGGTTTCGTTAGCATAGCACGGCATTGAAATGCCGGGAAACCTATTGCAGAAAGCCAAGATCATTCGTTGGTGTCGGTTCCCAGGAGTAGGTCGTCAGAATCCGCTCCGGCGCATCGGCTGAGGGGCGCAACAGCAACTCGATCCGGCGCCACGGTGGCTGTCCTTCCGGCGCGTCCATCACGCGGAACCGGATCACGGCGTTGGGCGACGCCGACAGCGCTGCGGCAATGGGAGCGTACGGCGGCACGCGTTGGTGCGCTGGTTCGTCGCGCGGCGTACGAGCCGAGATTGGGAGCGCGGCGACGGCGAGGCCCTTGCCGAAGAGACGCTCTCGCCGCTTGAGGTCCCGTGCCAGCGGGGCGAGCAGGCTCTGAAGGTCGGACGCTGCTTCCAGACCGTGGATGGTCTCGGCGTCTTGCAGGTATTCGATCTGTGGCGGCGTCAGGTACGCGGCGGCATAAACCAGGTCCGCGACCGGTAACAAGCGCTGTGGATCGGCGGCGATGTCGGCACGCAGGCGTTTCCGTATCGGCCACGGCGCAAGCGGGTCGGTGTAGCGCGGCCGGACCCAGTGATGCCGGCAGACGAGCAGCATGCCGTCCCGCCAGGCCACCCCGCACTCGCCGCCTTCGCGCAGGTTCTTATAGAAGCCCGCCACCGAGCGCGTTCCGGGCGCGACAGACGACCAGGCATAGAGGGTCAGGCGGGCCAGGACGGGCACCTTCGCTGCGGCGGCGAACGCTTGCATCTCACGCCGTCCACCAGAACTCAGGGCAGTGCTTCCGATCCCCCCGGGATCTCTTACATCGCTTCCGTCGATTGCCTTCGGCAGCGGGTCGGGTAATGGCGGTGGGGTCGGATTGCCTGTCGGCACCGGCCAGAGGGCATCCATCCGTTTCCACCAACCGGGGTCCGTGTCGTTTCCGCCGGCGATGCCGGAGCCCGACCTGTCGAACCCGTTACCTGCCATGAACAGGAGCATGGGCGCCGGAATACCTATGGGGTGTTCGGTCCTAAGGCTAAGGTACGTGTAGGCGCCGGGCGGCGTTCGGCCCGCCTTGACGGCCTTGGCCCGGTTGTGTTCCCACCATAAATCAAGGAAACGTTGTGTTGCGGGGCCGAGCGAGTCTCCTTCGAGCGTAATGCTCTTTCCCTGATATAACGCGCGTCGCTCGGTGGCGCTCAGGCTCTCTGCCAGCACGGCGATACCCGCCGCGGTCGTCGGCTCAGCCAGGGCCGCGATATAGGGGCGCGGATCCTTCTTCAGATCGTCTCCCGGTCGGCCGCGGGCCGCGATCATCTCCTCGACCTGGTATTCAAGCGCGTTCCGCATCTCCCCTCGGATAGATGCCGCGAAGCGGAGCGCCGCCTTGGTCGGCTGAAAATGATAGGCGAACGCCCCTGCGGTGCTGGTTCGCTGCCACTCCCACTCGCCTCCGCGGTAGCTGAAGAGGTAGTAAAGGCCCTGAAGGACATCACTCAGGGGGCGATCTTTGACGAACACGGTGATAGGCTCACCGGAGACCTCGTCGTTCGGGCCGGAGAGGGAGACGTGCGCCTGCTCCGAAAGCCGGTCGAGCAGTTCACCGAAGCAGATCGCCGGCTCGTTCACCGTCACCTTCCGGGCCAGGCGCGGATCGTCCGCGCGCATCTCCGGCGTGATCGGTCCGGCGAACATCGCGGTAGGCGGGGCGGCCATTGTAGGACAGACCCAGGCGCCCAGAAGGGCGATGATTATCAGAGCGAATCGGAAGCGATGAACCTTTGCCAATGCGGGCGTCCCGGAGAATAGGTGTCCGACCGGAGACCCGGCAGGGTAATGCCGGGTTTCGGCCGCGTGATACTGATTCTACCCGTACGTCGGCTTCTGGGGCCACCCGGGTGGCGAGTCCTCAAAATCCTCCTGCCGGCCATAGGGCGTCGTGTCAAGGAGGCTGTAGGCGTCGGTGAGACTTTCAACGCCGCGGGCGTAGGCCGAGTAGGTGTGGAAGACCTCGTCGCCGAGGTGGAAGAAGACACTCAGGCCGTGGGACTCGCCTCCGGAAACCGGGCCATGCTGTGCCTCAATCTCGGTCTTGTTCTTGTAGTTGTACTCGATCGGGGCGACGCTCTCGTCCCACGTGACGTGGAAATCGTAGTTGAAATCGCTCCCGAATGAGGAGTACCAGGGGATGTTCCAGCCCTTGCGCTCCTTGTAAGCCTCCAGCTTCGCCAGAGGGGCGCGGGAGACGAGAACGAACGTTGTGTCGCGGTCGGTCAACATCGACAAGTCGCCCAGGGCGTCCACAAACCCGGTGCAGCCGGGGCAGCCCTCGTCCCACGCCGGGTCGAACATGAAGTGATAGACGATGAGCTGGCGGCAATTGCCGAACAGGTCGAGCAGGCTCGCTTTGCCCTCCGGCCCCTCGAAAGCGTATGCCTTGTCGAGCTTGACCATCGGTAGCCGGCGACGCTTCGCGTTCACCCGGTCGCGGTGCTTGGTGAGCTCCTTCTCGTCGGTGAGCAATTCCTTGCGCGCGACGAGCCATTCGTCGCGCGAGACGATCTCAGGATGGGCAACGTGATTCTCTGCCATAACGATTTCTCCTTCGATGTGATAGCGCGCCACCGCGCGCCTTTAGTCGTCGATTGCCTGGTAGGCCGAGGTCCAGAAGTCGAGGTAGACGCCCGATGCCTGGGGGAAGCCGATTCGCTGGGTCATCAGGATCGCCACCAGGTCTTCCGCGGGGTCGGAAGCCCAGGACGTGCCATAGCCGCCATCCCAGCCGTACCGTCCTGGAACCCTCGCTACGTCGTCGCGTCGAGTGACGATGGACACGCCGAACCCCCAGCCGCGGCTGTCCCAGTAGCCGGGAAAGAAACCAGACACCGCCTTCTGTTCAGGTGTCAGATGGTCGGTCGTCATGAGTTCGACCGACGGCCTCGACAGGATGCGCTCGCTCCCGTGCTTGCCGTTGTTCAGCAGCATCTGGCCGAAGGCCCCGTAGTCGTCGATGGTCGAGACCAGCCCTCCACCGGCATCCGGGAATGCGGGCGGGCGGCTCCACAGGCTGTCCTCGACGCCGTCCTGGAGTTCCAGTGCCCCGGTGTCGGAGTTGGCCTGATAGGCGGGCGCCAGCCGGTCACGTTTTGCCGCCGGCACGTGGAAGCTGGTGTCCTTCATCCCGAGCGGCTCGAGGAGACGTTCCCGCAAGAAAGCCTCCAGCGGCTGGCCCGCGGCACGCGCGATCAGCACGCCTAGCACGTAGGACCCGGTGTTGTACATCCATTTCTCGCCCGGCTGGTGCATCAGCGGCAACGTCGCCAGACGGCGCAGCCACTCATCCGGATCGTGCGGCGTCGCGGGGTTCGGCGGGCCGAAGCCCACGATGTTCAGCGCGCTTATGGCTTTCTGGATGGGATACACCTCGGGCGGGCCGAACACAATGCCGAAGCCCATGCGGAAGGTCAGCAGGTCGCGTACGGTGATCGGTCGGTTGGCGGGAACGGTATCATCGAGCGGCCCGTCGAGGCGCTTCAGGACCCGGCGATTAGCCAACTCGGGGAGCAAACGATCTACCGGTTCGTCGAGGCGCAGCTTGCACTCCTCCACCAGGATCATCGTTGCCGCGGCCGTGATCGGCTTCGTCATGGAGGTGATGCGGAAGATCGTGTCGCGGCGTATCGGATCGCTGCCACCGACGCCCTTCGTGCCGATGGCATCGACATGCACCTCACCGCGCCGGCTGACCAGCGTGACGATGCCCGGCACCTGGCTGCGCTCAACATGGCCGGACATCACGTCGTGCATGCGGCCGAGGCGAGTTCGGGATAACCCTCCGATACTCATGGGCGGTCTCCTATGGCAAAGGAGCCGCGGCGCCGGGATGTCGGTGGCGCCGCGGCTTGTTATGATTTACCCTTCTCTGCCGGGACAGTTGCGGCCGGCCATATTGGAGAATGCCTGCTGTATCTCCTCCGGGCTTACCTGCCGGATGTTCGTGGCGATGGACCACTTGTGGCCGTAGGGATCGACGACCGAGCCGAAGCGGTCTCCCCAGAACATGTCTTCCAGGGGCATACCCACCGTGCAGCCCGCCGCGACAGCGCGCTGGAAGAGGGCGTCACAGTCCGGCACCTGGAGGTGGAGCGACACCGGACTGTTACCGAGCGACTGCGGGCTCAGGGCGCCGTGCTCCGGCATCTCATCGACCAGGAAGAACTGGGCGCCGTCGATGCTGAGGGCGGCGTGCAACACCGAGCCATCGGGCATCCGGGCCATGCTGAGGAGTTGCGCACCAAAGGCCTTCTGGTAGAATTCCGCTGCCTCGGACGCGTTGCGGCAGGCCAGATACGGAGTCAGGGTGGTAGTAGTTGTCGACATGATCGTTCTCCTTCGAGGTTGATGTGAGATGTTAATGGGTAACCGACGGTCGCACGAACCGTGACAGGCGAGATGCCCCGCGATGCGGTGCCAGCCGCCACCGGCCGTAGGCGATGAACGCGCAGAGGAGCCCCACGATCAGCGGGATCAGCGCCGCCGCGATACCGCCCGCCAGCGAGAGGATCGTCGCACCGATCATGATGATCACCAGCCCGGCGGCGGCCAGCGGTGTGAGGCTCGGAAGGATGCGTGTCAGGCCGGGGAGGATCAGGCCGAGGCCGCCGAGCAGTTCGGCCGCGCCGATGAACCGCAGGAACCACCCCGGCATCGGCATCTCCTTCGTCATCGCCTCGATCGGCAGGGCCAGCTTCATTCCGCCGGCGAACAGGAAGAGGAGCGCGAGCAGCACCTGAACCACCCACAGCAGCACGCCGATCTTCCACAGGCGCCGATGGTACTCACGTGTAACGGATCGCATTGTCTTGTCTCCTTCGGGTTTGGGATCGAGTTCAAGTCAGTTGGCGGCGGGGGGTTGTTTCCGCTGGCTGGTAGGAATGGATGACGCCGCCGGATGGGAACGTCTTCGCGTCCGACAGACGCAGGGTCTTCGCGGTCCCGTTTTTGTGTTGGTATTTCGTACCAACTGGTTGGTACGCACCTTCACTACAATCGACGCGCGGAGATAGGAAACACGGACGAGGAGATTTTGAAGCGATTTGAGAGCCGCGGGATGAGACAGACATCGGTTGAAACCGACGTCTAGGTGGCCTTCGGCCAAGCGTCCTCACGGACGCGGGAGAAGCGGGCGCAACCTGTTCAGCGTCCGAAGGACGCTCGGCATCGCAGATGCCACCTAGACGTGGGATTCATCCCGCGTCGCTCCCGACGGTTTCAACCGATGTCGCCTATCGGTGTCCGACGGGGGATTCATCCCGCGGCTCTCAGTCTCGGCCGAACAGGCCGAGGACGTAGGTTCGGCAGTGCCGGAGGTTGTTGAGGACCACCGCACGGTCCTGACGGGTCTTGGCGACCAGCAGCGTACCCTGCACGATCCCCAGCATCAGGTCGGCCACGCTGTCGGGGTCGAAGTCGACCCGCGGCGGATGGGCGTCTTTGGCGTCGGCGAGCATCTGGCGCACGCCAGCGGTCCAGGTTTCAAAGTGGGCCTCGCAGGGGTCTCCGAGGCTCCGATTCGACCCCGCGATCTCCTGGGCAACGGTGCCGATCATGCAGCCGGCGTCCACCTCGGGCCGAAGGTAGGCCTCCGCCATCACATCGAAGAGTCGGTTGAGGCGGTCAAGAGGGTCCGCGACCTGGTCGAAGTGCGCCGCGGCCAGGATCTCCAGCCAGCTCCCGGCCCACGCGTCCATCGCGGCGCGGCAGATCTCCTCCTTGCTGGCAAAGTAATGGAAGAAACTGCCCTTCGTGACGCCCGCCTCCGCGCAGATCTGATCGACCGTGGTGCCCGAGAAGCCCTGTCGGAGCATGAGCCGAACGGCGGCGCCAAGCAACTTGCCCTTCCGTTCCGGCAACTCAGTCAAGGGGGCAACCTCCCGTGAGGATCTTTCCAGCACAGTGGGATCCGAAGCTTGGAATTCACGTGACTTGAAGTCGCGGCCGCACTGACCCTATAGTGAGTCGTATTAATTTAAATCATACCAACATGGTCAAATAAAACGAAAGGCTCAGTCGAAAGACTGGGCCTTTCGT
>JADMIO010001493.1_pt1 | contig 10696 bp, 11 predicted proteins | sample 8958161 | NCBI WGS metagenome assembly JADMIO01 (sample SAMN16585339, study PRJNA669376) | soil metagenome | isolation source: Crop rotation soil | place: USA: Cullars Rotation, Alabama | collected 2011 | reverse complement strand
CGACTTCAAGTCACGTGAATTCCAAGCTTCGGATCCCACTGTGCTGGAAAGGGCTCCGCTCTGGTGCGGCTGGCTGCGCGGGCCGCGCTGGCGAAGGCGCTCGGCGTGGACGAAGCGAGGGTGCAGGTGGTGTCGAACGACGGACCCAAGGGACGCATCCCGCCCGAGGTGCTGCTCGATGGCGAACCGGCCCCCGCCGACGTGAGCCTCTCCCATCACGGCCGATGGCTCGCATGGGCGCTGCGCGTCCGCGACCCGTCCGCGCGCGCTCCGACTCCGAAAGACGGCGAGCCCGCCGGCTAGAACGATCCCGGCCGGTACCGCAGCGACATGGAGACGCCGAAGCGTTGGAAGTAGGCGTCACCCACGTCCGCCTCGGCGCGGGTCCATCCGAGCCGGACGGAGCCGTCGATCCCCTGGCCGAGGGCACGCGCCAGGTCGAGATAGAGCACCGACGCGTTGTCGGCCTCCTCGCCCGGCACCAGCCGCTTGAACTCGGTCTGGTTCACGTAGCTCTTCGTCGTGAGCACGCCGAGCAGCGAAGCCCCGACGTCGAAGGGCAGTGGCACCGAGAGCAGAGCGTGCACCGAAAGCGCGTCGTATTCGGTGCGTCGGGAGTTGGAGCGGTTCACGGTGCCCTCCACGCCGAGCCGCACGGTGACGGGCGCCTCCATGCTCCAGTTGAACCCGCCTTGCACGGTCCGGTCGTGCCGCGCGGAGTCCGCCACGATCAGGGTCCGCTGGTGCGGATACTCGCTCCGCCGCCCGGCGGCGAAGACGCGGAAGGTCGCGCTCTCCCCCCAGGACGCTCCCACCTCGATGCCCTGGCTCGTGCGGTCGAGCAGCTCGAGCTGAGGAACCAGGGCCTGCGCCGTGTAGTCCGCCCACTCGAGATCACCCTGGGCGTCGAAGGTGACGTGGTTGATCTCGCTGAGCTGAACGCGGAGCGCCGCGTCGGCGATCCCGTAGCCCGGCTGGAGGAAAAGCGGCATCGGCGGTCGATCCTCGACGGATCTGCCGTGCCATCCCAGCCGGCTCGTCATCGTCGCCCAGGGACCGAGCAGCTGCGTGTACGCGAGCGACGTCTGGCCGACCCACTCGCGCGGTGCGTAATCGCGGGCGCTGAAGCCGCCCGCCGCGAACTGTCGCAGCCCGGCGTCGAAGCCGAGGAACACCCATCGCCGCTCGCCCTCCAGGAGCGCCACCGTGCCCCGGGCGCCGAGCTCACCGATCGCCGCGGACGCATGATCGGTCGAGTCGGCAACGGAGATGGACGCGGAGGCCAGGTTGCCGCGGTAGGCTTCCGCCGAGAGGCCGCCGTTGATCTCGAGGTCGCGCACCCGTCCCTGAGCCGCAACGCCGCTCGGCGCGGCCGCGAGCACGGCCGCCCACAGCCCGGTCGCGAGGGCGAGGCACCCCCTGCGCGCGCTCACCCGATCCTCCGGACCATCTGCTCGAAGGTCGCGGCGCGGTCGAGGAACTGACGCTTGGCCTCGAGCACCTGCAGGCGCAGCAGCCGGAGCTCGTTCATCTTCTCCGCGAGCGTCACTTCCGGACGGGCCACGCCCGCCGAGTCCGGCCGGGAGGGGACATCGGGAGTCCTCCGGTTGGGCGGGCCCACGGGGACCTGGACGTCGCCGAAACGCTCGACCCCGGTCACGAGCGACTGGACGTTCCGGCTGCGGCGCAGCTGACGGTCGATCGCTTCGATCTGACGATCGATCTGCGCCAGGTACGCATCGGCGTCCCCGGCCTTCTTGTGGAGGAGCTGCGCCTTGAGGGTCAACGTCTCCGGCGTGTCGCGCATGTCGAACTGGATCGACGGATAGTAGACCAGCTTGACCGTGACGGCCTGGTCGCGCTCGGCTTCGATCTCGGACTGATGGGCGTCCAGATCCCGGAGGAGCGCGGTGTAGCTCGCGCGCTCGGCGGGAGCGCGGGCCGCGGCCAGCTGCCCCGTCACGACCCGCGCCCGCGCGTCCAGCGCGACGATCAGCGCGTTGCCCGCCGCGTCCAGCGCCTTGCGCTGCTCGGTCGCGCGCTTGTCCGCCAGGTCCAGCTCGCGCGAGAGATCCAGCGCGCGCACGAGCGCCAGGTTCTGTCGGTCGGCGTCCCCCGCTCGGCGCGCCTGCTCGTGCTCCTCGAGCGCGTCGTTCCACTGCTTCTCGTAGACGTTGCGTGCGTCGAGCGCGGCCTGATAGCCGCTCTTGGCCGCGTTGTAGGCGAGCTGGCGGTTCTGGACCTGGTCGGCAACCGGCTGCTGCGCGACTACGGCACGGGGCGCGGCCACGGACACCAGCAAGGCCGCAGCCGCGGCCCAGCCGAAGCGTCGGAGCCGTCCGCGCGGAGAGTTCATGCCTGGATGCCGTACTTCTCGAGCTTGTAGTAGAGCGCGCTGGGCTTGAGCCCGAGCAGCCGCGCGGCCTCGGCCTTCACCCCCCCCGCCTTCGAGAGCGCCTGGCGGAGGAGACGCTCCTCCATGCCCTCGATGACCTGCGTGATGTCCATGCCTTCGTCGGGGAGCGCGGTGTCGGACGTATGCGGCCCGTCCAGACTTCCGCCGCTCAGCGCCGGAAGGTCGGTGACGGCCAGCACCTCGTCTTCCGCGAGCACGAGCGCGCGCTCCACGACGTTCTCGAGCTCGCGCACGTTGCCCGGCCAGTGGTACTCGACGAGGCGTTCGAGCGCGGCGCCGCTGACGCCGCGCACCGGCGAACACGTGCGGTCACGCAGCTTCTCGATGAAGTGCGTGACCAGGACCGGGATGTCGGCCCGGCGCTCACGCAGCGGCGGGATGACCACGGGGACGACGTGGAGCCGATAGAAGAGGTCCTCGCGGAAGCGCCCCTCGGCGAGCAGCGACTCGGCCGAGATGTTCGACGCCGCCAGGATGCGCACGTCCACCGGAATCGTCTCTTCGCCGCCGACGCGCTCGAGCTCGCGCTCCTGGAGCACGCGCAGGAGACGCACCTGCGTGGTGGGCGAGATGGTCGCGATCTCGTCCAGGAAGAGCGTGCCGCCGTGGGCGAGCTCGAAGCGGCCGCGCCGGCGCTTCTCGGCGCCGGTGAAGGCGCCCTTCTCGTGCCCGAAGAGCTCGGAGTCGAGCAGGCCCTCGGCGAGCGCGCCACAGTTGACGCGGATGAAGGGGCCGTCGCGCCGGCTCGACGCCGCGTGGATGGCGCGCGCGACCAACTCCTTCCCGGTGCCGGACTCGCCGTAGATCATCGCGGTCGATTCGCTGCGGGCGACCCGATCGATCCATCGGAAGACGTCCTGCATCGCGGGCGACTCGCCCACGATCTCGCCGTAGCGGACCTGGACGTCCTCCTTCAGCCAGGCGTTCTCCACCCGCAGCGCGAGGTTCTCTTTGCGCAGGCGCTCGCGCTCGTCGCGATCCTTGAGGATGCGCTCGACCTTGACCGCGAACTCCTCCCAGGAGAACGGCTTGGTGATGAAGTCGGTCGCGCCGCGCTTCATGGCCTCGACGGCGGTCTCGACCGTGCCGTACGCGGTGATGACGAGGACGTCGGTCTCGGGCGCGTGCTCGCGCACGCGCTTGAGCACCTCCAGACCATCCACCTGCGCCATGCGCAGATCGGTGATCACGAGGTCGGCCGCCTGCTCGTGGAGGAGGTCCAGACCGCGCTGGCCTCCTTCCGCGGAGCGCGTGCGGTGACCGCGCTTGCGCAGGAGGAGCTCGAGCCCGTCCCGCATCGAGTCGTGGTCGTCGATGATCAGGACCTGGGCCATGGCACTCCCGATCCGGGGACGAGGGCGGAGGCGTTGCGGATGCGGCTCATGCTTCCACCGCGGTGGGCTCTGGCGTGAGGCTCGGCATCGCCTCGCTCGGCACGGCCGGGAAGTCCTCGAAACCCTGGAAATATAAGGAGAACCGCGCGCCGGTCCCATATCCGGGACGCTCGGCGGCCCCGACCTCGACCCGCCCGCCCATGCTCTCGACCACCTTCTTGACGATCGCCAGGCCGAGGCCGGCTCCCTTCTCCTTGTCGGTGACGAACGGCTCGAAGATGCGCTCGCGCTGGTCCGGGCGAACACCCGGGCCGTCGTCCAGCACCGATACGACCACCTCGCCGTTGCGCAGCTCGGCCTCGAGTCGGACGCGGCTGCCCGCCTGCGCCGCGTTGCGCAGCAGGTTCAAGGTCGCGCGCTTCATGTGGTCCGCGTCGGCGCGAGCCATGAGCGGCTCGGGCGGCAGGGCGATCTCGAGCGTGCCCGCGCGGGCATGAACCTCCCCTTCCGCCAGCTCGATCGCCTCGCACAGCGGCCCGCGCAGGTCCACCATCTCAGGCGACACCCGCAGCGGTCGAGCGAAGACGAGGAACTCGGAGATGATCCGGTTCAGCGCGACGACCTCGTCGCGGATGCGACCGATCATGCGCCGGCGCTCGGCCGGATCGTCGGCCTCCGCGGCGGCGGCGGCGAACAGCTCGAGACCGCCGAGCGGGTTGCGGATCTCGTGGGCCACCTGCGCCACCATGAGCCGCAGCTGCTCGTCGCGCTCGACCACGGCGGCGCGCATCCGCTCCATCGCGCGCGCCAGCTGACCGACCTCGATGCCTTCCTCCGACTCCACCGGCTCGCGCATCTGGCCGCGTCCGATGCGGAGGGCCGAGCGCGAGAGCCTCTCGAGCGGCTCGATGACGCCGCCCGCGAGCAGCGCGCCGAGACCGGCGGCGATCAGCGCGGTGAAGAATGCGCCGATGAAGAGCGTGCGGCGCAGCCAGGCGACCGGCTCGAGGAAGTTCGCCTGCATGAGCACCGCGAGCACCGCGGTCGACTGCTCCAGCTGGACGAAGCCGTACTTGTACAGCCGGCCCTGATACTCGAACGACGGCGTGGTCGCCCGGCCGACGGTGCGGGCCTGGGCGAGCTCGGTCGCGTGCGGCTCGAGGAAGCGCAGCGGCGCGCCGATCGGGATGGAGTCGACGTTCGTGTCCGTGACGAGCGCCCTACCGTCCTCGTCCACGATGTACGCGCCATCGACGTAACGCCGCAGGCTCAGGAGCTTCTGGTGGGTGCTGATCCACGCGTTCGTCGTCTCGTCGCCGGGCTCGAGCGCGAGCACGAGCGAGGACTGGAGTCCCGTTTCGGCCGCGGCGCCGGCTACGTCGATGAGTCGCTCGTCCAACTCGGCGTCGAGCGCTCGACGAGCGATCGCCCACGACACGAACCCGACCGTCGCCGTGACCACCAACGAGAAGGTCACGAATACCAGGATGAAGCGGCGGCGCAGGCTCAGCCGCATGGCACGAAGTCGGGCTTCGCTTCGTTGGCGACGACGAAGAAGATCGGCGTCTTGGTGAGATCGTCGCGGGGAGCAGCGACGATGTGGAAGGGAGTGTGCGTGCGCGGGGCGGGGGTGCAGAAGTCGCCCAGCCGACTCTCGTAGACCGAGACCTGGGTGCCGAAGTCGACCGTCTGGATGCGACGCACCTCGACGCTGTCCCCCGCCTCCTGGCGCACGCCGATGGCCGCGACCAGCACCACCTCGTTGGCGAAATCGACTTGGGGGAGGGGCCGGGACGAGGGCATGAACTCGTTCCAGAACGTGGCCATACCTGCCGCGTCGGTGATCACCCGAGGCAGGACCAGCGGCGACTTGGTCAGCTCGCCGCGATCGAGGGTGCGGAAGACGTGGCTGGTCTCGTACGCGTAGCCGTCGGCCTTGAACGATCGGTCGAACGGGAGGGTCGCGTCACGCAGGCGACGAGCTGCTTCGATCACGCGCGGCGCGGCGACGTCGCTCTTGCCGGACGCCAGATCGAGTCCCGCGTTTTCCGGCGAGAGCGTGGCGAGGGAGCCCCCCTCCGCGCATCTCGTCCAGGCGATCGAATCCCCCCGCTGAGCATCGACCAGGGTGACCGTGACCTTCGTCTGCCTCGCCAGGGTGCTACAGACGGGGACGGCCGAAGCGGGGAGGTCGGGACGGTCGAAGAGCTGGATCGCGGAGGAATCGTTGACCCCGGCGATCCAGTTGGCGTACCGCTGCGCCAGCGTGCCCGCGTCCTCGGTGCTCCGGCGCACGGTTTGGTCGCCCAGGCCGTCCCGGTAGTAGATCCCCTCGGTGAACTGCCACCGGCCATCGGAGCTCCAGAGGATGCTCTGCTGCAGGAATCCATCGGTCGGCTTGATCTGGATGATGTCGACCCGGACCGACCCGCTGCGGGCGAAGGGGAGATCGGGCTCCGGGGTAGTCGCGTCGCACCCGACCGCGCCCAACCCCAACGCCAGCAGGACCGCATACGCCCTCCGGGCGCGGCCCCGGGGGTCGGACGGGCGGGTGCCCTGGCTGGAATCGATCATCGGGATCCTTGACGGAAGCACCCACCGCGGGGAGTCTCAGGGCCTATGGAAGACCGCGAGAGGCTCAGAGCCCTGTTGGTGGAGCGATCGGTGCGGGTCGGGGATTTTACCCTGTCCAGCGGCGCTCGTTCGTCCTACTACGTCGACGCCCGGCGAACCACGATGTGCGCCGAAGGCCAGTTCCTGGTCGGGAAGCTCGCCTGGGAGCTGGTCCGACGGAACGCCCCGGGAGTCACCCATGTGGGGGGTTTGACCATGGGTGCGGATCCGGTCGCCTACGCCGTCGCCCACCGCAGCTGGATCGAGGGCGCCCCCCTGGACGCCTTTTCGGTTCGAAAGCAGGCCAAGGAGCACGGTATGGGGCAGCGGATCGAGGGAGGGCTGCCCACCTCGGCGCGCTGCCTCGTGGTCGAAGACTCCATGACCACGGGGGGCAGCGCCCTACAGGCGATCGAAGCCGTGCGGGCGATGGGCGCCACGGTCGTCGCGGCCCTCACCATCGTCGACCGCGAGGAGGGCGCGCAGGCGGCGCTCCAGGCGCTCGGCCTCCCCCTGCTCACCCTGTTCACCGGTCGGGAGCTCCTGGAAGCGGCCCGGGCGACGAGCCCCCGCTAGTCGAGGAGCCGGAGCGGCATGACCAGGCAGAGATAATCCGTCTTGTCCCCGTCCTCGTTCACCGGCTCGACCGTGGCCGCGCGCTCGGGCGCCTTGAAGGTCAGCTTCACCTCGTCGGTCGGCATGTAGCGCAGCACCTCGAGCAGGTAGTTCGCGTTGAAGCCGATCTCGAGCCCCTCGCCACGGTACTGCAGCTCCAGCTCGTCGTGCCCCTCGCCGAGATCGGGGGTGAGCACGTTCAGGTGCACCCGGCCGTCCTCGAAGGCCAGCCGGATGCGATGCGTCTGGTCACTCGCCACGACGGCCATGCGCCGGACGGCCGACTCGAGCGCGCGCTTCTCCACCACCGCGTTCTTGTCGTTGTCGCGCGGGATGACCTGCTCGTAGTTGGGATAGCTGCCCTCGATCAGCCGGCTGTAGACCTCGGTACCGCCGGAGCGGAAGCCGATGTGGTTGCCGCTGCGTGCGACCGAGAGGTCGTCGTCCTCGCGGAAGAGTCGCTGCACCTGCTGGAGCGCCGCCGGTGGCACGATCAGGTCCGTGCTGGTCGCCGTCGAGGAACCGACCGGCAGCGTCATGCGCGCCAGGCGGTGGCCGTTGGTCGCGACCATGCGCATCTCGCCGTTGCGGAGCTCCCAGAGCACCCCGTTCAGGATCGGCCGGCTTTCCTCGGTCGAGACCGCGAACGCGGTGTGGTGGATCAACCGGTGGAGCTCGCCGCCCTTCACCGTCCACCCCTGCTCGAAGCCGACCGAGGGCAGGGCCGGGAACTCGTCGGCGGGCAGGCCGTTCAGCTTGAAATGGCTTCGCCCGCAACGCAGCTCGATCTGATCGTTGCGCGTCGAGACCTCGACGGGCTGATCGGGCAGCTCTCGCGTGATCTCCTGGAGCTTTCGTCCGGGAGCGGTCAGGCTCCCCGCTTCCGCCACGTCCGCCGGCACACGCACGCGCACCGCGACGTCGAGGTCCGTGCCGCTCATCCACACGCCGTCACCGTCGGTGGCGAACAGGATGTTGGACAGGACCGGCAGCGTCGTCTTGGACGGGATGCTGGCGGACACCGCGGCCAGACCGTTGTGGAGGTTCTGCCGGGTGATGGTGAATCTCATGGAGCCTCGCAGGCGTGAAGAGTCCGGACGTTGTCCACGACGCTGTTGTTGTAGTTCTCTTAGTAATTCAAAGACCAGTAACAGTAGAGAGTGTGCAGACGTGGAGAAGACGGCTGCAACCCGTCGAGACCGCAATCACGACGCGGTGTCTCGCGCCGCGGCCGGAGTGTGGATCGGATGTGGATGACTCGCCTCGCCGCGGTGAAGATCGGCGTCGTCCACAATCGCTGTGGGAAGCGAGACCTCTTTCCCCAGCAATCCACAACTCAGCTGTTGAGAGCCGCGCTACGTCGCAGCTCCGCTTCCGCTTCCTCGACTTCTCGCCGGAAGGCGGCGTCCCCTTCCATGTCCTGCTCGACCTTGCGGATCGAGTGGATCACGGTGGAGTGATCGCGGCCGCCGAACACCTCGCCGATCTGCACGAGGGGTGTGCCCAGGAGCTCTTTGATCAGGTACATGGCGACCTGCCGGGGCACCGTCAAGTCCTTGGTGCGCCGCTTCGACATGAGGGCGTCGGGGCGCACCTTCCACCGCCGCGCCACCGTGTCGCGGATGGCCTCCGGGCTCATGCGGTCGCGCTCGCTCCGCTGCTCGGTGCGCAGCACCCCAGACAGCGCGGTACGGGCCAGCGACGTGGTGATCTCCTGGTTCGTGAGCGATGAGAAGGCGAGGAGCTTGATGACCGCTCCCTCGAGCTCACGCACGGACGACGTGCAGGAGTGGGCGATGTAGTCGATGACCTCGTCGTCGAGGACGATGCGATCGTCCGCCGCCTTCTTCCGGAGGATGGCGACGCGGGTCTCGTAGTCGGGCGGCTTGATGTCAGCGACCAGGCCCCACTCGAAACGCGAAACGAGCCGCTCCTCCAGACCCGGCAGCTCCTTGGGTGGACGATCGCTGGTGACGATGATCTGCTTCTGCGCGTCGTAGAGCGCGTTGAACGTGTGGAAGAACTCTTCCTGGGTGCGCTCCTTCCCCTCCAGGAAGTGCACGTCGTCGACCAGCAGCAGATCCATCTGACGATAGCGCCGGCGAAACTCCCCCATCGAGCCTTCCTGGATGGACGTCACCAGTTGGTTGGTGAACTGCTCCGACGAGACGTAGACGATGCGGCTCGCGCCTTGTTGATCGAGGATGTGATTCCCGATCGCGTGCATCAGATGCGTCTTGCCCAACCCGACGCCCCCGTAGAGGAAGAGCGGGTTGTACATGCGGGCGGGCTTCTCCGCGACGGCCCGACAGGCGGCCGCGGCAAGCTGGTTGTTGCTGCCCACGACGAAGCGATCGAAGGTGTAGCGGTCGTTCAGCCCGCTCGATGCGCGCGAAGGGGGGACGGCGGGCCGGGCTGCGGGGACCGGGGCCGCGGCGACCGGTGGCTCCAGCGGGCTCGACACCAGCTCGACGGCCGGGACCACGGCGGAGGGCAGCTTGCTCGACCGGAAGACGAGGCGAAGGGGACGGCCGATGACCCGGCGCGTGAGCTCGCCCAGCAGAGTGCCGTACTTGTCCTCGATCCACTCGACGTGGAATTGGCTCGGCGCTTCGACCAGAAGCTCGCTCTCCGTGAGCGTGCTCGCCGACGTGCCCGAGAGCCAGGTCCGGAAGCTCTGCTCGGGCAATCCGGCCCGGGCCGAATCCAGCACCCGGGACCAGAGGTCGGTGGCGGTCAACTCCATGGACGCAGCAAGCCCTCCCTCGGGACATTCGTATCCCGAGAGCCTTCATGACGGCACTGAAATCTTTTGGGGGTCCCCTGCGGTCGAAGGGGAACGCAACGGTATTTCTCCGGTGTGGAAAAGTCAATCGAGCATGCGCGGCGTTGTCTGGGCGACCGCTACCTCCGTGGGGCCGGAACTCGTCCCCCTGGGGAGGACGGGGCGCGGTTGACGCTCCTGAGCCCGGGATCTATCCTTCCCTGCTCGACTTGCGCCTCAACAGCACCGTGGCAGGAATTCCATGAAGCCGACCTACAGACCGCGGAACCGGAAGCGGAGCAACAAGCACGGGTTCCGTGCTCGCATGGAGACTCGAGGCGGTCGGGCGACGCTTTCCCGCCGGCGGAAGAAGGGCCGTAAGCGCCTCACCGTCGAGATCGGCGGGAAGTACTAGCCGAGGTGGACGAGGCCGCGGCCCCGGCCCCGGTCGAGGACCCACGGAGCGGCGAGGCGGGACAGCGGCTCCCCAGGTCCGGCAGGATCCGTCGGACGCTCGAGATCCGAGGGTTGTTCAAGCGGGGGAAGCGGAAGAGGACGGCGCATCTCGACGTCTTCTTCGCGGCTTCCCCCGCTTCGCTTCCCCGCCTGGGCGTGCTGGTGCCAAAGCATCGGCACAAGATCGTCGAGCGCAATCTGCTCAAGCGTCGGCTGAAGGAGCTGGGCCGAACGCACGTATTGCCCAGATTGCGACGGGCCGGAATCTCCATCGACCTTCTGGTGCGGGCCCGACCCGAGGCCTACGACGCGTCCTTCGCCGAGCTGCGCGGTGAGCTGGATGGAGTGACGGAGGGAATTTGTTGCGCGCCACCCTCATTGGGCTGATCCGACTGTACCGGTGGGCGATCTCGCCCTGGATGCCGCCGGTCTGCCGCTTCACGCCGTCCTGCTCCGCGTACGCGCTCGAGGCGGTCGAAGTCCACGGTGGGGTGAAGG